>JACCDY011055829.1_pt1 | contig 10238 bp, 9 predicted proteins | sample 7446391 | NCBI WGS metagenome assembly JACCDY01 (sample SAMN15323451, study PRJNA562643) | freshwater metagenome | isolation source: river surface water | place: USA:Blue River Watershed | collected 2017-08-18
CAAAGACAAAACAAAAGAGGTTGAAGCGCCCATCCAAGCAATCAAAGCGCCCGCCAATGCAGGGCCACCCGCAAACGCCATGCTGCGTGCCAATTCCAAACGACCATTGGCTTGTGCCAATTGTTGACTGCCCACCAATGCAGGAACCAAAGATGGCGCACTCACACTGAAGCCCACAGTACCCACTGCCGCCAAAAATCCAACGCAAGCCAACAAGGGCACGCTGATTTGTTCTAGCAACATCGCCACAATGAGAACCAAAAGGGCACAAACACGCAGCACCTCAGACATCAACATGAGCCTCTTGCGCGACATGCGATCGGCAAGCAATCCCAAGGGAATGGAGAGCAATAAAAAAGGCAGCGATTGAACCGCTGCAATGACACCAATTTCACCAGGGCCTGCTTTGAGCATCAGCACCGCCACGATGGGCACAGCAGCCAAGGTCAACTGCTCAGCCGATTGCGCCATGAGATTGGAGAACGCCAGCTTGTGAAACGCGGGAGGCAAGGCATTTGAATTTGAGTTCATCGAGGGCATTTTTGGCTGGGCTTTTGTCTGCTATCTTCAGGCCTTCATTTTGCCTTGATTTCCAAACACGCCATGAGCCTTCAATCTGTCAAAGACTTCTTTTCCAATCGTCAAATCGACATTGACATCATTGAGCTACCGGTCAGCACAGCCACGGTTGCGCTGGCGGCTGAAGCCCATGGGGTCGAACCGGGTCAGATTGCCAAAACATTGGCCTTTCAGTTAAGCGATGGCCGTGTGGCTTTGGTCGTTGCCAAGGGTGATGCACGGATTGACAACAAAAAATTCAAAGATGCGTTGGGCAAGGGAAAAATGCTAGGACTTGATGCAGTGGCTGAAATCACCGGCCATCCGGTTGGCGGCGTTTGCCCCTTTGGGTTGGCGTCCCCACTGCCCGTCTACTTGGACGTTTCTTTGAAAATTTACGAGGAAGTCATCCCAGCTGCAGGCTCCACCAACAGTGCCGTTCGCATCAGCCCAGAAAAAATGGCAGACATCACCCAAGCAGAATGGGTCGATGTCTGCCAATCACAATGAGCGCCTGATGGGATCAGGCCTTAAAGCTTCAGCGTTCACTTCATTTGAAGTACATCATTTGCCGTACAAATAGTTAGGCAACCACAGCGTGAGCTCTGGCCAGATGTACATCAAGATCAAGCACAAGATCACGATGAACATGTAAGGCATCATGCCTGCAAAGATCTGATTGATGGTGACGTGCGGTGGCGACACCCCTTTCAGATAGAACGCAGACATGGCCACCGGTGGCGACAAGAATGCGGCTTGCAAGTTCACAAACACCATCACACCCCACAGCATGGGATCAATCTGGAAATGGGCCAGCAGTGGCAAAAAGATGGGCACAAAAATCACAATGATCTCGGTCCACTCTAATGGCCAACCCAAGACAAAGATGATGGCTTGAGAAAGCAGCAGGAATTGAATGGGCGTGAGGTTCAACGCCATCACCCATTCCTCGACCAAACGCTGACCACCCAAAATGGCAAACACGGCAGAGAACAAGGCTGAGCCCACAAACAACCAGCACACCATGGAGGTGGTTTTGGCTGTCAAGAACACTGCTTGTTTGATTTTTTCAAAATCCAGCGTCCCTGCAGACCACGCCATCAAGAATGCACCTGCTGCACCCACCGCAGCCGATTCAGTGGCTGTGGTGATACCAAACAAAATGACGCCCAGCACCACGAAGGTGAGAATGCCCAAAGGCATGACAGAGCGAACCAACATGTTCAGAATTTCATACTGCTCAGCATCAAAGTGCCAGTAGTAGTAAGCCAGCATGGCAGCACACAAACCACACGCAATCCAGAAGCCTAGGTAAAAGCCTTCAGGAACGGGTTCTGTTTTGGGTGCATCAGATGTGTCGCCATCACCCAAAGCCTGCAACGGCGCATCTGACTCTTCAGCCTTGGCTGAAGTGCTTTCTGCGCCAGGCGGCAATTGAACCCCTTGCGAAGATGACGCTGTCTTCACAGTTTCTGCCCCTGGGGGCTCTTGAACACCTTGTGAACCTGGAGGCTCTTGCAATCCACCAGCACCAGGTGGCTCCTTCAAGTCGCTAGCGCCTGGTGGCTCTTGCACCCCAGAGCGCTCAGTTGCAACGGGCGCAACAACCGCATTGGCCTCACCTGCTGGCGCAGCGCTTGATGCTTCTGATTTAGCCGTTTGAGTTGTCACCACTTGGGCCGCAGCCGCATTGTTTTCTTCTTGAGAATGAATGACCACATACCACCAGACAGCACCCATGGTGGCCACCGTCATCAAGATGGGAACCAAACTCATGACAAAACTTTTGGCGATGAAGCCCCATGTCACCACCACGCTGTCAGCAGATTTCTTCAAAACTTTGCCAGGTGACAAAAGCGCTTGAAAAAGTGCCAAGAAATATTTGGGCGCGTAATGGTCCGCAATTTTTTGCACTTCTGGCGAAATGTTCGCGCGTGTTTGCTCAGCTGGCAGTTTGGGCGCGACTTTGGGATCGATCAATACCCAGCCAATGACGTAGATGAGGTACAAGGTTGCCAAGAAAAATCCTGGGAACATAGCCGCCGCATACAACTTCACCACCGATTGTCCGGCAACCGCCGCGTACACAATGATCATCACCGAAGGCGGAATCAAGATACCCAAAGTTCCGCCCGCGGTGATGACGCCTGCTGCCAAGCGAGTGTCATACCCAGCGTTGAGCATAGGACGCATGGCAATCACGCCCATCAACACCACCACAGCGCCCACCAAACCACTGGCAATACCCCAGAAGGTGCAAATGACCAAAGTGGCCACCGCCAATGAGCCTGGCAATTTGCGGAAGGCCAATTGAACACTGTGGAACATTTTGTCAACCAAGGCGCCCCGCTCCATCACATACCCCATCAGCACAAAGAGCGGGATAGAAAGCAAGGTGTCATTGGTCATGGCACCAAAGGTGCGCTGAACCATGAGGTTGAAAATTTTGTTGTCAAACCATGGGGCCGACGGATCGTAGAAAGCGCCAAAGCCAAAGGCCATGCCCAAACCCATCAAGGTGAATGCTGTTGGGAAGCCCAACATGATCACCACCACGATGAGTGAGAGCATCAAGAGACCGAGTGCGGGATCGCTCATTCTTGGCCTCCTTTCGCGCGTTGGTGGGCAGATTCTTCAATGTTTTTGGCATTGGCAATGGCTTCCATTGCCGCGTCATGGTCTACCAATGTGCTGCTTGCCAACTGCTGCTCCACAACGTCAATCTCGTCTGCATCTTTCAGTCGTGGCGTCCATTCGCCGGTGCGTATGCAGACAGCACAACGCAGAATTTCAGCCAAACCTTGCATGAAAACAATGAGGCCCGCCAGCGGAATGACCGACTTGAAGGGATACAAAGGCAATGGATCGGCGTTGAATGTTTGCTCATGGATGGCCCATGAGTCGGCTGCATAGTTCCAACCTGCCCAGGTGAGCGCAATCACGCCGGGGATGAAGAACACGATGTACAACACCAAATCAAGCCAAGCTTGTGTTTTGGGTTTGGCACTGCCATAGAAAAAATCGCCGCGCACATGACCATCCTGACATAAGGTATAGGCGCCGCCCATCATGAAGAGCGTCCCATACATCATGTTACTGGCATCAAAAATCCAGGCTGTGGGGGCATTCAATGCGTAGCGCTTGAAAACTTCCACAACCACCAACAACATAAGCCCAACGATCAGCCAGGCAAATGCTTTTCCTACCCACGTGCTGATTTGGTCAGCTGTGTGTAGCAGTGTTTGCGTATTCATATAAAACCGATAAAAAAATTAACAACCAAAAGCAAAATACCCATCCTGACTCAAACCAGGATGGGCAAGCTCTAAAAAAACGAAAGTATCTTAGGCTTTTTTGTTGAAGTAGCGGTTGTACGCCATCTTGAAGTCGACCATGTAGTCGTTCTGCCACTGACCTGCACGCTGCGCAAAAGCCATTTGTGAGTCCATGACTTTCTTGAAGAATGGGTTTTCAGCAGACTTCTTGGCAACCACTTTGTCCCACGCATCGAGCTGCGCCTTCAAGATGGCGTCAGGCGTTTTGTAGAACTTGATGCCCTGCTTCTTCATCTCTGTGTAATCTTTGGAGTTGCGATCGATGGCTTTCCAGCTCATCTCTGCTGAAGAGGCTTGCACGGCATATTCAATGATGGACTTCAACTCTGCGGGCAATGCATTGAGCTTGCCTTTGTTGAACAAGATTTCAAATTGTTCACCGCTTTGGTGGAAGCTTTGCAACATGCAGTTTTTAACCACATCAGGGAAACCCAACACACGGTCTGAAGAAGCATTGTTGAACTCGGCCGCGTCAATCAAACCACGGTCCAAGGCAGGCACAATTTCGCCACCTGGCAAGGGGTTCACGGAAGCACCCAGTTCTGTGAAGATGTCGACAGCCAAGCCAACCGTACGGTACTTCAAGCCTTTCAAGTCAGCCACTTTGGCAATCGGCTTCTTGAACCAGCCCAAAGGCTGCGTTGGCATAGGGCCGTAGACATAAGACGCCACGTCAATGTTCAATGACTTGTAAATTTCTTCGAGCAACTGCTTGCCGCCGCCGTAGTTGTGCCATGACAAAACCATGTTGGGGTCCATACCGAAGGCAGGGCCAGAACCCCACAAAGCCAAGGCAGAGCTTTTGCCATAGTGGTAAGCCAACACACCGTGGCCACCATCGAGTGTGCCCTTGTTCACAGCGTCCAACAATTGGAAGGCTGGCACCACGGCGCCAGAAGGCAACACTTCAATCTTCAAGCGACCGCTGGCCATGTCGTTGACTTTTTTGGCAAAGTCGTTCGCGTATTCATGGAAGATGTCCTTGGCAGGCCAAGTACTTTGGAAGCGCAAGCTGACCGTGTCTGCTTTAGAGATCATGGGAGCGGCTAACGCGCCTGCTGCAACAGCACCTTTCAAAAGGCCGCGGCGAGAAGATGATGTTTTCTTTTCTGTCATGGTTATTTCCTTAAGTTGACCAAATCAAATCCACCAGAAATGATGCACAGGACATGGATTTCACAACTCAGGGTTAGTACCGAATTTGATGAGAATATTTTCTCAAAGTGTCAATCAAAATAGACAAAATATCCCAAGTGATACACCGTTAATTTCCCTCGTGCTAGGCACAATAGGCAGGTCATCAAAGGAGACACCATGGAAGCACAAGAAACCGCAGAACTGATTGAACAAACGGGCCACGGCGACAAATCGCAAAACCGATCTGCGCTCACCATCTCCATCTTGGCCATGGTTCTGGCCATTGCCAGTTTGGGCGGCTCCAATGCGATGAAAGAGGCCACACAAGAAAACATCTTGGCAGCCAATGCCTATGCTTTTTACCAAGCCAAAAACATTCGTCAAACCACATACAAGTTGGCAGTTGCCGATTTAGAACTGCAAATGGCGCGAGAGCCCAACATGAATGCCAATGCCAAGGCCATGTTTGATAAAAAGATAGAGGATTACAAAAAAACGGTTGAGCGTTATGAGTCGGAACCCGACACCAAGGAAGGCAAGAAGGAGTTGATGGCTCGCGCCAAAGAACATGAAGCAAGCAGAGACCATGCGATGCGGCAAGACCCTTGGTTTGACTATGCAGAAGGCATGTTGCAAATCGCCATTGTGTTGCTGTCGGTTTCCATTGTGGCCTCTGTGCCAGCACTTTATTGGGCGGGTTCTGTTTTAGGGGCCTTAGGCTTTCTCAGCACAATCAACGGCTACTTTTTACTTTTCTAATTCCAGCTGACTTACAAGCATGACGCCCTCCCTTCAATCGGCCATAGAGTTTATTCAATCTTGCGAAACGCCTTGGTCGCGAGACACCTCTGCGCCATGGGGCATTCACGATGTTGATCCGGCCCCCTACAACCGTTTGTATGGGCCTGTACACGGCCGGGGCCCCGTCTCTGGCATCATTTATCACAAGCACCAATTGCTGGCTGCTTGGGGTGAGCCTCGAAAATCGGACCTGACTTTCAGCGTGGCCAAAACCTATTTGGCCTTGTTGGCAGGTGTTGCTTTTGATCGCGGCCTTTTAAGCGATGTGCACGAACCTGTCATTGCAAAATGTCCAGGCATCGGCTTTGAAGGCGAGCGTTTATCACGAATCACCTGGCACCATCTGCTACAGCAAACCAGCGAATGGGAAGGCACCTGTCTGGGAATTCCCGAGCAAGTCGATCGGTACCGGTGGGTGTCCTATCAACCAGGTCAGGCCGACGGTAAAAAAGGCGACGCCAGACCGCTTGGCCAACCTGGATCGCGGTTTGAGTATAACGATGTGCGCATCAACCAGTTGTCTTTGGCACTTTTGCATTTGTTCAAGCGCCCCTTGCCTGAAGTCTTTGAAGAATCCATTCTTCAACCCGTGGGATGCCAAGACCCCTTTCAATGGCAAGGTTACGAACAGGGCTGGACCCAAGTGGCAGGTCAACGAATGATGTCTGTACCAGGCGGCAGCCACTGGGGTGGCGGCGTGTCCATCTCGGCCATGGACCAGGCCAAAATAGGCCTCATGCTCATGGGCAATGGCCAATTGAACGGAAAGCAAGTACTGTCTCATCAATGGCTTGAGATGATGCAGCAGGCCTGTGACATTGCACCCTACTACGGCTATCTGATTTGGCTCAACCAAGATGGCCAGCTGTTCAAAGATGCACCCCGTACTTCTTGGTTTGCCATTGGCGCAGGTTCCTCTGTGACATGGGTCGACCCGCAACTTGAATTGGTTTGCGTGATGCGCTGGATTGATGCCCCAAAAACAAACGACTGCATCGCCAAAGTGATGCAGTCATTGTCGATGTAAATCACTGAAGGCTGTGAGCCTTCAGCAAGTCTTCATTTGGCAAACAAGCTGGCTGGATTTGCAAAGGCTTTGAACTCAACAGCATTACCGCACGGGTCTAAAAAGAACATGGTGGCCTGCTCGCCCACCTGACCTTTGAAGCGAATGTGCGGTTCAATGACGAATTTGATGCCGGCTTTTTTCAGCTTCTCAGCCAGCGCTTCCCACTGGCCCATTTCCATCACCAAACCAAAGTGGCGAACGGGCACGTTGTCACCATCAACCGCGCTGGTGTTGCGATGGCCGGCCTCATCTGGCGACAAATGGGCAACGATTTGATGACCATAAAAATTGAAGTCAACCCACTCGTCACTTGAACGACCTTCTGGGCAACCTAACAAGTCGCCATAGAAAGAACGCGCCGTGGCCAAAGAGGTAACTGGAAAAGCAAGGTGAAAGGGTTGCATGTTGATTTAAGTTGATACAAATAAAACGACATTCTGCCTCAAGCTGAGCCCGAGGTGTAGCGGTCGATGTGAGTCAAAGTAACCCGCTTAGGCTTTCAAAGTTTTCTGAAACAAGGCCAAGGTACGGCTCCAAGACAAGTCGGCTGCGGCCTGTTGATACCTTGGCGTCGAGTTGTTGTGAAAGCCGTGTTGCGTGCCTGCGTAGCTATGTGCGGCATAGGCCGTGCCCTGCGCCTTGAGGCCCGCTTCAAAAGCAGGCCAACTGACGTTGATGCGCGGATCGTTTTCAGCAAAATGCAAGACCATTTCGGCTTTGATTTTGCTCACCTTGTCTGCAGAAGGGGCGATGCCGTAATAAGGCGCACCAGCTTTGACACCATCACCTAAAGCTGCAGCAATTTCACTTGTCATGCCACCGCCCCAGCAAAAACCAGTCACCCCCAATTTGCCATTCGACAGCGCATGGTTTTTCAAGAAAATGGCACTGTTCAACATGTCGGTTTGAAGCTTCGAGGGGTTGAGCTTGTCTTGCAACAACTTGCCTTCTTCGTCATTGCCTGGGTAACCACCCACTGGATAAAGCCCGTCGGGCGCCAATGCCAAAAAGCCTGCGGCAGCCAAACGACGTGCCACATCCTCAATGTAAGGGTTCAAACCGCGGTTTTCATGAATCACCAAGACCGCTGGAAATTGCGTGGCTGTTGGCGAAGTCGGTTGAACCAGATAACCACGCATCTCTCCTGAACTGCCGCCCGGTGAGGCATATTTCACATAACTGGCCTTGATCCGTGGATCGGTAAACGAAATGGTTTGGGCGTTGGCATACCGCGGAAAGAGGGCTTGCGCCATGGCCATGCCCCCCACAGCGATGGCACTGGCTTTGGCCAGAAATTCTCGTCGGTCCATGGCGCCATGGCAGTACTCATCGTAAAGCGCATAAATTTTGGGATGAATGGTGGCCGGCTGAACAGTCGATTGAGGTTGATGCACGATCACTCCTTGAAGTTTGAGTCATGTTAATTCAAGGGGCTCAAATTTGCTGAAGTCGACGTCATCTGCTTCTTTTTATTATGATGAGACATCCATTTCATTTAGCCCCTTCGTCTCTTGCCAAGTTCCACAACCCTCAGTCCAGTTAATTGTTGGAAGTGCAAACACTTTGCCACCAGCTGGGATCCCAAAATGCCATACAGCTGCAAGTTGTTGGGATTCAAGTCACAAGTCTTGCCCAGCATTCAAGTGATGAACTCAGACGGACGCCCATGCTTTGGCTTCGACCCCAAGCCAGTCAATGCAGCCAAGACCTAATTGGCGCTTTACGCTTGTAACTTGATGAACACCAACATAGGCTTTCTGGATCAAGGCACTCCGCACATTGTTGTCTTGGGTGCTGGTGCCATTGGCGGTTACATCGGAGGCTGCTTGGCAGTTGCAGGCGCTAACGTCAGCTTCTTGGGTCGCACTAAGATGCTTGACATCGTGAAGACCCACGGGTACAGATTGACAGATTTATACGGACGTCATTCCAAGCTCGCGCCCTCTGAAATTCATTTCACTACCGACGCCAAGGTATTGAAGCTGGCAGACTTTGTTTTGGTGGCTGTCAAAAGTCGTGACACGCTTGCGGCAGCCGAATTGCTTCGTATGCATGCCAAACCGAATGTGACCATCATCAGCTTTCAAAATGGTGTTGGCAATGCAGAGGCATTGGCGAATCATTTGCCACAATTCAAGGTCGTTGCGGGGATGGTGCCTTTCAATGTCGTGACCTTGCCAAACGGACATTTACATTGTGGCACTGAGGGACAACTTTGCACTGAATGCAACGCCGTGTTAAGTCCACTGAACACGTTCTTTGAAAAAGCAGGATTACCGTTGCAGCAATTTACAAACTTCAAAGAAATTCAATGGGGCAAGTTGATTTTAAATTTGAACAATGCAGTCAATGCAATATCAGATCTACCTCTTAAAGAAGAGCTGTCTCAACACGCCTATCGCAAATGTTTAGCGCTCCTGATCAGTGAAACTTTAACGGTCTTGTCGCAAGCAGGCATTCATCCAGCCAAAGTTTCAAAAGTATCAGCGCAGCTGTTGCCCTACATTTTGAGAACGCCCGACTTTGTATTCAAAAGATTGGCCGCCAGCATGCTCAAAATTGATGAGAAGGCCAGATCTTCAATGTGGGAAGATTTGCAAAATCAAAGAACAACTGAAGTCACTGCCTTGAATGGGGCTGTGGTTGATTTGGCCAAGTCAATTGGCATAAGTGCACCACGCAATGCTCGGATGGTGGCTTTGATCCAACAAGCAGAGCAAGGCAAAGTTAAAGCTCTCACAGGAAAAGATTTACTTCAAAACTTGACGTCGCCCCCATGACATTTGCAACTTGACGGTTCAATTTTGGCCTCACCAAACAAAAAGCCCCTTGCGGGGCTGTCTTGTTAATTTCAAAAGAGAAATTTGGAGGCGCGGGCCGGAGTCGAACCGACCTACACGGATTTGCAATCCGGTGCATAACCGCTTTGCTACCGCGCCATTTTTTGCGACAAAAAAGGGAAGCTGTTGCTTCCCTAAATTGCTGAAAGATATTGGTACATCTTTCAATGTTTGGAGCGGGATAAGAGGCTCGAACTCTCGACCTATACCTTGGCAAGGTATCGCTCTACCAACTGAGCTAATCCCGCATTAGCAATCAACTCAGCATTGTATGCCGATTTGTTTGCGTTGACGAATTGTAGCGCAATTTTTGAGAATTTTTAAAGTCCCCAAAAAAAATCTATCAATGTTTGACCGCCCCTTCTTTGGCGTCTGTTTTGGCATCGGCCGGGACAGGCGCAGAGGCAGCCACGGCCTCCTCTTCTGGGAGGGGTTCTGGCATCTTTTCCAGGGCTACTTCCAGCACTTTGTCGAGCCATTTCACAGGCACGATTTCAA
>JACCDY011355260.1_pt1 | contig 10226 bp, 10 predicted proteins | sample 7446391 | NCBI WGS metagenome assembly JACCDY01 (sample SAMN15323451, study PRJNA562643) | freshwater metagenome | isolation source: river surface water | place: USA:Blue River Watershed | collected 2017-08-18
ATACATGGGCTTTCATTGCTTAAGCAAAGCTCATGGGTGAGCGGAACAAAATATAGTGCGTTATACTTCTTTATATACAAAATCACAACGTATTGAATGTTGAAATACAAAAAAGCCACATATGTGGTTTTTTTGTTGTAAATTATTGAATAAGACTTGTTTTTTGTTGAAAATTTTGGTATATTTTTCCCGTTACTCTAAAAGTTTGTAAATGCGCGTATAGCTGTTTTGGTTGATTTAGCCACTGATACTAAAATAACTATGTGCGTGAGATGAAAGATACATGCGCGTATAGCTCAGTTGGTAGAGCACACCACTGATACTGGTGGGGTCCCAAGTTCGAATCTTGGTACGCGCACACTTGTTTAAAATACTTTGATTTTTATTGATATTTCATGTAGTATAGTGACACTATTATTCATAGTTATACAGCAATAAACCTTAATTTCATGTATTTCCAAAAGAAAACAAAAATAGTTTGTACTATTGGTCCAGCAACACAGAGCGAAGAAAAGCTAACTCAACTCCTCAAGGCAGGAATGAATGTGATGCGTCTTAACTTCTCTCATGGAGATTTTGCTGAACATCAGGGAAAAGTTGACAATCTCCGCAAAGCGATGAAAAAGACTGGTCTTACTGCGGCAATTATGCAAGACCTTTCTGGTCCAAAGTTTAGAATCGGTGATTTTTATCAAGAGCGTGTACAGCTTAAAGCAGGTGATTACATTACTCTTACAACAGAAAAAATTGTAGGCGATGAGAAGCGAGTGTCGGTAAACTACCCAACTCTTCATGAAGAAATTGAAGTTGGAAACTTCATTATGGTTGATGATGGTAAAAAGAAGTTTGAAGTTGTGGAAATTAAGGGAACAGAAATTAAGTGTAAAATTATTGTTGGTGGTGACACTAAGGGTCGTCGAGGACTCAATCTTCCAGGAGCAAAACTAAAGATTTCTGCTCTTACAGCAAAAGATAAAAGTGATATTGCTTTCGGTCTTAAAAATAAAGTTGATATCGTGGCATTTTCTTTCATTAGAAAACCAAGCGATGTTGTAGAACTTCGGGACATTCTCAATAAGGCAAAGTCAAAGGCTAAAATTATGGCAAAGATAGAAACTCCTGAGGCTATTGAAGACTTTGATGCTATTCTTGAACTTGTTGATATGGTTATGGTTGCTCGAGGTGATCTTGGTGTAGAGCTCGGTCATGAAAAAGTAACACCTGCACAAAGAATGATTATTGAAAAGTGTAATCTTGCTGGTAAGCCAGTCGTTACTGCAACTCAAATGCTTGAGTCTATGATTAAGTCGCCGTATCCTACACGAGCAGAAGTTTCTGATGTATCACACGCTATTTATGATGGTACAGATGCTGTTATGCTTTCAGAAGAGTCTTCTCTTGGAGAATTTCCAGTTGAGGCTGTTTCTATGATGTCAGCCATTGCTCGAGAGGTTGAATCAGATGAAGGGTATTATCAGACTCAAAACAGTATGATCATCACACAAGACTCACATGTAGATGTTCTTGCTGAGTCAGCTGCTCAAATGTCAGAAGGTCTTGATACTCGTGTAATCGTTGCTTTAACAGAAACAGGAAATGTTGCTCGTGCTATTGCCGCACTTAAGCCTCGAGCATATACAGTGTGCGCATCATCAAGCGATGTTGTAAATGCGCAATCATTGGTGAGTTTCGGAGTGTATCCAATAACCGTAACGTCTCTTAAAGACACCGCAAGTGCTCTTAAGGAAATTAAATCAAATCTCGTAAAGGCAAAAGTTGTAGAAAAAGGTGAGACAATTGTTTTTGTCGACGAAAAAGCTGAGACAGTCTCTCTTTCAAAGATATAGTAATTTGTATATCTGAGAGTTTTCCACTGAATCTTCAAGAAAAAATGAAGAAAATAAAGAAAATGGGGTTGTATACCCCTTTTCTTTATTTATAATGTATATATGCCCACATATACAATTAAAGACACAGATTTATTACTCGATGTTGATTCTGATTTCTCTGTTTCAAAAGAAATTAAACAATATGTACTTAAGATTCACGATCTACCACAAGACCACAGACCCCGTGAAAAATTGGTTAAGTTTGGCCCAGAAGTACTGAGTATACAAGAATTACTTGCTATTGTTTTAAATGTGGGAACTAAGAAAGAAGATGTTTTAGAAATGGCAAATCGTATTATGAGAGAATACGGTGAAAAAAGCATTCTTGCAGAACATAATCCTGAAAAACTTGCTCTTGATTTAGATATACCTGTAGGTAAAGCGAGTCAGATTGTAGCTTGTGGTGAATTAGGTAGAAGAATATATCAAAAGAATACGAGTGGTTTTGTTACAATTCGAACTGCTCAAGATGTTTTTGAATACCTTTCAGATATGAGAAATTTACCCAAAGAGCATTTGCGGGGTATATATCTGAATAGTCATAGTAGAATCATTCACGATGAAGTGCTTTCTATTGGAACTATCAATTCTAATGTTGTACACCCCCGAGAGGTCTTTAGGCCTGCTATTGAATACAGTGCAGCAGCTGTTGTTTTGGCGCATAATCATCCCTCGGGTATTGTAACTCCAAGCCAGGCAGATATTGAAATTACACGACAATTAATTTCAGCTGGTAAATTAATGGGTATCCATGTTCTTGACCACATTGTTATTACAAAAGATACTTTTGTAAGTATTGATGCTAATTACGCTTAATATATGTATCCTTTAAAAACATATTCACTTCAAGAATCTGAAGAAGCCTTTCTCGGTTACGGTGAAATTATTCGTTCTCTAAGAAATCAAGCTTATTTTCCGCAACTGATTCGAGATGAAGAAATTAATCCACGAACCACTATTCTTGAGCGCTATTTTTACGATATTTATAATCTTTTTCTTAAGTCCACAGCATCTTTTGTTATGGGTGATGCGCAAGCTGATCCAGAGCGATTAAAAGATCTACTTAATGAGCTTATAAAGGTTAAAGCCTTGCTCCATGAGCAGAGTGATCACGAGGGGTAGACTAAGAGTTTGCAACTCCGTATACTAGGGTTGTGAATTATAAAGATTATTTCAAAGGAAAGAGAATACTCGTTTTGGGCTTAGGCGATGATCTCGAAATGCTTTCAGAGATACGCTTTTTAATTAAAAATAAAGCTCAGATTAGTGTTTTTGATCTTCGCTCCGAAGCTCGTTTATCAAGAGCCCTCATTGTACTCAAGTCTCTTGGTGTAAATGACATACACACTGGATTGCCTCTACCGCATGAAATTCCAGATATCGATATGGTACTTATGTCACAAAGTATTCCGTATCACTCACGAATTCTTGATCGTATTAGAGCGAAGGGAATACCGATCGAATATCCTGAAACACTTTTGATTAAACTTGCACCAGCAGTTACAACAATAGGTGTTACTGGTTGCGCTGGAACATCAACTGTATCTCACTTAATTTACAATTCTCTTTTGAGGATTTTTAATCATATGCATGGTGAGCGCGTGTATATGGTAAATCCTGATTCTCAAAGCAGTACCATAGCTCTCATTAAGAATATTAAAAAGGGTGACGCTCTTGTTATTAGAATACCCGAGAATCAAATATACCACTATGTTGATTCACGAGTGTGTCCAAATGTAATGGTGGTAACGGTACTCGAGCATACTGTTGGTGCTCATAAAAATACTCACAGTATTCGTTTTAAACAAGCGTGCGGTGCTTTACTTGATTTGCAAACATATAATAATTTTCTTATTGGTAGTAATGAAGTTATAAATGGATTGCGTCCATATATGCAGGGACAAGCAAAGTCAAAGATTTTGCGTACAGGAACATCTCTTATTCCTAAAGATTGGTATGTAAGTACTCTAGGTATGCATATGAAAGAAAATTATGCTTTAGTGCTTAGGGTTGGAGAATTGTTCAAAGTCCCAATTGATACCATGCGAGATATTCTTGAAAATTTCAAAGGCCTTAAGGGAAGATTTGAACATATGCGAAAAGGGGGTGTTACAATCTATAATGATAGCTATTCTCGTTGCCCAATTTCTGTTTTGGCAGGCTTAATTTCTCTGAAAGAAGAAGCCCATACTACCTATAATCGCATTATCGTTATTTTAGGAGGCAGTGGAGGTGATATTACTCCCCAGGTTGTTAATTTAATTGATACACACGCACATAGGGTTATTGTATTGCCTGGAAGCGCCTATATACATACACATCACTATAAACAACAGAATAATCAGGCCTATGAATTAGCTGATTCGGTTGATGATGCTTTCAAGCGAGCATATTCATGTGCGGATAAAAATGATTGCATAGTATTTTCTCCAGGAAGCGAGCCTTATGGTCTTTTTACTTCACGAAATGATAGGTATGAGTATGTTCAAACCTTGATTCGAAAAAATTTACGCTAATTATTGACCACACACAATACATACCACAGTACCTTGAGGCTTAAAATCTGTGTAAAGTGTTTCCATGAGACCTGCAATACCGAGAGCACCGTTAGGGCTTATAGTTTCGATTGCACTTTGTGAGAGCTCCTGCGCAATTTTAATTGTTTCATTTGAGACAACAATAGCACTACCATTACTTGCCACAATGGCTCTATGTACAGAATTTTTTCTATGAGCAACTTTATCGACAATTGCATCTGCAATAGATACTTCATCATACTCTGGGTATGAGCTAAAAGTATCAGCAATAGGGTGACATGAAGTAGTTTGTACTACATGTACTGCAATTCCTTTAGGCCCAAGAATTTGAGCTAGGGCTTGTGCAGTTGTACCTGATGATGTTCCAATAAAAATATCAGATATATTTGGAATTTCTTTGAGCTCCTCTGCTAGTTCTGTATAACCAAAAAGAGCAGTATCGTCGGTTGATTGGCGTAAGCTATATGCTTCGGGTAAGGTCTCAGTTCTTTGAATCATTGCCTGGAGTGGGCGTTCAGATCGAGTGAGTGTAATTGTTTGTGACGGTAAACTCAGTAATGCTTTTATCGCATCTTCTATGTAAGAAAGTTTTTGAGCTGATATTTTTTGACCAATAAAAATCTCTAACGTAAGAAGTGGTAAATTCTTGTGTACTCGGTCAGTATTACATTTATTGATATGAAGTACAGATGCTAAAGCGGCATTACCAGATGAAGAGATTAGAAAATGAGTAGTGCCCTGTAATACTGCTGTATCAATCATATACGGGATAGAGCGCCCTTTATGCGATTTATAAGGGTGTAAGTCCTCTCTTTTGAGCCATAGACTAGGTATATTGAGTTTACCTGCCAATTCTTTGTATTCAGTTTGCGGGGTTACCATATTGCTATACTACTCTATTTTGAGTAGTATATAAAGGTTATTGATATAACTCAAATATATATGAAATTAATCTGTCCAGAATGTAAAAATTCAATTGATACAGCAAAATATCCTGATATTGCAGTTGGTTATGTAATTGAGTGCCCAATGTGCGGAATTACACTTGGTGTAGATTCAATCTCTGAAAGCGAAATCAAAGTCTCTATTGTTGATGAAGGAAAGTAGACACTGTTGTTTCTATCATTTTTCTGAAGCCGTGTGAACCTAAGAAAACAATAACATCACCTTTATGTGGTGTTTTTGTTATTTCTGAAATTAAATTATCATCATCATCGATATACAAAGCATTGTTATGAGTTTCTGAAATTGTTGCATGAAGTTTCTCTCCATCGACTGGAACAGGAGCATGAATATCATCGGAAACCTTCAACTTTGTAAGTCGCGGAATAATAACCTTATCTGCAGAGTTAAAAGCATGAGCATACTTTTTGAGTGCTTCTGGCATGCGACCCCCGATATTTGGTTCAAAAATAGCCGTAATCTTACCATCGTATATTCTGCGAAGTGTTTCTAGAGTTGTTCGTGCTTTATCAGCAGAGTGAGCAATATCATCAATTACTGTAATGCCCAATTTAGTATCGTGTGCATCGAGTCTTCGTTCAAGGCGACGCTTCATTCCTTTGAATGATTTAATAGCTTCGATAATTTTCTCTGGGCTAATACCATGCATATGTGCCATAGCAAAGCATGCAGTTATATTTTCAACTTGATAACTACCAAGCATAGGAGAAGATATTTTATAATCTGTGTCTCCATGAGAAATAATACATGTAAGACCATGAATATCTTCTGTTATTTCTGAATATGAATAATCAGGATTCCAATCAGTATCTGCACTACCGTAGGTAATTACTTTAACCTCTGGTGCATGACTAAGTACATCACGAACACCTTCATTATCTATGCATGCAACAACAAAACCTGAGCGAGGAATATTGTGTAAAAGTTTTACAAAAACATTTTTAAAGTCTTCTGGAGTAGGGTATAGATCAGCGTGATCCCATGCTACTGCTGTAAGTATGCAATGTGTAGGCTTATAATACGCAAATTTAGGTGAAGTATCAGTTGGTGAGCTTTTGTATTCATCACCTTCGAATATACTCCACTCTGAATTTCCAATATACGCTGATTGTTCATGTGAAAGTGAAAGTCCGCCAAACATATAGGTTGGATCAAAATCAGCATGCATAAAAATATGCGAGAGCAAAGCAGAATTCGATGTTTTTCCCCACGTTCCAACACATACAAGAGAATTTTTACGAGCAAAAAGTAAACCAATAGCTTGAGCAAAAGAAACAATTGGTATTCCTTGCGATTCTGCAAAAAGAGTTTCTGGATTTGATGATCCTGATGCTGTGCCTGCAATTACTAAGTCTGGTAGACGATGAGTACCGTCAGGCCGAATAATAGACATACGTTCTGGATGCCAACCAGCATAAAAATTTACAGAATGTTTTTCAAGTTCGGTAGATACAGGAGGCCAAAAACCTTTATCACTACCTGTAACAATGTAGCCTTTATTTTTGAATGCCACAGCAACCGCACCTGTTGCTACACCACAAATACCAATAATGTGGATATGAATAGTTTTCGGATCAGCTTGTAGTATTTTTGATATATCCATAACTACTGAAGTATAGCAGAATTCAAATGAGCTTTCGCTGAATCAATATTAGTGCTCCATGTGTGTGAATGTTCGTCAAACCATTCGAGTCCTTCAAATTGAAGTTTATATGTATCGTTTGGTCGCTGTAAAGAACCTAGGTATATATACGAACGTCCAGTTTCTTGTGCGTATTGTAGTGCGAGAAGCATCATTCCCAATCCTAGACTATTTTGTGTATATGCTAAATCATAAAAAGGGTAAGAGTAGTGAATTATTGAAGGTGTCATATATGCAATACAATATCCAACCACATTGCCTTGAGAATCTTTATATACAAAAAGCGTATTAAAATTATGAGGTTCAGTGCAAAGCTTTTTAATTGCATTTGCAGAAAATATATCAGGACCAAATTTTGTCTCATAAAAATCTTTGCCAAGTTTTCCGATTTCCCATGAGTATTCAGCGTGTGGTAGGGGTACAACAGTAAGTGTGATACCAGTATTTTTTTTGAGTATACGACGATTTTCACTTGAGAGATTAAATTTTGAAAGTCGTATACGAACACTTCGGGTGAGTGTCATGAGATTTTTTTCAATACGCGTATACAAAGCACCTTTTTCGTATGCTTGATCAGCTTCTCTGTGATTTTCTGGTGAGACAGATAATGTGCCCCATGTTAAATACGAAGTCGACATAGTTTATTGTATAGATATCCAAATACCAATTACGACCATAAAAGCATGTACTATCCAAAATCGCATAATAGTTTTTTCTTCACTCCAACCAATAAGTTCAAAGTGGTGGTGTAATGGTGCCATTCGGAATATTCTTTTTTTGAGAATAATACGTCCACAAACTTGAATAATTACAGTAAGTGCTTCGATATAAAAGGCAAAAGCAAGAAATATTAAACTTACATTTTCGCCTATTGCGAGAGCATTAATTGCAAGTAATGCACCTAAACCAAGGGAGCCAACATCCCCCATCATAAAACGTGCAGGTTTAATATTGAAATATGTGTATGCAATAAGAGCTCCGACAATTGTTGCATTGAGTACAGTTAATTCTGTAAAACCTGTTGTCCAACTCAATAGTGCTAAAGCGCTAAAAGTTGGTATAAGCATTCCTCCGGCAAGGCCATCCATTCCATCGGCAATGTTTACTGCATTTGCTGTAAACATAATCATGAAGATGATTACAGGAATAATGAGCCAACCGACATAGTATTCACCCATAAAAGGAATATTAAGAAAATGCCATGCTGGTCCAAGTTTAAAATATATCCACCACGCAGCTACTCCGCCCGCAATAAATTGGAGAAGTAATTTCTCATGAACATACACACCCTTACCAGGATGTGAGCCTAGAATTAAAAACATTCGCTTGATAATTGTCCAGGGTAGGGTAAGTGATAGCCAAATACGATACAAAATATTTTTGTGCACACGTATTAAGGTTAATACTTGAGACACACTACGGTTGCGACGTTTTGTTCCGTATATATTTAAGAGATCATCGAGTGCTCCTAAACCAGCAGAGATAAGCATTACGCCTATGGGTACCCATGTAAAACTACGCTCCCAATTAAAAGCGTATGTAATAAGAGCAACCGTTATAATAACGAGAAGTCCGCCCATAATAGGTGTGCGAGCTTTGTCAGTATTGTGATGGGTGTGAGTAAGTTCAACCTTAGGTTGTTTAATTACTTTAAAACGGTATAGCGTATATGTAAGGAGTGGAGCCCAGGAAAAAGCAAAAATACTCGAACCGATGAGGTATGAAAGTATAATTATTAATTCTTGCACTGCATTTGATTCTGCCATTTCATAGCAAGAATATCAGAAAAACCTATTTAAAACCAGTTGAGACGTCGCAGTGTTGTTGTGCCACTTTTTGCTTTTTCATGAGTATAGTTCACTGTATTTTCTTGAATATTTTCATGAATTTCTGTCCACCGCTGCTCTATGAGTGATTGAGTAGAATTAAGAATATCAATTCGTCCATGTCGCACTCCGTGATTGAATGTTCCATCACTTGGCCACGCAATTGAATGTGTGTAGTGAATTGTAATAGGTTTAAAATTTTGATAATCAACACTTTCTATAATAAGTATATGATTTCTATCACCTTGAGAATGCTGTGAACTGTTGAGTATGGTGATAATATCTCCCGGAGTGACATCATCAATTTTTATTTCTGAACTATTCGATGAGTGTGCAAGTGTAGCTACATCGGTATTTGATGCTGGATAAAGTCGCGCAATAAAACGCATAAAAATATTACGTACTAAAGGAAATTTGAGATGTCGATCGAGAGCACCTAATTTACGCGCGCGCGATTCAGTATCAAGAATGTAAAATGCATATCCAGAACAATCAATACCAATTGATTCATTCACCATGAGTTGTGTGAGTGCGTCAGGTGTAAGTGTGGGCACCTTATCTCGAGTTGTTTTGAGGTGAATGAGTATTTCCTGCGTAATTTCTTCTGGACTACCTTTGCCAAGTTGAGCTGGTAAACCGCGTCGTATTCCTGTTTTTTTATTATTAAAATATGGTATGCGAATTTTTGCACCACCAAGTGTAAAAGAATCGTATGCAGTAATGAGTGAGCGAGTTGAATCTGAAAGAGTGCGTGTATTCATATAATTAGTGTGTACGGTCAAGCATACCACGAAGAGCTTCACCTTCGGGTGATAGTACATTATGGTCTGTCATAAAATTGCCCCGAGTTTGCACCCGTAGTGAATCAGATAAATATTCTGTGTGGGAATATTCAATAATATTCCAGGCATACTTTGTTTGAGTGATATCACGTTCCGTATTAATTTTTGTATGCACCCTACGTATTCTTTGAACCAACTGTGCTCCCGTATATAAATTGGGCAAATAAATTACAGAGTGTCGATTCTCTTCATAGGGTGTGTTTAAGCCTAAAAGTTTTGCCCGAAATATACGTGTGTGAAGTTCAAAGAGGTTAGGTGCATTAGTGTAAAACTCTCGAGTTAGTTCAGATTCAAAAATAGCTGAGGCTGGTTGCCGAGCATTAATTTCTATGAGTTTGAAGCGCTCTCCTTTTTGTGCATTTATATCAATAATAATATCTATACCATACAGACCATACCACCCTGACTTTGCCATTCTCATGCTTATTTTTTCTATAAGAGTTTTAAATTCTTCTTCGCCATATGTTTCAATAAGCTTTTTTCCAAGAGCCCAATCATTTCCAACGGTACTCCATGGAGAGTCTGTC
>JACCDY010406212.1_pt1 | contig 10225 bp, 8 predicted proteins | sample 7446391 | NCBI WGS metagenome assembly JACCDY01 (sample SAMN15323451, study PRJNA562643) | freshwater metagenome | isolation source: river surface water | place: USA:Blue River Watershed | collected 2017-08-18
AATCCTTTTCAATTGCCTCAATGTAACACTTCATCTTTGCCTCAGTGCCGCTTGGGCGGATGATGATGCGCACACCACCATCTAGCCAAATTCGGATTCCATCTGTTGGTGGCAATCCATCTGTTGGTCTTGCTAAATCATCGATTGAGGTAACTGATCGTCCAGCAATCTCTTGTGGCGGATTACTGCGCAAGCCACCCAGAATCACACCTACCTTAGAAAGATCACTTAAACGGATTGAGATTTGTTCTGTCGCATGAAAACCATGACGTGACCAAACCTCATCCAATAAATCAAGAAGGGTTTTACCTTCAGTGGCCAAGTCAGTTGCAATTTGTGCCAGCGCAATCGCAGCGGAGACTCCATCTTTATCATTTACCGTTGCCGAATCAACGGCATAGCCAAGGGCCTCTTCGTAGCCAAAGGTGAGGTTTTCAATCTTTGCTAGCCATTTAAATCCGGTAAGGGTTTCCTTAAACTGGAGGTTGTAATGAGCGGCAATCTTTTTCACAATAGATGAAGAAACAATTGAGTTGGCAAAGATCCCGGAGTCAATCTTTCGAGCGATAGATTCAGCGAAAATCGCACCTAATTCATCTCCACGCAGCATGCGCCAACCCGTTGCTGGATCATTAATCGCAGCTGCGCATCTATCGGCATCTGGATCATTGGCGATTACTAGATGTGCATCAAAGGCTTTTGCAGTTTCAAGTGCGAGATCAATCGCACCTGGCTCCTCTGGATTAGGAAAGGCAACAGTTGGAAAATCAGGGTCTGGCTTAGCTTGTGCTTCGACCAGAATTGGCGATTGGAATCCGGCTTTGTGAAACACTCTTTGAATTGTTTCAGTTCCAACACCGTGCATCGCTGTGTAGACAATCTTGAGTGTTCCGGGATTGCTTGCTAGCGCGGCTGTGCGATCGATGTACTTTTCAACAATCTCTTCACCTAAAACTTCCCACACCTTTGCGCGAGGTTGAGAGCTGAGCGAACTCACCGCATCAATCTTTGCTGCGATCGCTTCATCGGTTGGAGAAACAATTTGTGATCCGCGGTAGTAAATGCCATCTACGGTGCCGCCTAGGTACACCTTGTACCCATTATCTTGTGGTGGATTATGGCTAGCGGTAACCATGATTCCAACATCGCACTTCAACTCATTTGTTGCAAAGGCTAAAACAGGAGTTGGCAGTGGACGGGGTAATACATAAACCTTCATACCTGCACCGCTCATAATTTCAGCGGTCTCAAAGGTGAAATCTTCGGAGCCATAACGTGCATCGCGACCTATAACGACAGAGGTTAAGTTGCGCTCCTTCATGTAAGCAACGATCCCTGACGCTGCACGCCCTACAACTGCGCGATTCATTCCAGATGGACCAGGTCTTATTGGTCCACGTAAACCTGCGGTACCAAACTGTAGAAAACCACTAAATGAAGCACGCAGTTCAACTTCGTTGCCAGTGTCAAGCCACTGCTGTAACTGCGCAGCGGTTATTGGATCTGGATCATCTGCGATCCAGGCTTGTACTTCCCGCTCTAATGAGTGATCCATGTGCTTAGAGTAACTTCGGAATAACCCCTTTGAGAAGTGCGCCCATACGGTCGGCCGCCGCCTTACCTGCAGCGATTACCTCTTCATGGTTAAGTTTTTCACCAGTTACTCCAGCTGCAGCATTTGTCACTAAAGAGATACCGAGAACTTCAGCGCCTAATGCATGTGCGGCAATCGCTTCTGGAACTGTGGACATTCCAACAAGATCTGCACCCATTGTTCGCATCATCAAAATTTCAGCTGGAGTTTCATAGGTTGGTCCACGCCAATGAACGTACACACCCTCTTGAAGTGATGAATCCTCTTTTTTTACAATCTCTCGAATTCGCTTGCTGTATAGATCTGTTAAATCAACAAACGTTGCACCAGATAGTGGTGAGACAGCGGTCAATGAGATGTGATCACGAATCAAAACCGGTTGACCAACAGAGTAAGCGGTATTTATTCCGCCGCAAGCATTGGTCAAGATAACCACCTTGCAACCTGCTTTAACCGCTGTGCGAACACTGTGCACAACAGGTTCGATGCCCTTGCCCTCGTACAAATGTGTTCTACCTAAGAAAACCAGTGCGCGAAGTTTTTTTCCATCGCTTTCAATCTCATACGAACGGACCTTGCCAGAGTGACCTTCAACCGCTGGAGCAAAAAATCCGGTGAATTCTTCTGCGTTGCACTCAAAAACCGGTGTTCCAAGTGCATCAACCGCGCTAACCCATCCAGAGCCCATTACTAATGCAACATCATGGTGAGCTATTCCGGTCTTTGCGGCGATCTCCTTTGCTGCTTGTTCAGCGGCAGCCAGTGGATCTTTATAGAGCAGTTCGGTCTGTGTCATGCGGCAATAATGTCACAAAGAGGGCGTGTGCCGCCTCTTACTTCATGCCCTTTACTTCAGGCCATGAATAGCCAAGATTGGCAAAAGCTTTGCGAACAAATGGCATCGAGATTCCGACAACATTTGTGTAATCGCCTTCAATTGAAGGGATAAATGGAGAGCTAAACCCATCGAGCGTAAATCCACCTGCAACATGTAATGGCTCCTCGGTGGCAACGTAATCTGCAATCTCTTCATCGCTCATGTGATCAAAGGTGACTCGAGTCGTCACACGATCAGAGATTTCGATGTCTTTAGCTGTATCGATGATGCAATGGCCAGTGTGCAGTAAACCTGAATTACCGCGGACTCGCATTGCACGCTCCGTAGCAATCTTGGGCGTTCCTGGCTTTCCCAGAGATTGGCCATCAAACTCAAAGGTTGAGTCACAACCAATAATGATCGCCGGAAAATCAATCTGCTCACGAACGGTATGGGCCTTTGTAATTGCCAGAGCAATCACCATATCGGCAGGGGAGAGAGAGTTGAAAAACTCAGTCTCTTCATCCACATGGCTAACAATTATCTTTGGAGATAGCCCAGCAGACTCCAAAAGCCGGCGACGACTGGTTGATTGTGATGCTAAAACAATTGTTGTCATGGATATCAAACCTTCTGGCTCTTTAAGTGAAGTGACCTTCAGTACAGCGCTAACAGTATCGGTACATCTACGATAAGCCTGTGAGTAAAACCTTTCCAACCGTTGGCATTGTTGCCGATGATGCTTTGGCTCATTTGTATCGCTCTCCAGCTAGCTCCTTGGGAGTAGTGCTTGTCTACTGTAATTCTCAGGATGCAGTTCAGAGCAATCTTGCACAGTGTGATGTTGTGACGACTGTCGAACAATCTAATGCGGTGGTTATCGCCAAAAGGTTACAGACAGATGGGATTACTGTACGTCCATCATTTGCCGCACTCTCTTTTTCAAAGGAAAAATTTAATGCAAAGAGCGATCAGGAATCCCACATATGTGTTTTGGTGGCTCGCTCACCACATGGCCAGGCGACAACATGGGCACCAACCCAGATTTTCAATGGCAATGGCAAGTGGGTCATGAGTATTACTCCGGCACCTGAATTGTCAGATCAATTGCGAGAAAAGGCTCAACAATTGGCGCTAGATTTTTCTGCACAAGCCGAAGCATTCGGAGTAGTTGCCGTTGAAATGTCGGTCAAAGGGCAAGAGATAACTATTACTAATGTAGAGATGCACCCGCATGCATCTGGCAATTGGACATTAGATGGCTCTGTAACAGAGCAGTACGAGCAACATTTGCGAGCGATTCTAGATTTACCCTTGGGTGATCCTTCAATGTCTGCCAAGTATGTTGTTACCGGAAATGTCTACTGTGGTGAGAAAATCAATATGTATCGACCTTACCTACATCTGATGGCTCGCACACCTGCGCTTAAGTTTCACCAGTACAAGAGCCCACTTAATCCAGGTGATTTAACTGGACACATAACCCTTGCCGGTGATGATCTACCTCAAGTTATTGAAGAGATTGAACACGCCCTTGCTTATATGCAGGCAGAGATTGATGAGTAAAGGTTAGCGAGCCCGATACTCAATTGCTGGACAGCGATCCATAACAGTTAACAAACCAGCTGCCTGAGCACGTGTTACAGCTGCTTCATCAATAACATCAAGTTGTAGCCAAACCGCCTTAGCGCCAATAGCAATTGCTTCATCAACTACTGAACCAACTAATTGTGAGTTAACAAAACAATCAACAACATCAACTGGTACTGGTATTTCACTCAGAGATTTGTAACCGTTTTCTCCATGTACAACCTCACCCTTTGGGTGCACCGGAATTATGTGATGACCTTTATCCTTTAGTAATTGAGCAACACCAAAAGCTGCACGTTCAGGGTTGTTACCAAGTCCGACCACGGCCCAGGTTTTAAGTGCCAGGACCGCATCAATTGTCTCTTTGGTATTAATCGGTACGACCTAAAGCGTGGAACTTCCAACCAGCCTTGCGCCATAACTCACGATCTAGCATGTTGCGTCCATCGATGATGATCTTTGACTTAACTAGCGGAGCAATCGCGGCAGGATCAATCTGTCGGTACTCCTTCCACTCAGTTAGGTGCAAGATCAGATCTGCATCCTTAAGGGCATCTGTAACCACCTCTTGGTACTGAAGGTTAGGGAAACGCTTGCGCGCAGGCTCTATACCTTGAGGATCATGAACAACAACAATTGCACCCGCTGCTTGCAACTGTGCTGCGATATCAAGTGCTGGGGAGTCACGCACATCATCGCTATCAGGCTTAAATGTGGCACCCAAAACAGCGATCTTGTACTTAGTTAAATCCTCAGAAAGCTCACCACGAACAACATCGATAACACGTTGGCGTGCACGAAGGTTAATCGCATCGATTTCACGCAAGAACTCAAGTGCTTGCTTGGCACCTAGCTCTTCAGCACGTGCCATAAACGCACGAATATCCTTAGGAAGACATCCGCCACCAAATCCAATACCGGCTTGCAAGAAACGGTTACCAATTCGTGGGTCGTAACCAATTGCCTTTGCCAAAACGGTGACATCGCCACCTGCAGCTTCGCAAACTTCAGCCATCGCGTTAATAAATGAGATCTTGGTTGCAAGGAATGAGTTAGCGGCAACCTTGACTAATTCAGAGGTTGGAAGATCTGCGCGAATCCAAGGAGTTCCTAATGCGATAACAGGTTCATAAACCTCTTTTAGAATCTCCTCTGCGCGATCATTGGCAACACCGACAACTAATCGGTTTGGAGTCAAGGTATCTTCTACTGCAAAGCCTTCACGAAGAAACTCTGGGTTCCAGGCTAAATCTGCTTGCGGTGCAATCTTTGCTAACTCATCACGCAAGCCTTGAGCGGTTCCAACTGGCACAGTTGATTTACCAACTACAAGTGAACCATCCTTGAGATGAGGCGCGATCGCAGCAACAGCAGATTTCACATATGTGAGATCTGCAGCCAATCCATCTTTGCTTTGAGGTGTTCCAACACAGACGAAGTGAACATCTGCATCCTTAACCGCTGAAAAATCAGTTGTAAATGAGAGTCGTCCGGTTTTCATCTCTTGCTCAAGCAAGGTATCTAAACCTGGTTCGTAGAAGGGCAACTTTCCACTTTGCAGCAGGGCGACCTTTTCGGGATCTGTATCCACGCCAACAACGGTGAAACCTAGAGAGGACATACATGCAGCGTGGGTGGCTCCGAGATAACCGCAGCCAACTACCGAGAGAGTTAAAGTCATGCGGGAGAGTTTACTTCAGAGCCCCGCAAGGATTTTCATCAGCGGTACGAGTCTTAAATTTATCGATCACAGTTGGCTTTGCAGTCGTCGTTGATGAAGCCGAAGGTGATGGGGTTACCTCATCTGTAAGGGGTAAATCCTCACGAATTCGATTAAATAGTTCTGGTGCGAGCTCTGAATCCCATGTCACAACTGATCCAACACCTGGAACTCGTGCGTTGGTGTTTCCAAGTGGAATAGTCAAAGTACGGACATTGCTAGAAGAGAGATTCTTCATCTGCTTTGCAAGGGTCAGTAGATCACTCTTGTTGAGCTCTGAATCAGTTTTAACAGTTGCAATCGCTGCATTAAAGAAGTTAACAAGCTTTACTGGGTTTAGTAAAACACCGGTGCTTGTTACCTTGCGCAGCACAGCACTCATGAACTGCTGTTGACGTTGCATGCGACCAAGATCGCCCATGCCATCAAAGTCTCGTGTGCGGACATACTTCAAAGCTTCGACACCATTGAGTGTATGAACACCTGCCGGAAGTACTAAGTGGCTACCTGGGTCATCAATGTCGCGCTTGGTACACACTTCAATTCCACCAAGTGCATCAACCATGCCGGCAAAGCCAGCAAAGCCGATTTCGATGTAATGATCAATGCGAATTCCGGTTTCACTCTCAACAGTTTCGATCAAGAGTGATGGGCCTCCAAAGGCAAAGGCGGCGTTAATTTTTCCCTTTGCAGCAGGAATGATTCTGGTTTTATCTAATGAAGATGGATGCTCAGGAATTGTTACTAAAGAGTCACGCGGAATCGAAATAATTGTTGCTTTGTCGCGCGCTTTAGAGATGTGAACGATAAGCATGGTGTCTGAACGCGAACCAGCCGCGGTCTTTGTGCTTCCTACCCGAAGCAGCTTCATCTGTTCCTTAGTTAGACCCTCACGTGTATCTGAACCCACTAACAAATAGTTGAGAGCTTTATTTGGCTTATCTGGACGGTTATCTATTGAGCCGAAGGCGTCGATGCGGTTGATGGCCCCGCTGATCTGACCCAGACCTAGCCAAGAAAAGGCGGAGATAAGAACTACTCCCACAGATAGTGAGGTAATAATCCGAATTGCCCGCGTTGATTTCACTGTCAGAGAGTACTTGAGCGATAGCGTGTGCGGGTTATGTCGACATCAGCGAACACGTTATATGGCTCACCGAAGCGAGAAATCTCGGTCATCCTGCCTGTCCTCAACGAGGAGAAGTATCTGGCGGATTCAGTGAACTCAATCCTGTCCCAGAGTTTTTCGGGCGCGATAGAGGTAATCCTTGCTGTGGGTCCTTCTCATGATGCGACGATGGAGATTGCTAAATCTCTTGAAGCCAAGGATTCACGGGTAGTTGTAGTTGAGAACCCAACTGGCAAAACAGCTGCAGGACTTAACCGAGCGATTGCTGCATCTCGTTACTCGATCATCGTTCGAGTAGATGGCCACTCCCAAATTCCAATTGATTACTGCGAAACAGCTTTTCAGATTCTAAGCGACACTGGTGCGGTAAATGTAGGCGGAGTAATGGCTGCAGAAGGTGTCTCTTTATTTGAGCGCTCAGTTGCTCGAGCTATGAGAAGCCCACTCGGAGTCGGTGCATCTCGTTTTCATACAGGGGGAGGCGCTGGAGAATCAGACACGGTATATCTCGGGTGTTTCAGAAAAGAGGCGCTACTTGCTGTTGGTGGCTTTGATGAGAGATTTACTCGAGCGCAAGACTGGGAGTTAAACTTTCGTTTACGAGAAAATGGTGGCTTGATTTACTTTGATCCACGTTTAACAGTTACCTATCGCCCTCGCTCAACGGTTAAAGCGCTCGCAAAACAGTACTTCGAATACGGTCGCTGGAGACGAGTAGTTTCTCGCAGACATCAAGGCACAATTAATTACAGATATCTTGCACCTCCATTTACCGTTCTTGCCACATCTGCATCCATCCTTTTGGGCGCAGCTGTATCTCCTCTTTTCTTTATTCCAGCACTTGTTTATTCGGTGTTTATCCTGGGATCTTCGGTAGTTATTGGTAAGAGCATGGGTGAAACTCTTTGTTTGCCTACAATTTTGCTCACAATGCATATTTCATGGGGGCTTGGATTTCTTACATCGCCGAAGTCGCTAGCCCCTGCGGTAACCTTGCATCCGTGAGCACTCCATTACAGGTTTATGAGCCATTTAGGGCTGGCCTGCCTAAGCTCGGCAAATACTGGAAATCGCTTTGGTCGCGCCGAACCTTTATCTCGGAATACTCCAAATCTGAACTCCGTGAACAGCATTTTGACTCTGTTTTCGGTCAGATGTGGTTGGTGCTCAACCCACTTTTGCTTTCAGGCGTTTACTTTATTTTGATTGTAATTATTGGTGGAACCACCGATAGCACACGTTATGTGCACCTGACCGCAAGCCTTTTCCTCTTTTACTTGGTAGCAAACTCACTTACTGGTGGCGTGAAGTCAATTACAGCCGGTCAACGCTTGATCTTGAACACGGCTTTCCCGCGAATCATGCTGCCAATCTCAGCTGTAGTAATCGCGATCTTTAAATTCATCCCAACCCTTATCGTCTTTTTAGTTATCAAAGCGATCATGGGATCACCATTTTCAATTGAAATGTTGTGGGCGATTCCAATTTTGTTCATCACCCTCTTTCTTGCATTAGGTCTATCAATCACAATCTCATGTATCAATGTTTACTTCCGAGACATCGCAAGCTTTTTGCCATACCTAACAAGAACGCTTTTGTACTTGTCGCCGATTTTGTATGAAGCATCCGCCTTAAATCCAAACCTCAAGGCGCTAGAGATTGTGAACCCGTTGTTCCCAATTCTGGATTCCTGGTCTCGCGCTTTAGTGCATGGAGAAGTTCCTCAAACAGCAAGCATGCTTCAGGGATTAGCCTGGGCTACAGGTATCTTCTTTATTGGCACTTACTTCTTCTTATCGAGGGAGCGTGAGTTCGCTGTCCGCCTCTAAACTTCAAAAGACTAATGAGCTCGCAGTTTCGATTAGAAATGTGGGGCTTACCTACACCACTGCAATTGATCGCAGACCAACTCTAAAGGCGCGCGTAAAGGCGCTTGGTCGCGGAGGAAAGCAGACACGTGTTGTACGCGCACTCGATGACATCAATCTCGATATCGAATACGGACAAGTTTTAGGTGTAATCGGAACCAACGGTGCAGGCAAATCATCATTGATGCGTTGTGTTGCAGGAATTTTGCCTCCATCACAAGGACGCATCGAGGTCTACGGATCTGTCAGCACCTTGTTGGCATTGGGTGTTGGCTTTAACCCATCAATGTCAGGGCGCGACAATGTCTTTTTGGGTGGATTAGCAGCTGGAATGTCACGCGAGGAGATCGAAGGCCATTTCGATGAGATCGCAGATTTTTCTGAACTAGGCGAGGCGATCGATGCGCCAATGCGCACATATTCATCAGGAATGTATGCACGTCTGGCCTTCTCTGTGGCGGCAACGGTGCGACCAGATATTTTGATTATTGATGAGGCTCTTAGTACAGGCGATGCAAAGTTTAAAGAGAAAAGTCTCAATCGCGTCAAGGAGCTTCGTAGCGATGATCGTGCTTTGATCCTTGTTAGCCATGCAATGCAAACGTTGCGTGAGACTTGCAATGATGTTGCCTGGCTACACAAAGGTAAGTTGATTCAGCGAGGCGAGCCAAGTCAAGTAATCGATGCTTATCAAGAGTTTCTCCACCTTGGAAAGAGTGCAGCAATTGATGAGGATGTTTAAGCCCTTAGTTTTCTTATTGTCATTTGCGCTGATTGCCCCACCGCAAGCTTCTGCTGCTCTTGTTGTCCCAACTGAGTTTGCAATTACTGGTGCTGGTTATGGACACGGGGTAGGGCTTAGCCAAATAGGTGCTCGTTCAAAAGCACTTGCAGGTGAAACGGCAACTGCAATTCTTAATTATTATTACAAAGATGTAGTCATTCAGCCCATGGATGATTCAAAGATCTTGCGAGTCAATGTTGGACACTTGCTAAGCACTGCCCGAATTGCAACTTCAACCCCTGATGCAACCTTGCAGATCTTTAATGGTGATATTGGCGATGCTCAAGATGCAGTACCGATCGCCGTGGTGCCAGTCAGAAGCTCACTCAATTTTTCAATTCTTGGCTCAACAGTTGTACCTAGCGTTGTTACTGGCAAGCAGGTAACAAGTTTGCCAAGGAATAGAGTTTTCACAGTTCGCTGGAGTGGTACTCGTTATATGCCAGGAGTTGATGGAGTTGTTTCACTCACTCATTCAAATGCGACAGCGAGATATCGATACGGCCAGATGCAGTTCAGAGCGGTCAGAGCATCGACATTAGGTTTCAGAATTGAAGTAACTAACTCAGTTCGTTTAGCTGATGAGTACTTATGGGGAATTAGTGAGGTGCCATCATCATGGCCAGCAGCTGCGCTAGAGGCCCAAGCAATCGCTTCTAGAACATATGCCTTGAGCAAGGCGGGGATTTACCGTGCCGCTTGCGACTGTGATTTATACGGTGA
>JACCDY010683104.1_pt1 | contig 10224 bp, 8 predicted proteins | sample 7446391 | NCBI WGS metagenome assembly JACCDY01 (sample SAMN15323451, study PRJNA562643) | freshwater metagenome | isolation source: river surface water | place: USA:Blue River Watershed | collected 2017-08-18
AAATTTTAAAAAAAATGTAAAAAATTTAAAAAAATTACTAAAAAAATTACTAAAAAAATTACTAAAAAAATTACTAAAAAAATTACTAAAAAAATTACTAAAAAAATTACTAAAAAAATTACTAGAAAAATTTAAAAACTTTTGTACCAAATAATAAAATTTTGGAAATCTAATATATATAGATTATAATGATAGAACTTTCGATGGCAAAAATTGTGTTTAATACAATATTGAGTTTGGTATTAAACATAGTTTTAAATAATTTGAGTAAATACATATGTACAAGCACAAGCACGATTATAAAAGATAGACTAAGTTATAGTGATTTATTAAATCAATATATAAAACAAAAGAAAAATTTTAAAATTACAAAAGCTTATTATAATTTAGTCGATAATAAAAGTAAGATACCCGATTTCTATATAAAAATTAGAGATTATTTATATAAAAAAGGAATAAATAAGGAATATAAATATTCTGGTAAAAAAATATCAAGTATAATGAAAGATAATGATATAGTAATTAATTTAGATATACACATTAAAATAACAAATATATTAGTAAATGAAAAAGATATAGAATCAACAATTGAAATATTTACTTATAAAAATAATTTGGATATAAATAAATTTTACAGAAAAATAGATAAAAATTACGAAACTGATACAATTAATACAGTTGGTCAAGCCAATTAGTTTTTATAATATCTTTAATCCTTAAATATTTTTTTATGTAAGGGTAATTTATATTAAAATAATGACAGATAACTCAGATATAAATTATAATTTATTAGAACCAAAAATATTTAGTTTACCAAAAAAACCTGAAATAAAAGAATCTAATAATCGGGTACAACAATCTAATTCTAATTTAAATCAAATATTACCAAGAAGACGAGTTAAAAATACAAGTCAAAATTTTGAAATAGGTCCAGATGTTTTTTCTACAAATCATATATCTGCAAATAATACTGAACCAATATTACCAAATAAAAATGATTTATTTTCAACAATGGATGGACTAAACAAATTATTTCAGATTTTAGGTTTAAAAGAAAGTGTATTAAAAGTTTTTGGCACTGAAAAAATTTTAATAATAAGCATATTAGCAATATTAAAAATATGGATAAGAAATAAATTTCCAATACTAAACAGATTAGTATTTAGAGAAAAATATTCTTCTCTTATAATTAACTATGTACACTATACCTCATCATATTATTCATCACAAAATTCGGAAGCAGATTCATTATTATATAAATCTTTATTATATTATACAATAAAGAAAAACATCAATGGAATAAAATATGTAATAAATAATTCTGGGAATGTAAATAATTTTGATAAAAATATTGAAATCAAGATAAATTCTAATATATTTATAGATACAAAAACAACTATATCAAGCACATCAATAAATTATGAGGTAGAAATGTATTCATACACATTAAGACAAGATAAAGTAAGATCATTTTTAAACAAGTGTGTGAATTACTATAAAAAACATTTATTAAACACAGTAAATTATAGTGTGGGAAATCCGACACAAAGATATTATAATTATATGAATTTTAATACCCAAACCAATACAGCAATATTTGAAGATAGTAAATTTTATTCAAACAAGACATTTGATAATATATTTTTTGAAAATAAAGAAATGTTTTTAAGAAAGATTAATTATTTTTGTAATAATCGCGCATCATATAGAGAATTGGGTGTTCCTTATTCACTGGGTATAATATTATACGGTTCTCCAGGAACAGGTAAAACTTCATGTATAAAAGCATTGGCAAATTTAACAGGTAGATCAGTTGTTGATTTAAATTTAAGTAGAATTAAAACATACAAAGAATTAAAGTCAGCATTTTTAGATTTAAAAATTAATAATGTAGAAGTAGCCCCAGATAAAAGAATTTATGTGTTTGAAGAATTTGATTGTATAATAGATAAAGTTAAACAAAGAACACTAAATGAAATTACTAAAAATAATCAGACTAATATATCTAATTTGGGTAATTTAGGTAATTCAGAAGAATTATATGAAACCAATGGTTATAATTCAAGAGAAATAGTAGGAGAAATACCAGGAGACACTCCGATAACAATAGGAACTTTATTAAATTGCTTAGATGGTACTTTAGAATCAAATGGACATATAATTTGTTTAACAACTAACTTTATTGATAAGATAGATAAAGCATTGGTAAGACCTGGTAGATTTGATTGTCATATTCATTTGGAAAATTCAACACCAAAGATAATTTTAGAAATGATAAATCATTTTTACAATAAGGAAAAAAATAAAGTACCAGTTGATAAATTTATTCCGAACTATGAAAAAGTTTTAGAAAATATAAAAACGTATGCTTATTATAATGGTAAAACAGTATGGTCTCCAGCCAAAATAACTCAGATATGTTTAAGTTATATTGATGAACCAAAGTATTTGTCTAATATATTAAATTATTTGAAAGATAATTATGACAGCGAATTAAAATTGCTTGAAATAATAACAAATAGTACAAAAGTTTAATTTAGTATATATTTGAAATTAGATTGTGGAACAGAACAATCAAATACATCTTTTAAAAGTTTATCTCCAGAAGAATTTTTAATTAAATTTATAATTTCTTTATACATTTGAACATATTGATCTAAACCATATGGTAAAATTAATAAAAAATTATTGTACATCAGTCCTTTTAGATAATAATATTCATATACACAAATATTTCCTAAGAAAGATTGTGAATTAATAAATTGGTCCCATGTATTTAAATTGTTTAATTTAGCAAGATTAGCTATAGTATTATAACTATATAATATTTCAGAACAAATTTGTCCCATCAATTTATTTTCAAGTTCAGATTCTGATAATTCGATATTATCAAATAATAAATATAAATACGTACCTAATAATTCAGTATAGCTTTCATAAATACTATATTCATAATTATAATTTTTTATTTTGGAGCTAGTATTATTTTTTGTTTTTGTATAGTCTTTAATAATATTTTTTAACTTGGAATGAAAATTTGAACCATCCAAATAAAAATTATGAATTAGTTCATGTAATAATAATTTTTCAACTTCTTCATATCTAGTAACTATTGTGAATCTAGGGTCTGATCCAAAGGTTACACCACTAACAGTAAAACCTTTGTATTCTTCGCTTGATTTTTTCAAGTTTTTATCATTGATAATATTATGTTCAAAATCTCTATTGGAATCAATAGGAATCCATATGATTATTCTAGAAACGGTATCATCAGGTATAGCAAAATTATTTAGAGTCAAACTAATTTTCATCATTTTATAAATTAAATTAATATCTTTTTTTAATCTAGATTCTGATTCGAATATATAATAAAATACTGTGTTAAGAAAGTTAATTTTAATTAAATTAGTAGACTCAGATACAAATTCAGATAATTTTTTTGAATTAGCCATAGAAACATAATGATTAATTTCATCAAATACTTTGCTATATTCTGGGTTTGAAGTTAATATTTGATGATAAGGTAAATCTATAGAATTAATATTAGATAATTTAAAATAATAAGTTTTAAGATCAGAAAAAATACCAGTTAATAATTTGATATTTTGATTTATATTATTAAAATTAAAATTTTTTAAATTTATTTTGTCAAGAATATTTTTTAAATTTTCAGTATTAGTCATGGAAAATTATATTTCTAATATATATAATATTTAGAAATTAAATAAAAATTAAGGTTGAGGAGGTTGAGATGCACTTAGTGGAGGTAAACCATTAGCAATAACTGGTAATGGTTTATTGATATCAGGAACAGGTTGAATCCAATAAGAACCAACATATTCGTCAGGGTAATAAACAGTACCTTGTAAAGAAACGAATGGTTTTGCTTCAGATGCTTCAACAAAACCAGATCCCAATCTGTATCCACCGTGTCCATTACCACAAGCAGCAGGATTAACATAGCAATTTTCACCACAATTTGTTTGCATAAAATCATTAGATTTTGGGTTATCAATATATTTTTGTAACTTATTCATTTTATCCTTATAAACTTTATTAACTAATTTATTGTATGCTTGTTTTTCTGCTTCATTTGTTGTCAAAGTTATATCCAAATTATTAGGATCATTATTATTTTCAAGAGCAGCAACCATTGGGAGAACTACTTGAGGTAAAAGTTGACCACGATTAGGCCAAGTACCAGTTACTCTAGTAGGCTGATTCCAAAATAGATTAAAATTACCAGTAGCATCGTTAGCTACACCACTTTTGGTATAAACATCTTGAGCATCATTAGCGAACATTTGAGTAGCAGTACCAGCAGTCATATGTTCTTTTTCAGATTTATTTTTTAAGATTAAGATAGTTACAACAATACCTATACTAATAATTAATAGTACCCAAAAATTAAATTTATTTTTGGTGGTATTATAAAAATTTGAGGAAGAAGAAGTTATTGATTCCATTATAAATTATTACTATATTTTTATTTTTCATTATAAATAAAATATAATAGATATATATTTTATATATTAAAATGAGTTTGTCAATAAAGAATATATATAATTGTAAAAAATTATCAGAGGATAAAATAGATGATTTGGTTGAAAAATTAGATATAGATTATTCAGATGATTTATCAGATAAAAAAAATAAAATAAAAGTATGTAATATGATAAATAAAAAAGTTAATGAAATAAATCCATGTGCAATAACTTTATATTCAGATACAAAATTATCAATAAAAAAACATCAATTGAGTGTAGCAAATCATTTGGTAGATAATCGTGGTGTCATAGTAGTACATTCAGTTGGTACTGGTAAAACTTTATCAGCAATATCAACGGCTCAGTGTTTATTGATAAAACAAATAGTAAAACATATAATAGTTATAACCCCAACATCATTGCAACAAAATTTTATATCTCAAGCAAAGATGTATGGACTAACTCAAGAAACGTTAGATGACAATTACACATTTTATACAATTCAGGGAATAGTAAATGCAATAGAATCGGGAGATGTTTCAAATCCATCAGATTCATTGGTAATAATAGATGAAGCCCATAATTTAAGAACAATAGGAGGTTCAAGATTTGATTCAATTTATAAATATACAAAAAAGGCAGAAAAAATAATGTTGTTGACAGCAACCCCATTAATAAATTATAAACACGATATAATTAATTTGGTATCAATAGTCAGAGGAGAAAAATCCATATCAATAGATAGTTTTGAACATATGATTGATTCAGTAGATCCCAAAGAATTTATATCATATGTATCCGATGTATTTAGTTTTTATATAAAAGATCCAACAAAACCTGATCCAAACTTTCCGAGAAAAAAAATTTTAGAAGTATTTTTACCAATGGATTCGGATTATTACAATACTTATTTAGGGGTTGAAAACGGTCAAGTTAATAAGATACCAGATTTCAAGGGAAAAAATATTCATGTGTTTTACAATGGGTTAAGAAGAGCATCAAATATTATCGATAAAAAATCTCCAAAAGTAAGTTGGATAATAAAAAAAATAAAATCAGAACCCAAAGCTAAATTTGTGATATTTTCACATTTTATAAATATGGGTATAAAACCTGTAATGAAGTGGTTAGATGAACATAAAATTAAATATGCACATGTGACAGGTGATTTAAATATACAAGATAGAAAAGAAGCAGTTGAAAAATATAATAGTTCAGAAGTAAAAGTATTATTTATATCAAAAGCGGGTTCAGAAGGTTTAGATTTAAAAAATACCACATACATAATAATAATGGAGCCAGCATGGAATGAAGGTTCTATAGAACAAATAATAGGACGTGGAGTCAGATACAAATCACATGAGTCATTACCAGAATCTAAAAAAATAGTTACAATATACAAATTATATTGTGTAAAACCAGATGAATATAAATCAGTCAGTAAGATAACAGATAAATATTTGTTAGAACACCATGGAAAAATGTTGTCAGTTGATTTATATTTAAGAAATTATTCATGGTTAAAACAGCAGGATATTATAAGTTTTTATAAAATATTAAACAAATTTAAAATTGAGACACAATAAAATATTTTATTTGCTCTTAGTGATAATTGATAATTGATGATTGATAATTGATGATTTATAATTTTTGTAAATTGTAAATAATTTAATATATAAAATTATATATTAAAATATATAAGATGTTTAATCCAAATATAAATACGGGAAATTTAAATGCAGCCAATGCAAAAATATCAAATTTAAATGCGGGAAATACAGAAATACAGGGAATATTAAATGTTAATAATAATTTGATACATATTACTAATGCAGATAAAGTAGGTATTAAAAATAAAGAACCAAACTATACATTAGACGTAGTTGGTGATATAAATTATACAGGTAATTTATTAAACAATGGTAATATAGTTCAAACAGAAACTTATTCAGTTAATAATTTGTGGTCTAAAAGTGGAACTTATGTATATTATCAGGATAATGTAATTGTTGGTGGAAGTGTACAGACTAGTTATAAATTTTATGTAAATGGTACATCATATTTTTTAAGTGATATGGTATGTGGAGGAACGATTACTGTATTAAATTTAACATGTACAAATAATTTTCAAACACTAAATGCGTCAATAGATAATTTGACTGTGGTAAAAACAGCAGGATTTACATGTGATATAAATATTCCAAATAATAATATTTTGGTTAATAATATAACAGGAAAAAATATACTTTTAACAGGAAATTTAGATATAAGTTTGGGTAAATTAAAATGTAGAACACTGGAAGTGACAAATTTTGAAAATTTTGCATCAACCATTACATTTGGTCAGAATATTGTCGTGCTTGGAAAAAGTTATTTACAAGGAGATGTATTTGTAAATACAAATAAATTTCAAATAAATAGTGCAACAGGTGATACACTTATTGCTGGTGGTGTTATAATTGGAAATGCTCTTAGAGTTGCAAATACTTTAACAGTTATTAATGAAACAAGCTTAAATAAAACAACAATTAATAATGATTTAACTGTAAATGGTAATATGGTTTGTACTGGTAATTTAAGTTTAAGCAAAAGTGATGGTACATTTAACACAATGAAAGTAAATTTAGATTTGGTCACTAAAAATTTTTATGCAGATACTACTACAACTTCTGCAAATGCCAATGTAATTATAAATCCGACTATCAATCCAACTAAACCATTTTGGGTAAAATATACTACTGCAAGTACATCCACGAGCACTGGTTCATTTGTTGTTGGTGGAGGAGTAGGTGTTGGTGGTGATTTATGGGTAAATGGTACAATAAAATCTTTAAATGGTACATCAACATTTAGAACAATAACAGTAAGTGATTTAATAACTTGTTCAGGTGCAATGGTCACAACATTAGATAGCTCTTTTCAAAATAATTTACAAGTTGGTAAAAATTTACAAGTAGGTGAATCAATAACATGTAAAAATATTATAGTAAGTCAAGCTGGTGTTATTCCTGCATTAAATGCTGGTATCATAACTACTACAAGTAATATAACTTGTGGAGGTAATTTATTTGTTGGTGGGTTAACAACATTAAATAGTCCAGTTGTGGCTGCAGGTGGTTTTCAAACAAACTCTAGATTTATAAAAGATGCTCCTGGAGTATATAAAATTTTACCAGAATATAGTGGTTCCGTTTTTACAATTCAATCTGCAGGATCATTACGTACAGTAGGTATACCAACTCCTCAAATAGGATTATATTTTAAAATTGTATTTGGACCGAGCTATACACAACCAGCTGATCCTGCATTTTATTTATTACTCTTAGGACCTGCAATACCTTCTAAATTTAATTTATTCGGAATTATAAACACAGGTAGTGTCGCATCAACAATAACCCCAAATACTTTTCAATCTATTAAAATAAGTAGTGCTAAACCAGGTGATGTAATTGAAATAACTTCTTCTTTAGTTCAAGATGTAACTACTCCTGCATCAACAGATTTAGCATATCATATAAAAATTATAGCATCTAATACAGGGGTGTATGTGCCAACAAATCAAGGTCCTTATCCTCGTTAAAATTATTAGTTAAAATTAGTTATTGAACTAATTTGTAAATTAACATATCATATGCTTTAGAATACCAACCTAGATGTCCTTTTTCCAAATTAATTGTGATATTTTTATGATTACAAATAAATATTCCTTCTTCGTTTATTTCTGTAACTGTACCACACTCAGGTGTGAGAGTATATATATATTTTTGAGAACAAGGTAAATATTCCACATAAATTTTATCTCCTAGTTTAATATTATGATTAATTGAAATCCAGTTTTTCTCAGGTCCTAGTTTATTTTTATATTCAATACATGCATTTTCATATTCTTTATAAATCATATATTCTTCTTCTTCATACATTTTTTTGTATATTAGATATTACATTTAATAATAATATAAAATCAATTTTTATTATTTGGATATATTTTTTTATAATAATAATTTATATATGTCGTTAAATAAAAATACTCAACAAATAGCAATTCAAAATCATAAAAAATTAACTTCTAAGGATGAAAAACAATTTGACAGAATAAAATATTTTGATGGTATTCCTCCTCCTTTATATAAAACTGCATCTTTAGATCCAAGAATTCAAGTTACAAGAATTATAGAAATGTGTCCAATTTTAGTTCAAAAGGTTACTCCTTATAGAACATCAAATACAAATATACAATTACCAAATGGTGGTTCTATCCAACAACCTTATTTAGGTAGAATCCAAAAATATAATGTTTCTACAATTTATATGGATGGACTTGAATATACTTTAAAACTTCCAATTGTCTTAGAGCCAGTTATTAATTATGTTTATAAATTTGTTAAAAAAACTGATACTGCACCATCTGCTGAACAATATATTATAACAACAACTTCTAGTGAAAAAATATCTTATGCTAATGGTACTTTTACAAAAGCTACTTTTAATGCAAATTCTAAATATGATGATTATTTATTAATTGTTAACATAAATATTGACAGATATAATTCACAATGGCTAGTTATTGGTTTAACTCCTGGAAGTATTACCTTTTCATAAATTTTTTAACTTGTAATAATATTTTTTAATTATAAAAATATTTTTCTAATATATAGATTATGCCAAATTTAATTGACATATTAAATAGTCAAAATGGAAACAATAAACAAAATATAAGTAATAACACAAAAAAAAATAATCAATATAGTAGATCATTAGATACCAAACTAGATAAAAAAGATGATATACTTGTTAAAAAGAAAAATAAATCTGAAAAAAATATACAAAAACATTCTGTCGATTGTAGAACATATTCAACTACTATTGATTCATCAGATTCATCTTCTAGTAATATTAATTTATGTACATGTGGATTTATTCCTGTTCCAGGTCCAGTTGGTCCTTTAGGACCAGAAGGAAGAGTTGGACCAATTGGACCAGTGGGACCACCAGGTCCTAAAGGTGATCCAGGAGGTCCAACTGGACCAATTGGTCCAACTGGTGTAACAGGTTATACTGGTTACACAGGTTATACTGGTAACACTGGTTATACAGGTTATACTGGTTATACAGGTTACACAGGTTATACTGGTTATACTGGTTACACAGGTTATACAGGTTACACAGGATACACAGGATACACAGGTTATACTGGTTATACTGGTTATACTGGTTATACTGGTCCAACGGGTGCACCAGGTGATTTATTTAATACATCATTTTATTATGATTTTGGTTCTGGAGGTCCTGTTTTAGGTGGTACTTATATTTTTCAAGTTGCTAATGATCTAGCATATATACCAGGCAATTCTGTTTTAGTTAACTACCAGAATTCAACAAATAGATTTGAAGCAATAGTTTTAGCGTACACAAAGGGTTTACCTGATATTTATATAGGAGAGGTTCAAGGAATTAGTGGTAGTTTTTACAATGGATATACAATGTATGGAATGAATTTAGATGGTATTGATGGTCCAAAAGGAGATACTGGTTACACAGGCTATACCGGTTACACAGGCTATACCGGTTACACAGGATATACTGGTTACACTGGTTACACAGGCTATACCGGTTACACAGGCTATACCGGTTACACAGGATATACAGGTTATACAGGTTACACAGGATATACAGGTTACACAGGTTACACAGGTTACACTGGTTATACTGGTTACACTGGTCCAACTGGTTATACAGG
>JACCDY010283899.1_pt1 | contig 10222 bp, 5 predicted proteins | sample 7446391 | NCBI WGS metagenome assembly JACCDY01 (sample SAMN15323451, study PRJNA562643) | freshwater metagenome | isolation source: river surface water | place: USA:Blue River Watershed | collected 2017-08-18
CACCGACCTCGTGCTGACCATCACCGATATGCTGCGCAAGGAAAAGGTCGTCGGCAAGTTCGTCGAATTCTTCGGCGAAGGCACCGAGACTCTCTCTCTCACCGACCGCGCGACCATCGCGAACATGGCGCCGGAATACGGCGCGACAATGGGCTTCTTCCCGGTCGATGAAGCGACGATCGACTACTTCCATGGCACCGGCCGCACCAAGGCCGAGATCGATGCCTTCGAGTCCTACTTCAAGGCACAGGGCCTGTTCGGCATTCCGAAAGCGGGCGACATCGACTACAGCAAAGTGGTCAAGCTCGATCTGACTTCTGTGGCACCCTCACTCGCTGGCCCCAAGCGTCCGCAAGACCGCATCGAGATCGGCCATGTGAAAAACACCTTCAGAGAATTGTTTGCCAAGCCCGTCGCAGAGAATGGTTTCAACAAGAAGGCCGAAGACCTCGACGCCGAGTACACCACGTCAGATGGCGTGAAGCTGCACAACGGTGACGTGCTGATTGCGGCCATCACCTCCTGCACGAACACCTCGAATCCCAGCGTGCTGCTGGCCGCCGGCCTGCTGGCAAAGAAGGCCGTCAACCTCGGCCTGTCCGTGCCGAAGCACATCAAGACCTCGCTGGCTCCGGGATCGCGTGTCGTCACCAAATACCTTGAAGCGGCCGGTCTGCTGCCCTACCTCGAAGAGCTGGGCTTCGGCGTCACCGCCTATGGCTGCACCACCTGTATCGGTAACGCCGGCGACCTCACGCCATCCATGAACGAAGCTATCGTCCAGAACGATGTTGTCGCGGCTGCGGTGTTGTCGGGCAACCGTAACTTCGAAGCACGGATTCATCCGAACATCCGCGCGAACTTCCTCGCGTCGCCGCCGCTGGTCGTCGCCTACGCGATTGCCGGCAACGTCACCATCGACCTGATGACCCAGCCGATCGGCAAAGACAAAAAAGGCCGTGATGTTTTCATTGGCGATATCTGGCCGACCAGCGCCGAGATCAACAAGCTGATGAAGCACGCGATGAATGCGAAGACCTTCAAGGCCAACTATGCCGACGTCAAGGGCGCACCCGGCAAGCTGTGGGAAGACATCAAGGGTGTCGCGCAAGGTCAGGTCTACAACTGGCCGAAGTCCACGTACATCGCCGAGCCGCCGTTCTTCGAAGACTTTGCGATGCAGCCCAGGGCCGCCGCCACCGGCATCTCCGGCGCGCGTGCACTGGGCGTGTTCGGCGACTCAATTACCACCGACCACATCTCGCCCGCTGGCTCCATCAAGGAATCAAGCCCTGCAGGCAAGTGGCTGCAAGAGAACGGCGTGCTGAAGGCCGACTTCAATTCGTATGGCTCACGCCGCGGCAATCACGAGATCATGATGCGCGGCACCTTCGCCAACGTGCGCATCAAGAACCTGATGATCCCGGCCAAGCCGGACGGCTCACGCGTCGAGGGCGGCATCACCATTCACCAGCCCAGCGGCGAAGAGATGTCGATCTACGACGCCGCGATGAAATACATCGGCAGCAACGTGCCGACGATGATCTTTGCTGGTGAAGAGTACGGCACCGGCTCATCGCGCGACTGGGCCGCCAAAGGCACCCAGCTGCTCGGCGTGAAGGCCGTGGTCGCCCGCTCGTTTGAGCGCATCCACCGCTCGAACCTGGTGGGCATGGGCGTGCTGCCGCTGCAATTTATCGGCAATGACAGTGTGCAGTCGCTGAACATCACCGGCGACGAAAGCTTCGACCTGCTGGGACTGGAGCATGACATCAAGCCTCAGCAAGAAGTGACGCTGGTGATCAAGCGCGCCAATGGCCAGAGCCAGCAAGTGAAGCTCCTGCTGCGCATCGATACTCCGATCGAGGTTGATTACTATCGTCATGGTGGTATTCTGCCCTTCGTGCTGCGGCAGTTGCTGGCGGCTTGACATCACTGACCCGAGGCTGTCCGGGTGCCACCGCCCGGACAGCGACCACCGGCACTGACCGGCCTCTTATCATCCGGAGACAACTATGTGGAAAATTCTCGTTGCGTTCATCGTCTTTGCTGCGATTGCACTGACCGTCGTGTTCAAAATGGGTGACAAGGCAGATCTGGCGGGTGAGGCAGGCGGCCACACCGAAGAACATTCGTCAGCGCCTGCGACCCCGGCGGCGCCTGCCGCCGCAGACAACGCAGCGCCAGCGGCAGCACCTGCAGCAGCCGAAGAAAAAAAATAAAGCACGACGACCTCAGCCGGGGCGCCTGTCTGCACTTGGCAGGAACAATCCCAACTTCCAGAAGCGCGGCCCCGGTCGCGCTTTTGTGTTTATGACATCTGCCGGACTGGCCGGTGCCGCTTTACCTTACAATTCACGAAATCTTTTTCGTTCATTCCCATGCGCCGCAATCTCAAGAGCCCGACCCGCAAATTCACGGCCGACAGCCAAAATCTGGCCTTGCTGGCCCAGTCGCTGGCCCAGTCTGGCAGCCGACTCGAGCGCCGACACTGGGAGCGACGGCTCGATCTGTCATTGCAAAAAATGCTGGGCAATCACCAGCAGCAGGCGATCGACAGCGCGCTCGACCATCTGTTTCACACTGACCTGACTGGCTACGATGTGCTGCTCGATGGCGTGGAGACTGCCAGCTCCAGCTGCACGGTTGAGCACCAGGGCAAGACCTACGACGGCTTGCTGATCGCTGTACCTGTGATTGCCTGGACCCGGTTTTCCATACCTTCGGGCCCGATCACCGCAGACCAGATGGGCACGCTGTTCGCGCATTTGCATGGGCACGTGCTCGCCCATGATGCGCTCGCGGTGCTGGCACCCGCGTTGCTGTCGATCGACCAGCTGCCGCGCAGCTACTGCGACACCTACCTGCTGACACGGCGAATGGTCGATGCTGCACTGACTGGAAAATCCCTGCAGCTGCCCTCCGAACTGCCGGAGACGGTCCCCTTCCTTGCGGACACCCGCTACCTGCTGATGGCCGTCGTTGCTGAGTCCACGAAGCCGCTGCTGCGTTGGGAAGAAGAAGACGCCGGCATGAATGCGCAAGTCGGACGGCGCGCCGTGCTCGAGCAGTGGCAGACCCAGGCCACCCCCAACATCCAGCCCATGCTGCCCGGGTGCGGCATCGAGCTGCTTCTGCCGGATGCTTATTACATTGCCTGTCGCGAGGCCGACAAGGCGGTGCGTCCGGTGTCGCTGCGCGCTGCGGTTCACTTCCTCACGAACAGTCTCAGTGTCGAAGCCAACCAGCTCTCCGCCATCATCGCCGCCATCGGCGATCCGGCCAACGGCATGCGAGTCGATGAATACCGTATCAGCTTCAGCTCAGGCAGCCACACCGACGTCTACTATGGCGTCGTCTGGCCTTTGTATGACGAAGAGAGCGCCGAAGACGACACGCAGCCCGACCTTCCCCGCCGCCCCGGCCAGACGGCACCGCTCTCGCCCTTGCAGAACATCGTCACCGCGCTTCGCGAAGCCGGCGTGACCCGCATCCAGAACAGCGAGACCGTGTTCGCGCCGGAGTTTTGCGAAGACTGCGGCGCGCCGCTGTTTTGTGATTCGTCGGACGACATGGTGCATGCGGAGATGCCGGAAGACTCCGGGCAGAACAGCGGACATCTGCACTGAGGGCAGATCTTTATTTGCTGGTTATAAAAGTGTTTTGCCTCTGTTATAATCGCTGGCTCGTCGGGGCGTAGCGCAGCCTGGTAGCGCACTTGCATGGGGTGCAAGGGGTCGCGAGTTCGAATCCCGCCGCCCCGACCATTAGAATCAAGGACTTAGCGGCAGTCCAGTAGTAAATCTCACGCCCGTATCGTAGAAAGTTTTCTCATTCCGGATGCAGGTTTAGTCCACTAAACCCGCCGCGAACACGCAAACCGGCTGTCCTCTCAGCAAGCCCAAGCGCACCACCCACATAAATTCAGCTGCACGGGGAGGCATCGCACGGGACCTACACGGCATGGCCGACCTATCTGGCGCTACGGCACCGATGCTCGCTCTGCCACCAAGCGCCTCACCGATCTGCCAATGACATGACAGGCGATGGACAATCAATGGAGAATTGATGTCATCATCGTCGCTGCAGGTAAACTATCAACGTGCGCTTCGGTTCAGATGAGCGCGATCCTTCAATCAGCGCAGCTAGGCTTTCGGAGAGGTCGCCCCTGCATCATTTGACAGGAAGAAACATGATCACGTTTCGCCACATCCTTTTCGTCAGCGAAGGCATTGCCAACGAAGATCAAGCGCTGATCCAAGCCTTGAGCCTTGCCCGTAACGCCAAGGGGCAGGTGAAGATCTTGATTCAGTTCCCGTCGTTGCCTGCGACGATGCATGCCCATGAACCGGGATATCGTCAGTACCTGGAGCAAAACATCCGGTCTGCGCTCGCGAGCTCACGATCAGCGCTTAAGCTCGGCGAAAGCGATGTCCCCGTTGACATTCACACTGAGTCAAGCGACATGCCGGCACTACGCATCGTGCAGCATGTGCTCAACGATGGCCATGACCTGGTGCTCAAATCAGCCGCATTGCAGCACAAAGGCGGTGGCTTCACAGCCGTGGACATGACCTTGCTCCGCAAATGCCCTTGTCCCGTATGGCTCAGCCGTCCGATCGCACGGCACCGCGAACAAATGCGCGTGGCGGTAGCGATCGATCCGGTCAGTGACACCCCGGAGGGACATGCGCTATCGCTGGAACTGCTGCAAACGTCTCGCGCGCTGGCGGACAGCTGTAATGGCGAGCTTGAGGTGCTCGCCTGCTGGGACTACCGTCATGAAGCGTATCTGCGTGAGAATCCCTGGATACGGGTGACGGAGGAGGAGATCTCTGGCTACGTGACTCGTGAGCGCACCCACCACCTCTCGGCACTTGATGCATTGGTCACATCGTCAGGCATTAGTGGCCGCCTCTCTGTGCATCACCTGCGGGGCTTGCCTGAAAAGGCCATTCCCTCTTTTACCGATAAAAACAATACCGATGTGCTGGTCATGGGCACCGTGGCCCGAACAGGCATCCCGGGCTTTTTTATCGGGAATACCGCAGAGAACATCGTCCAGAACATAGGCTGCTCACTACTCGCCATGAAGCCACCGGGCTTTGTCTCTCCCGTAGCGCAATGATCGCCGCTGCAGCATAGTCGCATTAGTGCGCTAAGCCAGTGAACTCGTCGCCGCCATTTCACGCACTGCCCGCCGGGGAAGTCCTCGAACAGCTGCAAACGCGCCATTCCGGCCTCAGCGATGACGAAGCGCTGACCCGACTGGCTCACAACGGGCCGAACCGGCTGCCCGAGCCTCAACGCAGAAGCGCCTTCGTACGCTTCCTGATGCAGTTTCACAATGTGCTGATCTACGTGCTGCTCGGCGCGGCACTGTTGACTGTCCTGCTTGATCACCTGACGGATACGCTGGTCATTCTGGCCGTCGTGCTGATCAATGCCCTGATCGGCTTCATTCAGGAGGGCAAGGCCGAGAGCGCGCTGCAGTCGATTCGGCGCATGCTTGCGCCACGTGCCAGCGTGCTTCGTGATAACCAGCGACACAGCGTGGACGCCGAGCAGCTGGTGCCCGGCGACATTGTGCTCATCGAAGGCGGCGACAAGGTGCCGGCCGACATTCGACTGATCGATGCCCATGGCATCAGCGCACAAGAGGCGATTCTGACCGGCGAGTCCGCCCCGGTGGACAAGCATGCGCAGCCCGTGGCCGCCAATGCCGACCTCGCGGAGCGCGCCTGCCTGCTTTTCTCAGGCACGCTGGTCACCAGTGGACAGGCGCGGGGTGTCGTGATCGCGACCGGGCCAGACACCGAAATCGGACGGATCAGTCACCTGCTCTCGGAAGTCCATACGCTGGTCACCCCGTTCGTGCGCCAGATGGGCCGTTTCTCGCGATGGCTGACGGGCGTCATCCTGATCATTGCGGCGATCCTCCTGATGCACGGCTACTTGGCCGGCGACCACGACTTCGGCCAGCTTTTCATGGCCGTGGTCAGCCTGTCAGTGGCGGCCATTCCGGAGGGACTGCCGGCCGTGCTGACCATCACGCTTGCGGTCGGCGTGCAGACAGTCGCGCGGCGGCACGTGATCGTCCGACGCCTGCCGGCACTGGAAACCCTGGGATCGGTGTCCGTGATTTGTACCGACAAGACAGGCACGCTTACCAGAAACGAGATGATGGTCGTTTCGGTCGTCCTGCCCGATGCCTCGCTGGTCGTCAGTGGAGAGGGCTATGCACCCGAAGGCGATCTGCGTGCCAGTAACTCGGCATCGTCGGACGTGCCCGGACAGGGTGGTCAGCGACTGGCACTGGCAGCGTGCCTGTGCAACGATGCCGAGCTGAAGCAGCGCGGCAACGAATGGTGTGTCGAAGGTGATCCCATGGAGGGTGCGTTGCTCTCGCTGTCTGCCAAGATGGGCGTGGATTGGCAGCGCGAGCGGCAGGCGTGGACGCGACTGGATGCGATCCCGTTCGATACCCGCTGGAGCTACATGGCGACCCTGCATCGCTACGAACCGGGTCCATCCGAGGCGCGAGCGGAAGCCGGCACCCAGGGACTCGCACATGCATCACCGACGGCGCATGGCAGCGCGCGACTTCTCGTCAAAGGTGCCCCCGAGCGCATCTTTGCCATGTGCCGCCATCAGCGAGATGCCCATGGCAATATCCAGGCGCTGGACATCACCGGCTGGCAGACGAAGGTAGAGTCGCTGGCTTCACTCGGGCAGCGCGTACTCGCCTTTGCCGAAATGCCGGCAGAGGATCTCCGATCGCCGCTCGATCACGAGCAAATCACCGGACGCCTGGTGCTGCTTGGGGTCGCCGGCATGATTGACCCGCCCCGTCCGGAGGCCGTGGCCGCGATTGCCGACTGCCATAGCGCGGGGATTCGCGTGAAGATGATCACCGGCGATCATGCCAGAACCGCCGCTGCGATCGCTGCGCAGATCGGACTGAAAAATACCTCGCGCGTGCTGACAGGGCACGATCTCGAAACCATGGATGAGGCAACAGTCAATCAGGCGGCCGCTGATTGCGATGTGTTTGCGCGCACGACACCAGAACATAAGCTTCGGCTGGTGATGGCGCTGCAATCACGCCAGCTCACCATCGCCATGACAGGCGATGGCGTCAATGATGCTCCAGCGCTCAAGCGCGCCGATGTGGGTGTCGCCATGGGCGGCACTGGAAGCGAGGCCGCCAAAGAAGCTGCGGAGCTGGTGCTCATCGATGACAATTTTGCGTCCATCGTCGCTGCCATCCGGGAAGGCCGCACGGTCTATGACAATATCAAGAAAGTCATCAGCTGGACCTTGCCGACCAACGCCGGCGAGGCGCTGACCGTGATCGTCGCGCTGCTGCTTGGCCTGACGCTGCCCATCACACCGGTGCAGCTGCTGTGGGTCAACCTGATCACCGCTGTCACGCTGGGACTGGCGCTGGCATTCGAACCCACTCACGAGAACGCCATGCGCCGGCCTCCGCGCGTCCGGGACGAACCCCTGCTGGATGCCACTCTTGCATGGCACATCATTCTGGTATCGCTACTGTTTCTCGGCGGCGTGTACGGGATTTACCAGTACTCGCTATGGCGTGGGCACAGTCTGGAAATGGCGCGCACACTGGTTGTTAACACCCTGGTCGCGATGGAGATTTTTCACCTGCTCTTCATCCGCAACATGCACGACACGACACTAAGCTTCCGTGCTGTGCGTGGAACGCCGATGGTATGGACAACTATTGGCATAGTGACGGTAGCTCAACTGACTTTTACCTACTTTCCGCCGTTTCAGCGAGCCTTTCACACGCAGGACGTGGCATTGACGGAAGCCATGGTCGTCATCGGGATCGGGGTTCTTCTTTTCGTAATCACCGAGACTGAAAAACAAATCAGGCTGCGCCTGGTTAGACGCTAGCGGGCTTTCTGAATTAGATTCAACGAATCATCACACCGCCTGCTTGCCAGTACCGCAATCGTTCGCAAAACAGCTCGGCGTCAATGCTCCTGTGCGTCGGGTACGGTGTACAGCGAGTTAGAAGCCAAGCTCCCGAATAAGCGTACTCATCATCCGCGCCGGCAACTGGAGCAAGGCGCCCAGACTGTCCCCTTCGATCGATACTGTTCCGCGCTGTATCTGAGTGACCTGCACATCCTGTTCAGGTTGCAGGCGTATACGATAGCGGGATTCATGCATGATCAGTTCACCCGAATCCATTTTTGTCGCGGGCAGCGGACCGCCATACGCTGACGCGAGGACGGGTACGGGTAAAGAGCGGGATGAGGCGGCGTCGATCTCCACGACCTTCGCCTTCACCGGGGCAAGCTCCGGATTTTCGGGATAGAAAACGGCATGCGCCCCCGAATGCACCCGATGAACCGTTGCCTCACTCACATAGGCCGTGATCAGACCCTCTTTTTCCGATACCACGCGCATCAGTGTTTCGCGCGCCCTGACCCATCGGCCCGGAATCGCTTCGGGAAGCACATCACGGACAACGCCATCACTCTGCGCGCGCAGCCTCAAGAGCTTTGATTCACTGACCGACAATTTTTCTGTCGCAGACAATTGCGAGATCTGGTTCTGTATCGCGCCGATACGCTCGCGTGAAGTGGCGTTCGCGACCGTGCGCTGTAACTCTTCTATCAGCGCGTTCCTCGATATTGCTGCGGTATCTCGTTTTAACAAGGCCTCCGGGGAGATGACCACCGCCAGTTCCTGGCCTTTGATGCAGCGCTGACCGTTCTCGACATTGACTTGCACCAGCAAGCCGGTTCCCGGTGTCTGAATCAGATAATCGTTTTTTGCGGCGAGTACGGCGGGTGACTTGATCGTCGTCGCTATCATCCACAGCCAGCCAAGCGACAAACAGAGCACGACAAGCGCCACCAGCGCATGCCACTGAGGACGAATGTCCGGCAGCCTAGTTCGCAGCGACTTACCCTCATGGTACAAAGGCAAGGCGACAAACCAGGCCAGCTCGACGATCATCAGTACGATACCCAGCGCTTTGAAGAAGTACTGATAGACGAGCACGGCGATGGTGACAAAGACAATCATCCGGTAGCACCAGGTGAATGTCGAAAATGCCGTTAGCCAGCGCTTGGCAGAATCCGTCAGATACGGCTCGGGATCGGGATCCTCAATACCCAGAAAATACGAACGAAACCGCTGGCGCGCCAACGCGCCGCCCCTTTCATGCAGGTTCTGAATATCAACGGCATCGGAAAGAATGTAATAGCCATCAAAGCGGAAAAACGGGCTGGCGTTCAGTCCCAACGCAATCAGCCACCCAACGAACGCCAAAGAAAAGAGTGCACTGCGTACAATGCCATCCGGCGTGATCGCCCACCAGAAGGTGGCAAACAATGCCAGCGAAAATTCGCTGATCATGCCCGCGGCCGCGATAGTCAGCCGGTGATGCTTGTCATGCAGGCGCCAGCTGTCGCTGGTGTCGGTGTAGAGCATCGGATACATCACGACAAAAGCCACGCCAATGGCGGGCACTCTTACACCATAACGACGTGCGGTGATTGCATGCCCGAACTCGTGGAAAATCTTGCTGAAGATGCCCGCCGCCCCGACCATCAGCAGGCCATCCCACGAAAATGAATAATCAAAATGCGCGGCCAGCTCACTCCAGTGCTGAAAAATCAGATGTATGTCGAGCATCGCCAATGCCAGCATTAGCCAGAGCATTCTTGGCGTGTAGATCCAGTGCGTTCGCTCGACCAGCCAATCGAGCAAGGGCTCGGGGTTAATCAGCGGCACCCGGAAGAACAAATAGTTGTGCAGCAGCTTGCCCCAGATACCGGGCGTATTCTTGCGCCGCTTTTGGCGCAGAAACTCTCTGCCACCCGAGTCTGGCACCACTAGCTCGTTATCACGCAGGAAGGCAATCAGGGGCAGCAGATGATCGGGCTCTACGTCGGCATCAAGTGTCTCGGTCAGATGCGCCGCCAGCCCGGCCAGCGTGTGCTTATCCCCCCAATCCGAGAGCGCTGCAAACTCGAACGGTCCGATATCGAAAAAGCGGTTGCGTGCAGGATCGCGAATTCGCCAGGTACGGCCAACGTTATCCAGCACCGGGCCCGGCAGCAGCTCGAGATCCTGCCTCAATCGTGGCAACGGCATTTGCACCGGTGGCATGGCTGCCATAGAGTGGTTTTCAAGGCTCAAGGTGTTCATCACCGCGCTCATCGCTGCCTCGTCACCA
>JACCDY011074635.1_pt1 | contig 10220 bp, 9 predicted proteins | sample 7446391 | NCBI WGS metagenome assembly JACCDY01 (sample SAMN15323451, study PRJNA562643) | freshwater metagenome | isolation source: river surface water | place: USA:Blue River Watershed | collected 2017-08-18
AAAAGCAACGGATACATGAACCTCTCGGGTAGTCCAGTTTCCCAGCTACTACAGTTTTTCTCTCTGGAAGCGGAAAACCTGATTGTGATTCACGATGAGTTAGATCTGCCTTTTGGTGATGTCCGAAGCAAATTTGATGGCGGGCACGCAGGCCACAATGGTCTTCGGGACATTAGCGAAAAGTGCGGCACTGGCTACCACAGAATTCGCTTCGGAATCGGAAGACCTACCAATGGCCAAGACGTGGCTGACTTTGTCCTCAAGAATTTCAACAGCGAAGAGCGCTCCGAGCTGAAAAAGCTAGTCGATTCAGCAATTCAAAAAACGAAAGACATCATCGGTCTATAGCCCTAAACTCCTAGGGTGACCATCCGCTCACTGATTTCTGCGGCCGCGCAAGCGCGCTCGCTGCAGCCTACCCGTGAGCTCAAATCAGGTGAATTGTTTGCACCGGCAAAAACTCAGGCGATTGCTCTGGCGAGCATTCTGCATTCTGCCGACGGGCCACTTCTAGTGATTGCAGCCACCGGGCGCCAAGTCGAAGAGATCTCCACTTCACTAAAGGAGTTGGTTGAAGGGGTTGAAATAATTGAATTTCCAGCCTGGGAAACTTTGCCGCACGAACGTCTTTCACCATCGCCCGAGACCGTGGGAAGGCGCATCAAGGCACTGCACGACGTCCAGGTTCTTTCCAAACGTAAAAGTGGTAATCCAGTAGTTGTTCTGCTTTCAATTAGGGCAGCGCTTCAGCCTTTGATTGATGGTCTGTTGAAATACAAGCCTCTGCAGATCCAGCAAGGCAAGGAGTACCTGCTTCCTGAGCTGAGTTTGAAATTAATCGAATTTGCTTACGAGCGAGTTGACCTAGTCACCAAGCGCGGTGAGTTCTCTGTGCGAGGCGGAATAGTCGACATTTTCCCGACCACCTCTGACTACGCAGTTCGCTTGGAATTTTTCGGTGATTTAGTTGAAGAGATTAGGCAATTTCACGTTTCCGACCAAAGGTATTTAGACTCAGAAATCGCGAATGTTGTTGTTTACCCGGCCAGAGAGCTTTTAATCACCCCAGCAGTTGCCGCTAAGGCAAGGGAGATGGTTCACGAGTTCCCAAATTTGAGTGAAATCCTAGAAAAGATTGCTAACGCCTTGCCGGTTGCGGGCATGGAGTCTTTGGCACCTGTTTTGGCCGAGAACTTGGTGCCGATAACCAAATATCTAAAGACCTCGGCCGCCGTGATGCTTGAGCCTGAGAAGTTGGCGGCCCGGGCAGATAGCTTGCTGAAAACAAATCAGGAATTCCTTCACGCGGCCTGGGATGTGGCGCTTGCCGGCGCTCAAGCTCCCATAGATCTGTCAGAGGGTGGTTATTTCGACTTTGCAGAACTCAAGGCTCTCCTGAAGGCCGATCGCGAATTAATTGAAATTACTTCGCTTGGAACCGAGTCATCTTCCGATCTAGGTCTTCGAGAAGTGCCGTCGTTTGCACCTGGCGAGAGCATAGATTGGCTAGCTGATCAAATAGCAAATCAAAATTCCGTGCTCTTACTTGCAAGGGGCCATGGGACTGCCGAGCGAATAGTCGAAGTTGTTAGTGAACAAAAGCTCCCATGTTCATTATCTGAGAATTTTAGGAAACTAAAACCTGGCGAAATAACCGTTTCCGTAGGAAACATCGCCAACGGGTTTGTGTTAGAAGACTCCAAGCTGATTGTCCTAACTGAAGAGGAGTTCTTTGGTGTTGCCGCCAGCTACCTGGCTCCTAAGGAACGAAAAATTGCAAAGCGTCGTGGTGCCCAGGTCGATCCACTTGAATTAAAGTCCGGAGATTACGTAGTACATGAGATACATGGCGTTGGAAGGTTCAAGGAGCTAATCCAGCGCACAAATCGTACGCAGTCCAGAGAATATTTGCTGGTTGAGTACGCTCCGCCAAAACGTGGCTATCCGCCTGACACACTCTACGTTCCCACTGATCAACTCGATTTGCTCTCCCGTTACGTTGGGGGAGAGGCTCCAGTCCTCTCCAAAATGGGAGGAGCGGACTGGGCACGGGCAAAGAGCAATGCGCGCAAAGCTGTCCGGAAAATTGCAATTGACTTGGTCAAGCTCTATGCGGCCAGGGTTAAATCGCAAGGATACTCGTTCTCAACCGACACTGAATGGCAGCGCGAGTTAGAGGATGCCTTTCCTTTTCAGGAAACACCGGATCAGCTAACAACCATTGACGAGGTCAAGCGGGACATGGAAAAGCCGGTGCCCATGGATCGACTTTTGGCAGGTATGTTGGTTATGGCAAGACGGAAGTTGCTCTCCGAGCTGCCTTTAAGGCCATTCAAGACCATAAACAGGTTGCGATTTTGGTGCCAACCACTTTGTTAGTGAAACAGCACATTCAAACCTTTGAAACCCGCTTTTCAGGCTTCCCCATTAATGTCGCAGCACTTTCTCGATTTCAAACTCCCAGCGAGGCAAAGAAAATTCTGGAGGGGCTCCGCAACGGCTCCATCGACTTGGTTATCGGCACGCACCGACTGCTTTCTGAGTCTGTAAAGTTTCGAGATCTTGGACTACTGATAATCGATGAAGAACAGAGATTTGGCGTTGAACATAAAGAGAAAATCAAAGCCCTTCGCCAAAATGTTGATGTCTTAGCAATGAGTGCGACTCCTATCCCGCGTACTCTCGAAATGGCTGTAACTGGAATTCGTGAGATGTCAACTTTGGCAACCCCACCAGAAGATCGCCATCCGATTTTGACTTATGTGGGCGGCTACAGCGATGCCACTGTTGCTGCGGCCATTAGAAGAGAATTGATTCGCGAGGGGCAGGTATTTTTCATCCACAATCGAGTCGCGACCATTGACTCAACGGCCGCTAACCTCGCAAAGCTTGTTCCAGAGGCAAGAATTGCGATCGCCCACGGTCAAATGCCTGAGCATCAGCTAGAACAGGTCGTGGTTGACTTCTGGGAAAAGAAATTTGATGTGCTGGTTTCAACGACCATCATCGAAACTGGAATCGACATACCCAATGCCAATACCCTGATTGTTGACCGAGCAGAAAACTTCGGCTTAAGTCAGCTCCATCAGATCAGAGGCCGTGTGGGCAGATCTAGCGAGCGAGCGTATGCCTATTTCTTCTACGATCCATCCAAACCTTTGGGCGAGACCGCTTTTGATCGACTATCAACAATTGCCACTCACAACGAACTGGGAAGCGGTATGCAGGTGGCGATGAAGGATCTTGAAATTCGCGGTGCTGGCAATCTACTGGGCGGCGAACAGTCTGGTCACATCGCAGGAGTCGGCTTCGACCTTTACATGCGAATGATTTCCGAGGCGGTCAGTGAATTCCGTGGAATCAAAGTTCCCACACCATCAGAACTGAAGCTTGAACTTCCAATTGATGCACGAATTCCACAAGAATATGTTGACTCAGACCGATTGAGGCTGGAGATTTATCACAAGCTGGCTTCGGCCTCTGGTTCAACCGGAAAACGAGAGCAGCTCGGGGAAATTAGGGCTGAGATTGAAGATCGATTTGGACCAGCTCCATCAGCAGTTGTGAACCTGATCGAGGTGACAGAGTTGCGTCAATGGGCCAATAAATTGGGTTTACTCGAGGTAAACCTTTTGGGCATATCTGCAAGAATTCAACCGGTTATCTTGAGTGATTCCGAACTCGTCCGGCTCAGCCACCGCTACCCGAGCCTTAAATATCTAAAGAGTTCCAACTTAGTGACCATCACAATTCCCAAATCTGATAGCTCCGAGCAAATTCGCGACAAAGAAGTGATTAACTGGGTTAGAGAACTACTCGGAGAGCTGCAGGTAATTGCTGATGGAAAAACTAGCGAGTCTGATTCAAACCGCTAATCAACTTAGAGCCCCCGGTGGCTGTCCTTGGGATGCTGAGCAGACTCACCAAAGCCTGATCCAATACCTACTCGAGGAAACTTACGAGCTGATTGATGCCGTAGAGAGTGGCAATCGTGATGAAGTCCTCGAAGAGCTTGGAGATGTTTTGTATCAAGTGATTTTCCACTCAGACTTGGCGTCAACTGGGACGCTTGGAGAGCCATTTGACATTGAGGATGTTGCGAGCTTTATGGAGCACAAGATGCGGTCCCGCCATCCCCACGTATTTGGAAGCAAAGAAGAGTTAGCTAAGTTTGCAGCGCAAACCGGCGACGAGGTTATGCAGAACTGGGATGCTCATAAAAAGAAGGAAAAACCTGGTCGTACCTCAGTAATGGATGGCGTTCCAAAACAAATGCCAGCACTTGCGCGTGCAAACAAAGTGATTGGTAAAGCTGAGAAAGCTGGAATTTTGAATCCACTGTCTGAGCCTGCTGTCCCGATGTCCACCGAAGAGGACTTAGGTCGCCTTCTGTTAGCAGTGGTTGCCAGTGCTCGTGCACTAAAGCTCGATCCAGAAAGAGCGTTGCGTGAAGCGACTAGAAACTTGGAGCAAGAGGTAAGGGAAAGAGAAGTGGCGGACGCGGCAGACGCTGGAATCATTGGCCGCGTCAGTGACGACTAGCGAAAGAGCTTCTCAAAATCTTTGAATCCCGCATCTAGAACCTCCGATGGAGTTCGCGGGTCATTGTTTTCCGCCCACCAAACCAAGACCGCCATGGAAACGGATATCAGTGCAGAGGCAATGATCCTTGAGCGAAGTGGGTCCTTACTAACTTTCTTTGCCGCTCGTTCAATGACGAGTCTCGCTTCCTCCATTTGGCCATGACCCCAGCCATAAATTTCTGGCGAGCTCGCAATTAGTTTCAACCGAAGGCGGACAGTCTCTAGCGATGCATCCAGTAAATGCATGGCCTGTACCCAAGATGTGTGAAGCAATTTCACCACGTCAGTCTCTGGATTTTCTTGGATTCTTTTTTCAAGTTCCAAATTGAACTCGTGCATTCCGCCCCATACCACCGCGGCCTTTGAGGGATAGATCCGGAAAAGGTTTGAGCGCGAGATTTTGGCAGCTTCTGCAACGTCATCCATTGTTACTTTATCGATGCCGCGCTGACTAAATAGTCGAAGAGCGGTTAGGCCAACTGCCGAGGGGTCTGTTGTGACAGGTCGTCCCCGCTTCGGCTTTACCTGGCCCACCATGGTGGCAAGATTAGCAACGCCTGCAACTTAACTAAACCCCTTGCTTCAGTTTTTGGTTTCTCAACAGCCGCACCCTCCATAAACCGCGAGTTTTCAGCGTGCTGTGCCAAACTTGCCTTGTGTCAGTAAACCCACCTCGCGGCATGCGCGACCTGCTTCCAATTGAGAAGACAAAGCGTGAGGCCGCGCTGTCTAAAATCCGAAGTGTTTACCAGGCAAGAGGGTTTCAGGAAATTGAAACCCCTGCCCTTGAGGACATCGCGAGATTAACGGCAGGACAGGGCGGCGAAAACGAGAAATTAGTTTTTAAAGTTCTGAAGCGTGGTGAGGAACTAGATCGAGCTCTTGCCGATGGTGGAGATCTGGCCGACCTGGGTCTGCGTTTTGATCTGACGGTTCCGCTGACTAGGTACTACGCATCCAACCACGCTCAGTTGCCGCGCGTTTTGAAAGCAATGCAAATTGGTCCAGTCTGGCGAGCGGAGCGTCCTCAAAAGGGTCGATATCGACAATTTTTGCAATGCGATATTGACATTCTGGGTGAATCTTCGGAACTAGCTGAATTAGAGCTGTTGACAGCTTCGTTGGAAGCCCTCAAAGCCATCGGCATAAATGATGCCACGATCAGGATCAACGACCGTCGCTGGTTATCAAAAGAACTCGAATCAATCGGAATTTCGGAACAGTCCAAGGCCATGATTGCAATCGACAAACTCGACAAAATTGGAGTCGAAGGAGTCCGCGACGAGATTGAAAAGGAATTTGGTTCTGAGGTTGCAAAGAATGTTGTGGCTTGGCTTGGCAAAGTCAAAACAGCAGACGTTCCAGAAGAACTCGAGTGGCTGAACAGCATCTCGAATCCAGAGAGCTTCAGGTTTGATGCAACCCTGGTTCGCGGTATGGGCTACTACACCGGAGCTATTTTCGAAATTGAGCACCCAGGCTCACAATCCTCAATAGGTGGCGGCGGTCGATACGACAACATGGTTGGTCAGTGGACTGGCACCTCAACTCCAGCGGTAGGAATTTCTCTCGGAATAGAGAGAATTCTCGATCTCATGGGTGATCCTGACTCCAACGAAAAAATGATGGTGCTGTTGGTTGAGGATGATTTTCATGAAGCCCTTGATGCTCAAAAGGTTCTAAGTGAGCAAGGCTGGATGGTCAGGATTGACAGGGCCGCCAAGAACACCAAAGCTCAGCTGGCTGAACTCGCAGAACAAGGATTTACTAACTTTGCCGTTTTTAAACCTGGGGAAAAGTTAGACATCCGTCAACTGGGCTAGCCGCTAGAATTTAGGCCGAAGCCAAAGCTGCTTTCACTTCCCAATCTTTTAGGAGCTTCTTTTGTCGATTATTTCTGCTATCGGTGCTCGCGAAATTCTAGATTCACGAGGAAACCCAACCGTTGAAGTCGAAGTCTTACTGACCGACGATTCGTTTGGTAGAGCAGCGGTTCCCTCGGGCGCTTCGACCGGAGCGTTTGAGGCACACGAATCGCGCGATGGCGACAAAGCTCGCTATCTAGGCAAGGGAGTGAGAAACGCTGTGTCCGTTATCGTCGACAGAATCGATGAGGCGCTGACGGATGTTGACGCCACTGACCAAAGGCAAGTTGACTCGCTGCTGATTGAACTAGATGGCACCGATAACAAGAAGAAACTTGGCGCGAACGCAATTTTGGGAGTATCGCTAGCCAACGCGAGAGCCGCAGCCGATTCTTCGGATCTACCCCTCTATAGATATTTGGGCGGGCCAAACGCCCACGTTCTCCCGGTACCACTGATGAACATCATCAATGGTGGTGCACACGCGGATAACGGCGTTGACATTCAAGAGTTCATGATTGTCCCATTGGGAGCCGAGACATTCTCAGATGCACTGCGTTGGGGTGCTGAGGTTTATCACCACCTCAAGAAGCTCCTCTCGGAAAAGGGATTAGCCACCGGTCTTGGAGATGAAGGTGGTTTTGCCCCCGATCTTCCTAATAACCGGGCCGCCCTGGATCTAATTTCTCAGGCCATCAAACTTGCGGGTTATGAGCTTGGATCAGAAATCGCTCTGGCACTAGACGTTGCATCCACTGAGTTTTTCAATGAGTCAACCGGTAAGTACACCTTCGAAGGTAGCGAAAAGACCGCTAGCGAAATGATTGCTTACTACGCCGACCTAATTGCCAATTATCCACTCGTTTCAATTGAAGACCCTCTTGCGGAGGATGACTGGGCTGGCTGGAAGGAAATCACCGGACAGCTAGGCAGTAAGGTCCAGCTGGTAGGCGATGACCTTTACGTAACCAACCCAGTGCGTCTACAAAAGGGAATTGATGAGTCCGCGGGCAATGCAATCCTCGTGAAAGTCAATCAAATCGGAACGTTGACTGAAACTATGGACGCCGTTTCACTTGCGCAGCGCCACGGCATGAAAGCAATCATCTCTCACCGAAGTGGCGAGACCGAGGACACTTTCATTGCCGACTTGGCCGTTGCAACCAATGCAGGACAGATCAAGACTGGTGCGCCAGCGCGAAGCGAACGTGTGGCGAAATACAACCAACTGCTTCGAATCGAAGAGGAGCTAGCGGAGGCAGCAAAGTATGCCGGTCGCGACGCCTTTCCTAGGTTCAAGTCCCGCTAAATCTTCAAGAAGAAATAGTTAGCGTTCTAGACTCCAGTTATGGCTCGTCCCGGAAAATCTGAACCCAGGGTTCCAGTTGCCCTTTCCCAGGGCAAACTATTGGCGAAGTCTCTGAAACTCAATAGCAGCTGGGTGAGTGTAATTCTGGTAGTCGTTATCGGAAGCTTTCTAGTTTCACCTGACGTCGAGGCCTTTTTGAACCAGCGAAGACAAATCGCCGAGATGGAAGAAAGCATCCGATTGGCTCAAGAGCAAGTTGCTCAAATGCAAGAAGAACGCGATCGCTGGCAAGACCCGGTCTACATCCGCTCGCAGGCTCGAGACCGCCTGTACTACGTTTTGCCAGGTGAAGTTTCCTACCTCGTGATGGATGCCACTGGCATGGACTTTTCTGATACTTCAGGTACCGTCGGGGCGCTGCTTGCTGATAGACGTAGTGCAGACGAGATTTCAACTGAGATTTCTGCCGCGAATGACAACTGGGTTGATTCGTTATTGGAGTCATTTTTGAGGGCTGCCATCGATCAGCCACTAGAGGAGTCCGAGTGATTTCACAAGAAGATTTTGAAGAGGTGTCCCGACAGCTTGGTCGGCCAGCAAGAGACATTATTGAGGTTGCAGCCAGATGCGTTTGCAAGCGTCCACTGGTTGTAAAAACCAAACCACGCTTGGAGGATGGAACACCTTTTCCAACTCTTTATTACTTGACTCAGAAATCAGCCACCGCTGCAGTTTCGGCACTGGAGGCTGAAGGGTATATGAGTGAGCTGCAACGAGAACTGCTCGAAGATGACAAGCTCTCCAATGCATATACCAAGGCACATCAAAAGTATTTGGCAGAACGCGAAGAGATTGAGCAAGTGGATGAGATCGAAGGTATTTCTGCAGGTGGCATGCCTTACCGCGTGAAGTGTTTGCACGCACTGGTTGCCCATTCATTAGCAGCCGGTAAAGGAACCAATCCAATTGGTGATTTAGCTCTGTCCAAACTTGATTGGTCTCCCAAGGTTTGCACGTGCATCTAGTCGCACTCATAACTGCTGGGTTGCTGGCTAACTCCCTCCATTTTCAATCTCAGTGGTGGCTGGATGAATATGATCTAACAAGTCTTGCTACTGGCGAGGGCGTGACGGTAGCAGTCATTGATACTGGCATCGACTCTTCACATCCAGATTTAAATGGAGTAGTCATTGGCGGAGCTGACTTCTCTGGCTCTGGAAAACCGAGCGGAACTTCTCCTGTTGGACCCAGCGGTTTCCATGGAACCATGGTTGCCTCACTCATAGCTGGCCAGGGGAGAGAGACTGGCGGAGTTGCAGGCATAGCACCGGATGTCAAGCTTCTCTCGGTTTCAATCGGACTGGGATTGCCAGATGCGGATACCGATAGGCAAATCGCACAAGCAGTTCGCTGGTCAGTTGACAACGGTGCGCAAATAATTAATCTTTCAATCTCACGTAATTCAGTGAGTTGGCCGGCGAGCTGGGACTCCGCCTTTCTTTACGCGATGGATAAAGGCGTACTAATAATTGCCGCCAGTGGAAATGAATCGCAAAACTTGAAATCGGCCACAGCACCAGCAACACTTCCGGGAGTTGTTTCAGTGACAGCTGTTGATGAAAATAATCAGACTGTTTCTGGTTCAGGATCTTCAGGTATTGGCGTCTCGTTAGCGGCACCTGGCGTTGACGTACTCGGTTCTTTTCCTGGAGGAGATGTCAGACGCTGGTCGGGTTCATCCGCTGCGGCGCCTTTGGTAACAGGCGTTGCTGCACTGATGCTGGAAAAAGATCCAAGCGCAAGTGCCAATGACATAATTCAGCGGCTAATTTCAACAGCAACCGATTTAGGCGACCCGGGATTTGATGGCGAATACGGGTGGGGACTGGTCAATCCAGCCAGTGCCCTGTTGGCAACCGATAAAACCCAAACCAACCCCCTGGGTTCGCTGGCCGATTGGATCCGGCTATATCGCCCCCAGACAGCAGAAGACACTGCCGACCTGGTGATACCGCAGGAAGTGGGCCCTATTGAGACACAAAATGACGGGAATTCGACTGCCACCTCCAGTGAGCTTTTGTCCAATCCGCTACTCTATGTTCTGTTAGTTCCCCTGGCTCTGTTGCTGTGGTTCGTTTACCGCAATCGATTGGGGCGGGCTGGAAAGAAGAAACCAGAAGGTAATTCAATCTCATGACGGTCGAGACCAGTAAGTCAAAGACGCCCAAGGCAGTTCTAAAGCAAGTTTTGGAGCCAGCCAAGCCTAAGAAAATCCTCATCATTGGTGGTGGATACGCAGGCTTCTACACAGCCTGGAAACTAGAAAAATTGCTCAAGCCTGGCGAAGCCGAAGTCACATTGGTTGATCCGCTGCCATACATGACCTACCAGCCATTTCTTCCAGAAGTTGCAGCGGGTTCGATCGAGGCCAGACACGTGGTTGTTTCCCACCGTCAGCACCTG
>JACCDY010200791.1_pt1 | contig 10213 bp, 6 predicted proteins | sample 7446391 | NCBI WGS metagenome assembly JACCDY01 (sample SAMN15323451, study PRJNA562643) | freshwater metagenome | isolation source: river surface water | place: USA:Blue River Watershed | collected 2017-08-18
TCAATCCTCTGACAGTGAAAATCTTTGGTTTTTCTGATTTCCAAACAATTCCTTTTTCCATCCCACAAATCTCATCAGCCCTTCTAGAATATACAACCTATAAATTATGCGCATAAAGGGGATGAGGAGATGAAGGGATGAGGGGATGAAGTTTTTGAGTATTCATTTTCATTCTGTTTCTCTTTCTCGCTCTGTTTCTGTTTCAACCAACCTTCCAGACTTCGCTCCGCTCGTCTGTCCACCCATGCTATCCCTTCGGGCAGGAGGGGAAATTCCGTCGCACCGCGGAGGCCACAACTTCGGTGCGACTTGATTTTTTGTTTCACTTTTTGATCAAGCAAAAAGTGAAAATAGAACGAACAATAAAAACAAAAAGATGATAGTAAACCGCCATAACGATTCACCGTTAGGGCGAATGTTTATTCGCCCCGACGGCCAATCCATATTACTCTACAACCAATCTCAATCTCTCCTCTCCTACCATCACCAAATACATTCCGGTAGCCAAATCGCCGAATTCTACTTCCACCACATTGCCATTCATGACAACTTGAGATTGGAAGACCATCTTTCCGGTGATGTCGGTGATAACAATTTGTTTTACTTCCTCTTCAGTTGAGTTTGACAACAAAGTGAAGTGGCCCGTGCTCGTTGGATTCGGGTAGAGCGCAACTGCCTGTCGGGGCGAATAATTATTCGCCCTTGCAGCGCTCTCATTCTCGCTCTGAAGAACCATGCCCGCTGTTCCGGTCTTCAAGCACTGCGCTGTTCCCCAGTTGCCGACTTCTCCATTGGCGTGGATGGGACGGACGCGGACATTGTAGGTCTTGCCAGTGCCCATTCCAGGAACGTTGTTCAAGAAGAATACCGTCGTGTTCAATCCGCCCAATACCGTTATCGGTGACTGAACCGAAGGAAGTTGTTGGGTAAACTCCCACTCGTATCGCTGTGCGCCGCAAATGGTGCGATCGACAGAGATGGACGATGTCGTTGTTTTGGTATTGGGACAACGATCCGCTGCGCGAAGTGCAATGGGCAATTCTGCGTTGAGCGTGACCGTGCATGTTGTAGTTGCGTTGGCTGTAATGCTGGTGTAGTTTCCTGCTGCATCGGGAATCGCATAAATCACCGGAATGCGCAAGGTGTACACTTTGGCTGCATTGGACATGTTCACCGGGAAGATGGTTCCCAAGCGAGGCACGACTGAATTTGCAGTGGTTGTTGTATAAGACCACGATGTGATATTCAAGTTCGCGTTGTTTTGCGTTGCGCTCAGGATATCGAAAATGTAGTTCGTTGCGTTCCCTTTATATTGCGCCTTGAAGCTCGTGCAAACGTTGGGGTAGATACCCGTGTTGTTGCTGTAGTAATGGTCACATGTAGATCCAACAAAGTGGTTGAAACACATCTTGGCGCTGGAGTTCATTGGTCCACTGATGTTGTGCACCGCGATGTAGTAGGTTTGGCCAACGAGCAAGTCGTCTGTGATCAGCACCTGATTACCCGTTGCGGCAGTTGAAACGGTATAGACTTCATGTTCCGTTTCGATCAATTCGAAACAGCCGTTGTTGTAGCTGTACAGGCGAATTTCGTTGTCACCGAAAGCCGCGGATAGCGATGCTCGCAAAGTGTTGTATTGTGCGGTCATGCTGTACCAAAGATCCAGACCGTTTCCATCGATGATGGAAGAGTTAGTACCATTGTTCAGGTTGGCAGACTTGAGTGCGTTGCCCGAGCAAGTTGGGTAAAGCGCGGTGGTTACTGATGTTGCATTAACACTACCCAAGGTCAACCCTTCGTCCACTTGTCCGTCGCAGTTGTCGTCCAAGCCGTTGCAGGTTTCGGTTGAAGCGACATAAACCGAAGCATCATTGTCATTACAGTCCGTATTGTCCGTAACATAACCAGCAGGTTGGTTGCAATTCGTTACAACCACTTGGGGATTTCCAAAACCATCTCCATCTGAATCTGCATAGAACGTTTGTTGTGGAGATACTGTGATGTCTACTGACGTGGTGCAGGTTTGTGTTCCACTGGTTACGGTGCAAGAGAAAGTAGTGTCAGATATTGGTGAAACAGTAATGGAGTTTGTGGTTGCACCGGTGGACCAGGCGTAGGATTGAGTAGTGTATAGTTGTTGGATTTCGGAACCATTTAAAAATCTATTAAAAATGAGAATGTCATCTATTTGACCATTCGCTATTTCATTTGCTCCACCTTGAATATTCCGTCCAATAAACATCGGCATATTATTCTCAGAAAACTGAGTGAAGTTTCCCGATGCAACTGAACTTAGCAAATCACCATTCAAATAGAAATATGTCGAATCGCTATTAATTGAGCATATCAAGTGGTTCCAACTATTCTCAACAATATCCGCTGTACAACCTGTTTCTTTTGAAAGTAAATGTGTTTGAATTTCATTACCCGCCTGCCACAAATTCAAATCAAAATTTCCCCAATGAAAAGATTGATTTGATTTTGACAATATCGGGAAAGTTTGGAAAAAATTTGTAACATAATAATATGATTCGACTCTGAACCAGACAGATACTGTTAACTCATTAATATTCGACAACGACGATGAGTTAGGAACTTCTATATATCCAGAAGCACCATTAAAATCATACGCAGAAGAAAAATTCCCAAACCTATCACTCGTCAACGTTGCCCCATTCACAGTCCCGTTGTTCCCATTCCCACTCTCATCATTCGCATTGCCATTGAAAGGATAATAAGCTACCAATCCTTGTTGCAAATTGGCGGGCAATTGAGAAGAACTTCCAGCTCCTCCCGTTGTACTGATCGACAGATTCACCGATTCACCTGCACACAACGTAGTTGTCGCGGCCGTGATATTACAAGTCAACAAAGGCTCAACCGACAAAGTCAAAGTCACCGTGGAATCACAACCCGCAGCGGAGGTAAATACTTCAGTGTAAGTTCCGGCTGTTGTCAGGGTTTGTGTACCTAACGTATAAGATTCTCCTTCGATGATTGTTGCGCTGATGGCATTGGCCACAGTTGGATTTACGGTGATATCCACTGAGGCGGTGCAAGTTTGAGCTCCTTGTGTTACAGTGCAACTGTAAGTCGTATTGGTAGTTGGGGATACTGTGATGGAAGATGTTGTTGCGCCGGTGTTCCAGGCGTATGATTGAGAAGAGTATAGTTGCTGGATTTCAGAGGGGGATAGGGAGCGACTGTATATGAAAATATCATCCAATTTCCCATCTATCTGACCACCAAATGGAGTTAAATCTCTAGTTCCCAATCTATAAGTCTGAACCCCCGGAACAATCATTGAAATTGCACCTTGGTATATTTGTGTCCCATTATTGAACAATGTCACATTATTTCCACTCACAGACATGACAATAAAATTCCAATTATTTGGCTGAATCTGTGGTGAAGATTGATTGTGTATCCAATTCGATCCTGTTCCAATCACTGTCATCAACGAACCATCAGTTTCTACTCTTAACTCTCTTCCCTGATAAAAGGGTGATGATCCTAGATTTGTTATCAACTGATAACCATAGGTAAGGTTATTTGTTCTCACCCAAACCGCATAAGTAAAATCTTGATTCAGTAGATTGAAATTAGTCTCTATATAATTATTAACTCCATTAAAGCTATATGCTTTGTTCGCAATTCCAAACCTGTCCGTTGTCAGTGTCGCTCCATTCACAGTCCCGGTGTTCCCATTCCCACTCTCATCATTGGCGTTGCCATTGAAAGGATAATAGGCCACCAATCCTTGTTGCAAATTTGCGGGCAATTGAGCTGAACTTCCCGCACCTCCTGTTGTACTGATTGACAGATTCACCGATTCACCAGCGCACAACGTAGTTGTCGCGGCCGTGATATTACAAGTCAACAAAGGCTCAACCGCTAAAGTCAAGGTAACCGTTGAATCACAACCAGCAGCCGAAGTAAATACTTCCGTGTACGTTCCTGCAGTTGTCAGGGTTTGGGTGCCTAACGGATAAGATTCCCCTTCGATGATTGTTGCGCTGATTGCATTGGTCACCGCTGGATTGACAGTGATGTCAATAGATGCCGTGCAAGTTGAATTTCCTTGGGTTACTGTGCAGCTGTAAGAAGTGTTGCTGGTTGGGGTGACGGTGATGGAGTTGGTTATTGCACCGGTGTTCCAAGCGTAGGATTGAGCGGTGTAAAGTTGTTGGATTTCAGAAGAGGAAAGCGCACGGTTAAATATGGCAATTTCATCTAAAGCTCCAAAGTAGAAAAACCCATCGGATGGAATCCTCGATTTACCGATAGTTAAACTATTTTCTAATCCACTATTGACAACAAAATTCCCGATGGAATTATATATTAAATTGCTTAAAACCCCATTGATATAGATTTTCACCCCCATTAAATTGTCATAAACAACTATTATATTCATCCATTCATTTTCAGTGATTGGAGCATCGGCGTCAACAAAATTGCACCCAATATCTAGTTTAATATTTTCAGGAGAATTATGTTTGACTATTGCAAATCCCGAACCACAAACATTACCTCCTTCATCAATTAAAACTTGTTGCTGATTTGAAGTATTTCCATTAGAATTCATCCAAAGTGATATCGATCTCGAACTTTGCCCGACAACTATTGGGGAATTAGTACTTAAAAAATTACTCACTCCATCAAAACTATATGCCGCATTCGCATTCCCAAATCGATCACTCGTCAACGTCGCTCCATTCACAGTACCATTGTTCCCATTTCCACTTTCGTCATTGGCGTTGCCATTGAAAGGATAATAAGCTACCAATCCTTGTTGCAAATTGGCTGGCAATTGAGAAGAACTTCCAGCTCCTCCTGCACTACTGATTGACAGATTTACCGATTCACCCGCACACAACGTAGTTGTGGGCGCGGTTATATTACAAGTCAACAAAGGCTCAACCGCCAGGGTCAAGATCACTGTGGAATCACACCCAGTAACTGATGTAAATACCTCGGTGTACGTTCCGGCTGTGGTAAGGGTTTGTGTGCCTAAAGTGTATGTCTCCCCTTCGATGATTGTTGCACTGATGGCGTTGGTCACAGTTGGATTGACGGTGATATCCACTGAGGCGGTGCAAGTTTGAGCTCCTTGTGTTACAGTACAACTGTAGGTAGTGTTGGTGTTTGGGGTTACGGTGATGGAGTTGGTGGTTGCGCCGGTGGACCAAATCAAATTATTTGGATTAATATCTCCCAACCCTGTAATTGCCAATCCGCCAACGCAAAATCCGGGATATCCTGAGTAAAACTCGATCCTAATGCTATCATTGCTTGCAATCGTTATCGAATGGTGTCTCCCATACCACGTTGTTTGAGGAACAGACTCCCCGGTCCATTCCCAAATTAAACTATTACTTGAATCATAAATTCTCGAACGATCATAAAATCTATGTTGCAAAGTATACAATTCCAAATTTGTCGCACCTCCAATATTTATCCATTTTGACTCAGTATGAACACTACAGTCCAAATTAGAGCTATATGCCTGGAATGGACCGGTACGATATCCACTTTGCCACAAACTTAAACTATCAGAAACAATGGGAGAAATTCCATTTGAGTTTATCGACAGATTCACCGATTCCCCCGCGCACAAAGTAGTTGCGGGCGATGTTATATTACAAGTCAACAAAGGCTCCACCGCCAAAGTCAAAGTCACCGTTGAATCACAACCTGCAGCTGAGGTAAATACTTCTGTGTACGTTCCTGCGGAAGTTAGCGTTTGAGTGCCTAAAGTGTAAGATTGGCCTTGAGAAATGGAGGCTGATATAGAAACAGTCTGTACTCCCCCATTCACTTTGGTGCAACCTAAATCTTCGTGAATGACTACAAAATTCTCTGACTGAATTTGAGTAAGGGTACTGACATTTCCACCCACCCATTGAACAACCAATGAATCTATAATGGTTGCATTACCTAAACCCAAATATAAGAAGGGCTGATTCGCTGTGGCATAGGCCGTATGTTGGATATTTTTCCATGCACCACCACATTTATAGCTTACACGAGCTCCCCAACCTTCTTTCAATCCTGCGCATGCATCCAACTTTATTTTGACCGAGTGATTGGAAGTATTATTAAGGACTGTGTAATTATTTTGAAAAGTGCCGGCATACGTGGCGTATGATTGAATATTAATATCTGGCTTGAAGTCATTATTAATATCCAATATTGTACTGGCTTGACTTGTATGAGCAACAGGCGTTGGTGAGGTACCAAGCTGAATTCCTAAAGAACTTGAACTCTCCGAAAAAGCATTATTCCCATTGTTCAAGTAGCATTGAAGTGCTGAACTTGAAGAAGCATAAGCGTATATACTCGTCCATACAACATCTTGATAACTATCCAAATTTAAATCAACCACTGTTGCACCGTAGTAATATTTTCTATCAGTCGCACGGATCATCGCAGTATTTGATGATAAATATCCACCATTGTTGTTGGATAAAAATGTATAGAGTGGATTTGCAGTTCCTGCACCCCCTGAACCACCTACACAACAATCTGCGGCACCTGAAAAAATATCAACCCTTCCATCATTATTGAAATCTCCCAGACTTCCAAAAGCCAATGATCTTCCTACACTAAATCCTGAATTATTCAATAGGCTAAAGCCACCAGAGCCATTATTCACATATATCGAATAATTAAAATTATAGTATCCCGATCCTGGTGAAGTCTGTGTACCAGATCCAATCAATAAATCAAAAGAGCCATCATTATTTATATCTGCTAATGTCACAAGGGGATCAATAGGATTACTAATTGTTAAAAGGGATTGTGCGGGCTGATTGCTAAAGGAAAAGCCACAAATGCCGCATGCCCATGATCCACTTTTAGCCATAACAGTAGAGGCTGATCCATTTACAACATGGGCTATTACATCATACTTTCCATCATTATTAAAATCTCCCAACTTTACACTGCGCAAATTTGAAGAACCAAAAATACTGCTCAGAAGAATCTTTCCGCAGGTCATGTTAGGCGTGGTGAATACACCGTTTTGGTTGAGACTAAAAATTAATGTGTCTCCAGAAATGTAGTAAACATCAGTGTATCCATTCCTGTCTAAATCAGCACATATCCCTTCATTATTGCTGGGAAAATTGGATTGGACAGAAACATCAGTAAACTGGCTATTACCATTATTTTTATAAAGCTTAGTACTCCTTAATAACTGCCCATTCCAACCTATAACATCCTCATCCCCGTCATTGTCAAAATCAATAACTCTAGACATAAAAAATTGATTATTAAATGGCGACACAGTGCTTTGTAAAAAAGCCTGACCTAAAACTCCTGACTCGAAGTTCAACAATAAGAGCAGAATAATTAAGTAGGGTTGGTAGACGATTTGACAATTCAACAATTCAATTTTCTTTGTTGCAGTGAAATACTTTTTCATGGCATTGATTTAAGGTGGTCAAATATAATTATTCTCTTTCATAATTTATGTATATACATATATTTTAATTTGCTGAAAATCAGTTTTAATCATCTCAACCATCTTTATTCCAACAATAATCTTTTGCACTTATGTATATCCATAGCTATTTTATGACATAAGTCCAAGAAATTTCGTTCATGAAAGAACGGGTGGACAATGATGCGGCATTTCTCAAAGCTTTGGGAAGGGCCATCGCTACCCGTCGGAAGGCACTCAAAATGACCCAAGCAGATCTGGCCTCCATCATCAACATGGAAGTCCCCAACCTCTCGGTCATCGAGAACGGCAAATCCAATCCGCAACTGCTCACCATCGTCCGCATCGCTTCTGCACTCAATATCCAAACGCAAAATCTTTTTCCTATCATCGAACAGCCACAAGCCTTCCTGGAGGCGGAAGGTGTGTACCAAGCGAGGAAGCATTAGGGGATGAGGGGATGAGGGGATGAAGGGATGAAGTCCTCAAGTATTCATTTTCATTCTGTTTCTCGCTCTGTTTCTGTTTCTCGCTCTGTCACCAACCACCCCGTCCGGATAAGAGCGGGAAACAGAAAGAGAGCGAAGACTATTGCACCGCGAAAGGTAGGAACGGGGTTGTGGGGAAGTGAATCAAACACATTACCGATTCACCGATCTACCGATTCATCCACGCATGCATGCAATTCGCTGTTTGCTCATTCCTTTCCAACCCTTCCATTTACCTTGTAAAGTATAGTCAATTGATCAATTGCCAATTGATTCAATTTAATCAATCGGTCTACCTGAGAAATGCCTTCCTTGATCAAAAGTGCATTGATACTTTCCAAATTAGACAAGCAAATTAGCTCACTCACATTGGCATAATCTCTTATATTTCCCGAAAGATTGGGATTCAACTCTCTCCATTGCTGGGCCGTTTTTCCAAAAACTGCTACATTCAATACATCCGCTTCATTGGCGTATGTAACATGAATATGTTGCCTATTTAACAATGACGGAACTAAATATTCCTGAATCGCTGCAGTTTGAATGTGATAATTAACCTTTGCCAACTCTCTTTTGGCTGACCAACCCAATTGTCGATGCTCTTCATTTTTTAATCGTTGAAATTCCTTCGTCAGATAAATTTGAAATAATGGACTGAGCCACATCGCAAAATGAAATGCAATATCCTGATGTGCATAGCTACCACCATTCCTTCCCGATTTAACAATTAGGCCTGAAGCCTTGGTTCTTTCAATCCATTGACCAATAGACATTGTGAATCTATTGACCCCCGCTTCATTTCTAATTACCCCGAATTCGGTGTAATTAAAATCGGAATTATGTATTTCTTCCGATATCGATAGATATTCCTCTGTTTCTCTTACTATCCTTCACTTTTTGCTTGATCAAAAAGTGAAACAAAAAATCAAGTCGCACCCAAGACGTTCGGGAAAAATGTTCTCTTGGACATCATGCGGAAAGTACGGGCGTATTGCAATACGCCCCTCGCTTGAAATGCGGAGCACTTTCCGCATGCTGTTAACCAATCGAAATTTTTCTAATCCACACTTCCGGGGTGCGACTGATCTATCTGATTTACTGATATACGGGCGAAGCCCAATCACCGATCCACCATTATGCGCATAATTTATAGGTTGCCTATTTCTGAATAACGATAGAGCTTTGCCATATGGAAAATTTATCGGTTAAATCCATTGAACATAACATTCTAAACATTCAAGGCAAACAAGTTATGATAGACAGCACCGTAGCTGATCTCTTTGGATTATCCGTAAAACGCATCAATGAGCAAGTAAAAAGAAATCCTCAACGATTTCCAGAATCTTTCTGCTTCCAATTATCCTTGGCAGATTGGCAAGTTTTGAAGTCGCAAATTGCGACTTCAAAAGGAGGGGTGCGAAAATTACCTTGGGTATATACAGAGCACGGAATCGCTTAATTTCTAATTACCCGAATTCGGTGTAATTAAAATCGGAATTATGTATTTCTTCCGATATCGATAGATATTCCTCTGTTTCTCTTTCTATCCTTCACTTTTTGCTTGATCAAAAAGTGAAACAAAAAATCAAGTCGCACCCAAGACGTTCGGGGAAAATGTTCTCTTGGACATCATGCGGAAAGACCGCGCTTCGCTTGAAATGCGGAGCACTTTCCGCATGCTGTTAACCAATCGAAATTTTTCTAATCCTCACTTCCGGGGTGCGACTGATCTATCTGATTTACTGATATACTGATATACGGGCGAAGCCCAATTACCCATGCAACATTATGCGCATAACTTATAGGTTGCCTATTGCAATACAAAAGAAGAAATTAGCAGGATGCAAAATCCAATATCAGAAAATATTAATTATCAAATTTTCCAAATCAGAGGCATTCCCGTGATGCTCGATGCCGATTTGGCCATATTGTATAAAACCGAAACCAAACAAATCAATAGAGCTATTCAGAGAAATAAAATGCGATTTCCGAATGATTTTGCATTTCAACTAACTTCGAAAGAATGGGATCATTTGAGGTTCCAATCTGGCACCTCAAAAAAGAGCGCTGGAGGAAGACGGGGTGGTCTTCTCAGTAGATCGGTGGATCGGTAAATCGGTTTTAACCATTCATTTTCATTCTGTTTCTCTTTCCCGCTCTGTTTCTCTTTCTCATTCTAAAAACCACCCCGTCCAGACATCGCTATCGCTCGTCTGTCCACCCCTCCTATCCCTGCGTGCAGGAGGGGAAATCCGATTTACTGATTTACGGGCGAAGCCCA
>JACCDY011342361.1_pt1 | contig 10211 bp, 12 predicted proteins | sample 7446391 | NCBI WGS metagenome assembly JACCDY01 (sample SAMN15323451, study PRJNA562643) | freshwater metagenome | isolation source: river surface water | place: USA:Blue River Watershed | collected 2017-08-18
CTCGGCCGGCGCCGCGGGCTCGGCGGGCGGCTCGCCGGTGCCCGTCACATGCGGGTCCGTTTCCGGCGGGCGGGAAGACGCCAGTTCGCCGCCCTTGCGGGCTTCGAGTTGGCGGGCTACTTGTTCCAGCAGGTCGTCGTCTTGGTCAGCCATTGTGGTTGCTCTCAAAGCCAAGCGGCGCCACCGGCGCCGGTCGGCTCATGTGGGGGAGGTCCAGCAGGGTCCGCAGCAAGGCAATGCGGGCCTGCAGGGTGATGACGCTCTTGTCCTGCGCCGTTTCCAACGCCTTGCGGTCTTTCTCCAGCAGCTGCTGCATGTGCTCCGCAGCCAGCTGCCAGTCTTGCGACAGGGGGTCGATTCGGGTCTTCATGCCATTCGCGGATTCGGGGCTTCGACCTGCACTTCGAGTCGGTTCTCGGCGTCACGCTGCGCCAGCTCTTCAGCCTTGATGCGGGCCTTGACGCCCAGCTCGCGATCCTTGGCTGCGGCGCCGGCCGCGATCTGGGCGCGCTTGGTGCCTTCGCGCTCCATCTCCAGCCCGAGGCGCTGCTGCATCTCGGCGACCGTGATCTCGTGGCTGTCGGCCAGCTCGGCCACCTTGGCCTGCAACGACATCATGGCGACGCGGTCGCGGGATTCCGCTTCGCGCTCGCGAATGTCCAGCTCGCGCATGCGTTCCTGATGGTCGAGCTGGCGGTCCATCTGCCGCCACTGCATCTCCATCTCGAACTGCCTCTGCTGCGCCTCGATAGCCAGAACCTTCGGATCCGGCGGAGGCGGCGGCATGTTGGCCTGCTTCTCCTGCAGCTGCGTCTCGGTCAGGAACAGATCCGCGTCCTGCTCCAGCGCCGTGGTCAGACGCGGGTAGAAGGTGTCGGGGTTGATCCGGGCGTTGAGGTCCGGATCGTCCTTGCGCATGTTGGCCAGCACCAGCAGGTTCTGGGCCTTGATCTCGCGCATCACGCTGTCGCTGACGAGCTTCGAGACGCAATCGAAGTCACCCTTGATGCTCGAATCCGGGTGGTGGACCATGTTGTGGTGGTAGGCCGATTCGAAGAGCGGAGTGACCCACCCGTCTTCGCAGTTCTGCCCCACGTTGAGGATGGCCACCGACGCCGCGCGCATCTGCATCGTGAGCCCGCTGGACGTCGGCGTGGCCGCGTCCGGCTGGCCCTGCGCGATCAGCGGCAGGTTGATCTCCTCGTCAAACATCTGCATGCGCAGCTGCAGCAGCTGGATGTACTGCTCGGCGTTGTTACCGAGGACCAGCTGCGACAGGACGTCGTCGATCTTCTTGTCCGCCGCCAGAATGCGCCACGTCTTCGGCCCGCGGATGCGGTAGTCGCCGTCGGTCGGCTCGGCGACGCCGTCCTGATAGCCGATCTGCGGGCCGGCGGTGACGACAGCGTTGTGCTGCGCCGCACGCCACAGGGCGTTGATTGACGCCTGCGCGTCGCGCCCGGCGTACGGGATGCCGCCGCCGAACATGGTGTCGTCCACCGGAAACAGCGAAGTGACGTAATACGGCAGCCGCGCCGTGCCCTCGGGGATCATCGTGTCCGCGCGCAGCATTTCGCCGTCGCAGAACCACAGCTCGACCAGCGGCGGCGGTGTGTCCGGAACGGCGTCGTAGCCTTCGAGGTCGCAGCCGCAGACCTCCATATCCTTCTTGTCGAGGTAGCCGAAGAAGCGCCAGACCGCGAGGCGGTTCTCGGTCGCTTCCTTGCAGGGGCTGGTGCTGTTCCACTGGGTCAGGCTGGTGGCGATCTCGCCGCGCACCGTCGGCTGGTATTCCTTGGACAGCAGCTTGTCGAACCCTTCGCGGTAGGCCTCGAACCCGGGCGTGTCGCGCAGGTCGGCCAGCTCGCGCTGGGTCAGCAGCATCAACTCGAACGCGTAGGAGGCGTCGGCGATGTCCGACACCATCTCAGGGAAGAAATGCCGCGGGTTGACGTGGCGCCAGATCGGCTTGACCTGCGTCGCCATCACCGGCGCGTAAATCGGCCCGCCATCCGGGCCGGTCAGCTGGCGGAAGCGCACGCGCTTCGGCCGCATCTGGAACGGGCCGGCGAGCACGCCGACACCCCAGCGACACAGGAACGCCGCAGCCTTGCGGACCTCGCGCGGGAGCTTGCACTCGGCGAACTGGTCCTTGATGACGCGATTCATGCGGAACGCGGCATCGGCCGCGCGCCGCTCAACGGAGCTCTCGACCGGCGGCGCAGTCTGCCCGGGCATCGGAGGGGGTGAACCGAACTCACCCCCTTGGACGGGCATCGGCGGAGCCATTGGCGCCGGTGCGTTGGCCATCGTCGGGTCGGGGGTCGGGACCACCTCGCCCGGCAGCACGGCGCCGGGGCAGGTCATGTTGACGATGCGCGCGGTCCATGTGTTGGTGCGCGGCGCCGTCAGGTTGAGGGCAGGCGGGATCGCCTCCTCGTCGCTGCCGGACTCAGCCGGCACGCCCTGGCGATCGGCTTTCTTCTCAGGGCGCCGGTCGAATCCGTAATACTGCCGATCGTCTTCGGCCCAGCGGGCCTCGATAGGACGCTTGGCCCGGATGATCGGCGCGAGCTTCTCGTCTTCGAGCCTCTTGACCAAGTCGCGCAGCGCCTGCGCGCGCTTGGCCTTGAGCTCGTCACGAAGTTCCATCGCCATCTGGAGTAGCTCCGGCGAGAGCATGGGGGCGAGCGCCCCAAGCTCCGCATCCGGAAGCACGGCGATCCGGCGGATCTCCTCCGCCGGATCGATCTCTTCGACTTCCGCGATGACGATGGAGTCCACGGGTTACTCGACCCAAAGGGCTGCCGTCGCCTTGCTCAGGCTGAACGCCGCGTCACTGAGCCCGAGCGTGGCGGTCAGCGTGTACTTGTGATCGCCGGCGATCTGGGCCGACGAGGAAGACCCCACGAACGGGAGGACCGCCTCAGCGGTTGCAGTGAACGCCCCGGTACCCACGGTCGCCTCGGTCTGGTCGTCCTTGCTGATGCACAGCAGGCCCTCGACCTTGACCGTCGTCGGGCTGACCCAGTAGATGCGCGCGTCGTAGGTGAAGGCCTGCGACTCCGTTCCGGCGCTGTCATCACCGACCACCAGGGTGATGTCGTCGTGCAGGTCCAGCCCATTGTCTTCCAGCAGGAAGCGGACGGTGCAGTTGGTCGAGGCGCCGGTGTTGTTGGTGACGGTGCCGGTGACGCGCAGGTGCACCACCGAGCCCTCCCCCAGCTCGTTGGCGGGCACGGTCAACCCGGCGATCTCGGTCGCGGTCGTGCTGCTCGGACCCACCGCGACGGCGGACAGGTTCTGATCGATGCGACGACGGCAGAGCTTGAGGGCGGCGGCCAGCTCTTTCTGCTGGGCGGGCGGGAAAGTGCGGAGGAAGCTGATCGGGGATCCCATCTCACGTAGTCCTTCTGTAGAGCCCAAAGGTCTCCGGCGACATCTTCGCGCGGCCCCTCGGGATGGGTCGGGTGGTGGCTCGCTGACGGTCGGCCATCAGGAGGTATCGCGTGGCGTCCATCAAGTGATCTCGCTGCTTGATGACTTCCTGCTTCTCGTTGAACGAATAGAGCCTGTATTCCTCCAGCCACTTCTGGCAAGTGGAGAACACGCGCAGGCGGCCCTCGTTGAGCATCTGGGTCATCAGCTGCAGGCCGGCGTAGACCGACTTGTCGGCGTTGACGATCTTCAGCCCGAGCTGGCGATAGAGGTCGATGGTCTTCACCCCCTCCATCGACTTGCCGGAGTAGTCGCCGACGCCCTGGATCCACTCACCCTTGGCCTTGATGGCCGCCGCATGGACCGCCGGCGGGGCTTGGTGGCGGAAATACTCGTCGGTGATGTAGCAGGTGTCCGAAGACGGATCCCATGCACCCCAAACAGCCGCGGTTCCGGTGGTTTCGTCCCCGTCCGCCCCGAAACCGAAGTCCGCGCCATAGATAATTGGCCAGCTCGGTGGGATTTGGAACGGCCGAACGACGAAAAACTCCTCCTCCACGGTGAAAATCCTCCCGCGACCGACTGATGGAATGCCCCGCATGCGCGCTTCGCGCTCGTAGGGCATGGTATTGGCCAGTTTTATGCGTTTTTCGGCCTCCGAAAGGTGGGGAATATCCTCCCAGCCGCACAAAACGTAGGTTCGACTCGCTTCTGCGCTGTCTGAGCGCGATGCGGAGCCTGAAAATTGAGGTACGAACAGTTTTACGACGTCAGTAACGCCTTTCAGGGGCGTAAACGTGAGAATCAGGCGGCCTTCGCGGGCTGAACCGCGGAATCGATGGACACATTCGTTGTAAATGTCCATCGGGCACTCTTCATCGAGCCAAATGAAGTGCGGCTCGGCACCCTGAAACGTCTTTCGGCCCTGATCGTACGACTTGAAAATGATTTTCGACAGTCCGCCGGTCTTGTGCCGGATCAAAATCCAGTCCAAGCCGCCGTTGGTGTTCTGTCGGTAGACAACCTTGAAGATGGACTTGGCCGGGAACAGCCCCGTACCCTGAAGTCCGTCCTCCCCCATCAATTTCGGCTGGATGATGTCGCGCACGGTGTTGATCGTGTCGCCCGCCACCCACGCCCGGATGGGGTGATCGAAGCGATGGCCGACCCACCAGTCCGGGTATTCCCCGGTCGCGTGGTAGACCAGCTCCACCCCGCCGCAGACCGTCTTGCCGGCGCCGTTGCCGCCCAGCAGCGCGCGGAACTGGTAGGTCGCCCCGAGCTCGTAGAACTCCAGCTGCTTGAGGTACTTGTCGCGCGAGAAGGGCCCGGAGGCCGGGTACATGCGCTGGATCAGCGTGCGGTCGTAGGTGTAGCTGATCGCGTCCAAGGCGAACAGAAGCTCGGCCCGCTCATCGTCGTCCAGCTGCCTGAGCGCAGCGGCGCGGATGTCGGCGGGGAGAGACCGGAACCGCTCGACCACCTGCAGGCTCACCAGCGGTCCTCCGCGTCCTCCGCTGGCGGCGTCTTCGATTCGTCCAGCGCGGCCTGGGCTGCGGCCTTGGTCTCCTTCACGCGCCCCCGGGCTACAGCCTTACCGCCGCGCACCGGCGGCGTCCGCGCGAGCACCTCGCGCTGGTGGTCGGTGAGGAAGTTGGCGTCCGTCGGCAGCTTGGCGGTCGGCTTCGCCGGCATCGGCGACTCCATGTGGGAAGCGTTGGACGGCGGCGCGCCGGCCAGCGCCTGCAGCGCCTTGTCCAGCAGCATGGTCACGCGCGCGCCCAGCTCGCTGACGTCCATGTTGCCCAGACTCTGCTCGGCCTCAATGCGTGCGCCATAGCGCTTCGGTGCCCAGGCCGCCAGCAGCTTCAATTCCGTTTCCGCGATCAGCCGATCGCGCTTCCAGTCCTGGCTCGACCCAGTTCCGCCGCGGACCGTCGTGCGCAGGCGCTCCGCCATCGAGTCGAAGCCGATGTCGCGCGCCTGGGCGAAGCGTTTGGCGAAGACATCGTTGTCGAATCGCCACTTGCTGATCTGCCCGAGGGAGGGCTTGCCCGGCATCGAGCAATATTCGGCCAGCGGCTGGCCCGAGACCAGCCATTCGCAGATCTCGGTCGTCAGCTCATCGGACAACTGGATGTTGTCGAGGAGGGCCATCAGATCACGCGTTGATCGCGGGGCCCGTATCCATGTACAGGCCGCAGGCGTTGGCCGCGGTCGCCGCCGGTTTGTCGAGCAGGTAGACCACCCCGCCCGCCAGCTGGACCGCGGGCACCCCGACGGTCAGCGTGATCGCGGTCCCGGTAGCCGGGTCGGCCACCGTAACGGCGGTGCCGCCCGAGATCATCTTGACGGTGACCGCCTCGGCGCCTGCGAGGTTGTTGGCGCTGACGGTGACGAACTGGTAGCGGGTCGCGTCTGCGATCACCGCAGCGGCATCATCCGTCGTTGGGTTGAGTAGTGTGATCTGGCCCATGGGTCACTCCTGATCGGGTTAGGGGGCGACCCGCACCGGCTCGATGGCCGGCGGGAGGGACGCACGGGCGGCAGCCTCGGCGCTCTCGCGCTCCCAGCGGTGCACATTGGCGAGGGTGCCCGCCAAGAACCCTTCGGCGATGCCGTCGACGATCTCCTGGGGGGTGCGCGCCCTCGACGTCGGGACTCCATTGACGTCTTCGACGACGGGGCCCTGGGCTGCGCCGCCCCACGCGAGGATCCGCGCAGCCTGGCTGTCCGGGAGATCGACCACGAAACTGTAGTTGCCGACATTGGGGCCGGCGATGACGAGTGAAATAGTTGCCATGTGGATCGCCTTCTGAGTTGGTTACAAGACCTGCACGCACTTCAGCTCGCCCACCCAATAGATGGTGGTCGCAGCCGCACCGGTGACTTCGATCTCCGCGGACTCAATGGTGTTGTTGGCGACCAGCGTCGCGTTCAGCGCCAAGGCGTTCGTTCCGTGCGCGGTACTCACGGGGGTGCTGAGCAGTGCTGTGGTGGATCCGCTGCGGTAGAAGCTCGCTTCGACCACAAACCCGACACCATCAGTGATGGACGCGCTCGGCTTTGCAGCCACCGTCGCGGTGCACATCATCACCGCCCCGTCCGGGATCACCATCACCGTGGTCGCGGCAGGGGTTCCGTTAGTCGCAAGTGACACCGGAGTCGCATCGGTGGTCGTTCGACGAACCTGCTGCGAGATCACCTGGGCGTCCCCGGTCGCGGAGCGGCGGCCCGACGAATACGCAACGGCACCTGTGAGCCCGCGCGTGGTGGACTGGTTCCCCAGCGCGACCGAGTAATTGCCGGACGCCTCCCCTTCGACCCCGAGAGAGACGGAGCCCGCCCCGCTCGCTACAGCCGTAGAACCGATGGCCGTAGAGACGAGACCGCTGGCCGTAGAGCTGACCCCTGCGGCGACGGAGTAGTCCCCGCTTGCGGTGTTGTTGTACCCGCCAGGCATCGCTGCGTAGCCGCCACTGGCGGTGTTCTGCGATCCGCCCGCGACCGCCGAATAGCCGCCACTGGCGGTGTTTCGGTTACCCCCTCCGATGGTCGAATACGTGGCTGAAGCGACCTCGGTATTCACCGAGCGCGCCCGCTGCCAGTCGGTGGAGTATGTGCCTCGGGCGTTTCCGCCTGCGGCGGCGCTATCCGGGACGTGCGCCGATAGGGCAGACGCCCCGACCGGGGACAGCGCCAGGCTGATGTTATCGGCGCCGGTGCCCGCAGTTTCTGCGGCGACCTGCATCCATGCCGATGCCGCCCCGGGGCGCAGAGACAAGCGCTCGTAGTTGCTGGCGTCGGTGTAGGTGCTGTAAACGCGGAACGTCTGTGCGTTGGTGCCGCGTCGAAGGGCTAGCGTACCTGCTGCGTCGCGGTACAGGGCAACATCCGCCGAGTTATTGGCCGCCCCTGACGAAAATCCAATTGCCCCGGTGGAGTGAGAAACTAGGCCATAATAGCCAGCATACGCGCTGCCAGTGCCTGCGGTGGAGGTAAACTGGAATCCGTAACCATTTTGGTTAGTGATCCTCGAATTATTCAATGACAGATAATCGTTTCCGCCAATAGTATCTGGCACGTAATACAAGTATCTGCCGCCGACGTTAACATTTAGTCCGCGACTGTCGGTCCCGGCAGCCGTTTTTGTCACATTTACGACTAACGCATCAAACGTGACGGCTGCGTTATTCCATGTCTGGGTCAGGTCCAGCACCGGATCCGACGCAGTGACCGTCCCGCCCGTCTCGACGTAGGTCTTGATCGCAGCCGGGGTGGTCTTGACCGTTGCCGCCGACTGCACCGCAGGGATCGCCTCGGTGCCCGCGAGCGTCGTGCCCGCCGGCAACGCCGAGATGGCGACGTCCGCAGCCTGCAAGTACGGCACGCCGAACAACACGGTGGCTGCGGCGGCGAGAAAGAAGTTGCGGATGTGCTTGGTCATCTGTTACTCCGTTACGATGTAGTCGCCGGACTCGGTCACCAGCCAGTCGCCACCCTCAGTCAGCAGCCCGTCGCCGGTAGGTCCAGAACCCCCGCCCGCCCCGGGCACGCGAGGGGCCAACCCGGACGCCAGCCCGGTCGCCAGCCCATCCGCTAGCCCCTGCGTCAGCCCGATCGGCCGCATGAACACGTCACACCCCCAAGGCGCGGAGCTTGGCGATGTAGGTTTCGAGGATCCGGTCGCCCTTGGTCAGCCAGAACGCATCGAAGGCCTCGTCGGCCACGCCGACGCTGGCGGCGACCACGCGCAGCTGGGTGACCAGCGCCGAGCGCTTGTCCGCGCCGACCACCCCGTCGATCATCGGGCCGAACAGGTCGGCCGCATCGGCCAGCTGCCGAAGGGAGTCGAGCAGGACCGAGTCCTGCGGCTCCCAACGAGCCACCGCGTCGCCGGCCTCGTTGATCGCCTCCGCCCAGGCCAGCGCGCTCGCCTTGATCCGCGGGGGGTTGGGCAACGCACGGATCAGCAGGTCGGTCTTCGACCCGCGTCCGAACATCTTCTTCAGCCATGCGATCATGGTTTGTCCGCCTTCTCTTGGTGGCGCCGCACGCACTCGCGCAGCGATACGTACATCCGCATCAGCTCGGCCCAAGGGCCGGTTTGACCAGAGACGTCTTCGATCATGGCATCCCCGCAGACTTTTGCGGTAGGGGGCTCCGGCAGCGGCGGCTCGGGGGCCTCGCAGCTCACCCGGACGTATTCACGGACCACCTTGACCGGCTGAGGGTCGGGAAGCGTCGATGACTTCTTGGACGGCCCGCTGACGCACGCGCTGCACATCATCACTGAGAGTGCACAGACTGAGATCCATCGCATCGATCGCCCTCCGAAGCTCCGCACCAATGTCCACGCGGCGCGCGGCGTTCGCCTTGAGCCACTCCTGCATCGCCAACTGGTCTGCCTTCAGCGCCGCCTCGCGTGCGGCATCCTCCGCCCCGCGGGCGTAGCTGCTTTTGACCTCATCGCGCAGCGTGGCGATGACCTCCCCCTGCGTCGCGAGCGCAGTGTCCTTGACGTCACTTCTGACCCGAAGCTCGCCGACGTACACGCCCGCGCCAAAGATCGATCCGACCAAAGCCAGCACGGCGAGGGTCTGGAGGATCCACTTGATCACGAGATCCGCCTCCCCAGGATGCGCTCGAGCTCGGCCGCCGCGGAGATGCCAAGGACTGCCAGTGCGCGGTTGTGCCGGACGGTGCGGTCTTCCATCCCATTGGGTTTCTTGCTCCCGTTGATCGCCTGGGAGGCCCCGAGCAGGTCGCCCTTGTCGGCGTACTTGTTGAGCCCGTGCACGTCCCAAACGTAGGACGTCACCTTGGCGGCGTAGCGCCGGTTGGTGCGGATCAGGTCGGGCTCGGCCAGCAGGTCCAGCCCGAGGTGCTTACCGGCGGCGGCGTAGTTGTTGAGCCCGGTCAGCTGCGGCAGCCCGCCGCCCCGGTACGCCCAGGCGTCGCCGGACCCTGGGCGGTTACCCATGCGCCCGGCGTAGACGACCTCGGCGATCTCCGGCTGCTTCGCCGGCTGCTTCGCCGTGCGCCCCAGCCGCTCGGCCAGCTCCGGGGTGAAGTACCTCGGGAAAACGGCCAGCAGGCGCTGCGGGCTGTAGTCGAACGACTCCCCCAGGCGAGTGAACCCCTTCGACTCGTGGCCGCACTGGGCCAGCCACAGCGCCCAGCGCGCCGGCGTGTTGAGCCCGCAGTCCTGCCCCGCCTCGTTGACCGGCGCCAGCCAGAGTGCGGCGGCCTCCTCCCCCATGCCGACCGCAGCCGCCAGCTGCGCTGCGGTGATGCGGTTCATGACCCCTTCCCCTTGCCGAAGATGCGCTCCAACGCGGCCTTGATATGCCGCGTCCACGCCGTGTTGATGGCCTTGAGCGAGCCCCACGAGAAAGCCGCCACCGCGGTCGACAGCGCCAGCATGAACGACACGCTGCGCGGGATGATCTCGGCACGGACCAGCTGGCCGGCGGCGTCGTAGACGGGGATCGAAAGGTAGTCGAAGAGGGCGGGCGAGAACGCAACGCCGGCCAGGGTGGAGATGCCCCACATCGTTTCGAGCGGCTCATCGCCCTGACCGCGGAACACCCGCGCGGCAATCAGCCCGCCGATGATCGAGCCGATCGCCGCCACCCCGAAGGCGCGATAGTCGGCCGGCGCGATGATGGTGCCGGTGGCCGCCATGGCCACCCCCGCGATGGCAATGTCCAGCATGTGCCCGTGCGGGATCGCCCCGGCTTGCGTCACTCTGCCTGTGTAGATCATGCGGC
>JACCDY010579254.1_pt1 | contig 10210 bp, 9 predicted proteins | sample 7446391 | NCBI WGS metagenome assembly JACCDY01 (sample SAMN15323451, study PRJNA562643) | freshwater metagenome | isolation source: river surface water | place: USA:Blue River Watershed | collected 2017-08-18
GCTACAACTTCCCGCAGACCCGCACCTTCGAGGCGGTCACGCAGATCCCGCGCCTGATGAGCGGCTCGCGGGTGAGCGTGGGCCTGCTCATTGCTCTGGCCGGGGCGGTGGCGCTGTGGCTGTTCCTGTTCCGCACCCGCGCTGGCTTTGCCCAGCAGGTGGGCGGCCTGGCGCCCGATGCCGCGCGCTATGCGGGCTTCTCGTCGCGCCGCGCGCTGTGGCTGGCGCTGCTGGTCTCGGGCGGCGCTGCCGGCCTGGCCGGCGCGCTGGAGGTGGCCGGCCCCATCGGTCAGCTCACGCCCTATGTGCCAGCGGGCTACGGCTTTGCCGCCATCATCGTGGCCTATGTGGGGCGGCTGCACCCGCTGGGCATGGTGCTGTCGGCGGTGCTGATGAGCATGTTCTACATTGGCGGCGAGATGGCGCAGTCGCGCCTGGGCCTGCCCAAATCCATCACCGGGGTGTTCCAGGGCCTGCTGCTGTTCTCGCTGCTGGCCTGTGACACCCTGGTCGCCTATCGTCTGCGCTGGAGGGCCCGCTGATGGACACCTATGCACTCTTGCTGGCCGCCACGCTCAACGCGGGCACCGTGCTGGCCATTGCCTCGCTGGGCCTGCTGATCAACGAGAAGGCCGGCATCGTCAACCTGGGGGCCGAGGGCATGATGCTCTGCGCCGCCATCGCGGGTTTTGCCACCGTGGTTCACACCGGCAGCGACCTGGCCGGTTTTGTGGCCGGCATGGGCGCGGGCGCGCTCATGGCCGCGGTGTTTGGCGTGCTGGTGATCTGGCTGGGCACCAACCAGTACGCCACCGGCCTGGCGCTGAGCCTGTTTGGCGCCGGGTTTTCGGCCTTTGTGGGCGTGGGCTATGTCAAGGAGCAACTGCCCGAGCGCCTGAATTTTGCGGTGCCCTGGCTGGCCGATCTGCCCTGGATCGGGCCGGCCCTGTTCCGGCACCACCCGCTGGTGTACCTGAGCATGCTGCTGGCCCTGGGCCTGATCTGGTGGCTCCACCGCACCCGCAGCGGCCTGGTGCTGCGCTCGGTGGGCGAGTCGCCCGAATCGGCGCATGCGCTGGGCTATCCGGTGCGCCGCATCCGCCTGCTGGCGGTGGTCACCGGCGGCGCCCTGTGCGGCCTGGCCGGCGCCTACCTGTCGATCATCTACACCCCGCTGTGGGTGCAGGGCATGGTCGCTGGCAAGGGCTGGATTGCCCTGGCCCTGACCACCTTTGCCACCTGGCGGCCCGCGCGCGTGCTGCTGGGCGCCTACCTGTTCGGCGGCGTGACCATGCTGCAGTTTCACCTGCAGGGCTCGGGCGTGCAGGTGCCCAGCCAGTTGCTCACCGCCTTGCCCTATCTGGCCACCATCGTGGTGCTGGTGCTGATCTCGCGCAACCCGACCTGGATCCGGGTCAACATGCCGGCCTCGCTGGGTCGGGTGTTCCACCCTGGCTCCTGAGCCGTTTTCAGCGCCATAATGAGTGTTTCCCGTTCCCGTCCATCGTCAACCCATCCCTAGCAAAGGACATTCCATGATCGACATCTCCAAGCGCACCACCACCCGCATGGTGGCCCTGACCGCGATTGCCGCCGCCGCCGTGCTGGCCGGTTGCGGCAAGAAGGAAGAGGCCAAGCCGGCCGCTGCGGCCAAGGCCGAGCCCCTGAAGATTGCGTTCGCCTACGTTGGCCCGGTGGGGGATGGCGGCTGGACCTTTGCCCACGACAACGCCCGCAAGGCGCTGGAAAAAGAGTTTGGCGACAAGATCGTCACCAGCTACGTCGAGAACGTGCCCGAGAGCGCCGACGCCGAGCGCGTGCTGCGCGACATGGCCAGCCAGGGCAACAAGCTGATTTTTGGCACCACCTTCGGCTACATGGAGCCGATGCTCAAGGTTGCGGCCGACAACAAAGAGGTCAAGTTCGAGCATGCCACCGGCTACAAGCAAGCCGACAACATGCGCACCTATGACAGCCGCACCTACGAAGGCGCCTACATGGCCGGTGTGATCGCAGGCAAGATGACCAAGAGCAACACCCTGGGTGTGGTCGCCTCGATCCCAATTCCCGAGGTGATCCGCAACATCAACAGCTTCACCATGGGTGCGCAGTCGGTCAACCCCAAGATCAAGACCAAGGTGGTCTGGGTCAACGAGTGGTTCAACCCGCCCAAGGAAACCGAAGCCGCCACCAGCCTGATCAACGGTGGTGCCGACGTGCTGTTCCAGAACACCGATTCGCCGGCCGTGCTCAAGACCGCCCAGGAAAAGGGCAAGCGTGCCTTCGGTTGGGATTCCGACATGACCGCCTACGGCCCCAAGGCGCACCTGGCCTCGGCCATCATCAACTGGTCGCCGTACTACATCAAGGCCACGCGTGACGTGCTCGAAGGCAAGTGGACCGGCAACAGCGGCGTGTGGTGGGGTGTGAAGGAAGGCGCCATCGACATCGTCTCCATCGCCGACGACGTGCCGGAAGACACCAAGAAAAAGGTCGAAGAAATCAAGGCCGGCCTGAAGGCGGGCACCTTCTCGATCTGGAAGGGCCCGATCACGGGTCAGGACGGCAAGGACCTGCTGCAGAAGGACGAGGTCGCCGACGACAAGTTCCTCAGCGGCATCAACTTCTACGTCAAGGGTGTCGAGGGCAAGGTGCCCAGCGGCAAGTAAGCGCTGCGCTGCTGCCTGGGCCGATGCCCTGCATCGGCCCAGGCCCCCCAACGCAATCCGCGCCATGCGCTCGATGGGCCCCCCGTCTGCGCATGGCGTTTTTCTTTGGTGAACAACGGTTTTGGCATGATTGAACAACACTGGCACCCGGTGGCCCGCGAGGCCGATGTGCACAGCGCGCCGCTGGGCGTGAGCTTGCTGGGCCAGGACTGGGTCCTCTGGCGCGACGCACAGGGCCAGCTGCTGGCCGCCCCCGACCAATGCCCGCACCGGGGCGCGCGCCTGTCGCTCGGGCGTGTGCAAGCGGGCCAGCTCGAGTGCCCCTACCATGGCTGGCGCTTTGACAGCCACGGTCAGTGCACCCAGGTGCCCGCCTTGCCGGGCTTTGTGCCGCCGGCCACGCACCGCCTGCAGACCGTGTCGGTGCAGGTGGCCCATGGCCTGGTCTGGCTGCGCCTGCAGGCCCCCGCCGATGCGGCCACGGCCGCGCCGCTGCCGCACCTGGGTGGCGCGCTCACCGATGGTTTGCGCCAGGTGGTCTGCGGCCCCTACGATGTGGCCACCAGTGCCCCACGCGTGGTCGAGAACTTTCTCGACATGTCGCATTTCTCGTTTGTGCACGAAGGCTGGCTGGGCAGCCGCGACTGGACCGAGGTGCCCGAGTACACGGTCCACGAGACCCTGCACGGTGTGCGTGCCACCGGCTGCAAGGCCTGGCAGCCGCGCTCCAATCTGCACTCGACCGCGCCCGCCCAGGTCGAGTACGGCTACGAGGTGACGGGCCCATTTGCCGCCTTGCTCACCAAGGTGCCCGAATCGGGCAGCACCCGCGTGGCCAACTGGCGCGAGGCGATTGGCCTGTTCATGGCCCCGCTGACCCCCGAGCAATGCCGCGTCTGGTTTGTGCTGGCGGTGGCCGATCACGACTCCCCCGACGAGGTGTTGCAGCAGTTTCAGCACACCATCTTCACGCAGGACCAGCCGGTGCTCGAATCACAGCGCCCGCGCTGCCTGCCCCTGTCGCCGCGCGCCGAGCTGCACAGCGCGGCCGACCGGATGTCGGCGGCGTACCGCCGCTATTTGCAACGCGCGGGCATCACCTACGGTGTCTGCTGAGGCCGCCCCATGACCCCCTTGCCCCACATTCCTGCCGAACGCCTGCCCGCCCTGCTGGCGGCCATGCCCAAGGCCGAGCTGCATCTGCACATCGAGGGCTCGCTCGAGCCCGAGATGATGATCGCCCTGGCCGCGCGCAACGGGGTGACGCTGGCGCATGCCGACGTGCAGGCGCTGCGCGCGGCCTACAACTTTGCCGATCTGCAGAGCTTTCTGGACCTGTATTACGCGGGCGCCAGCGTGCTGCAGACCGAGCAGGATTTTTTTGACCTGGCCTGGGCCTATCTGCAGCGCGCCGCCGCCGACCATGTGGTGCGCGCCGAGATCTTTTTTGATCCGCAGACGCACACCCAGCGCGGCGTTCCCATCGGCACCGTCATCACCGGCCTGCACCGCGCCTGCACCCGCGCGCAGACCGAGCTGGGCGTGAGCGCCGCGCTGATCCTGTGTGTGCTGCGCCACCTGCCAGAGGCCGATGCGCTGGCCACCCTGGAGGCGGCCATGCCCTGGCGCCACTGCTTCATGGGCCTGGGGCTCGATTCGAGCGAGGTGGGGCATCCGCCGGGCAAGTTCCGCCAGGTCTTTGCGCGTGCCCGCGCCCTGGGCCTGCACGTGGTGGCCCACGCGGGCGAGGAGGGCCCGCCGGCCTACATCTGGGAGGCCTTGCGCGAGCTGCAGGTCGCGCGCATCGACCATGGCGTGCAGTCGGTGCACGACCCGGCGCTGATGCGCCATCTGGCCGAGCAGGGCACGCCGCTCACGGTGTGCCCGCTGTCCAACCTCAAGCTCTGCGTGGTGCCCGAGATGGCGCAGCACATGCTGCCGCGCATGCTGGCGGCTGGCCTGAACGTGAGCCTCAACTCCGACGACCCGGCTTACTTTGGCGGCTATGTGAACGAGAACTTCCGCCAGGTCTTTGCCGCCCTGCCGCTCGATGCGGGCCACGCCTGGCAACTGGCGGCCAACAGCCTGCGCGCCAGCTTTGCACCAGAGGCCGACAAGGCGCGCTGGATGGCCCAGTTGCGCGCTTGTTTCGAGGCACACGCCCAGGCCTGATGGCCACACCCCGTCCCCATGCCCGGACCGGGCGGGGCCGGCTGGGGTAGAATCGAGCCTGCAAAGCCCGCGCCCCGGCGGGCTTTCGTTTGTTCAATCGCCGGGGCCATGTAGAGGAACACCATGTACAAAAACCTCGTGGCCGCGCTCGCGGCTGCCTGCTGTTTTCTTCCCATTTCATCCCACGCCCAAGCGGCCAAGGCGCCTGCCGCCACCGCCCCGGTGCGCGCGGCCTTTGTCTATGTGACCCCGGTGTTGCCGGCGGGCTGGACCCATCAGCACGACGAGGGCCGCAAGGCCGTCGAACAAGCCCTGGGCCAGGGCGTGCGCACCACGGTGGTGGCCGATGTGCCCGAAGGGGCCGACGCCGAGCGCGTGATCCGCGACCTGGCGCAGCAAGGCCAGCAGATCATCTTCACCACCAGCTTTGGCTACATGGAGCCGGCGCTGCGCGTGGCGCGCGACTTCCCGCAGGTGCGCTTTGAAACCATCACCGGTTACAAGCGCGCCGACAACGTGGCCACCGCCAACGCCCGCTATTACGAGGGCCGATACCTGGCGGGGGTCCTGGCCGCCCGCATGTCCAAAACCGGCCAGGCCGGTTATGTGGCGGGCTTCCCGATCCCCGAGGTGCTGCAGGGCGTGAACGCCTTCACGCTGGGCATGCGCTCGGTCAACCCCAAGGCGCAGGTGCGGGTGCTGTGGCTGGGCACCTGGTTTGATCCGGCCAAAGAGCGCGACGCCGCCATGAGCCTGTTCAACCAGGGCGCCGATGTGATGGCCTTTCACACCGCCTCGACCGCCATCATGGCCGCGGCGCAAGAGCGCGGCATGATGGCCGTGGCCTACCACTCCGACATGCGCGCGATTGCGCCGCAGGCGCAGATTGCCGCGGTCACCCACCACTGGGGCGAGTACTACACGCGCCGGGTGCGCGAGCAGGCCCAGGGCCGCTGGAAGAGCAGCGACACCTGGGGCGGCGTGGCCAGTGGCATGGTGCGCATCGGCCATTTCGGCCCCTTGGTGCCCAAGGCGGTGCAGGCCGACATCCTGGCCATGCAACAACGCTTGGCCAAGGGCCAGATCAAGCCATTTGCCGGCCCGCTGCGCGACCAGCAAGGCCGCAGCGTGCTGCCCGCTGGCCGCACGCTCGATGACGCCCAGATCCTGGGCATGGACTACCTGGTCGAGGGCGTGGTCGGCACCTTGCCCAACTGATCGGGGCCAGGCGCCGCCTGGTGCGGCGCGTGCGGGTCAGGGCGTCAGCGCGGCCAGCAGCGGCGACAAGCTGCTCGCCTGGCCCAGCTGCCAGCAGGCGGCCAGCACCTGCTCGGTGCGCGCGTCGCCCAGCACCGGCGCGCTCAGCGCGCGGAACTTGTCCTCGAGTTGCGCGTCGCTCATGGGGCGCTGCATCGAGCCGATGGCGTGCTCGACATGCACCTCCACCGTGCGGCCATCCTTGAGCACCGCGCGCGCAAACACGCTCTCTTCGCGCACACTCGTGTCCACCGTGGCCACCACCTTGCGGCGCAGTGCCACCACGTCCTCGCGGCGCACGATGTGGTCCGAGAACTCTTCCTCGCCGGCGCGGCCAAACAACAGGCCCGCGGCGCAGCCGTGGTACACGCTGAACTTGCCCTGCAGGCCGTCTTGCGGCTCTTTCTTGCCGGTCAGCTCCAGCACCAGCGGGTGCACGCGCAGCTCGATGCGCTCGACCTGATCGGCTGCCACCCCTTGCGCCCGCAGCTGGGCACAGGCGTCGATGCTCGGGTGAATCACGATGCCGCAGGCAAAGGGTTTGTAGGTGTTGAAGCTGATCTCAAAACGCTGGCCCAGCGCGTCGCTGGCCTCGTTCCAGTCGCACTTGGTCGACAGCACCTGGGCCCAGCCGCGCGGGGCTTCCAGGGCGCGGGCACTGGCGGTGAAGCCTTGCTGCGCCAGCAGCGCCGACATCAGGCCAGCGCGGGCCGCACCGCCCGGATGGAAGGGCTTGGTCATGGTGCCAAACTGCTCGCGCAGGCCCACCGGCTGCGAGGCCGCAATGCCCAGCGCCATGGTGGTTTGTGCGGCATTGAGCCCCAGCAGGCGCGCGCAGGCGGCGGCGCCACCCAGGCTGCCGGTCGAGCCGGTGATGTGCCAGCCGCGGTCGTAGTGCTGGGGGTAGACCAGATTGCCCATGCGGCAGGCCACGTCAATGCCCAGCACCAGCGCATCGATCACCTGGCGGCCGCTGCTGCCCTTGAGCTCGGCCAGGGCCATGAGCGCAGAGGCCACCGGGCCGGCCGGGTGGATGATGGTCTTGAGGTGGGTGTCGTCAAAATCAAAGGTGTGCGAGGCAATGCCGTTGATGAGCGCGGCATTGGCCACGTCCACCCGCTCGCGCCGACCGGCCAGCGTGGCCTGCGGTGCGGGCTGCAGCACCGACACCGCCGCCAGGGCCGCGTCCACGGCCTCGTGGCGGGCGGCGCCAATGGCGCAACCGAGCCAGTTCAAAAAGGTGCGGTGGGCTTCGTGGTCCACCGAGGCGTCCCAGCCCTGGCTGGGATGCTCGGCCACAAACTGGGCCAGTTGTGCCGTGACCGGCGGGGCGTTGTGGTCGGCGGCGACCGAGGTATTGACCGTCATGCGTGTCTTTCAAACGTCAGGTGGGGCCCCACTCAGGAGGCGTCGAGGTTGATGTTGCGGGCGCGGGCCAGCTGGGTCCAGCGGGCCAGGTCCTTCTTGATGTAATCGGCAAACTGGCTCGGACTCATGGGCATGAGCTCCACCGCTTCGGCGCTGAGCTTGTCCTTGAAGTCTGGCTGGGCCAGCACCTGGGCCATGGCCTCGTTGAGCTGGCGCACGATGGGCGCTGGCATGCCGGCCGGGCCGACCACGCCATACCATTGCTGGGCGTCAAAGCCCTTGAGGCCGATCTCTTCCATGGTGGGCACATCCTTGAGCGCCGGGTGGCGCTGCGTGCCCGTCACCGCCAGCGGCTTGACGCGGCCGCTGCGGATGTGCGGCAAGGCGGCGGCCAGACCGGGGAACATGGCTTGGGTTTGGCCGGCGATCAGGTCGGTGGTGGCCGGGGCGATGCCGCGGTAGGGGATGTGGACCATGAAGCTGTCGGTCTGCAGCTTGAACAGCTCGGCCGTCAGGTGGGTGAGCGAGCCGGCGCCGGCCGAGCCATACGAGATGCGCCCCGGGTTTTGCTTGACGTACTGGGTGAAGGCCTTCACATCGGCCACCGGCAGGCTGGTGTTGACCACCAGCACATTGGGGGTGCTGCCGATCATGCCAATCGGCGTGAAGTCGCGCAGCGCGTCGTAGGGCAGCTTGCGCGTGGCGGGGGCGGTGCCATGGGTGGCCACATAGCCCTGCATCAGGGTGTAGCCGTCAGCCGCCGCCTTGGCGGTCGCTTGCGACGCGATCACGCCGCCGCCGCCGCCTTGGTTGTCGACCACGATAGGCTGGCCCAGCACCTTGGCCAGGCGGTCGCACAGGGCGCGACCGATCATGTCCGAGCCACCGCCAGCGGCCACCGGCACGATGTACCGGATCGTCTTGTTGGGGTAAGCCGATTGGGCCAGGGCCAGACCCGGCAGGGCCAGCAGGGCGCCCGATTGCAGCAATTGACGACGTTTCATGGGGGTCTCCTTCAAGTCTTGGGGGGGGCTGAACGGGGGACTTGGAGCAGGCGTTGGTGCGCGCCACTGACATGCTCGGCCAGCAGGCGGCGGGCCGATTCGGCCTCGCCTTGGTCAATGGCTTGGGCAATGCGCTCGTGCTCGGCAATCGAGGTGCGCATGCCAAAGTCTTGCGCCAGGTTTTTCAGACGGGCCAGGTGCAGGCGCTGCACCAGCGCCTGGTAGGTCTGGCCCATGGTGCGGTTGCCGCTGGCGGCCATGATCAGCCAGTGAAAGTGCAGGTTCTGCTGGTAATAGGCGGCCAGGTCGCGCTGCGCGCTGGCGGCATGCATCAGGGCAATGCTCTCTTGCAAGGCCTGCACCAGCGCGGCACGCTCGGGCAAGGGCAGGGCGGCTGCCCGCCAGCCGGCCTGCGCGTCAAGGATGCTGCGCATCTCATACAGTTCCCCCACCTCGTCGGCCTCGATGGTGCGCACGAACACGCCGGCGTGCTTGCGCGAGACCACCAGGCCCGAGCTTTCGAGCTCGCGCAGCGCTTCACGCACCGGCACCCGCGAGACCTGCAGGCGGGCGCAGACATCGGGCTCGTTGATGCGCGCACCGGGGGGCAGATCGCCTTGCAAAATCGCTTGCAACAGGTCGTCGCGCACCAGCTTGGCCAGCGAGGTCTCGCGCACGGCCTTGAGCCGGTCGGGGGTGTCGGGGGTGAGCCAGGGCAGCATGTTGGTGGGTCAGGAATCGTTTAATCGTATACGAAATCCGATAGACCGGTCGGGCTTGGGCCCATGTCCAAGCCCTGGGACCGGTCGGGGCAGGCGAGCGCGCGGTCCTTGGGCCCAGGCGCGGCCCTACAATGCCGCCATCCTTTGCGAGAACCGCGAGCCCCAATATGAGCATCAAGAGCGACAAGTGGATCCGCCGCATGGCCGAGCAGCACGGCATGATCGAGCCCTTTGAGCCGGGCCAGATCCGGCAAGGCGCCGATGGCCAGAAGATCGTCAGCTACGGCACCAGCAGCTACGGCTACGACATCCGCTGCGCGCGCGAGTTCAAGGTCTTCACCAACATCCACAGCACCGTGGTGGACCCGAAAAACTTTGACGACAAAAGCTTTGTCGACATTGAAAGCGACGTCTGCATCATCCCGCCCAACAGCTTTGCGCTGGCGCGCACCGTGGAGTACTTCCGCATCCCGCGCAGCGTGCTGACCATTTGCCTGGGCAAGAGCACCTATGCGCGCTGCGGCATCATCGTCAACGTCACGCCCTTCGAGCCCGAGTGGGAAGGTTATGTGACGCTGGAGTTCTCGAACACCACCCCGCTGCCGGCCAAGATTTATGCCGGTGAGGGCTGCGCCCAGGTGCTGTTTTTCGAGAGCGACGAGGTCTGCGAGACCAGTTACCGCGACCGCGGTGGCAAGTACCAGGGCCAGGTGGGCGTGACCCTGCCCAAGACCTGAACCCACGGGGCGAGCCGCCCCCGGTTTGGCCCCCAGGCGCCAAAGTGCGACAATAGGGGGCAATGACCACTTCTTTCTCACAACTGAACCTGGCGCCAGCGCTGGCGCGCGCCGTGGCCGAAATGGGCTACGAGTCCATGACCCCCATCCAAGCCCAGGCCATCCCCGTGGTCTTGACGGGCCAGGACGTGATGGGCGCCGCCCAAACCGGCACCGGCAAAACCGCAGCGTTCTCGCTGCCTTTGTTGCAGCGCCTGCTCAAACACGAAAACAGCTCCACC
>JACCDY010333597.1_pt1 | contig 10205 bp, 10 predicted proteins | sample 7446391 | NCBI WGS metagenome assembly JACCDY01 (sample SAMN15323451, study PRJNA562643) | freshwater metagenome | isolation source: river surface water | place: USA:Blue River Watershed | collected 2017-08-18
CAGGGCCTTGGCCTGCTCGGCGCGGGTGAGCATGTCGGCCTTGGTCAGCACGATGAGGAATTTGAGGCCTTGCTCCACCCGCGGACGGATGATCTCCAGCAGGGCGTCGTCGAGGTCGGTCAGGCCGTGGCGCGGGTCGCACAACATGACGATGCCCAGGAGGTTGGGGCGGCTGACCAGGTAGTTGGCCATGACCTGTTGCCAGCGGGCCTTGTCCATCTTGGCCACGGCGGCATAGCCATAGCCGGGCAGGTCGGCCAGCACCGCATCGGTGATGCCCTGCTTGCCCAGCGAAAACAGGTTGATGTGCTGGGTGCGGCCTGGCTTTTTGGAGGCGAAAGCCAGTTGTTTTTGCTGCGTCAGGGTGTTGATGCAGGTGGATTTGCCGGCGTTCGAGCGGCCCACGAAGGCGATTTCGGGCAGCGCGTGGTCGGGCAGGTGGTGCAGCTGGGCCGCCGTGGTCAGAAAGCGAGCGGTGTGCATCCAGCCCAGGGGGGTGACGGGCACGGGGGCCACGGGTGTGGCGGACGGGGGGGGCTTGGATGTCATGAGGGAGGGGTTCGGGTGGACCGTCAGGCAACGGACTTGGACAGCATTGTAGAATCCTCAGGTTTTGCGCCAGTTCCCGTACCCATCCCAACGGATACAAGTCCATGAAGTCGATTGCCTCTTCCCTGATCACCGCTGCGGCCGCTGCCTTTTTGGCAAGCTCTGCTTTCGCCGCCGCTCCCGCCGCTTCCCCCAAGCCCGATCTGGCCAAGGGCGAGGCGTCCTACGGTGCGGTCTGCGCCGCCTGCCACGCCGCCGATGGCAACTCGGGCTCCCCGGCCAACCCCAAGCTCGCCCAGCAGCACCCCGAGTACCTGATCAAGCAGCTGCAGGAATACAAGTCTGGCAAACGCGCCAATGCCATCATGAGCGGCATGGCCGCCACCCTGAGCGACGACGACATGCGCAACATTGCTTTCTGGCTGGCCAGTAAGCAGGCCAAGCCCGGTTTTGCCAAAGACAAGGACACGGTGGCTTTGGGCGAGCGCATCTACCGCGGTGGCATTCCTGACCGCCAGGTGGCGGCCTGTGCCGGCTGCCATGCCCCCAATGGGGCCGGCATCCCCGCCCAGTACCCGCGCCTGTCGGGCCAGCATGCCGACTACACCGCCGCCCAGCTGGTGGCTTTCCGCGACGGCATTCGCAAGAACAACGCCCAGATGACCGGTGTGGCCGCCAAGATGAACGACCGCGAGATCAAGGCGGTGGCGGACTACATCGCCGGCCTGCGCTGAGCGAGCGGTTCGGACTTGGCCCTTGGCGTTGAGGGTTCATCGCCCCAGGACCTCCGAATCTGTGAAAATCAGGAAGTTGCCATCCGCAGCTTCCCCCTCCGGAAAAAGCGGGCTACAGCCCGCTTTTTTCTTGCCCGGCACGTCCCGCTGAACCCCAGGACCCCATGACCTCTGCAGCTTCCACTTCCGAACAACGCCCGACAGCCAGCCGCTGGCGGCCCTGGGTGGAGCTGCTCTCATCGATGCGCTTTGCGATCGCCCTGCTGACGGTCATCTGCATCGCCTCGGTGATCGGCACCGTCCTCAAGCAGCACGAGCCCCTGCCCAACTACGTCAACCAGTTCGGGCCTTTCTGGGCCGAGGTGTTCGGCGCCTTGAACCTCTACAGCGTCTACAGCGCCTGGTGGTTTCTGCTGATTCTGGCTTTTCTGGTCACCAGCACCAGCCTGTGCATCGCCCGCAACACCCCCAAGATCCTGGCCGACCTCAAGGTCTACAAGGAAAACATCCGGGAGCAAAGCCTGCAGGCCTTTCACCACAAGGCCCAGGGCAGCCTGACCGACACCCCGGAAACAGCGGCCCGCCGCATCGGCCAGCTGCTGGCCAGCGGGGGCTGGAAGGTCAAGCTGCAATCGCGCCAGACCGCCCAGGGCAGCGGCTGGATGGTGGCGGCCAAGGCCGGCGCGGCCAACAAGCTGGGCTACATCGCGGCGCACTCGGCCATCGTGCTGGTTTGCCTGGGTGGCCTGCTCGACGGCGACCTGATCGTGCGCGCGCAGATGTGGCTGGGCGGCAAGACCACCTACAACGGTGGCGGCCTGATTGCCGATGTGCCCGCGCAACACCGCCTGTCCGAGCGCAACCCCACCTTCCGTGGCAACCTGCTGGTGGCCGAGAACACCGTCTCCAGCACCGCCATCCTCAACCAGTCCGACGGCATCTTGCTGCAGGAGCTGCCCTTCGCGATCGAGCTGAAAAAGTTCATCGTCGAGTACTACTCGACCGGCATGCCCAAGCTGTTTGCCAGCGAGATCGTGATCCACGACATGGCCACCGGCGAGACCCGGGACGCCCGGGTGGAGGTCAACAAGCCGGCCAGTTTCAAGGGCATCGAGATCTACCAATCCAGCTTCGACGATGGCGGCTCCACCGTCAAGCTGCGTGCCGTGCCCATGACCGCGTCCAGCAAGCCCTTCGAGGTCGAGGGCGTGATCGGCAGCAGCACCGAGCTGAGCAATGGCAAGGACAAGCTGCGCCTGGAATTCACCGGCCTGCGCACCATCAACGTCGAGAACTTTGCCGACCGCCCGGACAGCGCCACCGATGTGCGCGCGGTCGATCTGCGCCAGAGCATCGAAAGCCGACTCGGGGCCGGGCACAAGACCGTCACCAAAAAAGAGCTGCGCAATGTGGGGCCGAGCGTGAGCTACAAGCTGCGCGATGCGGCCGGACAGGCCCGCGAATACAACAACTACATGCTGCCGGTGGACATGGGCGATGGCCAGCCGGTGTTCCTGCTGGGCGTGCGCGACAACCCGGGCGACCCTTTCCGCTACATGCGTCTGCCGGCCGATGAAAACGGCGATCTCGACGGCTTTGTGCGCCTGCGCACCGCCCTCGAATCGCCCTCCATGCGCCAGCAGGCCGTGCAGCGCTATGCCCGCCTGGCGGTCGATCCCAAGCGCCCGGATCTGAGCGGCCCGCTGACCGAATCCGCGGCACGCGCCCTGGGCCTGTTTGCCGGGCTCGAGGAGATCAATGGCAAGCCGGTGGCCGGTTTGCAGGCGATCGCCGACTTCATGGAAGCCAATGTGCCCGAGGCCGAGCGCAACCGCGCCGGAGAAATGCTGGTCCGCATCCTCAATGGCGTGCTGTTCGAGCTCGATGCGCTGGCGCGCGAGCAGGCCGGTGCCAATCCGATGCCGCAGGACAAGGTCCAGGGCTTCATGAGCCAGGCGGTGCTGGGCCTCAGCGACGCGCCGCTCTACGCGGCCCCGATGGCGCTGATCCTCAAGGACTTCAACCATGTGCAGGCCAGCGTGTTCCAGGTGGCCAGAGCCCCCGGCAAAACCGTGGTTTACCTGGGCTGTCTGCTGTTGATTCTGGGCATTTTTGCGATGCTCTACGTCCGTGAGCGCCGTTTGTGGGTCTGGCTGGCCCCCAGCGCGACGGGGGCGTCGGCCTCGATGGCCCTGTCTTCCAACCGCCGCGCCCTGGACGTCGACCGCGAATTCGAACAGCTCAAGGCCCGCTTGCTCACCTCCGAGGAGTCCCGCGCATGAACACCACGACCCTGACCCTCCACCCCGGTTTCTTGGCCCGCCGCACCTGGCTTGACTGGGGCTTTGCCCTGCTTGCCCTGGTGGGCACCCTGGTCTGTTTCGGTCTCTACCACCAGGCGATGGACGGCTACGAAAAAGCCATCCTGGTCGGGACGCTGCCCGCCGTCATCTGGCTGGGCTGGTTCTGGGCGCCGCTGCGCAACCTGATGCTGGTGGTCGCTGCCATTTCCCTCCTGGCCATCCAGTCCTATGGCGGTGATTTGGCGCGCGCCGATCAGGTGTTCTGGCTCAAGTACTTCATCTCCAGCCAGTCGGCCATCCTCTGGATGAGCATGCTGTTCTTCATCAGCACCGCCTTTTACTGGGCCGGCATGTTCATCAAGGGCCAGGGCGACGCCATGGAACTGCTGGGCACCCGCATGGCCTGGGTGGCGGTGACCATGGCCCTGGTGGGCACCATGGTGCGCTGGTACGAAAGCCACCAGATCGGCCCGGACATCGGCCACATCCCGGTGAGCAATCTGTACGAAGTGTTCGTGCTGTTTTGCTGGATGACGGCGCTGTTCTACCTGTACTACGAAGCCCAGTACCAAACGCGTGCCCTGGGGGCTTTTGTCATGCTGGTGGTCAGTGCGGCCGTGGGCTTTTTGCTGTGGTACACGCTGGTGCGCGAAGCCCATGAAATCCAGCCGCTGGTGCCGGCCCTCAAGAGCTGGTGGATGAAGCTGCATGTGCCGGCCAACTTCGTCGGTTACGGCACCTTTGCCCTGGCGGCCATGGTGGCCTTTGCCTACCTGATCAAGCAACAGGCCACCGAAACCCGCTGGTACAAGCTCGCGCCGCTGTGGCTGCTGGGCATCGTCTTGTGCTTTGAGCCCCTGGTCTTTCGCAAGACGCCGGAAGGCGGCATGAGCAATTACTGGGCGATTTACTTCGGTGTGTCTGCCCTGATCGTCGGCGGCATCCTGGCTGCGCGCCGTCGCATCGCCGAACGCCTGCCCGCCTTCGAGGTGCTTGACGATGTGATGTACAAATCCATCGCGGTGGGCTTTGCCTTCTTCACCATCGCCACCGTGCTGGGGGCGCTGTGGGCGGCCGAGGCCTGGGGCGGCTACTGGAGCTGGGACCCCAAGGAAACCTGGGCCCTGATCGTCTGGCTCAACTACGCGGCCTGGCTGCACATGCGGCTGATGAAGGGCCTGCGCGGCACCGTGGCCGCCTGGTGGGCGCTGGTGGGGCTGGGGGTGACCACCTTCGCCTTCCTCGGCGTGAACATGTTCCTCAGCGGTCTGCACAGCTACGGCTCCCTCTGACGCCCAGTGCCCTGCAAGGGGCACTGAAAAGGCCCACAATGCACAGGCCTTGTGTGCAGGAGGTCCTTCATGTTGATCCGCTCTTCCGATTCCGGTGCCGAACATCCCGTGGCCAGCGAGATCACGCCGCGCGCGGTGTTTGAATCGCGCCGCGTGCTGCTCCAGCAGCTGGCGACCGGCGTCGCCGGCCTGACGCTGGCCGGGTGGGCCGCGCGCGATGCCCGCGCGCAGATCAAGGGCCCGGGCGTACTGCCGGCCTTGCCGGCCGTGCCCTCTGCGCTGGCGGGCGCCCAGACCCTGGAAAAGCCCACCACCTACAAGGACGCCACCACCTACAACAACTTCTACGAGTTCGGCACCGACAAATCCGATCCGGCCCGCCATGCCCACACCCTCAAGACCCGGCCCTGGACGGTGGAGGTCGAAGGCCTGGTCAAGAAGCCCGGCCGCTACGGCCTGGAAGACCTGATGAAGTGGGCGGCGATGGAAGAGCGCATCTACCGCCTGCGCTGCGTCGAAGGCTGGTCGATGGTGATTCCCTGGGTGGGCTATTCGCTGGCCGAGCTGATCCGCCGCGTGGAGCCGCAACCCGGTGCCAAATACGTCGAATTCGTGACCCTGGCCGATCGCGCCACCATGCCCGGCGTGCGTGGCGGCATGCTCGACTGGCCTTATGTCGAAGGCCTGCGCATGGACGAAGCCATGCACCCGCTGACCTTGCTGGCCTTTGGCATGTACGGCGAGGTGATGCCCAACCAGAACGGCGCGCCCCTGCGCCTGGTGGTGCCCTGGAAATACGGTTTCAAGAGCGCCAAGAGCCTGGTCAAGATCCGCTTTGTTGACAAGCAGCCGGTTTCTTCCTGGGAAAAGGCCGCGCCGCAGGAGTACGGTTTTTACTCGAACGTCAATCCCTTGGTCGACCACCCGCGCTGGAGCCAGGCCACCGAGCGCCGCATCGGTGAAGACGGGCTGCTGGCCAAGAAGCGCAAGACGCTGATGTTCAACGGCTACGAGCCGCAGGTGGGCCAGCTCTACGCCGGCATGGACCTCAAGAAATTCTTCTGAGCATGCGCGCCGGCTTGCGCAGCCCCACGGCCTGGTGGGCGATGCTTGCGTTGGGCCTGCTGCCCCTGGCCTGGTTGATCGGCTGCACCCTGACTGAACAACTGGGCGCCAACCCCGCCGAAACCCTGATCCGCGCCACCGGCGACTGGAGCCTGCGCGGCCTGTGCATCACGCTCGCCATCACCCCCTTGCGGGTGCAGCTGGGCTGGCCCGAGCTGGCGCGCTTTCGCCGCCTGCTGGGCCTGCTGACCTTCGGCTACGCCAGCCTGCACCTGCTGTGTTACGCCTGGTTCGACATGGGCCTGGACTGGCCCGAGATCGTGCGCGACATCCCCAAGCGGCCGTTTGTCCTGGTGGGCTCGCTGGCTTTCGTCTTGCTCACACTCATGGCCGCCACGTCCTGGAACGGCGCCATCCGCCGCCTCGGTGCGCGCCGCTGGCAGGCCCTGCACCGCTGCGTGTACGCCGTGGCGGTCCTGGCCGTGCTGCATTTCTGGTGGATGCGCGCCGGCAAGAACAACTTCACCGAGGTGTGGGTCTACGGCCTGATCCTGGCCGGATTGCTGGCTTGGCGTGGGCGGCGCTGGCTTGGCCGCCAAAAGATTTTGTAATTCATTTGGTTTCAATTAATCTCCTGGCTGTCTGGCGTGAAGTGCGCCGCGAGTCGGCCCGATCCGTGCCGGAGTCGAAATAGATGTATCCCATGAAATACATTTGAGCTATGATTCAGGTCCTGCAAACCGAGCACTACGCCCAGTGGTTTGCCGGGCTGAAGGACCGCACGGCCAGGGCTCGGATCGATATCCGCATTCGTCGTTTGTCTTTGGGCCACTTTGGGGATGTCAAACCGGTTGGAGAGGGTGTTTCGGAACTCCGCATCGACCACGGCCCTGGCTACAGGGTGTACTTTGTGCAACGCGGTATGGCCATCGTGGTCTTGTTGGCAGGCGGTGACAAAAGCAGCCAGACGCGAGACATCGCCAAGGCGATTGGATTGGCTAAGACGGTGAAGGAGCAAGCATGAGCAAGAATTCAACGCGCCCGTGGGATGCGGCAGAGCATCTGCAATCCGAAGCCGACATGGTGGCTTATCTGGAGGCCGCGTTTGAAGACGGCGATCCATCTCTGATCGCGGCCGCTCTGGGCGATATTGCGCGTGCCCGGGGCATGACGCAGGTGGCCCGGGCGGCCGGCCTGGGCCGCGAGAGCCTGTACAAGGCTTTGTCGGCCGAAGGTCATCCCGAGTTTGCGACCATCATGAAAGTGCTGGGGGCGCTGGGCTTGCGCCTGCACGCCAGCGCCGCTGCGCCTGCGGCGAACTGACCCCGCTTTAAGCGACCAGCTGCTCCAGCGCAAAGGTGTCAAACGCCGACTCGCGCTGACGGATCAGGTGGGCCTGCGCACCATCGACCAGCACCTCGGCGGCCCGGCCCCGCGTGTTGTAGTTGCTGGCCATGCTCATGCAGTAGGCGCCCGCCGACAGCACCGCCAGCACATCGCCGGCCTGCACCACCAGCGAACGGTCGCGTCCGAGCCAGTCACCGCTCTCGCACACCGGGCCCACCACGTCGTACACCGCCGCTGTGCCTGCGCGCGGCGACAGCGGCACGATCTGGTGGAAGGCCTCGTACATGGCCGGGCGCGGCAGGTCGTTCATGGCCGCGTCGACGACGCAGAAATTCTTTTGTTCACCGGGCTTGGTGAACACCACCTCGGTCAGGCACACCCCGGCATTGCCCACCAGCGAACGGCCGGGCTCGATCATCAGCTGGCGCTGGCCGTAGCCGCGGGCGTCGAGCTTGGCCAGCAGCAGCGCCCACAGCGCATCGGCCGCCGGTGGCGTGTCGCCGTTGTAGTCGATGCCCAGGCCACCGCCGAAGTCGATGTGGTGGATGCCGATGCCGGCGGCCTCGATCTCGGCCACCAGGTCCAGCACCCGGTCCATCGCGTCCAGATAGGGCGTGACCTCGGTGATCTGTGAGCCGATGTGGCAGTCGATACCGACCACCTTCAGGCCCGGCAGGGCGGCCGCATGGCGGTAGGCCTGCAGGGCTTGCTCGTGCGCGATGCCGAACTTGTTACCCTTGAGCCCGGTGGAAATGTAGGGGTGGGTCTTGGCATCCACATTGGGGTTCACGCGCAGGCTCACCGGCGCCTGCAGGCCCATGCCGGCGGCCACTTCGCTGAGCACGTCCAGCTCGGCTTCGCTCTCCACATTGAAGCAGCCGATGCCGACCTGCAGCGCTTGTTTCATCTCGGTGCGGGTTTTGCCCACACCCGAGAAAATGATCTTGGCCGGATCACCGCCAGCGGCGAGCACGCGGGTGAGTTCACCGCCCGAAACGATGTCGAAGCCGCAACCGGCGTTGGCAAACACCTGCAGCACCGCCAGGCTGGAGTTGGCCTTCATGGCGTAGCAGATCTGCGCCTTGCGGCCGGCAAAGCCGCGCTGGTAGGCGGCCAGGGCCGAGAGCATGGCGGCCTTGGAGTACACAAACAGGGGCGTGCCGTGTTCACGGGCCAGATCGGCCAGGCGCACGCCTTCGACACACAGTTGATGGTCTTGGTAGGCGATGAAAGGCTGGCCAGGCAGCGAGGTGAGGGAAGTCATGTTCAGCGGGCAGGTTCGGAAGCGGCAGGGCGGGCCGCCGGGACAGCAGGCTTTTGCCAGGGGTTGAGGGTTTGCGGGAGTGTGGCGCGGCCTTGCGACTCGGGGGTATTGGGCAGGACCAGCGGACCTTTTTGCCCGCAGCCGGCCAGCATCGCCGCACAGCCGGCAAGGACATGGGCGATGACTAGAATTCTTGCAATGCTCAACATCCGGCGATTGTAATGACCGACCTCGAATACATGGACCATGCCGAACGCCTGCTCTCGCAGGTGGAGACCGCGTGTGACCGCATCAACGACGAAACCGACGCCGACATCGACAACCAGCGCGTGGGGGGCATGGTCACCCTGACTTTTGCCAACCGCAGCCAAATCATCATCAACCTGCAAAAACCGCTGCACGAAGTCTGGCTGGCGGCGCGCTGCGGTGGCTTCCATTACAAGTTCGACGGCAGGCACTGGATGGACACCAAAGGCCAGGGCGAGTTTTGGGCCAGCCTCTCGCGCTATGCCAGCGAGCAATCGGGGCAGGCCCTGACGTTCGGGGGCTGAGGCGCCCCTCAGTTGCGGAACAGGTCGAGGATGCGGCGCTTCTCGTCGCCAGCCGGCAGGCTGCTCGGCCGTTCTTCGCCCTTGTCGCCCAGGCCCAGCGAGGTCACACCGCCGCGCGCGAATTCCTCATAGGCCCACTCGTTGCCGACCTGCACCAGGCCCTCGGGCACCGTGTATTCCGACACCGGCACCTGACGCAGCGCGGTCTGCATGAAGCTGATCCACACCGGCAGGCTCAGGCCGCCGCCGGTTTCGCGGTCGCCCAGTTTGCGCGGCGTGTCGTAACCGATCCAGACGATGCCGGTGATCTGCGGGTTATAGCCGGCAAACCAGGCATCCATCGCGTCGTTGGTGGTGCCGGTTTTGCCATACAGGTCGGGGCGCTTGAGCGTGGCCTGGGCGCGGGCGGCGGTGCCCGAGCGGGTCACCTCCTGCAGCAGGCTGTTCATCAAAAACGCGTTGCGCGCCGCGATGGCCCGCTGGCTTTCATCGGGTTGCGGCGGCGGCGGGCTGTCGACCAGCACCTTGCCCTTGGGGTCGGTGATGCGGGTGATCAGGTGCGGGTGCACCAGGTAGCCGCCATTGGCAAAGACGGAATAGGCGGTGGCCATTTGCATCGGTGTGACCGATCCGGCGCCCAGCGCCATGGTCAGGTAGGCCGGGTGCTTGTCCTCGTCAAAGCCAAAGCGGGTGACCCATTCCTGTGCGTTGCGCGCCCCCACGGCTTGCAGCACCCGGATCGAGACCATGTTCTTGGATTTGGCCAGACCGGTGCGCAGGCTCATCGGCCCTTCGAACTTGCCGTCGTAGTTCTTGGGCTCCCAGGGTTGGCCGCCGGTCACGCCGCCGTCAAAGAACAGGGGGGAGTCATTGACCAGGGTGGCTGCGGTGAAGCCTTTTTCGAGCGCGGCCGAATAGATGAAAGGCTTGAAGCTCGAGCCCGGCTGGCGCCAGGCCTGGGTCACGTGGTTGAACTTGTTCTTGGCAAAGTCAAAGCCACCGACGAGTGCGCGCACGGCACCGCTCTGGGATGGATGGCCACAAAGGCACCCTCTACCTCGGGCTGTTGGGTGATTTCGTAGCCGCCCTTGGGCATCTGC
>JACCDY011031029.1_pt1 | contig 10203 bp, 11 predicted proteins | sample 7446391 | NCBI WGS metagenome assembly JACCDY01 (sample SAMN15323451, study PRJNA562643) | freshwater metagenome | isolation source: river surface water | place: USA:Blue River Watershed | collected 2017-08-18
AAAGGCTGCCACGCGGCCTTGCCCCACAACGGCATCGACCCCGTGCCCGTGGCCTGCCAAATGGTGCAAGCCTTTCAAACCATCATCAGCCGCAACAAAAAACCGGTCGATGCTGGCGTCATCTCGGTCACCATGATCCACACCGGCGAAGCCACCAATGTGGTGCCTGACCACTGTGAAATGCAAGGCACCGTGCGCACCTTCACCACCGAAGTGCTCGACATGATCGAGCAACGCATGCGCGAGGTTGCCAACCACACCTGCGCCGCTTTTGGGGCCACTTGCACCTTCGAGTTTGAGCGCAACTACCCACCCACCATCAACCACGCGGCTGAAACGCAGTTCGCCAAAGAGGTGATGCACAGCATCGTGGGCGAAAACAATGTGGTGGTGCAAGAGCCCACCATGGGTGCCGAAGACTTTTCGTACATGTTGCAAGCCAAACCTGGCGTGTACTGCTTCATTGGTAACGGCGACGGGGTGCACCGGGAAATCGGCCACGGCGAAGGCCCCTGCACCTTGCACAACCCTAACTACGACTTCAACGACGAGCTCATTCCGCTGGGCGGCACTTATTGGGTCAAACTCGTCGAAGCTGCGTTAGCTTAATAGGCGGCCAAAAGCGCATTCAAATGCTCACGGTGCTCACTCACCGTGAAGGGCGACAACAGCCCCAGCACATGTTTGGCTCCTTTGAGCAATGATTGCTGCGCGCTTTGCGCTTCGAGCGCGTGGCGCGGGTCGCGCACATATTCGTAGCTCAACCACCAGGTCAACATCACCACCATGTGTGTGGATGTCATCTCGCGCTCAGAGGCATTCATCGTCACAATCTGGCTGTGTGATAGACCGTCCAACAGCGAACGAAAGGCGGTGGTTTTGTGCAGCAATGCGTCTTTCACATGGGTTTCTAGGCGTCGGTTTTTGCTTAGCAAATCGTTGAGGTCACGGTACAAAAATCGGTACTGCCAAACCAACTCAAAGAGCGTGTGCATGAAAAACCAAGCATCTTCGATGTCGCGCACCGAAGGCGCCGCTTCAAGCAACTCGTGCAGCGCGTTTTCATACCGCGCAAACAAAGCATTCACCAACTCATCTTTGGCGGGATAGTGGTAGTAAAGATTGCCCGGGCTGATGTTGAGCTCAGACGAAATCAATGTCGTCGAAACATTGGGCTCGCCAAATCGGTTGAACAATGCAAGCGTGGCCTCCAATATTCGTTCGGCCGTTCTGCGGGGCGCCTTTTTTGTCATTACTTTTTAGCGGCCGTCTTCTTGGTGGCGGCCTTTTTTGTGGACGCCTTTTTCGCCGCAGTTTTGCGCCCGACTGTTGGGGCTCGGGCTTGGCCCAGTTGTGCCTCAAGTGCCGCAATACGTTGTTGCAAACTGGCCAAATCTTTGGCCGAAGGCATGCCCATGCGCGTTAAGGCCTTGGCCACGCGGTCTTCAAAAATACCTTCCAATTTGTCCCATTGACCGGTGGCGCGTTCGTTGAACTGGTGCGCGGCTTGAGTCACTTTTTGCGTGGCCTCGGCCAGCTTTTCCTCGGCGGTGTTGTGCACTTTGCGCTGCATGCTGATGCCGTCGGTCACCAGCTTCTCAAATGCTTTGCTACCCTCTTGCTGAGCCTTAGCAAATGCGCCCAAGCCTGCCAACCATATTTGCTGGGCTTGCTCTTTCATGGCGTCGGTCATGGCGGTGGGGTCCAAGGGTGGTTTCTTTGACATCATGGCTCCGGTTAGGTATTAAACTAGAGACACTTTACTGCGACTCAGCCAAATATGCCAGACACCCATCATGCCGCTTGGTATGTTGTTCACACCAAGCCAAGACAAGAGCCCAGAGCGCTTGAAAACCTGCAAAACCAGGGCTATGAGTGCTTTCTGCCAATGATGCAGGTAGAGAAGCTCAGAAATCGGCGCTTGCAAGTATTGTCTGAACCGATGTTCAGTCGTTATCTGTTCATTTGTTTGGATGACACCACACAAAACTGGTCTCCTATACGATCCACACTTGGTGTAAGCAATTTAGTTTGTTTTGGACATCAACCAGCGAAAGTGCCGTTAGAGTTTATTCAGTTCTTGAAAGAAACGCCTGCGAAAGCCGTGGCGCGTATTTTTTCGCCGGGTGATGCGATCAAGATCGTGGACGGCCCCCTGAGTGGCTTGGAAGGCATTTACCAAGCCCACGACAGTCAGGCGCGCGCTTTTGTATTGGTGGACATGCTAGGCAAGCCTCAAAGATTGCAGATATTGGTAGAGGGCTTGAGAGCGGCTTGAGTAGTCCGCAATGTCAATCTAGCAATTTACTAATTTTTCAATTGATCTCGCAAGATAAATCTCCTCGACATGTTGCCATCATCATGGATGGCAATGGCCGTTGGGCCCAACAACGTCATATGCCTCGCACAGTGGGTCATGCCAAGGGCGCCTCCGTTGTGCGTGGTTTGGTGGAACACTGCATAAGAAACCAAGTCAAGTGTCTGACATTGTTTGCTTTCAGTACTGAAAATTGGCAGCGACCTGCAGAAGAGGTCAGTACCTTGATGGGCCTTTTTGTGCAGTACCTCGAAAAGGAAATGAAAGATTTGGCATCCGCAGGTGTTCGACTGAGGGTGATTGGAGAAGTGACAGGCTTTAACCCAGAGTTGCAGCAACGCATACGGGCGGCTGAGACTTTTACCGCAAACAATCAGGAGTTGACATTGTGTGTTGCTGCCAACTACGGAGGTCGATGGGATATGGTCCAAGCAGTTAAAAGGTGGCATGCCAACAATCAGGGCCGACCGATTGCTGAATTGAGTGAAGAGGGGATGGTTGATTACCTGAGTACAGCCGGTATGTCGGATGTGGATTTATTGATCCGAACGGGAGGTGAGCAGCGCATCAGTAATTTTTTGCTTTGGCAAAGTGCCTATGCTGAGTTGTATTTCACAGATGTGTTGTGGCCAGATTTTGATTGCAAAGAGCTCGATAAAGCGATTCAATGTTATGCACAACGCACGAGAAGATTTGGTAAGACAAGCGAACAGTTAAGCAGCCAATCCTTTTGAAATCAAAAAATATGAGATTGAATTTAACATTTGCGATGACCAATCAACCGTGGGTTGTTAGCTTAGCTGCTGTTTTTGTAGTTATTTTTTCTGTCGCTCTTTTTACCTCGGTGGCGCTGATTAATATTGCTGTTTTGGGGCTGATTTTGTTAGCACCATTTGCCTGGCGTGATTTTTTTAATAAAGGGCAATCAATCTCATTTGATGAAAAGCTCTTTTTGAGCTTGGTAATTGTTTTTTGTGCTTGGGACTTACTCACCAATTTGTTAGCCGGATTTGGTCCGCTTGCATCATTGAAGGCTTTGTTGCACGATATTCGCCCTCTTGGTTTTGTAACGATACTTTGGGCTATATTTGCAAACCCGAAGATTGCCAGAATTGCATTTTGGGGGGTGTGTTTAAGCGTATTGTTTTTAGCGTCGATTAATTTGCTTATGACGCTGCTCGGAAGTGTTACGCAGGGCAGGTACTTCACCACCGACTTTTGGGGAATGTCACATTTGTCCCATATGTATGGTCAGGCAATCGTAGGATTGATTTTTGTTTTTATCCAAATGTGGTTGGTCCGACCACATTTATCGTGGCGGGTGGTTGCTCCCATCATCTTGCTGTTGTTATCTCTATTTTTGGCGAGCGAGCGTCGAACCGGTTGGCTGTTGTTTTTTCTGGGCTTTTTGGTTTGGGTTGCCTTAAATTCAAAAACGATCTTTTCTATCAAATACAAATGGTGGCTTTTGTGTGTCGCTGGAGTTTTGGTGGCGGTAGCTACTTCATCAAATGTTGTACATGCACGGATGGCATTGGCTTTAAATGAGATTCATCAATTCCTTTCAATGTCTCAAAGTGAGAGGTCGGCCGCTTTGTTGGGTTCCACCTCAATTCGCCTGCAGTACGCCATAACTGCTTGGGAGTCAATTAAACAAATGAACTATTGGGTTGGTGTAGGTAGCATAGGTTTTCCGCAAGCCTATCAAGCTGCTGCGATTGATCTGGGCGTATCTCAGAAGTCCTGGGAAGCCTACAACTGGAGCAATCCCCATAACGAATATCTGTATATGCTGGCTTCAAAAGGGGTCGTTGGACTCGCGTTGTATTTAGGAATTTTTGTCCAGGCATGCCGTGTTGCTTGGCGTAAAGATGACGAGGTTCAACGAATTGGTCTGGTAATCTTTGTATTCTTGTTTATGGCTAGTATTACTGCAAATTCAATGATTATTGATATGGAAGAGGGACACTTCGCTATGTTCATCCTCCTAGTTTTCTTGGCTCCAAAATCATTGAATCTGTCTGGCGTTAAGCCCAAAATAACCAGTTCGTAAAGATCTTATGACCATTTTAGTAACAGGATGCGCAGGCTTTATAGGAAGTAATTTCGTTCACTGTAAATTGAAAACCTCGAACGAAAAGATCGTAAACCTTGACAAGCTCACATACGCTGGAAACTTGGTTAACTTAAAGGGTATCCCAAGTGATTCGCTTCATGTGTTTGTGCGAGGTGATATTGGTGACCGTAGCTTGGTTAGTAAACTATTGACAGAGCATAAACCCCGCGCTGTTTTGAACTTTGCTGCAGAAAGTCATGTGGATAGATCCATCCACGGACCAAGTGATTTCGTCGAAACCAATGTGGTGGGAACATTTAACTTGTTAGAAAGCGTGCGGGCCTATTGGCAAGATTTGCCTTCAGTTGAAAAAGAAGCCTTTCGGTTTCTGCACATATCTACAGATGAGGTTTATGGCACTTTGTCTCCAACTGATCCCCCGTTTGCAGAGAGTAAAAACTACGAACCCAATAGCCCATACTCCGCCACCAAAGCTGCAAGTGACCATTTGGTTCGCGCTTGGCATCACACTTTTGGTTTGCCTGTGTTGACCACCAACTGCAGTAACAACTATGGTCCTTACCACTTTCCAGAAAAGCTAATCCCCTTGGTGCTACTCAATGCTTTGGCTGGCAAGCCCCTTCCGATTTATGGAGATGGCCAACAAGTGCGTGATTGGCTCTATGTAGAAGATCATTGTCGGGCTATCCTTTGCGTGCTTGAGTCAGGCAAGGTGGGGGAGACTTACAACATTGGTGGCTGGAATGAAAAGTCAAACTTAGAGGTGGTCAATTGCTTGTGCGCTGTTTTGGATGAGGTAAAACCGCGCGCAGATGGCTTAAGCTACGCAAAGCAAATTACTTTTGTCAAAGACCGTCCAGGCCATGACCGCCGTTATGCAATTGACGCTCGCAAGATAGAACGCGAATTAGGTTGGAGGCCTCAAGAAACATTTGAGTCTGGTATTCGCAAAACCGTGCAGTGGTATTTGACCAATCAAGCTTGGGTAGAAGGGGTGACCAGCCAAGCTTACCGCCAATGGGTAGACAAGCAATACACCACTTAAGGGCCATCGATGAAGATTTTGCTTTTTGGTAAAAATGGCCAAGTGGGCTGGGAGTTGCAGCGTAGCTTGACTCCCTTGGGGTTGGTTTTGGCCCTTGATCGCACCAGCACTAGTTATTGCGGTGATCTCACTAAGCCTGATGAATTGGCAAAGACCGTCCTAGATTACAGGCCCGATGTCATCGTCAATGCTGCAGCTCACACACATGTGGACAGAGCCGAGTCGGAGCCCGCGTTGGCGCGACTTTTAAACAGTGAAGCCCCAGCTGCACTAGCTAAAGCAGCCAAACATGTGGGTGCTTGGTTGGTGCATTATTCTTCTGATTATGTATTTGATGGTGGCGGCATTCATGCAAGACGAGAAGACGATTTTGCAAATCCATTGAGCGTATATGGGCAAACCAAGTTGGATGGTGAAAAGGCCATCCAAACAAGTGGGTGCAATTATTTGATTTTTCGAACAAGTTGGGTTTTTGCGGCGCGAGGCAGTAACTTTGTAAGCAAAATACTTCGCATGGCGCAAGAAAGAGAAAAATTAACAGTCATCAATGACCAACATGGCGCACCTACCGGGGCAGATCTTATTGCGGATGTAACCGCCCATGCCATACGCTGCGTGATGAGTCCACAAAACATTTCTTTGGGCGGTACATATCATTTGGCGGCTTCAGGAGAAACCACATGGCATGCCATAGCCAAGCATGTGACAGAAAAGGCCAAGCTCATGAGCCCCGCAATTGAATGGAAAGTGAAGGAAATAGAAGCGGTGCCCACCACTGCTTTTCCGACGCCGGCAGCCAGGCCGCTTAACTCAAGGTTGTGCACTGATAAATTGCAGCACATGTTTGGTATTTTTCTTCCTGCTTGGCAAACCGGTGTAGACCGTATGCTGACAGAGATACTTTAATTCCACATAACGCATATGACTACACATAGAAAAGGCATTATTCTTGCGGGTGGCTCTGGCACTCGCTTGTACCCCGTCACTCAGGTAATGAGCAAACAACTCATGCCGGTGTATGACAAGCCCATGATTTACTACCCACTCACAACACTGATGCTGAGTGGCATTCGTGAGGTCCTGGTTATATCCACACCTCAGGATACACCGCGGTTTGCCGATTTATTGGGTGATGGCTCGCAGTGGGGCATGCATATTGAGTATGCAGTGCAACCTAGGCCGGATGGTTTGGCGCAGGCTTTCATCATTGGCAAAAAATTTGTGTCTGCCAGACCTAGCGCATTGGTGCTAGGGGATAACATTTTCTATGGACACGATTTGGTTAAGCAACTCCATAGTGCTAACTCGCGTACCAAAGGTGCGAGTGTATTTGCTTATCATGTGCATGATCCTGAGCGCTATGGTGTAGTGGAGTTTGACGAAAATTACAACGCTTTGAGTATTGAAGAAAAGCCAGTCAATCCTAAAAGCAATTACGCCGTTACCGGGTTGTACTTTTTCGATGAACAGGTGTGTGATATTGCCTCAACCATCAAGCCGTCACAGCGAGGTGAGCTTGAAATTACCGATGTGAATAAACGCTATTTGGAGTTGGGCCAATTAAATGTAGAAATTATGGGCCGCGGATATGCCTGGCTTGATACGGGAACACACGAGAGTTTAATGGAGGCAGCAAGTTTTATCGCGACCTTACAAAAACGGCAAGGCCTCATGGTGGCGTGCCCTGAAGAAATTGCATTTGCACAAAAATGGATTGATGCTGCCGCTTTACAAAAGTTAGCAGCACCCCTGGCAAAGAATGGATATGGTCAATATTTACTTGGTCTTTTAAATTGATGTTTGGGGGCTGCCATGACTTATAGCGTGACTGTTACACCCATAGAGGGTGTTTTGGTGCTTGAGCCTAAGGTGTTTGGGGATGCACGAGGCTTCTTTTTTGAAAGTTTCAATGTGCGTGACTTTGCACAAGCAACTGGCTTGCGCCGTGAATTCGTGCAAGACAACCACAGCAAGTCAACCAAAGGCGTGTTGCGAGGCATGCACTACCAAGTCCAAAACCCACAAGGTAAATTAGTGCGTGTGACGCAAGGCGCGGTGTTTGATGTGGTGGTAGATATCCGTCGCGATTCGAAGACCTATGGCAAATGGTTTGGTTGCGAACTATCGGCCGATAACAAAAAACAATTGTGGATTGCAGAGGGTTTGGCGCACGGGTTTTTGGTGACCAGCGAGAGTGCCGAGTTTTTGTACAAAACCACTGACTACTACCATCCAGAGTTTGAGCGCAGTTTGTTATGGAGTGATGCGGATGTGGGCATTGACTGGCCGTTGCATTTACTCGATGCCCCTCCTTTGTTAGCAGTAAAAGATGCCAACGCCTTACCTTTGAAGAAACTTTAACCGTATGTTAAGCATCATCGTGGCCGTGCATAACCAATTGGCGATGAACCAATTGTTTTGGGAGCATTTGAGTCAAAACACCGAGGGTGAGTGGGAGTTGATCATTGTTGACAATTTGTCTACCGATGGCAGCCGCGAGTTTTTTCAATCGGTTGGTGCGACGGTCATTGAGAATCCAGGAAATTATTCTTACCCATACTGTCAAAACCGCGGCATAGAAAAGGCCAAGGGAGATGTTTTGGCATTTCTCAACAACGATGTTGTGGTGCCGAAGGGGTGGAACACGCGCATGACGGCATCGATGGCGCACAACGGATTAGACATCTTAACTTCGTGCGGTGTAGAGCGTGTAGAAAACAAAGCACGCACAAAAAAACTGAAAAGACGCTGGCAATGGATCAAAGGCTTGATCGCATTGTGTTTTGGTAAAAGCAAATTTTCCTTGGCTTTGATGCATCGCTGGATGTATCCCAATTGGCCAGCCTTTTATAGCCAAAGAATGTCTGATTTCAAGTGCAAAACCCTAGAGGGCTTTGTGGGTAACACGGTGATGATGTCGCGCCGTGCGATTGAATTGATTGGGCCGTGGGACGAGCGTATTCAGGCCGCTGATTTCGATTTATTTTTACGCACCAAAACAAGAGCGCGCGATCATGGCGATATAAAGCCCGTATGCATTGCCTTGGATGTGTTTGTGCATCATTACATTCGATTGACACTCGGCGATGGTTACCCGCCATTTGTAGACAAAGACCGTCTGATAAATTTGGAAGACAAATGGTCAGCAGATGATTTGTTGTTGCTCGACAGCATGCGCGACGATGCCAAGCCTGCTTAGTGATGACTGTTTTTTATACGCCACATCCATTGGGTTAAAACCAATAAGCCGACGCTGCTGGCGCAGCAAAATCCAGTGAGGTGTAACAGTGGCGAAATCTCTACTTGTAAAACAATTGGAGATAGCAGCCATAAAATTTGCAACCCGGTGATGCCAATACACATCCATGAGTATTGATTTGCCAAGCCAGCTTGAAACGGCCGATGGCTGACAGAAGCAGACAAACAAGCGCTGCCTTGCCACAGCACCAAGGGCCACAAGTAGCTTGCAATGCCTTGCCACTGTGCGTCTAGCCACTGCATGTGCAGAGCGAACAAGCAGGTAAGGCCAATGCCTACCAAGCTCATGCTGCCGAACAAACCAACCGACAGAGAGCTGTCACTGGCCTGTGGTGTAGGCTGCGACAACTTCACTTGTGCCCATGCCATATGAATGACTGCTGGTACAAAACCAAAGACACGCAACAATGCGCTGAGCCACCCCGTTTCTTGCGCGCCGTAAAGCCGTTGCCACACAATGATGACCGAGGTGGCTAAGAGCACATCGAAGAAGGTGTGGGTGAGGCGCAAAAAGGTACTGCGGTTGTCAGCTTGTTGGTGCGTTATGTCAGACTGTGCTCGTTCGCTAAGTGATGATCCATTCGTTGCTGACGCGTTCGATGCTGGCGTGTTCACTGAGGTTGAGTTTTGATTTCCAGTAACTGTGAACCAAGCAGGCACCAACCAAAGACTGCCCACAAAGTAGCCCAACAAAGCTGCCAACAACAGTGTGGAGCCTTGCCATTGCGTTACCTCGGTAAATTGCGAGCCCATCCAAGTCACCAACACCGAGCAAACAGGAGGCACCACCCGCACATAAAGTTGTTGTCGTGTAGTACCCGTGCGCAGCACAAAAGTTTGTGCCAAGCCCCAGCTGAGTTGGCACAGAGCAATCAGCACCACCCACCACAAAGCAGGCAACACTTGAAGTTGGCTCACCCACAGAGCCAGCCCAGCGAGAGGCGCGAGCAAAAACCAACGCCACATACTGCTGAACCAATGACGGCGCGCTTCTTGGTCTGGGGCATGGTTGTGATTCACCAACAAAGACAAAGGCGCTTGCGCCAAAGCCAAAGTCATCCAGAAAAAAGCGATTTGGCTGATGACTGAAAACTCACCCACCTCTTGCGGTGAAAACCAACGCAACATGAGCAAAGCAAACACCACTTGCGTACCAAACGACAGCAAACTGGCCAAGGCAACGGTTTGGCTGGTGCTGCTGAAACTGAAGTTGAAGAACTTGAATAACTGCATCAACCGTTACCAAATAGAATTTTCCAGACCGGCATTTTGGCCAGCAAGATGGGCCATTGCATGTCATGCAAATCGGGCACTTGATAGGGGTACGCCTCGAGCGCTTCACCAAAGCTCGGCGCCCAGGTGCTGGGGTTGTCGCTGAGCAAATGAAAGTTGCCTTGATGGCGCGAGGCAAAGTAGCGCACCCAAGGATAGTCGTTGCTGACCACGGGCAAACCGACTGCGCAATACTCGAGCAGCTTGGTAGAGGTTTGTTGGTTGTAGGGGGCG
>JACCDY010578424.1_pt1 | contig 10201 bp, 14 predicted proteins | sample 7446391 | NCBI WGS metagenome assembly JACCDY01 (sample SAMN15323451, study PRJNA562643) | freshwater metagenome | isolation source: river surface water | place: USA:Blue River Watershed | collected 2017-08-18
GTTTATGGCGACCGAATGACTTATGGGCCGGGTGAAGAAACTACCGCCAATGCCCGCCTGATAGCCGCAGCACCTGATCTGCTGGAGGCTCTGCGCGACCTGATCAGTGCGGAGGGATTGCCGGAAGGTTACGCCGACAGGAAGGCGCTGATTGAGGCCGCCCGTGCCGCCATCGCCAAGGCAGGTGCAGCATGAGACCAAACAACCCCGAAGCAGACGCCGCCGACCATTACGACCGGCTGGGCCACATCACTGACATGAAAGTGGCTTTTTCACTTGGTATTGAGCGCGAGTATCAAGCGCAGATCAAAGCTGGCGACCTGAGCGCAGAGGCCCCATACGTAGGGATGCGCGAGGTGTATCACGCGAACATGCAGAGCTACAGCAAGCGCCCGCAGACGCTGGCCGATGTGCTGAATGACGGACTGGACGGGCTTGATTGGGACGACATGACGCTGTTGCAACTGCTGGTGAAAGCCGCTAACGGTGGCGATGTGACCAAGGAAGCGAAGGCGCTGATTGACGGAATCGGGCGGAGAATGGCCGATTTCGAGACGGAGCGGGCGGAGTTGGACGAAAGGTTTGAGTAATGGGGCGCAAGATCGGCAAGCAAATCCGGGCAATCTGCGAGTACGTAGAGGTAAATCCAGGTTGCAAGACAACGGACATTGCAGTAGCTCTACCCAGCAAGACCCCGCAAACAGGCTTAACAAGGCTTTGCCGCAGGGCAGAGGGGCACGGGCTACTCAAGATGACCGGCAAGCGCCCTATGCGGCTGGAAATGCTGCCTAACTGGCGAATCTTGATCGACCGTGGCGAGGTGCTGGTAAATGAGCGCGTGGCCGTGGTTACGGTGACGGGGCCGGTAAGCGTGTTTGACTTGGGGCGCGTGTAATGCGAATCGCCTACTGCATAGCCGCAACGCTAATGCTATTGATTGCATGGCCGTTCATGCTGCTATTGGCTGCGGTGAAGATCGGCGCAGCTGTGAGCTTGGCCGTGGCGGTGAATATTGTCGAGGTGTGGATTGATTGACTTCTCCACAGTCCGCCCAGAGCACAGGGAAATAGACGCAAGGCTAGCCAATTGGGGACGCTGGTGCCATGGAAGGAGCGGGACAAGCAACATGCCCGTGCAACCCATGTTCGCCATGTACCAAGCCCCGGCTAGGGCGCGGAGCCAGTACGGGGTGATGACAGCATCCTCAACGGACGGACAGGACGCAATGAAGGTAGCGGAGGCTATCAGGCAGCTGGATCAGCCGCAGAGGATCATTCTGGCGTGGTGCTACGTCAAACCACAGGGGCCAGGGGCGCAGGCTAAACGGATGGGCCTGACGCTTGGGGAGATGCGGGAATTGTTGGACCGGGCTAGGGATAGCCTGATAAAGTTGCTATCATGAAATCAGTCATGGAACGAACTCAGGTTTGGGCTTCTGGGGGCGGTGTGCAATCGACTGCGATTGCGGCGCTTATTGTGTTGGGGCGGTTGCCAAAGCCTGACTTGGCTGTTATTGCGGATACGGGCCGTGAGCAGTCCACAACTTGGAGCTACATGGAGCAGGTGACCGCGCCTGCTCTTGCGGCAATTGGCGTGCATATTCACCGCATTCCGGCCAAGGACTACGCTACCGTTGACCTGTACGGCGGCAAGGATGGCAACTCGCTGTTGATTCCGGCCTTCACGAACCAGAGTGGCAGTATTGGAAAACTTCCCGCCTACTGCTCAAACGAATGGAAGCGCCGAGTAGTTCGCCGTTGGGCGACCCGTCAGGGCGTGGAGTTAGCTGACATTTGGCTTGGAATTAGCACCGATGAGATGCGGCGGCTATCGATGAGCGACGGGAAGTGGCATCACCGTTTCGTATTGGTGGAGCAACGGATGAACCGCGGCGATTGCGAGCGGCTTGTAGAGTCACTTGGGTGGCCAAAGCCGCCACGGTCTTCATGCTGGATGTGTCCGAACCACACCCAGATCGAATGGCGCGACATCCGTGACAACAAACCATCTGATTGGGTGGATGCGGTGACATTTGACCGAGATATGCGCCTGCGTGACCCGCATGCATTCCTGCACCCGGACTGTGTTCCGTTGGACAAAGCCGACCTATCGGATCAAAACGGCGTTCTTTTTGGACATGAGTGCGCATCTGGACAGTGCTTTGTCTAGAGCAATTAATTTACTGGAAACCACTTGACAACCACACAGAAACAATGATAATCGACGGAACCTGTAAGCAAAAGCATAGGCGGGCGCAACCCACTAGGGCGGTGCATGTGTCGTTATACGCATGAGCGTTTCGGCCCTCGGATGATGACCACATGTTGTCAGAGGCCGGGGGAAGTGCACACGCTAGGCCAGCGAGCCGGAGCGTTCAGCCGTATAGCATCACCCTGAAGTCTGGCGGTTGCGTCCAAGTGCTGTAAGGACGGACCTGACAAGCTATCCCCAGTTGGCTATGTCAAAAGCCAGCGTAGCCGTCAGACTTGAGGGCGTATGGGAATCGCCATAGGACGCTATGGCTATGCCGCAATGTGAGTGCATTGCGACTGAGATAACCTGCCTGCTCCTGTTAGCGGGAAGCACCCGGCTAGCGATTGGCCGCCCTCAATCTATCCCAAACCCGCGCCACAAGCTGACCACCAGCACGCTACCTGCATTCCCCCTCAGCAGGACCAGGCGACCGGCGCGGCCCTTAGCTGATGGGTAAATCAGCTTAGTCCGCCAAAGAAAAGCCCCCGGTAGCTCATATGCTCCGGGGGCTTGGCGGCGTGGATGGGGTTACTTGCGGATGGTTACTGGTGCAATAAACACCGTGCGACCTGCTTTCTTGAGTGCTTTGGCAATGCGATTCGCGGCTGGCTTGTCACGAAGCTTGCAGCCAAGCTGCTTGCTGTAGCAAGAGCCAACATATTCTCTTACTTGGTAAAGCTTGCGTGTGGTGCTCATTTCGGTAGCTCCTTCGTGGTTGATGCCTAAATAATAGTGCCCCTCCACAACATTGCATATAGGGACAAACCCTAATACAATGCAAATCACAATCAAATGATGTTAGCGAGTGCTAACAGACAGGAGAAAACTCAAGTGTCGCGCCAATCAACAATCACGCCAGAGGTTCAAGAGGCGGTATTAGAGGCAATGCGCACAGGGGAAAGCCTGAGAAAAGCCTGTGTAGCTCATAATGTGACTGCATCGTCTTTTTTGCGAATGGTGGATGCAAATAAAGACTTGTCGGTACAATACGCGCGTGCAAGGGAAGACATGCTCGACGCTCAGGCGCAGGAGCTAGAGGACATTGGCGACCAGGCTGCAAGAGCGCAGACGGCTGTAGAGGTGAACGGGCTTCGTCTCAAGGCTGACAACCGGAAATGGCTGCTTTCCAAGCTGGCCCCTAAGAAGTACGGCGACAAGCTGCAACTTGGTGGCGCTGATGACCTGCCGCCAATTGGCGTTGCAAAGATGCTGAGCGACGACGAATTGAACGCAATCGCAGCCAAACAAGTGAAAACCGAGTGATGTTTGTAACAGCGAGTGCCGGAAATCACGGGGTTTTACCCCTAGTTTGTAACAAATGAGCGTGATTAGCCCAGCAATTGCTGCTAAAGAACTACTTTCTAGGCGTGCTGCTAGGGTGAAGCTGTCCGCATGGATGGAATATCGCGACGCTGGGCTGCAACCGGCTAAGCATCATCAGCTATTGATTGACCATTTGGAGGCTGTAGAGCGCGGGGAAATAACCCGGCTGATGGTCTGTATGCCGCCAGGATCGGCCAAATCGACTTACACCAGCGTGGAGTTCCCGCCTTGGTTCCTTGGACGTAACCCTGCGCTAAACATCATCGCAGCCAGCCACACACAGGAACTGGCGGAAAGATTCGGTAGGCGGGTTCGCAACATCGTCGGGAGCGATGAGTTCCGCGCTGTGTACGGATTCGGGCTATCTGCTGACAGCACAGCAGCCGGACGGTGGGACACTGAAAAAGGCGGCGAATACTATGCCGCTGGTGTTGGCGGGTCGATCACTGGCCGAAGGGCTGACCTTGTGGTGATTGATGACCCGGTAAAGAGTCGGGAAGATGCGGACAGCGAACGCAGCAGGGCCAGAGCGTGGGAATGGTACGTAAACGACCTGCTGACCCGTCTAAAGCCAGGTGCAAGGCAGATTGTCGTAATGACCCGTTGGCACGAGGATGATCTAGGCGGGCGGATTCTGGAGCGTGAGCGCGACAAGTGGACCGTTCTGGAGTTGCCCATGGAAGCGATGACAAACGACCCGCTTGGCAGACAACCCGGCGAAAGGCTTTGGCCTGAGTGGTTCACAGATGACATGGTGCAAGCCGCCAAACAAGACCCGCGAAGCTGGAATGCGCTGTATCAGCAGCAGCCAGCCGGTGAGGATGGCGACTACTTCAAAGCTGAGTGGTTTGCTGAATACGACAAGCTACCGTCAGGACTTACCTACTTCGGATCGAGTGACTACGCCGTGACTGATGGCGGCGGTGACTACACGGTACACGGTGTTTTCGGGGTTGACCACAGTTCCAACGTGTACGTTGTTGATATGTGGCGCGGTCAGACTGCGGCGGATGTGTGGATCGAAAGAAAGTGCGACTTCATCCTGCGCTATGAGCCGCAATGCTGGTTTGGCGAGTCTGGGCCAATCCGCAGGAGCGTTGAGCCGTTCCTGATGAAGCGGATGCAGGAAAGAAACGCATTCTGCCGTATCGAGTGGGTCCCGAGCATTTCAGACAAAGAGGCTAGGGCGCGGTCTTTTCAGGCATTGGCAAGCATGGGCAAGGTCTTTCTGCCAAAGATCGCCGCATGGAAAGCCGATGTGTGGGGTGAGTTGATCCGGTTCCCCGCTGGTAAACACGATGACGTTGTGGACGTATGCGGCCTGATCGGTCGCGGCCTTCAGTTGGTCAAGCCAAAGCGTAAGCACAAAGAGCAAAAAACGGAGTTCAGTCAAATGAGTTCCGCTGGATGGATGGGCGCATGAAAAAAGACGACAAGATCATCGAGGAAGCGCGTCAGCGGTTCAGCTATGCCCAAGAGTATTGGGGAGAGCAGCGCGCTGACATGCTGGATGACCTGCGGTTTAGCGACCCCACTGACCCGCGCCAATGGCCGGATGAGGTTCGCCGCGCCCGTGAGACAGCAAAGCACGGTGCAAGACCTTGCCTGACGTTTGACCGGACGAACCAGTTCATCAACCAGGTGGTGAACGATGCCCGCCAGAACAAACCAAGTATTAAGCTGATCCCGATGGACAGCGGTAGCGACCCGCGACTTGCTGAGGTTCTGCAGGGCATGTTCCGCCAGATCGAGTACACCAGCCGCGCAGGGGTTGCTTACGATACGGCTATTGCCAGTTCTGCCCGCTGTGGCGTGGGTTGGCTGAGGGTTGTTACTGAGGTTGAGGACGACGAGACCAATGAACAGTGCCTGAAGATCAAGCGCATCCCGAATGTGTTCAGCGTCTATTTCGACCCTGACAGCACAGAGCCTGACGGACAAGATGGGCTGTGGGCTATCGTGTGGGAGGACATCCCGCGCAAGGTATTTGAGAAACGCTGGCCCAAAGTAGAGGCGTCCAATTGGGACTTTGACGACAGCGGCTGGGCGACAAAAGACACTGTTCGTATTGCTGAGTATTTCCGCATCGTGGAGACGAAAAAGAACGTCATCAAGAAAGACGACAAGGAATACGAAGAGGATGACTTTTGGGAAGAGTACCAAGCCGGGAAGGTTGACCAAGAAGGCGTTGAAACAGAGGTAACCGTTACCCGGCGTTGCGAGTGGTACAAGCTGACCGCTGGGCAAGTGCTGGAAAAGAGCGAATTCCCGTCCGAGTTCCTGCCGATCATCCCGGTTATTGGCGATGAGTCGTTCGTAGAGGGCAAGCGCAAATTCAGCGGGCTTGTCCGTAGGGCGAAAGACCCGCAGCGTTCGTACAACTATGAGCGCAGCGCGTTTATCGAGCGGGTTGCCTTGGCTCCAAAGGCCCCATTTCTGGCCGCGTCTGAATCCATTGAAGGCTTTGAGAATCACTGGAGCCGTGCGAACGCGGATAACCTGTCCTATCTGCCGTTCAACGCCTACACCGACGACGGCAAACAGTTGCCGTTCCCGCAGCGCACAGCACCTGCGTCAATTGAGTCCGGCTGGGCCAGCGCAGCGCAACAGAGCTTGGGCGACCTACAGGCAGCGTTCGGGATGTTTGAGGCCAATCTAGGCCAAAAGAGCAACGAAACCAGCGGGAAAGCCATCCTTGCCAGACAGCGCGAGGGGGATACAGCGACGTTCCACTATGTGGACAACTTGGCTATCTCCATCGCCCAGCTTGGCCGGGTGATCCTGCAAGCCATCCCACGGATTTACGACACCCAGCGCGTCGTTCGTATCTTGGGAGAGGATGAGGTTAGCCAGTTTGTCCGCGTAGAGCCGATGATGACGGAAGCCTATAGGGAAAGCGGCAATGAAATACTGATTAACCCGTCAGTCGGTGAATACGACATCGCGGTAAAAGTGGGACCGGCTTACACCACGCGCAGACAGGAATCGGCTGAGGCTATCTCCCAACTGGTCAACGGTAACCCGCAACTGCTGGCTATGCTGGGTGACGAGTGGGTGAAGCTGATGGACTGGCCCAACGCAGAGAAGATGTCTCAGCGATTCAAGGCCATGCTACCGCCTGAGATTCGACAAGCTGAGGCCGGTGAAAACGCAGAGGTGCAGGCTGTTATCAAGCAGGCGCGGGAGTCAATGGCCACCATGCAACAGCAGTTGCAGCAGATGGACGCAGCACTAAAAGCAACCACGCAGGACAAGCGGATAGAGGTGGCAAGGCTACAGCTTGACCGCGAAAAGGTGCAGATTGACCGCGAGAAGGCCGAAACCGACCGGATGAAAGCCCAAGCTGAGATTGTGGAAAAGGTAGCGTTACCGATGGAGCAAGCCGCTGCGCTGGGTGCTAGTAATGAGCAGCAGCAAATTGCAATGGCACAAATCGCCGCTGTGGTGCAAGGCTTTAACCAGATGGCAGAGCAATCAATGATGGCGATGCGCGAACAACTGGCACAACTAGCGCAAAAGCCGCAGCGTCAATTCCAGTTCCAGTACGACGAAGCCGGTAACGTAATTGGGGCGATGGAACAATAATGGCCACCTTCACCCTGTTCAACAGCTTTTCCGGTAAGTTAGGCGACGGGACGATAGACCTTGATACGCACACGTTCAAATGTGCGCTAACCAATGTCGCGCCTGTTGCTACCAATACCGTGTTGGCCGATATCACGCAGATAGCCGCAGGTAACGGTTACTCGACTGGGGGCGTAACGCTTACCGGTGTGGTGTACACAGAGCCTAGCGCCGGTGTGTGGAGTTGGGATAGCGACAACATCTTTTTCACGGCTACTGGCGGGACCATGGCGACGTTTCGCTATCTGGTGATCTATGACGACACCTCAGCATCGGATAACTTGGTCGGCTATTACGATGCAGGCTCCCAATCCCTGCCAGACGGCCTTGAATTTGAGTTCAAGGTCAACGCTAACGGCCACATTCTGGCGACTAAGAGCCCGTAATGCCGTACCCAGTCAACCGAGTTAAAGACACGACGACCACGACCGGCACTGGTACGGTTACCGTGTCTGGCACGCCTCCCGATGGTTACGTGGCGTTTAGCACGCTGCCCACAGGGACAGAGATTGAGTACACCATTCACGGCGGCGCAGAGTTTGAAGTGGGCCGGGGATTGATGGCCAGTGGAACCACATTCACCCGCGCTTTCGTGCTGGACTCCAGTAACTCCGGCGCACTGGTCAACTTCTCCGCTGGGACAAAGGACGTTTTCGTGACTCTGGCGGCTCAATCAATCAACACATTGGGGCTGACCGCTGCGCTCCCGATGGCACTGAGGTAATCAATGGCTACGAACACAACCCCCATTTGGACCGGCACGCCTGCATTCGGCTTTGGCGCTGCTGTCACTGCTGCCAACACTGCAACGGATGGGACCGGCACGGTAACGACCATCTTCACGGCTGACGCTACGAACGGCGGTTTTGTTGGCTTTGTGAAGTTGAAACCGCTAGGAACAAACGTAGCCAGCAAATGCTATCTGTTTGTGAACAACGGCTCCACGAACGCCACAGCTACCAATAACGTGATGGTGGCTGAAATCACGCTACCTGCAACCACGGCGTCAAACACGGCTGCACTGGTTGAGCTTGGATATAACCTGCAATTGGCGCTACCTGCTGGATACAAAGTGAACATGACACTAGGGACCGCTGTATCTGCTGGCTGGATTGGCTCCGTAGAGGCTGGCTCTTACACCAAGGGCTAAGGATGATCGCTACGGATGCGAAACACCTTCCCGGCGCTCCGCGTGAGCTGTGGATTCCGGGATTCAGCAACAGCACGACTACGGGATGGCAAGCAATACCAATCCCGAAAGAAGCGCAGATGCTCCAATTCACCATCATCGCTGGCGGCGGTGGCGGGGCAAGGCCTACAGCCGGAGCGGCTACGTCTGGCGGCGGCGGCGGCGGCGGCTCTAGCGTTTCTCACATCATTATTGCGGCCAGTGTGTTGCCTAACAGGCTTTGGGCTTGTATCGGGATTGGTGGGATTGGTGGAACATCAAACGGCGCCGCTGGAACTGCTGGCACTGCGTCGTATTTGTCCTGCGTACCGTCAACAAACGACGAGGATGTCGTTTTGTACGCAAACGGGGGTAACGGCGGAGCGGCTGCTGGAACTGCTGGTACGTTTGGAGCTGCGGCTGTCATCGGTTCTATGGATATGGCAACACTTGGCATTTGGCAGGCCCAAGCCGGTCAATCTGGTGGCGCTGGTGCGGCTGGTAATGGCTCTGCTGTTGCTGCGGTTGTCTCTACGTTTATCACTGGTGGCGGTGGCGGCGCTGGGTCAAACGGCGGCACTGGCGGGAATATCACCAGTGTTAGCGGTCTGTATCCAACATTAAGCGGCGGGGCGTCCGGAAATAACCCCGGAGCAAATGGTATCTACGTGAAAAGCACAGTCGGGCCGATGATTTGCCTTGGCGGGGCTGGTGGTGGTGGTATCAATGGCTCCGGCGGCTCAAACACTGGTGGAAACGGTGGCGGCTTCGGCTCCGGTGGCGGTGGCGGCGGTAATGGTTCGTCAAACAGCGGTAACGGCGGGGATGGTGGGCCCGGACTACTCATCATGAGGTGGTGGTGATAGACGTAGGCCATTTGGTAGGGCCAAGGGAGCTATGGGTTCCGGGCTGGGCTACGGACACAACAACGCAATGGCGCTGTTTGCCAATGCCTCGCGGCGCTTTGTTCGTGCAATTCACGGTTATTGCAGGCGGTGGCGGTGGTGGCAGGCCAAATTCAACCGGCGCAACCGGCGTGTCTGGCGCTGGCGGCGGATCAACAAGCGGCATAACCACTGGCGTGTTTGCCGCTTCCGTGCTTCCAAAATGTCTATATGCATCCATTGGAGCCGGAGGCGCTGGGGCTATTGCAAATAACACAAACGGAGGGGCTGGTGTAAATAGCTATTTGTCATGCTTGCCGTCAACCAGTGGGGAGAATGTTTTTTTGCTTGCTACGGGCGGTAGTGCTGGCGCGGCTGCTGGCGCTGGCGGTGGCGCTCCATCTGCGGCAGCGATCGCCAATATGGATGCTGCATCACTTGGTCAGTTTTATGCTGTTGGCGGCCAAGCTGGCGGCACTGGAGTGGCCATTGGTACGGCTGGAACCATCGCAATTGCGACTAGTTTGTTTTGTAGCGCTGGCGGCGGCGGTAGCGGATCAACTGGCGGCACTGGAGGTGGCCAGATAAGTAATAGTGGCCTGTACCCCACAACGTCAGGCGGCGGTAGCGGCGGCGGGGCTGGAGAAAACGGATACATTGTTAATCGCCCTATGGTGTTCGTTGGTGGCGCTGGTGGCGGTGGATTTAACGGCGGCACTGGTGGGAGTGCTGGGCACGCTGGTGGCTATGGCTCAGGAGGCGGTGGCGGCGGAAACGGGACCACAGGCTCAGGAAACGGCGGTAACGGCGCTCCCGGTCTCCTAATCATGCGGTGGTGGTAAATGCTAGGCTTTGACGCAATCGCATCATTACCGCTATCGAGCATTCCGGCTCAGGGCGGTAACGTCACTGTTGACGGCGATGCGGCATCCCTTGTCTTTACAGGGCA
>JACCDY011434551.1_pt1 | contig 10201 bp, 8 predicted proteins | sample 7446391 | NCBI WGS metagenome assembly JACCDY01 (sample SAMN15323451, study PRJNA562643) | freshwater metagenome | isolation source: river surface water | place: USA:Blue River Watershed | collected 2017-08-18
GCCCCCCGGCCCCGCTGGCACGGGCCCCCTCACCCTCGACTGGGTGCGCCCCACCTTGTCAGGAGCGCCGTCATGACGCGCCCCGCACGCCAGCAGCGCGGCGCGGCTTTGCTCACGGCCATGCTCACGGTGGCTCTGGTGGCCACACTGGCCAGCGCCGCGCTGTGGCAGCAGTGGCGGCAAGTCGAGATCGAGATCGCCGAGCGCGGGCGCAGCCAAACCGCCTGGATGATGACGGGCGCTCTGGACTGGACACGGCTCATCCTGCGCGAAGACGCGATTTCGGCGCAAGGCGCGGCCGCCGACCACCTGGGCGAGCCTTGGGCTTTGCCGGTGCAAGAGTCCAAACTGTCCACCTTTTTGTCGCAAGACCAACAGTGGCGCGAGGGCGATGCCGAAGTGTTTTTATCGGGCCAGATCACCGATGCGCAATCGCGCATGAACGTGATGAACCTGGTCGAAAACGGCGAAATATCGCCTCAGGCATTGGCCCGTTTTGCTGCTTTGTTCGAACGTCTGAACCTGCCACTGACCGAGCTGCAAACCCTGGCGCAACAGCTGCAAATCAGCTTAAAAGCCAGCCGAGCCAACCCAAGCACCAACAACGCTGGCACGGGCGGCCAAGGACCCGCTGCCTTGATGCCCCAACAGACGGCCCAACTGGTCTGGTTGGGGCTGAGCTCCGGCACGGTGGTCGCCTTGCAGGCACACATCACCGTGCTGCCCGAGGCCACACCCGTGAACCTGAACACCGCCTCGGCCGAAGTGCTGTCGGCCGTGCTGCCCGGATTGGATCTGGCTTCTGCCCGGCAAGCCGTGACCCAGCGCCAGCGCGGGCACTGGGCCAGCCTGAGCGCAGCACAAGAGTCCTTGGGGTCCGGTGGCCGACTGGTCAACGACAAACAGCACAGCGTGCAAAGCCGTTACTTCGAGGTGCAAGGGCGCATGCGCATCGACAACGTGGTGCAGCAAGAGACCGCGCTGGTGCGGCGCGATGGTGGCCAGGCGCGCATGCTCTGGCGCGTGCGCAGCCCCCAGTTGCGTCTTGATGCCCCTCTACAATGAGTCGCACATGCGCACCCTGATCATCCAACTGCCACCAGGCCTGCCCAGCCCCAGCTTGGTCTACGCCCATGCACGGCTCGAGGCCGAACCCGGCTCGCGCCCGCTCGCGCTGCAATGGGCCGCCGCACCTTTGCTGCCTGCCGCCGATCGCCAAAGCGAAACCGTGGTCCTGGTGCCCGCTGCGGCCTTGTCTTGGCACCGCGTTGAGCTGCCCGCAGGTCTGCACAAACAGGCCCAGCGCGTGCAAGCGGCCTTGCAAGGCCTGCTCGAAGACCGCCTGCTGGACGACCCCGAACACGTGCACCTGGCCTTGCAAGCCGATTGGGCCAACCAGCCCCGCCCTTGGGTGGCTGTGTGTGACCGTGCCTGGCTCAGCGCCCACCTGAGTGCCCTCGAACAAGCCGGTCTGCCTGTGCACCGCATCGTGCCCGAACTCTCGCCGGGCGCAGCTTCCAGCCCAGTGCAAATCACGGGCCTGGGCGACGCGGACACCGGCTGGCTGTGGGTCAGCCACCCCGAACGCGGTGTCTGGGGCCAGCCCTGGACAGCCCTGCGCCAAGCGGGCTTGGCCACCCATGAACGACTGGGTCTGTCCGAGCCCGAGCGCGCCACCGCCTCGCTGCAGGCCGAACCCGCGGCCGTGGCCGTGGCTTCAGAACTGCTGGGCTCTGGCGTGCGCCTCATGCCCCCGGCCCAGCACTGGCTGGCCGCAGTGGCCGGTGATTGGGACCTGGCCCAATTTGAGCTGCGTGCCAACGCCCGCAGCCGCCAGCTGAAAAGCTGGCAACGCACCGCCAGCCACCTGCGGCACAGCCCCGCTTGGCGTCCGGCACGCTGGGGCTTGTGGCTCTTGCTGGCCGCCCAATGGGTGGGCATCAACGCTTGGGCTTGGAAAACCCGCGCCGACTGGCAAGCCCAGCAAAGCAGCTGGGCGCAGGTGTTGCGCGAGACCTTCCCACAAACCAGTTTGGTGGTCGATGCGCCGCTGCAAATGGCCCAGCAGGTCGAGCGCCTGCGCCAAAATTCGGGACAACTGGGCGCGGGTGATCTCGAAACCATGCTGGCCGCGCTGGGCCAATCCCTGCCACCTGGGCTGACCGCGCCGCGCCAATGGTCTTACCAGACAGGCCAGATGCGCGTGCAAGACTTTCAACCCCATGCGACCCAGCAACAAGCCTTGCAACAAAGCCTGAGCGCGCTGGGCTACACCTGGCGAGCCCAAGGCGACGGCTGGCTCATGATCGCCCCAGCGGAGGCCAAGCCATGAGCCTTCACACCTGGATGACACCCCTGCGCCAAGGCTTGCAAGCAGCCTGGGCTGGGCGCAACCCGCGTGAGCGGCTCTTGCTCGGCCTTGGCATCTGGGTGCTGGGTCTGGCCGCCCTGTGGCTGCTGACCTTGGCTCCGGCGCTGCGCACCTGGCAAGAGGCCCCGGCCCGCCAGGCCCAACTCGACACCCAAAGCCAGCGCATGCGCCAGCTGCAAGCGCAGGCCCAGGGCCTGCAAAAACCCCGCGCCATCGCCCGCACCGACGCTGCTGTTTGGCTGGAAAAAAACCTGGCCGAGCTCGGCCCCAACGCACGCATCAGCCTGCAAGGTGACAGCGCCACCCTGAGCCTGCAAGCCGCCCCGGCCGCTGCCTTGGCCCGCTGGCTGAGCCTGGCGCGTGACAACGCCCAGGCCTTGCCCACACAAGCCCAGCTCCAGCAAGTCGGCACGGCCAAAACGGACAGCCCTGAAGTCACCTGGCGCGGCAGCTTGGTGCTGCGCCTGCCATGAATGTGATGCACACCATGGCAGCGCCTTCCCGCTCCAACGCACAAGCCGCCAGCGCGGCACGCTCGCCTTGGTTTATGGCCCTGCTGAGTGCGCTTTTGGGGTGGGTCTTGGCACTGGGGGTCTGGGCACCTGCCCGCTGGCTGGCCTGGGGCGTGGCACAGGCCAGCCAAGGCCAGGTGCAGTGGCTCAACCCCCGAGGCACGGTCTGGCAAGGCTCGGCCCAGTTGCTGCTCAGCGGCGGCGCGGGCAGCCGCCAGCCGCAGGCCCTGCCCGGTCGCCTGCACTGGACCTTGTCACCGGCCCTGACCGGCCTGGGCCTGAGCTGGCGGGCTGACTGCTGCATGGCGCAGGCCGCCAGCGTGCAAATTGCCCTGGGCTGGAACACCCTGCACATCCAGGTCAGTGACCACGGCTCCAACTGGCCCGCCGCACTGCTCACGGGACTGGGCGCACCCTGGAACACCTTGCAAGCCGAAGGCCAGCTGCAACTGCGCACCGAGGCGCTGCAACTGCACTGGGCACAAGGCCGCCTGCAAATGCAGGGGCTGCTGGCGCTGAACCTGCAAGAGATGTCCTCGCGCCTGAGCCCCGTCAAGCCCATGGGCAGCTACCGCGTCGCACTGACTGGCACCCCCGAAGGCACACCCACACCGGGCTTGGAACTGAGCACGCTGCAAGGTCCCCTGCTGCTGTCGGGTCAAGGCCAATGGGTGGGCCAGCGCCTGCGCTTTACCGGAGAGGCCCGCGCCGCCGAGGGCCATGAGGCCGCGTTCGATAATTTGCTCAACATTCTGGGCCGCCGCCAAGGTGCGCGCAGCCTGCTGTCTTTGGGATGAACCCGGTTCATCCTCAGCCCCCCATGCACCCACCGCACCCACCGATTCAAGACCTCCACACCATGAACGACTTTGCTCACATGCGCCCCTTGAACCGTGCCCGCTGGCCCCACCGCGCTTTGGCCGTGGCCTGCCTGGCAGCCATGGGCTGCCTCACCCCCGGGGTGCATGCCCAAAGCGCAGACAAAGCCGCGGTCAACCCGGTGGCCAATCCGATCGCCAACCCGCCTGCCCTCAAGGCACCGCGCCGCGAACCCGTCACGCTCAACTTTGTGAACGCCGAAATCGAGGCCGTGGCCCGCACACTGGCCACCCTGTCGGGCGCCAACGTGGTGGTCGACCCGCGCGTCAAAGGCACCATGTCGCTGTCGAGCAATGTGCCCGTGCCCCCGGCCCAAGCCCTGCGCTTGTTTGCCGCGCAGCTGCGCACCCAGGGCTTTGCGCTGGTGGAATCAGCCGGGCTCTACACCGTGGTGCCCGAGGCCGAGGCCAAGCTGCAAAGCAGCGCCGTGTCGGCCGGGGCCGTGCCCGGTGGAACCGGACAAATCGTCACACAAATCTTCAAACTCAACCACGAAAACGTGAACAACCTGGTGCCGGTGCTGCGCCCCTTGATCAGCCCCAACAACACCATCAACGTCAACCCCGGCACCAACGCCTTGGTCATCACCGACTACAGCGACAACCTGCAGCGCCTGGGCCGCATCATCGCGGCGCTCGACGTGTCCAACGCCACGGGCGTGGAGGTGCTGCGCCTGCGTCACGCCATCGCGGGTGACCTGGCCCCCATGGTGCAACGCCTGATCGAGTCGGGCGCTGCGGCTGCCCCAGCTGCGCAAGGCCAAACCGACAACGCGTTCAAGACCACCGTCATCCCCGAGGTGCGCACCAACGCGCTCATCGTGCGGGCCGCCAACCCAGCGCGGCTGGCCCTGGTTCGCAGCTTGGTGGACCAGCTTGACCAACCCAGCGCCACCGGCGCAGGCGCGGCCAGCGGCAACATCCATGTGGTGTACCTGAAAAACGCCGATGCCACCAAACTCGCCACCACCTTGCGCGCCGCCATCGCGGGCGAGTCACGCAGCGGCGCGGTCACCACCAGTGCTGCATCTGGCACCCCGGCTGCAGCGGGTGCGGGCGCTTCCACAGTCAACCTGAGCGCCTCGGCCCAGCCGTCTACCGGTGGCCAGATCCAGGCCGACCCCGCCACCAACGCCCTCATCATCACCGCGCCCGAGCCGCAATACCGCCAGCTGCGCAGCGTGATCGACATGCTCGACCAACGCCGCGCTCAGGTGTTTGTCGAGAGCCTGATCGCCGAGGTCAGCGCCGACAAGGCCGCCGAGTTTGGTGTGCAGTGGATGAGCGGCACCGGCACCAACGGAAGCCTTGTGGGCTTGTTGGGCACCAACTTTGCAGTGGGCGGCACCAACTTGCTGAACCTGGCTGCAGGGGTGGCTTCGGGCAATTACACGGCATCGACAGGCTTGAACATGGCCGTTGGCGCACAACGCAACGGTGCCTTGGCCCTCGGTGCTTTGGCGCGGTTTTTACAATCCAACGGCGATGCCAACGTGTTGTCCACGCCCAACTTGCTCACACTGGACAACGAAGAAGCCAAGATCGTGATTGGCCAAAACGTGCCCTTTGTGACCGGCTCTTACGCCGCCGCCGCAGCGGGCACGACCAACCCCTTCACCACCATTGAGCGCAAAGATGTCGGCCTGACACTGCGGGTCAGGCCACAGATCAGCGAAAACGGCACGATCAAGATGCAGGTCTACCAAGAAGTCAGCAACGTCGACGCCAAATCCGTTGGCTCCAAAGATGGCCTCATCACCAACAAGCGCTCGATTGAAACCAATGTGCTGGTGAACGACGGATCCATCGTCGTGCTGGGTGGTTTGCTGCAAGACGACACCAGCACCAGCCAGGAAAAAGTGCCCGGTCTGGGCGACATTCCTTTGTTTGGCAATTTGTTCAAATCAGAAGCCCGCAGCCGCAAAAAAACCAACCTCATGGTATTCCTGCGACCCGTGGTGGTGCGCGACGGTGCGGCCACAGAAGCCTTGTCGATGGGGCGTTATGAACAAATGCGCCTGGACCAGCAGGGTTTTCAGCCTACCGCGACAGGCCCCTTGCCGGTCAATGGTTCTGCCGTGTTGCCGACAGTGGGGGCGGGCGGTGCAACACCCCCTGCACCCAATCCTGCAGCAATCCAGCCCCGCCAGCCCTGAGCAAGCACCATGCGCCACCCTCTGCCCTACGCCTTTGCCCGAAGCAGCAAACTGCTGCTGGAGGGGGACGGCGACCGCCTGACCCTGAGCTGGTGTGACGCCAGTGACCGTTCGGCCTTGTCCGAGGTGTCGCGCAAGTTTTCAGGTCCAGGCCTGCAAATGCAAATCATGGCGGCCGCCGAGCTGGCCCAACGCATCCATGAGGCCTATTCGGGCGGCCAGGCCCATGGCGCGTCCACCGCTGCGGCCGTGGTCAGCGAGGTCGAGTCCGAGGCCGACCTCTCGCGCATGATGCAGGAGCTGCCCGCGGTGGAAGACTTGCTCGAAGCCAGCGACGACGCGCCCATCATCCGCATGCTCAACGCCTTGCTCACCCAGGCCACACGCGATGGGGCCAGTGACATCCACATCGAGCCTTACGAACGCCACTCCAGCGTGCGTTTCCGCATAGACGGCACCCTGCGCGAGGTTGTACAACCGAACCGGGCGCTGCATGCCGCACTGATTTCGCGCCTGAAAATCATGGCCGAACTCGACATCGCAGAAAAACGACTCCCCCAAGACGGCCGCATCAGCCTGCGTTTGGGCGCACGCGCCGTGGATGTGCGCGTCTCCACCCTGCCCAGTGCGCACGGCGAACGCGCCGTGCTGCGCTTGCTCGACAAAAGCGAAGCGCGCCTGACCCTGGAAGCCGTGGGCATGCAAGGCCAGGTGCTGCAACAGGTGGACCAACTCATCCACCAACCCCACGGCATTTTGTTGGTCACCGGACCTACCGGCTCGGGCAAAACCACCAGCCTGTACGCCGCGCTGCAGCGCCTCGACGCCACGCGCCACAACATCATGACGGTGGAAGACCCCATCGAATACGAACTGCCTGGCGTGGGCCAGACGCAGGTGAATGCCAAGATCGATCTGACCTTTGCCAAAGCCTTGCGGGCCATCCTGCGGCAAGACCCAGACGTGATCATGATCGGCGAGATCCGCGACTATGAGACCGCGCAGATCGCGATTCAGGCTTCGCTCACCGGCCACCTGGTGCTGGCCACGCTGCACACCAACGACGCGGCCAGCACCGTGAACCGACTGATTGACATGGGTGTGGAGCCGTTTTTGCTCAGCTCCTCGCTCTTGGGCGTGCTGGCCCAGCGCCTGGTGCGCAAGCGCTGCACCGCTTGCCACGGCGCGGGCTGCGAGGCCTGTGGTCAAACCGGTTACGCCGGGCGCACCGGCATTTTTGAGCTGCTGGTGGCCACCGACGAGATCCGTGCCCAGATCCACCACCGCGCGGCCGAAGCCGAGCTGCGCACCACGGCCTTGGCCCAAGGCATGGTGCTGATGCGTGACGACGGCCAGCGCTTGGTCGAGGCGGGCATCACCAGTGCCGAAGAGCTGCTGCGCGTGACGCGAGACTGATGCCGCATGCCGCCCAAATCGTCGCCCTTCGTCTCCTGTCCCATGTCCAAGTTACGCACGATGGGTACTTGGGCCGGACTGGCTTGGGCCGCTGTCAGCTTCAACCTTGTTCAAGCGCAAGCAACTGACACCACCCTCCCCATGGAGAGGGTGGCGCCAACCCCATTGGCAGCAGAACCCCAGACACCAGACACCCAGCCCAGTGATGTACCCGCCAAACGTTGGCGCTACACCGTGGGCCTGAAGCTCAAGACCCAGGACCTGGCCGATGCCCGCACCAGCCTGGCACTGCGCCCGGTGCTGGGTGTGCGCTATGGACGTTGGCGCTTGGGCCATGCCACGGGCGATGAATGGCTGGCCTTCAGCGGTTACCGCAAAGAGGCCAATTTGGCCTACCAGCTGCGCGATGACGAACGCCTGAAGGTCGACCTGTCTTTGCGCGTCCAGAACCTGCAAGACAACAGCAGCTTTGATGGCTTTTCTTCGGGCAAAAACACCTTGCGCGCCCGTGTGGGCGTGAACTACCAAGTCAACAAACGCTGGTCGGTGGGCACCGATGTGACCCAAGACCTGATGGACCGGGGCGACGGCACCACCTTGTCGGTCGGTGCGTCGTATGGCCTGCCGCTGAGCGAGCGCAGCACCCTCAGCCTGAGCGCTGGCGTGAACTGGGCCACCGCCGACCACTGGGCCACCCAGCTGCGCCTGCTGCCCCCACCACCCGGGGGCTGGCATGCAGGATTGGGCTCGGTGGGTCTGGGCATGAGTTACCGTTATGCCTTCACGCCGCAATGGGCCTGGTTTGGCACGGTGGGCAGCTCGCGCCATTTGGGCCAGGTCGACACCGTCAGCCCCAGCGCCCTGAGCTGGAGCGGCCAGATCGGTGTTCTTTACTTCAGCCGCTGACACCACTCACATGCCTGCTTACCGTTTTGAAGCCCTGCAAACCGATGGTGCCCTGCGCAAAGGCACGCTCGAAGCCGACAGCCTGAAAGCCGCACGCACCCAATTGCGTGGGCAACAACTGGTGCCGCTGTTGGTCGAAGCCATTGCCTCGGGCTCGGCCCGCGAAACGACCGGCGCCCTGCCCTGGTGGCAGCGCCCCATCGGCGGCGGCCGCGCCTTCAGCACCAGCGAACGCGCCGTGTGGACACGCCAATTGGCCGGCTTGGTGGGCAGCGGCTTGCCGGTTGAACGGGCCTTGGCCGCTCTGAACGAAGAGGCCGACGACGACCCACAACGCCACCTGCTGGCGGCCATTCGCGCCGACATCAACTCGGGCAGCACACTGGGTCGGGCGCTGGCGCAATTTCCACAAGAGTTTCCCGCCATCGACCGCGCCGTGATCGCAGCGGGCGAGCAAAGCGGCCATCTGTCAGACGTGCTCAACCAGCTGGCCAATGACCTGGAAGACCAGCAGGTCTTGCGGGCCAAGCTGCTGTCGGCCTCGCTGTACCCGGCCATCGTGAGCTTGGTGGCGCTGGCGATTGTGATTTTTCTGGTCACCTCGGTGGTGCCCCAAGTGGCCGGGGTGTTTGCGGGCACCCAACGCCAGTTGCCGGGCCTCACGGTGGCCATGTTGGCCATCAGCGACTTTGTGCGCACCTGGGGATGGTTCATGCTGCTGCTGCTCGCAGGGGGCGTGTTGGCGTTTCGCATGGCCATGCGCCAAGCCGCGCTGCGCCTGCGTTTTGACGCGGCTTGGCTGCGCCTGCCCCTGATCGGTCGCCTGGCGCGGGGCTACAACAGCGCCCGCTTTGCCTCCACGCTGGCCATGCTCACGGCTGCGGGTGTGCCCATCCTCAAAGCCCTGCAGGCGGCAGCCGACACCTTGTCCAACCAAGCCCTGCGGGCCGACGCTTTGGAAGCCTTGGTGCGCGTGCGCGAAGGCGCGCCGCTGGGCACGGCGCTGGCGCAAAACGCCCGCTTTCCGGGTCTGCTGTCCATGTTTGCGCGGCTGGGCGAACAGACCGGCCAACTGCCTGTCATGCTGCAGCGGGCGGCGCAGCAAATGTCAGGCGAAGTGCAGCGCCGCGCCATGGCTTTGGCCACCGTGCTGGAGCCCCTGCTGATCGTGGCCATGGGCGGCATGGTGATGCTGATCGTTCTGGCCGTGCTGATGCCCATCATGCAACTGAACCAGTGGGTCAAATGAGCCTTCAGCGCATGGCCCTCACATTGTCCAAAGGAGCCCTCGATGCCCGCATCCCTTGAAGGCCAGTTGGTGGTGGCGATCTCGTCACGCGCCCTGTTCGACTTTGAAGAAGAAAACCAGGTGTTTGAGCAAGGCGACGACCGGGCCTACATGAAGCTGCAACTCGATCGCCTGGAGGCGCCTGCCAAACCTGGCGTGGCCTTTTCTTTGGTGCGCAAGCTGCTGGCGTTCAACAACGCCGATGCGCAGCGCGTGGAGGTGGTGATCCTCTCGCGCAACGACCCGGTCTCGGGCATGCGGGTGTTCCGCTCGGCGCAGCACTACGGCCTGCCCAGTCAGCGCGGCAGCTTCACACGCGGTCAGCCGCCGTGGCGTTACCTGCGGCCGCTCAACGCCAACCTGTTTTTGTCGACCCATTTGTCGGATGTGCGGGCGGCACTCGATGCCGGTGTGCCGGCCGCGCAGGTCTACCCGCATTCAGCCCTGGCCTCCGAAGCGCACCCAAACGAGGTGCGCATCGCGTTTGACGGCGACGCCGTGCTGTTCTCTGACGAAGCCGAGCGGGTATTCCAGGCCGAAGGCTTGTCCGCCTTTCAAAAGCACGAAAGCGACAAAGCCGCACAACCCTTGTTGGCAGGTCCTTTCAAACCTTTGCTGGCGGCTTTGCACAGGCTGCAACAAGAAGGCACACCGGCCATGCGGATTCGCACCGC
>JACCDY010633641.1_pt1 | contig 10196 bp, 11 predicted proteins | sample 7446391 | NCBI WGS metagenome assembly JACCDY01 (sample SAMN15323451, study PRJNA562643) | freshwater metagenome | isolation source: river surface water | place: USA:Blue River Watershed | collected 2017-08-18
AAAAACCATCTTCGCTCGCTAAAAATAAAAATGAAGGATTCCAACTTTGACTCATCCGTTTAGCTATCTTGAGCACTTCGCCGGCGGTAAACTTTTGACGATATTTGATCTCAATTAAACTGACCTCTCTTGTTTTTTTATTAATCACCGCAAAATCTGGTGCGGTACGTAACGTTTCCACCAATTCATCACCTTCCTCTTGCTGTGCCAATTCAGGAATAATTTTTTCGTAACCAAACTCTAGTACTGTGAACTGCCCTGTTGAACGCAGCATCTGCGCAAAGATGGTTTCCGCTATTTTTCCTTTTACCAAATTTCGAGCAAATGAAATATCTTTAGTTTTCATCTCGTAAGTATAGCAAGTGAACAAAGGGATGATGCCTAGAATAACGTGCACCTGACGCAGGTCAGACACTGGAAAAGCTCTTAGTGACAGAACCACATCCAGTCGCGTCACGAGTTACTAACGTTTTTCGTCGTATACTCCTCAAAACGCAAGTACTCGCGACCCCAGCTCGCTTGCCTCCGGCATCGCTCCGCTTTGGCTCAAAGCACGTACCTGACGCAGGTCAGGTACTAAAAAAGCGCCTAACGCGCTTTTTTGCTTTGAGCCACCTCTCGGATTCGAACCGAGGACCTACGGTTTACAAAACCGTTGCTCTAACCAGCTGAGCTAAGGTGGCATCTAGTTTAACGTGATTGCGCACAAGTTCACTGCTGGTCATAGGTTTTGTAAATGTTTACAAACCGTTCGGAAGTGTCCCACACTTCCTCACCTCTAACCAGCTGAGCTAAGGTGGCTCCAGAGGTTCTAACTCTGGACTGATGAAATCTTCATCAACACTTCTTTTACAAAGTCGCACCATTATGGCAAATATTGCCATAATTGCAACCTCTTATCCGTGTGAACGGCGACGCTGCTTTTCCCGCTCAGAAAGCGCCGTCTCAATCTTATGCTCAGCAATAGCAGTTAAGTGTGACTGGCGCTTTTCAGCATCAATCGCTTTAGCTACTTGGCGATTCTGGCGCATGAGCCGCTCAATTTTTCCCTCGAGCCTCCGTACGAAGTTGAGTGTACGGCGAAGAAAACTATGCATGAAATAATGAAGGAGTAACCTAAAAAAACCACGCCCTACATATGGATGCCAACCGGTGTATCGCTCCATGAGTGAGGTCAGTCTTCGATTACAGCCTTGTCGGAATCCACGCAACACTATAAGCTTTCCCTTCCTATCTTCAAGACGAAAAACCCCAGTCATGATGACGAGGGTTATCGCGCTCCCTATGAGTAGATAGAGTGGGAGACTCATAGTGGACTACTTAACTGAAAGTCTGGTGATTTGTGAGATAGTCACCTTCTCGCCGAATTTCTGGATGGCACCATTGACCATTTCAGCAATCGTCGTTTCCGGATTCTTCACAAACGGTTGCTCCATAAGGATCTGATCCTTGAAGTACGAAGCAAGCTTGCCTTCCATAATTTTTTCCTGCATCTCGGCTGGCTTGTCAGCGATTTCAGAAGCAAACACTTCACGTGCCTTCTGGATAGCGACCTCATCAAGCTCTTCGCGGAAGATGTATTTTGGACCCATTGCTGCAACATGCATTGCAATATCCTTTGCGAGTGCAACGAACTCAGCATTCTTCGCTACGAAGTCGGTCTCTGAAGAGAGGATGACCATCGCTGCTACTTCGTTCGTGTTGTGTACGTAGCTTCCAATCGCGCCTGCGCCAAGTACTCGGTCTGACTTTTTGTCAGCAGCTTCACTACGCTTCTTCTTAAGGATGATGCGTGCCTTATCCATATCGCCACCCGCTTCTTCGAGGGCCTTTTTACACTGCATCACTGAGATTCCTGTCTCATCGCGAAGCGCTTTAATATCAGCTGAGGTAATTTCCATAGAACTATTTACTTAGATTGGGTGCGGTTAAAACTACTGTGGACGTGGGACGAAACGTGGACGTCGATCGGTCATACTGCGTGCTGGACGAGCAGGCGGAACGTATGCCTTCTTCCCTTCTGCGTAACTAGCGGTGAGTTCGCGGAGCACTAAATCAACACTTGCCTGAAGGGCGTCATTAACCACAATTGGATGGGTCACTTTTGAGATATCGCTGTCTGAACTCATGATGCCGATTACAGGAACCTTTGCATCAATAGCTTCAGTGGTCGCAATATGATCATGACGTGGGTCAACTACTACCATCAAATCTGGTGTACGGTCGAGCGTGTATACGCCACCGAAGTTGAACATGAGTTTATCAATCTCGCGACCGATAACAACACGCTCTTTCTTCGTGTATTTACGATCGAGTTCACCTGACTCCTTTTCTTCCTGGAGTGACTTCAAACGATCGAAACGCTTTCGCATCTGCGTGAAGTTGGTAAGCTGACCACCGATCCAACGATTAACCACGTATGGCATTGATACTGCGTCGGCAGCTGCCTTTACGAGAACAGCTGTTTCATTCTTCGTACCAACAAAGAGTACGGTCTTACCGTTCTTACCGGCCTCTTCCACAACTGCCTTAGCAGCAGCAATGAGTTCAGCTGATTGTTCGAGGTCGATAATATCGCTTCCTTGCTTGTTACCGAAAATGTACGGTGAGGTTGATGGGTGACGTCGACTCTTACTGAAGCCAAAGTGGGCTCCTGCAGCGAACAGACGTTCAATTAAAGTTTGTGTTGACATGAATTATATTAATACTTCGCGCACTGGTTAGATAATAAGTTTCGTGACATCGAGGTGAGATATCTCACACGAGCACATCAGTGTGGAAGCAGATTTCGTCGCTGTACTAGTTACCTAGTCAAATACGACATAAAAAGCGCTCCTGCGCAATGCCGACAAGACTACCACAGGCTATGATTCTTAGCAATATACAGGGTAATGTTTAGGCCGCCTATCAAAGAATCTAGACAAAACCAATTTTCATAGTATATTTTACTTAGGTTCATCAGTTCAAGGAGGACATCATGGACTTTATCGGTAAAGATCTCCAGGAAGCTACCTGGATTTTCTGGGCAGGATACTTCTCTATTGGTTTTTTCGTCTGGTACCTGTTCAATGGCCTTGAAGCCTGGCTCAATGGTGGCAACCTGGGTCGAGGAAAATGGTGGGTCTTCTCGTGTGTTTACGAAGAAATGCTCGAACTCTTGCCAGGTGGCAAAATGCGTATACAGCGCCGACTTCAGCAAATGATGTGCCCTGTACGCATACGACACGGTATCATTACCCGTGAGTACCAAGACCTTGAATACTATGAGGCAGACGCCTGCAAGATGACCCGTTGGCCAAGGCATGTATATTTCTGGGGCGTACAAATGTTTGGCACTTTCTTTCTTTGGCCAGTTTTAGTTTCGTCCCTCCTGCTCATCATTGCGTTCAATAACCTCTTCTATAATCTCTACTTGCTGTTCAAGTGGCTTGCCGGCCAGAAACAAGAAACGGATTAAGTCCAGAACGCACAAGACATGCACCAGTGCATGTCTTTTTTAGTTCCTTAGATTCTCACACTCAAGGGAGTGTTCACGAAACTTATTCCACTCCTTCTTGAAGTGCAGCTTGAGCAGCTTGCATGCTGGCAATAATCGTAGTGAGGTCGCCACCAAGGGTTGCTTCAATGGTGTGCCAACTTTCTTTGATGCGATGATCAGTGATGCGGTTTTGCGGGAAGTTGTAGGTGCGGATTTTCTCTGAGCGATCACCGGTACCAATTTGATTCTTACGGGTCGCCGTGTGTTTACGCGCCTCTTCTTCTTCGTGTGCCGCTTCAAGTTTTGCGATCAACATCGCCATCGCTTTTTCACGGTTCTTCAACTGCGAGCGCTCAGACTGGCAACGTACATCAACGCCCGTCGGGCGGTGAATGAGGCGAACAGCGGTTTCTACCTTGTTCACGTTCTGCCCTCCTGCCCCACCGGAACGTGAGAACTCCATATCGATATCGCCCGGATTTACATCAATTGTTGGTTTACGACGCATCGGCAAAATAGCAACCGATGCGGTTGAGGTGTGAATACGCCCCTGCTTTTCAGTTACGGGAATACGCTGTACTCGGTGTACACCCGTTTCATATTTAAAGGCGTCATAGACGTGCGGCGAAAGAATTTCAAATGAAGCTTCTTTATAGCCATCACTCGCAGCGAAAGATTCGTCGGACACAGAGACTTCCCAGCCTTGGTTGCGACTATAGGTGAGGTACATCTCGGCCAATTCTTTCGCAAAGAGTGCAGCTTCGTCACCGCCCGCTCCGGCACGGACTTCACGCATCACCCCGTACGGCTTTTCATCTTCTTCACGCGACGCTTCAATGATTCTATCCATTTCGGCAAACTGAGCTTCGAGTGCAGCCGTAATGGTTTTGATATCTTCAGCGGCCATTTCAGCGAGATCAGGGTCAGTCGCCAAGGCTTCAGCTTCTTCAAGCTTGGCAACATCAGCATCAAAAACCGACGCGAGATATTGCGTCTTCGGGTGTTCACGAAATTGCGCTAATTTTTGTTCATCAAATTGCATAGGCACCATACTACGCTATTTTATTCATATTTTGCAACTTTGGTGGACACTCAATTTCTTACCTTTTGCTCAAGGCGAAGAAATAGTTCGAGATACGAGGCGAACAAGAAAAAAGACCCGACTGGGGCCTAATGCCCAGGGAGGGTCTTTTTTCGTAGTTCAACGAAGTAGATTGGACTATTTCTTGGCTTTGAACTCAAGGCAAAGAAATGAGACAAATGCGCGGCAAAAATGAAAAAACGCACGAGTCGTACTAGCTGTACGGTGAGTGCGTTTTTTCATTTTTAACAAAGCAGATGGATTATTTCTTTGCCTTGAGGGCGCGGGCCTTGAAGCGGTCTACACGTCCGGCCGTATCCATCACCTTCTCCTGTCCAGTGTAGAACGGATGTGAAGAACTTGATACGTCAACGTAGGCAACCGGGTATTCCTTACCATCATCCCAGGTAGCAGTACCGGTAGTATCAACAGTTGATCCCATAAGGAAACGAGCGCCACATGAGTTATCGTGGAAAATTACCATGCGGTAGTTCTTTGGGTGAATGTTTTGCTTCATAAGATTGTTTTGCGGTCACATTGATTCAGCGACCTTATGTATAAATTTACGTGGGGGTACTATACCAGAAATACTATATTCTGCAACACGGCTCGCGTTTTTAGCGATTTTCGAGGAAGTCGATGTTGGTCTGATAGGTTTCGGCATGACGGAGCACACTGGCAGCGTACTCAAGACCGCGCGTTGCCCAGCCTCCACCCGCATAGTATCGGCCCGCCGCCTCACGCTCAGCAGAGTAACCACCCGCACTTGCCCCCAGTTCTTGGAGATAAATAGACGTCGCCATAATCGCATGCTGCGGATTCCACGGGTCACCCACTGAAGCACCAAAAGCTGCCGCCACGCGGACTTCATAAATTTGCCAGGTAGATGGAATAAACTGGGTTGGCCCCATACCACCGCCATACCAACTTGGTCCCGAACATGACACCGCTGTATTGTATGGGTCACGACCAAGGCGTTGCATGAGCGTGAGGAATGGTGCCACGTCGCGATCGGGCTTCATCAAACCAGGAAATGGTGTACCCGAATTCTTTCCTTTACCATCACCAGTCTTTGGATCGACCAAGAGACACTGCCCAACGTTCACCCCAAAGTTGCCGTTATCGCCACGATCGGACTCTTGACGCAAAATACCGAGAATAAACGCAGTGCGAACACCAGTTTTTTGTGAGGCAATTTTGGCGTAGGCCAACGCATCCTTAAACGGAATACCACCGCCATCAACGCCACGCAAACGGAAGAGTGCTGCGTTGATTTGATTCGCTTTAGCTTGACGGTCTGCCACAATTTGTTCGTAGGTTTTGGCTTCACGCTCAGTCGCTGCCAAAACTTCACGTTGCTCAGCTTGATTGGCAGCAATATTTTTTTTGGTTACTTCAATCTCATACTTTGCATCAAGTTCTTGTCGTTGCACGGCATCAAGTTTTTCACGCTCTATTTCAGTCCATGAAACGTGCTCTTGCAGACTATCAAGATGGTTCTGCAACGCAGGCTGTATGGTATTAAATGATTCAACATCTTCAAAAAAATCGGAAAAACTTTTACTTTGGAGAATTACTTCAGCAAGCGTGTGATCATCGAGCTTGTGTGTATCACGCATAAGCTTTGCGAGCGATCGACGTCCGTCATCGATAGAACTCTCAAGACTCTTGATTTTGAGTGTGCGGATACTGATATCCGACGAGAGCTGAGAGATTGCAATATTCTTAGACTTAATTGTTGCTTCGGCAGACTTAATTTTTGCGGTGAGCGCCTGCACATTACTATCGATTGAATCGGCTCGATCGCGCGTACTATTAAGGACACTCTGCCAGCGAGCAATTTCTGCATTACACAGCTGCAAATCTGCCTGGAGCTGTGCTTCAGTTTTTCCGGCTACACTATCATCACAGACCGGTACAGTCTGTGCCGCTGCAAACGATGGCAAAATAACTGTTGCAATACACACCAGCACAAAAAGGCGTGCAGCTAAAAAATACGTTCCCATAGGTGAATCTTTAGTATACCATCAATCAATAGGTCATATAAACCCATCACCATCCACAGTTTGGATACCGGCAACAAAATACCCAGGCCTTTAGGCCTGGGTATTTTGTTGTACGCACTCTGTGTCAGCTTACGCTGCTACTGGAGCCGCTTCAGCAACCTCCTCTTCACGTGCTTCAGTTACTGAGGCAACAATGATAGCTGGGTCATTGTTAATGGTGACTCCTGCTGGTACCACGAGATCCTTTACCGAGATGTTTGATTCTGTATCGGTCAACACAGAAATATCTACATCAATATGGTTCGGGAGCAAACTTGGACGACAGGTCACTTCTACTTCATGAAGTACCTTATTGACGGTTGCACCTGATTTCGTCACTGGTGCTTCACCAATGAATTCAAGGGCGACATGTGTGGTCAATTCCTTGCCACGTTCAATGGCGTAGAAATCAGCGTGCTCAACACCACCGCGTGCAGCATTGAATGAAACATCATGAATCAATACTTCAATCTCTTCACCTAGTCCAACAAGATTGATAATCGTAGATTCACCCGCTTCTTCAAGTACTTTGGTAAACGTTACCGTGTCAACTTCAATTGAAATTGGCTCCTGCTTTGGTCCATACACCACTCCTGGTGTCTTACCGTTTGCGCGCAATGCCACCGCACTGCCTTCGCGCTTTGCTACATCAAGTTTAATTGTCATATGGCACATACCTTACCACACTCCCCAAAAACCTCAACCCACAGCAGCTGCCGACTCACAGGTAATGCTATACTTTGGTCATATGGCTCAACAATATGATTTCGTCGCCATCGGTGACATTGTCGTCGATGCATTTATTCAATTATCAAAGGATCATGCAGACGTTTCCATTGACATGGACACGGGGCGCAAAACGCTTCACATGCAGTTTGGGCAAAAGCTTCCCTACGAAGACGTGGTTGTTATCCCGGCTGTTGGTAATTCACCAAACGCAGCCGTAGCGGCACACCGACTTGGTTTGCAGTCAGCCCTCATTGCCAATGTTGGCAATGATCGGAACGGCAAAGACTGCCTCGACGCACTCCGCACCGAAGGCGTTCATACCGATTACGTTAAAATTCACGAAGGCAAGAAGACCAACTACCACTATGTGCTCCGATACGGACCAGAACGTACCATTTTGATTAATCACGAAAAGTATCCGTATCAGCTTCCGAGCTTTGCCGTACCACCACGCTTTATCTATTTCTCATCAATCGGTGAACATGGGATTGATCATCACTTCGAAATAGCTGACTACGTGAAGGCGCACCCAGAAACCAAACTCGTCTTCCAACCAGGCACCTTCCAAATTAGCCTTGGACCTGAGAAACTCAAGTCTATTTACGAAGCAACCGAAATCTTTTTCTGTAACAAAGAAGAGGCTCAAGAGATTCTCGGAAGCGACAGTCAAGATATGGCGAAGCTCATCCGTGACTTTAAAAAGCTTGGACCGAAGCTGCCAGTTATTACTGATGGGCCAAATGGTGCCTACGTCGTAGACGAAAACGATCAAGCATGGCATATGCCGATGTACCCAGATCCAGCCGACCCAGTGGACCGCACTGGTGCTGGTGATTCATTCTCCTCAACCTTCACCACCGCTATCGCACTTGGTAAGTCACCAGCGGAAGCACTCTCATGGGGTCCAGTAAATTCGATGTCAGTTGTGCAATACATTGGTGCACAAAAAGGACTGCTTACGCGCACACAACTTGAAGAGTACCTCAAAAATGCTCCTGCAGAATACCAAGCACGAAAGATGTAAGTAACATTCAAACTACAAAGGCCGGCAAGCGAAGCTTGCCGGCCTTTGTAGTTTGCGCTCTTCCCACGCTTAATCAGTAGTAATACGACACAGTGTGTACTCACCCTCTACGTTTGGATCGGCTACAATTGCTCGCCCACCGCATGCCTCATCAGTTCCTTCAAGGAGGAACCATAAACTAAACTCGCTACCTTGACACGAGGTATTCGCCATACCTATGCCCGAGCAACCACTATAGGCAGGACTCGAGTACTGAAACGAACCTCGATTTTGTACGAAGCGAGGCAGTTGCGACATATACCTCCGAAAGGCGCTCTCAACAGGTGCGGCATTAACGGCGCTGTATCCTTCAGTGCGACCAACACCCATACATGCATCACCATCGGCAATACCTTCGCCGATACAGTACAAATCTCTTCCCTGATTGCCAGTGCGCGGATAACTGCCCACATCAGTGTGGTAGAGCTCAATGGCTTTCTGATACTCAGACATCTGACCGACAACTGCTTCGTTTCGAGCAGTACGTCGACTCTCATCAAGCGCTACCATAGCAATTGCAGCTATAATGCCAATAATGGCAATAACAATGAGAAGCTCAAGTAATGTAAAACCTCGGTGCATCATGACCCACTACGAAACGAGCGACTTAATGCGTGCAATGACGGTATCTGTGTCCATTTGATAGTGTGCCAGGAGTTCATCCATAGTACCTGACTGACCGAACTGGTCATTCACACCCATACGAATAACCCGTTTTGGTGTCGTACCTGCGTAGTACTCAGCGACTGCACTACCAAGACCACCCGTAATTTGATGCTCTTCCAGGGTAACAATCACCTCATGTTCAGCGCCAAAAGAAGCTAGCGCATCAGTATCGAGCGGTTTAATAGTTGGCATGTGAAGTACCGATACCCCAACACCTTCTTCATGCAGTCGTTCCGCTGCGACGAGCGCGTTGTGTACGAGTGTACCAGTTACCACAATGCCGACGGTTCGCGTATGTTGTGGATTTTTATCATAAAAGAGTTCTGCTTTACCGATAGTAAAGGGTGAAGCATCAGTCGTCACCACTGGTGTTTTCTCGCGACCAATACGAATATAGACTGGTCCGTTATACGCAGCTGCTGCAAGTGTCGCCTTATAGGCTTCATTTGCATCACAGGGAGCTATAACAACCATATTGGGTAAGACACGCATAATCGCAATATCTTCAATTGCTTGGTGGGTAGCACCATCAGGGCCGACAGAGACCCCAGCGTGGGCGCCGATAATTTTTACATTGGACTCGTTATAACAGACCGTTGTGCGGATTTGTTCCCAACTTCGTCCTGGTGAAAACATTGCGTACGAGGCAGTAAATGGAATCTTGCCCATAGCTGCCATACCCGAGGCAACTGAAACAAGGTTTTGTTCAGCAATACCAATCTGCACAAAGCGATCAGGGAACGCCTCGGCAAAATCGATGGTGCGTGTTGATTCGGTCAAATCGCACGAGAGCGCGACCACACGCTCATCACGCGCCCCTGCTTCTTTAAGCCCAAGACCATAGCCATTGCGTGACGGCGTCATTTCTACGTCGGTCGTAGCGACTTTTTTACTGAGGTGAGATGCAAACATACTAATAGTCAGATGGATTAACGAGACCACTAAGCGATCGAAGCTTCTGGAGCGCGAGCCTCGCTTGTTCACTTTTTGATACACGATCTTCAGGACCTTTACCTGGAGGATTACCATGCCACCGGAAATCACGTTCAAATACGTCGACCCCCTTTGAGGCAATGGTGTGGGCAATAATGACTGATGGCTGTCCGTAGACCCCTTGTGCCTTACCGATAGCAT
>JACCDY010490901.1_pt1 | contig 10190 bp, 13 predicted proteins | sample 7446391 | NCBI WGS metagenome assembly JACCDY01 (sample SAMN15323451, study PRJNA562643) | freshwater metagenome | isolation source: river surface water | place: USA:Blue River Watershed | collected 2017-08-18
CACCTCGCAGCAACCCGAAGTGATTGTGGAAGAGGCCCAGTTCATGGATGCGGTGACTGATGCCATTGCTCAGTTGCCTGAGCGTGAGCAACTGGTCATGCAGCTCTACTACGTGGAAGAGTTCAACCTCAAAGAAATCGGCGAAACCCTGGGCGTGAGCGAATCTCGCGTGAGCCAAATTTTGTCATCCGTGGTCAAAAAATTACGCGGCACCTTGAAAGTAGAAACGGCGTCTGAGACTGAGAAGGCCGAGACAAGGAGACGCGCATGAGTAACTTCATGATGAACATGATCTCGTGGATCTTGTTGCTTCTGGTCATCTTGACGCTGTACCTCATCGACAAGATCAACCACTTGGCCAAGATGTACGAGGCGCCCAAACCAGAAACAGAACCTTCGTTGCCCGATTTCGGCGCAGAGATTCCTGGAGATTTGTTGTTCTCCGGTTTGGAGGGCAAGAAGCTTTGGGATGCCATGAATGGCAAACAAGTCGAGGGCTTTGATGCCACCTTGATCGAGGCCCTGCGCCCGCATTACGAACCGATTCTGCGTGAACACATCACGGCCAGTTTCAAAGACGGCATTGAAGACGCGTTGGATGGCACCGAAAACCACATGCCCAGCTCGACCCGCAAAATTTCAACGGCGCGCGGTCACATCCAATCGTGGTTGCCACCGCAGCACTTGGGCAGCGTGTACCGCTCGGCCTTGGAGTTTGCAGGAAGCTACTGCGAAAACCCAGACCCCGAAGTGCTGTTGCGCCTGAAGCAAACCGTGGACAGCGTGGTGGACATGCTTTACCAACGCGTGGGCATCACCAATGAAGTGCCGTTCTCTGAATTTTTGTTTGAAGAAATGCCTGTGGCTCAGCCTGACCCTGCCAGTGACGACGCCATGTTGGCACTGACAGATGACTCGGGCTCGTCTGAGGTGTTGGGCGATGGCTTGCTCGAAAACAGCGATACACGCGAACCTACGCCAGAAGAGTTGGCGCAGGGACTTGAGCATGTGCAGGCCTATGAAGACCAACAGCGGCAAGAAGTTGCCGCTGAAACGGTCGAAGCCGTGATGCACCCCGACGCGTTGACGCATTCAGATGCCGCACCACTTGAAGCCAAGCCTGTTAGTTCGGGTGTTTGTACAGATGTCGCTCAAGTTTGCCCAACCCCTTCCGATACTGCCTGTGTAAGCGAAGAAATACACAGGAGTTAATCAAATGCGAGCCAATTCACGAGCCATTCAAAGTTACGGCGATGTCAAAGTCAGCAGCGGCGTTGCCACGGCCAACAATGTGCAATTGATTCAAATGTTGTTTGACGGCTTGTTGGAGAGCTTGTCCACGGCACGTGGCCACATTCAGCACAAAAATATCAATGAAAAATCCAAAGCCATTGCACGTGCCAGCCGCATCGTGATTGGTCTGCAAGGTGCCTTGGATTTTGAAAAAGGTGGCGATCTGGCCAACAACCTCAATGAGTTGTACAGCTATGTGACCCGTCGTTTGTTCCATGCCAACGCCCACAATGATTTGGCGGTGTTGGACGAGATTTACGGTTTGATGCGCGAAATTCGCGACGCTTGGGAAGGCATGCCTTCCTTGGTGCCAGCGAGCAACCGACCGACCGGCATGATGAACTGATGAAGCTTTTGCCGCTTTTTAGCGGAATTGGCTTATTTATCAGTTAATCTTGCAGGCTGTACGGGGAAATTTTTAGGCGCATCCAAGTTTTTGGCTTGGGTGCGCCAACCTGCTTGGGGAGAGTGTTAGATGTCAGCAATTATTGGTTTGGTCGTTCTGTTCATTTGCGTGTTCGGTGGTTTCGTGATCGCCGGCGGTAGCTTGGCGCCCATTATCAAAGCCACCCCATTCGAGATGTTCATTATTGGTGGTGCTGGCGTTGGCGGCATGATCACCGGTAACTCAGGTGCTATTTTTAAGGGCGCTTGGGGCGGTATGGGGCGCGTAATCAAGGGTCCAAAATACCATAAAGAAGACTACATCGGCATCATTGCTGTGATCTCTAAGCTGATGAAAACCTTGAAAGCTGAAGGTGCTGTGGCAATGGAATCTCACGTGGAGAATCCTGAGGCCAGTGCCATCTTTGGTGAGTGTCCGAAGATGCTGCATGACCACGCGCTTGTCGGTTTAATTTGCGACACCATCCGACTGATGGTGGTGTCCTCTGGCACATTGAGCCCATACGCGGTTGAGGATGTGATGACCGCCTCGATCAAACACCACCACCACAGCGAAATGCAGAATGCGGAAGCGATTGGCACGCTGGCTGGTGCCTTGCCCGCTCTGGGTATTGTGGCTTGCGTGTTGGGTGTGGTGAAGACCATGGGCGCGATCGACCAACCCCCTCCTGTGCTGGGTGCCTTGATTGGTGGCGCGTTGGTGGGTACGTTCTTGGGTGTGTTCTTGGCCTACGGTATTTTTGAACCCTTTGGCAGCCGCTTGAAGCAAATCATTGACGAAGACGGTGAGTGCATGAAAGTGGCTCAGCAAGTCATCATTGGCAATATGCACGGTTACCCAGTGCCGCTCATCATTGAAGCCGCGCGCGTGTGTATCAACCACCACGCTCAGCCTACCTTTGGTGAACTCTTTGACGCGTTGAGGAAATAATGGCTGACGAAAAAGACGCTGCCGCTCCTGCAGACGCGGAAAAAGATGCAGCTGCTGCCGCGGCAGCAGCTGCAGTAGCTGCTGAAGAAGCGGCCAAAGCCGAAGCTGAAAAAGATGCAGCACCAGCGCCTGTCATCATCATTAAAAAGATCATTGATGATGGCCATGGCGGTGCACACGGCGGTGCTTGGAAGATTGCGTTGGCCGACATGATGACGGCGATGATGGCGTTCTTCTTGTTGATGTGGCTCTTGGGCGCATCGAACGAAGACCAGCGCAAAAGCATTGCGGATTACTTCAAACCCACATCGCAAAGTTTGGTCGCCATTGGTCAATTGGCTGGCTCTAATGGCGTCTTGGGTGGTCGCTCCATCATTGACCCAGACGGATTTCCTTTTGCAGCCAAGCAAACTGCGTTACTTGAACGATTGACACCTCGCTCTGAAGGCGGACCCAACCCCAGCACTGACCCAGGTCAGGAAAACAACAACCCTTATTCAGATCCAGACAAGCTGACGCCTGAGCAGAAGAAAGAAATTGCTGCCGCTCAAGAAAAAGCAGACTTTGACAAACTCGAAAAAGAGATAGAACAAAAGCTGTCGGAAAACAAAAAGCTGGGCGGCATGAAAGACCAAGTGTCTGTCACCCGCGACAAGCAAGGTTTGCGCATCGAGATCATCGACAAAGCTGACTTTGCGATGTTCCCAAGCGGCGGGACCGGTATGCAAGGTAAGGCAGCCAGTTTGATTGCTGAAATTGCAGCTTCGTTGGCCGAAATGCCCAACAAAGTAGCGATTCGTGGACACACTGACAGCGTACCTTTTAATAACAAAGAGGGGCGTAATAACTGGTCTTTATCAGCTGAGCGTGCTGAGGCTACGCGAGCTTTGCTGGAAAAAAGCGGAATCAAAGAAAGCCGATTTGCACGCATTGAGGGCGTGGCTGACACTGACCCGTTCAACCCTAAAGATCCACGTGATCCGCGTAACCGTCGCATGAGCATCACCGTGCTTTACAACGAACAAGATTAAGTTTTAACTCAATTGCAAAAAAGGCAGCTCAATGAGCTGCCTTTTTGTTGAGACGTTAGCCTTGTTTCATAAGCTACCTAGTTCATGCTGTAGGGCGTAGCTCGTACTTATTGATCTTTTCAATCAGGGTGGTGCGTTGCAAGTTCAGCAACTTTGCCGTTCGCGACACATTGCCAGAGTTGCGGTTGAGTGCTTGTTCGATGATGCTTCGCTCAATTTGTGCCATACGCTCTTTGAGCGACAACCCTTCTGGAGGAAGTTGGGGCATGCCTTGAGCCAGCATGATGAGTCCCTCGATCTCGTTTTCCTCTTCTTCTGGTTCGTCGTTCATCTCGGCCAACACTTCAGGTGGCGGCGTCATTTCGAGTTTTGCTAACAGGGGGGCTTGGGCTTGGAGTTCAGCTTGAGCGGATACCAAGCCTTTAGGCAATAGAGTTGGCGGGATAGCACGTAAGTCCAGTTCTTGGCCTGCGTACAGCGTGCTGAACCGATCCACCACGTTGGAGAGCTCACGTACATTGCCCGGCCATGGGTACTTTTGCAAGGCCGCCATGAAGTCGGGTTTGAAGCGAATAGGTTGCTTGCCGAAGTTGGCGCATTTCTTTGCGAAAAATGCCAGTAATTCAGGGATGTCGGTGTTGCGTTCGCGCAACGGTGGTGTCACCATGGGCAACACATTGAGGCGGTAGTACAAGTCTTCACGGAACCTACCGGCTGCGATTTCAGCTTCTAAGTCACGGTGAGTCGCTGCCACCACACGGACATCTACCTGCACTTGACGAGTTCCACCAATGGGGTCGACAGTGCGTTCTTGCAACACGCGCAGCAATTTGACCTGCATGTCCAGCGACATGTCGCCAATTTCATCCAAGAAAATTGTGCCGCCGTGCGCCAGTTCAAAACGACCAATGCGATCGGCTACAGCACCCGTGAAAGCCCCCTTTCGGTGGCCAAATAGCTCACTCTCAAGCAAATCTTTTGGGATCGCTGCACAGTTTATTGGCACAAAGTTAGCGCCACAACGGTCCGACTGTTCGTGCAAAAGCCGAGCTAATAGCTCTTTACCAGTACCGCTTTCGCCTGTGATCATCACTGTGGCATTGGAGTTGGCCATCGTGGCAACCAACTGGCGCAAGGTGGCCGCTGACTCGCTTGAGCCAATAAAGTGTGTGGTGGTCTTCATGTCAAAAATTCCTACACATCATTGTCTGCGACTATAGATATTCCACAAGACAGAAAAAGTATTCGTCTTGTAAGTGATTAAAGAAGACAGAGTCGGTGCCGAATCATGTGGGAGACCTCTCAAGGACACAGATATGAACCGCATTACTTTTTGGGCTGTAGCAGCCGCCACCATCTTGTTGACCGCTTGTGCGAATACGCCGCCACCTCCACAGGGACAGGGCCGCTATGACGACGGCGCCAACATGATCACGCCGATGACTCAAAAGCGTGAGACCTTGGTGGCTACAGGTTATGCAGTGATTAGTATTCAAAATCATCGAAATCCTGCACAGCAGCGTTTGTTGGCAATTCGTGCTTCCAAACTGGATGCATATCGGGCTTTAACTGAACAGGTCTACGGTCAGCAATTGGATGCCAGTACCACTGTGGCAGATATGACTGTGATGAGTGATACTTTCCGCGCCCGTGTGGAAGGTGTGATTTACGGTGCTGTCTTGGTGAGCATTACGCCTGTAGGTGATGACACCTATGAAACAACACTGTCGCTCGATCGTAATGTGGTGAATGATTTGCGTGCGCTTTACGTTGCCAGTTTGAGCAATAAGCGTCACTGATTTAGCAATTTCATTTGAATATGTGGACCTCTTCGCGTATTGGCCTAAGCAGCCTCGTTGCATTGACCATCTGCGGTGTCAATTTTCCGGTGGCTGCAGCTGATCTGAGTGCTCAAGAGCGGCTTAACGCCATTCGTGGCGCGATGGTGGAAGCAGCGATGAAGTCGAACACTCGCGTTAGTGCCACCAGTTGGATGGAGGGCGACGGCAAGCTGCGTGAGCTCAACCGTTTTTCTTCTGAAATCAAGCTGCGCGATTTGCAAGTCGCACAGTATTCACGTGATGCAGGCCAGCAGCCACAAGCTGAGTTGGTAGTTACTAATCCAGTAGATATCGTTCAACCTAACCGCTGCGAAGCACCACAAGCCAAAGCAGCTCTGCGTCAAGTGATGACCGTGGGATTGAATCTATCTGCTGGCTTGCCCCCCGCTCAGCGTTATTCAGCCCAACAGCTGGGCTTTGCTGCGCGTCAACAACTCTTACAGGCGGCAGCGCGTTCTGAACGCTGGCGTTTGATCGGTACACAGGCCCAAGCACGTACCTATGATCGTTTGCAATATGGTCAAGGAGAAGAGCATGTGCAGTGGCATGCTCAGCTGTCTGTCACACCCGTACCCTTGGCAGGCGTCTCAGATGACTATTCGGCGTTTGGACTCTCGCTTCAAGTCAACGGCCCGGGCCAACAACAAGCTTGGTTTGTCGCAGAAGAAGTTGTGGTGCCTAGCCTACCTTCAAAAGCCTACGGTACGCCCAAGATAGACGCTGATACCCATGCAGCCATTGCGCGCGCCATTCATTTGATGGCTGATCAACTTGAGATGCAATTGGCCTGCGAGCCTCAGGCGTTTCTGGTCTCTCAAGCCAATGGCCGCTTGTCACTCAATGCTGGCGCTAACGCGGGCTTGCGTGTAGGCGACAAGTTGATGATTGCGGACCCATCCGTGCTGCCGCGACACACATTGGAGCCAGGCGCCCTTGACGCGGCTGTTTTAGCTGAAGTTAAATCCGTCACGCCCTATCAAGCCGAAATTAAGCAAGTGGCGGGACGTAAACAAAAATTTAATGGGGCCTGGGTTGCATGGCCTTATACCTACTAAAGATTGACGGGAGAACCGACCATGAACAAGCCTAATACTTCCGTGTGTGCTCTGCTTTGCTGCATGGCATTGTCTTTGCCAACGGCGGCGTTTGCTGTCAAGCCAATGGCACGTAGTACTTATATCGTTGAATCGGGTGACACGTTAGACAAAGTGATTCGTAAGACTATGCCTGACAGCCCCTTGCGTACCGATATTTTGCGTAATGCATTTGTGCAACAAAACCCACAAGCCTTCACCAAATCTCCTCCGCGCTCGCTAATGGCGGGAGCTGTACTGAATGTGCCCAACCATGATGATTTGCTTCGCAGCTACATGGTGCCTGGCCATTCGCCAGGCAATAGTGGCATGCACCGCGGCGGCGGTTACTCGACTTCCGACATGAACATGAGCGAGCGCAAAAACTGGGTCCGTTTCCCCTAAGGGGACTCCATGAGCATTCTGGGACCAGAAGGCGTCCACGCAGTTCCGCGTGTGGCGCCTGTTCATTTGGAGATGCGCACGGCGTATGTGGAGGCGCCTGTCGCTCGCCAATTGGGCTTGCACGACGGTCAAATCGTTCAAGCCACGGCCACGGTGGTGAATCATCAGCTCAAACTGGTCCTTAACAACCACATCTTCAACTTACCCCTGCAGCCCTACATCAAAGAGGGCGACCTCATGCAGCTACGTGCCCAGCTGTTGCCTGCGGGTAAGTGGGCGTTGCAGTTGCTGCACACGGGTAACTTTGCTGGTCCAGAGGCGGCTCCTACGGGCATGCCCACGCGCTTGAACACCCTCTTGTTTCAACCCCCGGGTTTTGCCAATTTGTTGGCTTTGTTGCGCCCCGGCGTATTGGAGAGCTTGATTCCGCCTGTGCAAGACGCGGGTGAGATCAAAAAACGCATCGCAGCTCAACGTTTGAACATGAGTAGCTTGCAGCCCCAAGCTTTGAAGCGTTTCATTCTGGGGCACACCAAGCCCACCGAAGCCAGCTTGGCCGATGGCGAGCCGGTAGCAGACAACACCAAGGTCTTGCTGCGACTGCTTATGGCCGAGCGAGACAGGGTTGAGGAGCAAGATAACGTGGATACCCACGACAGCCTCAAACACGCGCTCGATGAGCTCGAGGCTGCGCAAGTGCAATCGGGACAAACGGTCAATAAGGGCGATTTGCACTTCGGCTTGGTCATTCCATTTCGCGATGCCGACCCCGTAGAGCTGCACTTCGAGCAAAAAGGCAACAAGCCTGGCCAACCTAAAAACCCCTTGGTAGTCAACATGCACACCAACAGCCGTGTGCTGGGTGAGGTGTGGCTCAAAACCACCATCAGCAATAACGCCCAGGTTGACTTGACGATGTGGGCCTTGCGCAAAGACGTGGCTGACTTGGCCAAGTTCAACGCCACCGAATTGACCGATGAGCTTGAGGGCGCGGGTTTGCACATGGGCAGTTTTCAGGTCTACAACGCACCCAGGCCCGATGCCAAGGAAGACCATCCACCGCCCGAACATGGCAGTTTGATTGACACCCGCGCATGACCGACAAGCACTACATGCAAGCCGTGGCCTTGGAATATGGCCGCAACAAAGCCCCCGTGCTCACCGCCAAAGGTGACGATGAGCTGGCGCGCCGCATTGTGGCGGAGGCGAAAAAGCAGGGCGTTTACGTGGCTGAAGACCCGCGGCTATTGGCCATGTTGAGTCGACTCGATGTGGGGCAAGAAATTCCGGAAGAGATGTTCACCGCCGTGGCCGTAATTTTGGCGTGGGTGTATTGGCTCAAGGGCATGCAGCCCGGGGATGAGAAACCGAAAAAGGCTTAAGAAAGCAGGGCTTAGGCCTCTGCGTAACCACGGCCACCGCGTCGGCCGCCACGGGATACCTTGCCCAAGCGGTCGTAAATCTCAACCGAGCTGGCAGGGTCTTGTACTTGTAGGCTTTGCAATGCGCCGCGAATGGCGTCAATCTTTCGAACAATCAGCACTTCGTTGCGGCGATGCATGTCGCGGCAATGGGCCATGTGCTCTTTGAACCCATCCCATTCGGGGCCGAGCGCATCGGCAGATTCAGGGCCTTGAATGCCAGCGAGTTGGGCGAGCTGCTGCAATAGCTCGTTTTTCGTGGCTTGCGACGCTTCGAAGGCGTCAAGGTTTTGCACTTTCAGTTGCGCGAACTCCTGTTCGAGCATGTCTTCGAGTGTTCGCGCCAAAGCCAAGGCTTGCTCCAGCGCGGAGGCCTGTGTATCTGTGGCGACTGTGGACATATCGGTCAAGAGACGATCAATTCCAACGGAAAGATCAGTTACCGATCATCTTTTCGAGTGCTACGAAGTTTTCAGCGATGCGGCGGGGGTTCACGGGGTAGTTGCCGTCCTTGATCGCCTGTTTAATCGCTTCTACTTTGGAGCGGTCAAAGTCAGGTTGTGCCATGACTTTTTGGGCGACGTTGCTCAAGCTCACTTTATCTGCTCCTGCTGAGACTGTTTTCTCCAGCGATGGTGCGAGCTCTTCTTTGGCTTGCGCTGCTGAAGGGCTTCGTTTTTCGACTTTTTCAATCGCGCTGCGCAAAGCAGCGTTTGATTGCGACATGCGACCGTAGTTTGAAATAGCGTCATTCATGATGTTTTCACTTTCCTTAACCCGTTGTGCGGGTCAAACTTTTTCACAACACTTCAATCGACCCCAAATTTTAAAACTTGAGAGTTTTTTTGAAATATTTTTTAAATACCACTTTTCACCTCAGTTTTGCGGCATTCGGTCCAGTGATCACACCATGTAGTGATCGTCCTGACTCGACATTTTTTAAGCGAATTTGCTCACCTAAACCACCGTCTTGCAAAGCCTCTGCGCGCATTGTGATGGAGAAGCCTTGCCCTTCGCCTGCTGTGATCAATACCTCCTGCCCGCGCTTGACCATAAAGGCCGCCTTCACGTCGTAAGACCTCAGAGGTGTGTTGGGCGTGAGGTCACGCACCAACTGCATGTTTTTTAATAACTTTGCATCAGAAATGATTTGGGTCTCCATCCCCGCAGCTGGCATCTCAGCTACGCTGAACATCTCTGGGCTGATGACTGTGCCACGCTTGAGCAATTCTTTAGATACCAAAACTTTATGCAACACAGGTGTTGCTGTGCCAGCACGATTGACAGATGTCATAGGCTGACCTGTATTGAGGTTCACAAAAAGTTGCCATGCAGGCTGCGAACATCTCACGCGCACGGCGGGTTGGTTAGGAAAGGGCTGCTCAAACTGCAGGTTTTGTTGACAGCTTTGCACCGTGATGCGGGCATCGACAGGCACCACTTGCACGGGTTTGCCTTGAAAAGAGGGATGGGTTGCAGCCCATTGTTGCGCCTGTTGCTGCAAGCTTTCAAAACCAGAATCTGACACCACCGAATCGGCCGCAAACCCAAGCTGGGCGTGGCTTAGAACGCAAACAGCCAGCCACAAGCCCCAGCGCTTGAGGCGTTGGGTGTCGGCATTTTTTAGGCACGGCATTTGCGTAGTCATACGGGTAGGTGTTGGTGTTTTGACATTTGTTCAGACCCAACCCTTTATGCAAGAACGAAGCCAACTTTTCCCAAGGACCGATTAAACGGAGCAGACCATGCGACTCGACCCGTCCTCTAACCCTCAGGTGAACACCACCGAC
>JACCDY010773389.1_pt1 | contig 10186 bp, 14 predicted proteins | sample 7446391 | NCBI WGS metagenome assembly JACCDY01 (sample SAMN15323451, study PRJNA562643) | freshwater metagenome | isolation source: river surface water | place: USA:Blue River Watershed | collected 2017-08-18
GTCAGAAAAGTCTGCGTTTGATTGTTGAAACAATCTAAAGGCACGCCACAATACTTCAGAGTTTTCTGTACAAAGCTCTCTGGATCTTAATATCCCATCAATCACTTTGATGACATCATCTTTATCTAACTCATAACACGACTCTAAAACCCAAATTATTTCTACAAGTGTTATGTGAGAAAAGTATGCTCTCTTATCTTTGTTTAAATTTTCAATTAACTGATTTGCCTTTGATGATTGCTCAGAATTATCTTGCATGATGTATCTAACAAGAACATTTGTATCCAATCCAATCATTTCATTGACCCAACTTTTTTAATGATTGCATTCCGCATTTCATCAAGTGAAACATTTTTTCTAACCCTGCCAAATAAACCTTTAATGTCAGAAATCTTAGAATTTGCAACCATTACCTCATATCGCCCATCGGCGACTTTGACAAACTCCAGAACATCTCCAGCATCGATCTTCAAATCGTTCCTCATTTGAACTGGAATTGTTACCTGTCCTTTACTGGTGACTTTAGATTGCGGCATCGCATTATCCTTACTAAAATATATTTTCCTTATATTAAAGTAAGGATTAAAAATTGACAATGTTGTCATATTTCCTCTCATAAGTTAACAATCAATAGTGCCTGGCACTACTCAATACCATTACCACTAAGATAGTTTGAGTCAGCACACAAATTACAAGCAAGAGTTCGCTAATATCAATCCATCCGTGGCCAAAATACTTCCTGCCCCAACGATTGCCTGACGCTTGCATATCGGCTTTATTATTTTCTATGCACGCCATCTTCCAACGAAGATGATCAAACCCCGCATCCATCTTTTGATTTAACTGATCTCGCACTTCATATAATTCATTTTTAGTTGCCAAGTCTTGGGTAGTGTGCAACCCATACCCAATTCCTTCAGATAAGGTCTCGGATTGCTCTTTCGTAAATCCAACTGCTTGCAATGTTTTGGCATATTGCAAGGTACTAAAAATGACCGCACTCATTTGTTGTCTCCTAAAAAATAATTTTATATTTTTTATAAGCAAAAAATCAAATCGCCAAAAGTAATGGCACACAATTTGTGTGCCATTACTTTATGGATAGTTTTTTGTTGGTTTCTATTTCTTGAGTCTAAGCTCTGCTGCTCTTGCATGAGCTTGCAAGCCTTCGCCATGAGCTAAAGTGCTGGCAATTTTCCCAAGATGTTGCGCACCTTGATTGCTCACCTCAATCATGCTTGATCGCTTGATAAAGTCATAAACACCAAGTGGTGATGAGAATCGAGATGTTCTCATGGTTGGCAATACGTGATTCGGACCAGCACAGTAATCACCTAAGGACTCACTGGTATATGGGCCCATAAAGATGGCGCCCGCATGACGAATAAGCTCAGCCCACTTGCGTGGATTTTCTGCTGAGATTTCTAAATGCTCAGCAGCAATGGAATTGGCAATCTCACAAGCCTCTTCCATATCCTTGACCAAAATCATCGCACCACGATCTTGTAATGATTTTTTAATCACTGCTTGTCTTGGCATTTCTGGCAAAAATTGAGTAATACTTTTTTGTACTTGATCAATAAACCCTTGATCTGGGCAAAGAAGAATTGATTGCGCTAATTCATCATGCTCAGCTTGTGAAAACAAGTCCATCGCCACCCAATCAGGATTGGTTTTGCCATCACATAAAACTAGGATTTCTGATGGGCCAGCAATCATATCTATGCCCACCGTACCGAATACGCGTCTCTTCGCAGCAGCCACATACGCGTTACCAGGGCCTACAATCTTGTCAACCGCAGGAATAGTTACCGTGCCGTATGCCAAAGCACCAATCGCTTGTGCGCCACCAATCGTAAATGCTCGATCAACTCCTGCTACTGCCGCTGCTGCTAACACCAATTGATTACGCACACCATCAGGTGTTGGCACAACCATGATGACTTCACTCACACCTGCCACCTTGGCAGGTATAGCGTTCATAAGCACAGATGAAGGATACGCCGCCTTTCCACCTGGCACATATAAGCCAGCTCGATCTAGCGGAGTGACTTTTTGACCAAGTCTTGTGCCATCTTCATCGGCATAGTCCCAACTGTGACAACCAGACTCAATTTTCTGACGCTCGTGATAACTCTTTACTCGTTGTGCCGCTGCTTCTAATGCTTCTCGTTGATTTTGAGGCAAAGCATTAAGTGCTGCCATCAAATCAGCTTTTGATATTTCTAGTGCTTTAACTGAATTAGCTTGGTCTTTCGATAAGCGATCAAACTGCTGGGTGTACTGAAGAACGGCTTCGTCACCACGCGCTTGCACATCTGCCAAAATTTTTGCCGCCGCCGCCTCAATCGCTGCATCATCTGCAGCAGAAAAAGCCAAGAGCTTCTTTAGTGCTTGAGCAAAGTCAGCATCATGACTGTTGAGTTGGCGAACTAAATTAACTGACATTTTTTGTCTTAAACCTTTGAGAATGCATCCAATAAAGGTTGCAATTGCTCACGACGACGTTTGTACGCAGCCTGGTTAACTACTAATCGTGAACTGATTTGGCTAATCACTTCAACTTCCTTGAGTTGATTAGCTTTAAGCGTATTACCTGTTGAAACCAAGTCAACAATCGCATCAGCCAAGCCAACTAATGGGCCCAACTCCATCGAACCGTATAACTTGATTAGATCAACGTGCACACCTTTATTGGCAAAGTGCTCTCTAGCTTGTTCTACATATTTTGTTACCACGCGTAAACGTGCACCTTGACGCACTGCGCTAACGTAGTCAAAACCATCTCTTACCGCCACAGACAAACGACATTTAGCAATACCCAAGTCAATCGGGGCATACAAGCCGTCCATACCGTGCTCAGCCAAAACATCATAACCAGCCACACCAATATCAGCAGCACCATACTGCACATAAGTTGGCACATCAGAGGCTCTAACAATGATGACCCTTAAATTGGGGCTTGAGGTTGGCAAGATTAATTTACGAGAAGATTCTGGATCCTCAGAAACAGTGATGCCAGCCTTTGCCAACATCGGCAAAGTTTCATCAAAGATACGGCCCTTTGATAGGGCTAAAGTAATCATATTTGACATAGCTCTATTATTTCACGCGAACGATGTTAGCGCCTACTGCGGCCAATTTTCGCTCCATTCGATCGTACCCACGATCCAAATGATAAATACGATCCACAATGGTCTCCCCCTGGGCAGCTAACCCAGCAATCACAAGACTGGCTGACGCTCTTAGGTCTGTTGCCATCACAATCGCACCAGATAAACCATCTACACCCTCAGTAATGGCGGTATTGCCCTCAATCACGATTTGTGCCCCCAAGCGATTTAACTCTTGAACATGCATAAAGCGGTTTTCAAAGATGGTTTCAGTCACACGAGAAGTACCTGTTGCCACAGCGTTCATAGCCATGAACTGGGCCTGCATATCAGTCGGAAATGCTGGGTACTCAGAAGTTCTAAAGCTAACTGCTTTAGGTCTCTTGTTCATCTTAACGTGTATCCAGTCTTTACCTAGCTCAATTTGCAAACCAGCTTCACGCAACTTATCAATCACCGCCTCTAAAGTATCCGGGCGCGCATTTTTAATCATTAAATCAGCACCGATCTCTCCCATCGCACCAGCAGCACACATGAATGTGCCAGTCTCAATACGGTCGGCGATGATGCTGTGCTCAGCGCCATGGAGTTTCTTAACACCTTGAATAACCAAGCGATCAGTTCCTACGCCGGTAATTTTGGCGCCCATCTTGATGAGTAGCTCAGCTAAATCAGTGACTTCTGGCTCACGAGCTGCGTTCTCTAAAACAGTCTCACCTTCAGCTAATACGGCAGCCATCAACAAGTTCTCAGTGCCCGTCACTGTGATCATGTCAGTCAAGATCTTGGCGCCCACCAAGGCATTTGGATTTTTGCCAAATTTGGCTTCAATGTAGCCGTGCTCAATATGAATATCAGCACCCATGGCTTTTAAGCCTTTGATGTGTTGATCTACTGGGCGCGCACCAATCGCACAGCCACCTGGTAAAGATACTTTAGCGTGACCGAATCGCGCTAGTAAAGGGCCCAATACCAAGATTGAAGCACGCATGGTTTTCACTAAATCATACGAAGCCTCTGGCGTGTGAATATCTGCGCCATCCAAAATAACCACTGAGCGATCATCAGGATTGGGGAAGGTAACCTTCAAACCCATTTGCGCCAAAATTTTTATAATGGTTCTTACGTCTTGTAAATCTGGCAAGTTACGCAAAGTAATTGGCTCTGCACTTAAAAGACCAGCGCACAGAATCGGTAAAGCTGCATTTTTTGCACCCGTGATGGTGATCTCACCTTTTAAAGCTTGCCCACCTTGTATTGATAACTTATCCAATTCTGTCTTAACCTTTTTGATTAGTTGCCAGCAGCATACTCTGCTGGCGTTAATGCTTTAAATGACAACGCATGTATTTCCGCTTTCATACGGTCACCCAAGGCTGCATATACTTTTTGATGACGCTGCACCAACCTCAAACCATCGAACTCAACACTCACAATGGTTGCAAAAAAATGTTGCCCATCACCCTCAACCTCCAAATGAGAACAGTTAATTCCTTTGGCAATGTACTCTTTGACTTGTTCTGGTGTTGGCAACATTTTATCTATCTCTTCTAACAACTTATTAGTTCAATAAAACAATCAATGACGTAACTTGTATCCAGTCGCCAGCAATTTAATGGCCACTATAGCAACTAACAAGAAAAATGAACCAACGATTGCTAAGCTAAGCCACGGGGATACATCTGAAACACCAAAGAATCCATATCTAAATCCATCAATCATGTAAAAGAATGGGTTGAAATGAGAAATACTTTGCCAAATTACAGGCAAAGTATGAATAGAGTAAAAAACGCCTGACAACATGGTTGCAGGCATGATGAAGAAATTCTGGAAAGCCGCCAACTGATCAAACTTTTCCGCCCAAATGCCAGCAATTAACCCTAGAGCACCCAGCACCGCAGCACTTAATAAACCAAATGCCAAAATCCATAGCGGCATTTGAAATGAAATATCTGTAAACCAACAAGTCGCCAAAAAAACGCCCAAGCCAACCACCAGGCCTCTGACCATGGCGGCCAAAACATAGGCCATAAAAAACTCTAAATGCGATAAAGGCGCTAACAATACAAAAATCAGATTACCTGTAATTTTTGATTGAATTAATGACGAAGATGTATTTGCAAAAGAATTTTGCAAAAGACTCATCATGACTAAACCAGGAATTAAGAATGAGGTGTAACTAATTGCCCCATAAACTTTGACATGATCTTCTAGTACATGCCCAAAAATCATCAAATATAAAATCGCTGTCAAAACTGGCGCAGCAACAGTTTGAAAGCTAACTCGCCAAAAGCGTTTTACTTCCTTATAAAAAAGCGCTTGGAAGCCACTGGCGTATGCAAATGGGGATGAACGTAGCTGACTCATCAACGCCCCTCACTCATGATTTGCATAAAGACATCTTCTAAGTCACCGTCTTTGGTTTGCGAATTATTAACTCTTGCAAGTAAATTAGCCGTGGTATCAAGAGCAACAATTTCGCCTTTCTTAAGCATGGCAATGCGCCCACATAACTCCTGCGCCTCTTCCAAATAATGGGTTGTCAAAACAATCGTATGACCTTCTTGATTTAAACGACTGATGAACTTCCATAATGATTGGCGTAGTTCCACATCAACACCAGCGGTTGGCTCATCCAAAACAATCACAGGTGGTCTATGGACTAAAGCCTGTGCCACCAACACACGACGTTTCATGCCGCCCGATAAAGCCCGCATATTTTTGTTGGCTTTATCTGCAAGGCCTAAATGATGAAGAATTTCATCAATCCACTCACCATTATTTTTTATTCCAAAATAACCTGACTGAAATTGAAGTGTTTCTCTAACGGTAAAGAATGGGTCAAACACCAGCTCCTGGGGCACTATACCCAACAATCGCCTTGCCGCCCTGAAATCTGTCTGAACATCGTGCCCCATCACTTCAACAGATCCCGTGGTTGGTCGGCACAAGCCAGCCAAAATAGATATGAGAGTGGTTTTTCCTGCACCATTCGGGCCTAGCAAACCAAAGAACTCTCCTTCTTCAATCTCTAAACTAACATCGTTAAGAGCAACTAAAGAACCGTAATTTTTAGTGAGATGTTTAAAAGAAATCGCACTCATACAAGCACGACATCTGCTACGCCATAGACCTTAGCTAGACTTGCTAACTTTTCAGGTATTGCTTCTAGAACAATGCTGATATTTTTTTGCTGCGCATGCCTTTTCATAGACAAAATTGCACTTAAAGCACTTGAGTCAAAAAACTCTAAAGACTTGCAACCCAATGTTAGATGACCATTAGTGTCGCAAGCTTTAATCGCAAGCAACCCTTCAGCCAATACAGCCTCTACATTTGTATGAGTAATTTGCGATGGGAGATGAAAAATAGAAGACATGCTTAATAATTATTTCGTACTCGATAAAGCATTATTACGCTGCTGCAAGAACTGAATCAAACCATCAATGCCACCCTTGCTTATTTGATCATTAAATTGGTTTCTGTATGACTCAACCAACCAAGCGCCCAAAATATTGATGTCATATACCTTCCAACCATTAGCAGTTTTCTCAAGACGATAGTCCAATTGAATTGGCTCACCCTTACCAATAACCGCTGTTTTAACAATCACATCGGTATCATCAGCTGCGGCCCTGAATGGTTTGTACTGGACCTTTTGATCTTTGACTTGAGCTAATGCACCACCATAGATACGAATCAACAAAGTTTTAAATTCTTGAGTAATTTGTGTCTGTTGCTGTGGCGAAGCTTTAGCCCAGTTTCTACCCATTGATAACTGTGTGGTTTTTTGAAAATTACTGTGCGGCAAGATTTTTTGATCAACTAGTGCGTTGATTTTTCTCAAATCACCACTTTGTATTGCTTTGTCATTTTTGATGGTGTTCATAACATCCTCTACCACCAACTTAACTAAACCATCAGGTGTATCAGGATTTTGCGCCTGCACCCCCGACACGCCAACCAACGAGATAAAAGCTGCAAGCAATGTTTTAAACAATAAAGTACGCATAGATAGTGAAATAAATGATTTGTAGCTGAATTGTATTGCTTATTTCAGTAACTAGTCTTTTAAAGGAGGAGGGTCACCGTCATACACCTGACTACGACGTCGTTGGAGATAAGAATCCCTCAAAAATGAGTACTTATCAAACGCTGCATCATCTAGTAGCTGACTGGCATCCAATAAATTAGCTCGATAATTAACCACCCTCAATACCGTTGAACCAAGTTTTTGATCACTATTTAAGTGATTACTATTTAATATAAAGTCAGCCTTTAGATCAACAACAAATCCCGCTGTATCTCTTACGGAGCTCGGTCCAAAGAATGGCAACACCACATAAGGACCTGAGGGCACACCCCACACTCCAAGTGTTTGGCCAAAATCTTCTCGATTCTTTTCTAAACCAGCATCACTAGCCACATCAAATAAACCCAAAATGCCGATGGTTGAGTTGACCAAGAATCGCCCAAAATCGCTTGCCGCATCAGCAGGCTTACCTTGCAAAAGATTATTGGCTGCCACAAAAACATCACCAATATTGCTAAAGAAATTAGTCACACCAGTTCTAACAAAATCTGGCAAAACAAATCTATAAGCCTCTGCTGCGGGCTTAATTACATACTCATCGGCGTTTTCATTGAATGTAAAAACGGCACGATTAATAGACTCAAAAGGATCAACTTTTGCAACGCGTTCAGACTGCTGAGTGGTTGCACAACCCGCCACTAAAGCAATACTCATGACCATGAGTATTTTGATTAGTTTCTTGTTGAGCTGCCCAAATATCATTGTTATCAATCTGCCTGTTTTATTTTTTGTCTGATGGCGCACCATCAGATGCTTTGCTATATAAGAATTGGCTAATTAAATTCTCAAGAACAATTGCTGACTGCGTTTGAGTAAGCTTGCTACCTTGAGCAATCATATTCTCATCACCACCGGCTTCTAAACCAATATATTGCTCGCCCAATAGCCCAGAGGTCAAGATTTTTGCTGAGCTATCTTTTGGAAATTTGTAACGAGTCTCTAAAGTCATCACCACAGTTGCTTGGTAGGTTTGATCATCAAATCTAATTTCAGCAACCCTGCCAACCACTACACCAGCACTTTTAACTGGGGCGCGTGGCTTTAATCCACCAATATTGTCAAAACGCGCGGTCACTTGATAAGTTGGCTCAAATGTAAAAGCACTCATGTTGCCCGCTTTCAGAGCTAAAAATAGCAGGGCCAATAGCCCCATGGCTACAAATAAACCGACCCAGATATCTAAAGATTGTTTTTTCATATTTATTTACAGATTTTATAAGACTTTATCAGCTTGAGAACATCACTGCAGTTAATAAGAAATCTAGAGCTAATACTGCTAAAGACGCAATCACAACGGTTCTAGTGGTGGCCCTTGCCACACCCTCAGGAGTTGGCTTCGCCTCAAAGCCTTGGTAAAGAGCAATGAATGTAACTGCTACGCCAAACACCATACTTTTAACAACGCCATTACCGATATCTTTAACCACATCCACACCGGCTTGCATCTGAGACCAAAAAGCACCGTCATCAACTCCAATAAGTGGCACACCCACTAAATAACCACCCATGACACCCACAGCAGTAAAAATGGCTGCAAGAATAGGCATAGCAATAATGCCAGCCCACAACCTCGGTGCGATCACTCTACTTAGCGGATCAACTGCCATCATTTCCATAGCGCTTAATTGCTCACCAGCTTTCATCAAACCAATTTCAGCAGTTAATGATGTGCCGGCACGCCCCGCAAACAACAATGCCGTTACAACGGGCCCTAATTCTCTTGTTAGCGACAAAGCCACCAGCAAACCCAGTGCCTGCTCTGAGCCATAACGATTTAAAGTGTAGTAGCCCTGCAAGCCCAATACAAAACCAACAAACAAGCCGGATACAGCAATAATCACAAATGAATAATTGCCAACAAAGTGAACCTGATCTGTGACTAAACGCGGTCTTTTCAACAGAAGCACTGAGCGACGCATGATGGCTATGAACATGCGGGTTGCATATCCCAAACCCACCAAGTTCTCACGAACAAATGCACCTAAACTTGCCAATGTATTTAGAACAATACTCATAGGTTTGCTCCAAAATCTTCTAGCAATGTTTTGCCTGGATAGTGGAATGGCACAGGCCCATCTGGATTTGCCGAAACAAATTGCTGTACAAATGGGTCTGTTGAGGCCCTAAGATCATCCGGGGTTCCTTCAGCGGCGATTTTTCCATTAGCGATGAAGTAAACGTAATCAGCAATTTCAAAAGTTTCAGGAATGTCATGAGTTACCAAAATACTCGTGGCACCCAAAGCTTGGTTCATGTCTCGAATTAAACGCGCAGTAATACCTAAAGAAATAGGATCCAAGCCTGCAAATGGCTCGTCGTACATGATCAGTGGAGGATCTAATGCAATGGCTCTTGCTAGCGCTACACGTCTTGCCATACCACCAGAAATTTGCGAAGGCATTAAATCTCTAGCACCACGCAGACCCACAGCATTCAACTTCATTAAAACCAAGTCACGCAGTGTTTCTTCACTAACCTTTGTGTGCTCTCTTAATGGAAAAGCCACATTTTCAAAAACACTCATGTCTGTAAACAACGCGCCAAACTGAAATAACATTCCCATGCGACGCCTTACTGCCATCAACTGCTGGGTGTTCATTTGTCCAACATCTTGTCCTTCAAACAAGACTTGACCTTGCTGGGCATTCACTTGACCGCCAATAAGGCGCAGAACCGTGGTTTTGCCACAGCCAGAACCACCCATCACAGCAACCACTTTGCCGCGAGGAAACTCCATATTTAAACCAGAAAGAATGGTCCTCTCTCCAGGAGCGTATGAAAAATCAACTCCCTTTAACGAGACGATGGAATCTGCTTGATTCATATATTTTGTTGGTTCTGCCACTACGATATCCTTAGACTCATAGTGGCAGTGTATCAATACCTTGTCGGTATTGGGTAATTAACGTGGCAAGACGCTGCTACCCATCAAGAACTCATCAACGGCCCGAGCACATTGACGACCTCCACGAATCGCCCA
>JACCDY010725193.1_pt1 | contig 10184 bp, 10 predicted proteins | sample 7446391 | NCBI WGS metagenome assembly JACCDY01 (sample SAMN15323451, study PRJNA562643) | freshwater metagenome | isolation source: river surface water | place: USA:Blue River Watershed | collected 2017-08-18
CACCAGCTTTGAGCTGGTTGAGGCTTAAAACAAAGATTTAGATGCGGTGCGCCACGGTGGTCATCACCTTGGCGGCCACTTGCATCATGGCTTTGAAAGGCGCAGGCAGCTCGGCAGCCCCTGCCGCCAACGCCTCTTTGGCGTGCTGCGCTTCATCCGTTTTCATTTGCGCCACGATGGCGCGGCTGGGTCCGTCATTCGCGGGCAGCAGCCCGAGGTGGCTTTCTAAATGGGCTTCGACTTGACGCTCGGTCTCCACCACAAACCCTAGGCTCATGCGGTCGCCACCCAGCTTGGCCGCAGCGTAGCCAATGCCAAATGCGCCGGCATACCAAAGTGGGTTGAGCAGGCTGGGGCGGCCCCCCAACTCGTGCAGGCGCTGCTCGCACCAAGCCAAGTGGTCGGTTTCTTCGTTGCAGGCCGTGGTCAGGTGCTGGCGCAGGGCGTGGTCCTTTGTGGCCAGGGCTTGCGCGGTGTACAGCGCTTGGGCACACACCTCGCCCACATGGTTCACGCGCATCAGGGCAGAGGCCTCGGCCTTTTGACTTTCGCTCAGTGGCGCAGGCGTGGGTACCTCGGCCGCCCACATGGGCGTGGGGCGGTTGGCGTGGTGTCGGGCAAAGACGGTGCGCAAAGCGCTGTCGGCGGCAATCAGTAGGCGGTCCATGGGAACGAGTTTAAGGGCGCAGGTGTTGCTTTTTAGGGGTATTTCAAGCAATTGTGAGAAATGTCAAAACTGACAAATTTCAAGGGTTTATGCGGGGTTTGCCGGGGCGATGTTGCATACATGCAACGGAAAAGACAGGTTTTTGACACCTGTCATAGTTTTATGCGGTCGAGTCTGGTTCAATACGTTCAACTTCCCGAAAACGGAGGTTGGCTACTACGAAAAAGTAGAGCCCCTGTTCAAACCTTGGAGAACCTTGAAATGAAAAAAACCCTCGTTGTTTTGGCTGCTTTGGCCGCTACTTCTGCTTTCGCACAATCTACTGTGACTTTGTCTGGCAACATCAGCGTTGGTATCGCTGACACAGGCGCAGCTGGTTACAAAGCTGGTGCATACAAATTTGGTAACGGCGCTAACGCCACCAACTTGAACGCTGTTGAAGACATGGGCGGCGGCATGAAGGCTGGTTTCTCTAGCCAAATCCGTTTTGACCCAGCTACTGGTGACATGGCTTCTAAAGGCAACGGTAACGCACTGTTCCACGCAGCCAACGGTTTCATCGAAGGCGGCATGGGTAACATCCGCATTGGTAAAATCGCTGAAGCTTCAAACTGCGCATTTGACCCATGGGCTTGCGGCGCTGGCGCAAGTTCTGCCGCTGGTCTTGGTGTGAGCACTTTGGTTGGTGCAGGTGCCATCAACAATGCTGTTCAGTACTCCACTCCCACTATCTCTGGCTTCAGCGCTGCCTACTTGGCAAGCCGCGCAGCTGGTACAACTGAGCGTAACAACCAGCGCACCAACCTCAGCGCTAACTACACCAATGGTCCTTTGACCCTGGGTTACGTCAAGGTTGACGGCTTGTTTAACGCAGGTGTTGATAACGGTGCTTTGGGTGCAGCTGCTACAGCTTCTGCTGACGACGACTTCAGCGCTCAATCTTTGGCTGCCGCATACAAGTTGGGTGCCTCAACTGTGCGTTATGTTATGGTGAAAAACAAGTCTGCAGGTACTGCAGTGACTGGTGACATCAAGTCTATCAACGCTACTGTGCCTTTGACTGGCGCCTACACATTGTTGGCTGCTTACTCTAAAGACTCCAAGAAAGCCGCAACTGAAGACACTAAAACAGCTGTGGGCGTGAACTACGCTTTGAGCAAGCGCACAACTTTGGGCGCTGACGTGTTCAAAGCTGAAAAAGCTGGCGACAGCACAGGCTACGCTTTGCGCATGGCTCACGCTTTCTAATTCCCACGCTGGCTTAGCCAGTTAAGGATTTAAAAAGTCTAAAACCCCACTGTGGCAACACAGTGGGGTTTTTTCATGGGCTTTGTGTGCGTCGATAATCAAGCTTGTACAGATCAAGCGCATGCCACAGTCTTCAATCAACACCCTTACCACGCCACACGCTTCAGGCCTATCGCTTGATGGCGTCACATTGCAGCGCGGCAGCACCACTGTGTTTGATGGCTTGAGCTTGAAGTTGCATGAGCCACGCATTGGCCTGATCGGGGACAACGGGGCGGGCAAAAGCAGTTTGTTTCGTTTGCTGTGCGGCTTAGACCAGCCTCAAGCAGGCCGTGTCCAAGTGCCCGATGGCCCGCAGGCTGTGGGCATGATGTTTCAAAACCCCGACGACCAAATCATTTTTCCCACGGTAGAAGAAGAGCTGGCCTTGAGCTTGCAGCACCTGCAGCTGCCGCGTGCCGCGTTGCAGCAGCACGTGCGCGATGCTTTGCAAGCCCGAGGTTTGTTGGACTGGGCTTCACGCGCTGTGGGCGGCCTGAGTCAAGGACAGCGCCAACATCTGTGCTGGCTTGCCCTGACGCTGGCGCCGCACCGTGTGCTGTTGTTAGACGAGCCGTTTGCCAGCCTGGATTTGCCGAGCCAAGCCTTGTTGCACCAAGATATTGCGCGCGCAGCGCAACAAGTACTGATCTCCACGCACGTGTTGGCGCATGTGCGTCATTTCGAACGTGTGATTTGGTTAGACCGTGGCCGTGTGCGTGCCGATGGTGCAGGGGTGGATGTGTGCGCGGCTTACGAAGCCGATGTGGCTTTGCGCACGACGCAGGTGTGACGATGGGCAGTCTGTACAGCGACCAACCCACTTGGCTGCACGGCGTGTCTGCCGGCGTCAAGCTGTTGGCTTTGGCATTGTTGGGCATAGGTTTATTTGCAACTCAGCAGTGGCAGGTGCTGCTGGCCACGGCTGTGGTGTGCGTGTGTGTGTTTGCTTCGCTGGGGCAAGCTGCCCTGCGAGCTAAACCTTTGGTTGTGGGGGTGCTGGTGGCCAGTGCTTTGGTCGCTGGTTTTCATGTGTGGATGGCGCAGCCGCTGTTGGCCGCTGTGACGGTCATGCGCTTGCTCAGTGCCACTTTGATGGGTATTGCTCTAACACTCACTACGCGCTACAGCGATTTACTGCACGTGTTTGAGTGGTTGTTGTCGCCCCTGCAAAAACTGGGTGTGCGTACCGACCGTTTGGCTTTGCAATTGGCTTTGATGTTGCGATTTACTGAGCAATTCTTCGTGGTGTGGCGACGTTTGGATGAGTCCCACCGTTTGCGAACGGGTAAAGCCGGTGGTTTTAAAATATTGGCTCCGCTCACTATTCACATGTTGGTCACCGCAAGGCGTGTGGCTGATACCTTGCATCTACGTTTGCGCCGCTAATGGCTGGATTCATGAACACCTCTACTTTTTCTTTGGCCTTGGTTTCGCTGTTTGCAGCTTTGATTGCTGTGTTTGGCCTCATTCCTAAGATTGATTTGCCACTGGGCGTGCCCATCACCTTGCAAACCTTGGGTGTGATGTTGGCGGGCTGCATGTTGGGGCCAAAGCGTGGCTTGCAGGCCTTGTTATTGTTCTTAGCTGCCGTGGCTGTTGGCTTACCTTTGTTGTCTGGTGGTCGTGGTGGTGTGGGTGTGTTTTTCTCGCCAGCCAGTGGCTACTTACTGGGCTGGCCTGTGGGTGCTTTTGTGGCGGGTTGGGTGATGGCGTTGTTGCCTAAGCACTCGCCACGTAGTTCGGCCATTAGCGCGTTCATCGCTTCAGCCATCGGCGGCTTGTTGGTGGTGCATGTGTGCGGTGTGGTGGGTTTGGTCAATATTGCCAACCTCACTTGGGAGCAAGCCATCATGGGCACGCTGGTGTTTGTGCCGGGTGATTTGATCAAGTGCGTTTTGTGCGCCACGGTGGTCCACACAGTGGCCCGTGGTTTGCCAGACTGGCGCTTTGGTGGCTAACCAAAGCTTGGTCCATGCGCCTTTGGCGCATTGGGCCCAAACCCGTGGCGACGTGGTCGCGCTAGACGACGGCCACACCACGCTGACCTTTGCCCAGCTGCACGCTGCTGTTGGGCAGCACGCACAGGCATTGATCCACAACCAAGCGCCTGCCACCGTTTTTGTAGACGATCAACTCAGCACCCTGCAACAGATGGTGTCGTTCATGGGCATTATTCAAAGCGGACGTTGCGCTGCGGTGAGCGACCCAGATTGGCCTGAAGCCGTGCGTGACAGCGTCAACCGCCAATTGGGTAAGGCCTTGACCGAGCCCTGCACGCTGCAACACGCAGACCCCAGCAGCCCTTTTTATATTGGCTTTACCTCTGGCAGCACTGGTGTGCCTAAAGGTTTTCGCCGTCACCACCAGTCGTGGACCGAAAGCCTGCGCGTGTGCCTAGACACCTTTGGTGCAGACGCCGCTACCCGCGTGCTGGCCCCTGGGCGGTTTTCGCACTCACTGTTTTTGTTTGGCATGGTGCTGGGTCTTTGGAGTGGCGCAGGTGTGGTGGTGCAAGAGCGCTTTTCTGCCGCCCGCATGATGGACACCTTGCAGCTAGGCCAAACGCCTTGCTTAGTGGCTGTGCCTAGCCAATTGCTGCTGATGCTGGCACTGGCCGAGCGCCGCAAAACACCGCCGATCGACAGTGTGCGTTTGATCCTCATCAGCGGTGCGCGTTGGATGCGTGACCACACGGCAGCTTTGCAAGTCTTGTTTCCCAAGGCCCGCATTGTGGAGTTTTATGGTGCTTCCGAAACCAGCTTTATGGCTTGGATGGATGCAGATGCGGCTGCGCCACCACAAGCCGTAGGCAAACCGTTTTCCAATGTGGACATCGCCATTCGCGACCCGCGGCCACCTTTGGGTGTGGGACAAATATTTGTGCGAAGCCCCATGTTGTTCATGAACTATGTTGGGCCCAACACGGACAACACCGCCGCTGTGCGCGACGGCGATTGGCTGTCGGTGCGTGACATGGGCTATGTGGATGCGCAAGGTTACTTGTGTTTGGTAGGCCGAGAAAACCGCATGGTGGTGACCCAGGGCAAAAACCTGTTCCCCGAAGAAGTGGAGGCCGTGTTGATGGCCGATGCCCGTATCGCACAAGCCTCAGTGCAAGGCGTGGCTGACCCTATACGTGGGCAGATGGTGGTGGCCGTGTTGCAACTGCAAGTGGGCGCTCAAGTGCTGACGCTGCAAGATGTGGCTGCGCTTTGCCGCACACACCTAGAAGCCTACAAAATACCAAAGCGCTTGTGGGTGTGCGAAGCGTGGCCCCAAACGGCCAGCGGTAAAACTGACCATGCGGCCATAGCGCAAGCGCTACAGGCAAGTGCCCTCAACCCTGATGTGAAAGGCCAGTCATGTCTGCACCCCTTGCTTTGATTGCCGCTTGGGCGCGCAGTGCTGTGGTGCCGCGTGGCGGTGCGTTCAATGCATTGCACGCGCATGAGATTGCCGAGCCTGTGATGCAAGCTTTGTTGCAACGTGCAGGATTACCTGCTTTAGCTGTGGATGCTGTGGTGTTGGGTAACGCCCTAGGTGCAGGTGGCAATCCTGCCCGCATGTTGGCCTTGCACGCAGGCTTGTCCCAGCGCTGTGCAGCGTTGACCGTTGACACCCAATGCTGTGCAGGTTTAGATGCGGTGGCCATGGGGGCTGCGCTGATCGCATCTGGCCAAGCCCATGTGGTGGTGGCGGGTGGCGCTGAGGCTTGGAGCCGTTCACCTATGCGCATGCATCGGCCTATGCGTGCCGATGACCATCCAATATCTTTCGAGCGACCCGCTTTTGCTCCCACGCCAGAGCAAGACCCAGACATGTTGCACTCTGCCGCGCTTTATGCGGCGACGCATGGCTACGCGCGTGCCGCGCAAGAAACCTATGCCCTGCAAAGCCATGCCCGCGCGTTAGAAGGGCAAACGCACATAGCTGCAGAAATTGTGGCGGTGGCAGGAGTGCAGCACGACGCGTATCCGCGCTATATGACGCCTGAGCGTGCAGCACGGATGCCAGTGGTGGTGTGTGCATCAGGGAGTGAACCCAACGCATTCGGGTTAAGCACGCTGACCATCTCAGCTCAGGCCGATGGTGCTGCCTTGGTGTTGCTGATGAGCCAGCAAGCTTGCGAAAAATGGGGGGTGTCTGCTGCGATGTTGCTGGCTGCACATGCCTCTGTCGGTGGTGCGCCCGAAGTGCCGCTGGCCGCAGCAGAGTTGGCTGCGCACGAGGTGCTACAGCGTGCAGGTGGATTGAAGGCTTCTGATGTGTCGCGGGTTGAATTGCACGATGCGTTTGCTGTGCAAGGGCTGAGCTTTGCCAAGAGACTCGGCCTAGCGCCAGAGCAGCTTAATTTGCATGGCGGTGGTTTGGCACGGGGCCACCCCATTGGGGCTTCGGCTGCGGTGGCTTTGGTGCGCTTGTTGTCAGACCTGGCTGTGTCAACCCAGTCTAATCCGAAGGGCTTGGTAGCAGTGGCGGGTGCGGGCGGTTTGGGCTCTGCTGCTCTGATGCAGAAGCTTGGGGCTAGGTAGCGTTAGCCGACCACTTTGAAATACGTGTCCAAACTGCACCGTTCGGTGCGAGTCTGGTTCACGGGCGCTTCGGGGTCTGCATAGCCCAAGGCCATGCCACAGACGATGACCGAACCTTCGTCTAGCCCCAAATGTTGGCGAATGAGCGATGGGTACGACGCCATCGCACCAATGGCGCAGGTGGCCAAACCTTTGGCTTGGGCGGCCAGCATCAAGCCATAAAGGGTCATGCCCAAATCCATATAGCCACCGCTGCCAAAGCCGTGCTCGAGGGTGACCACCAAAGCCACGGGGGCATCAAAGAACCGAAAGTTGCGTTCAAACTGCGCGTCGCGGCCTGCGCGGTCGTCACGCGCCACGCCCAGTGCGCCATAAAGTACTTGGGCTGCCGCCACTTGGCGGCGGCGCAGTGTCATGGGCATGGGTTTGGGGAAGTAGTCGTAGTCTTCCACCTCGGCTTGGCCATTAGCCCAAGCCTTCACAAGTGCATTGCTGAGCGACTCACGCGCCTCCCCTTGAACTTGCACAAACGAGCCTGGCTGTAAATTGGCACCACTGGGGGCCAAACGTGCCAATGCCAGAACTTCGTACAGTGTTTGTGGGTCGACTGATTGAGATAAAAAGGCTCGAACGGATCGGCGTTCGGTCATAGAGGAAAGGGCGTTCACAGACAAATTATCAGTGAAGTTTTTCATGGTTAGAAAGCGCCTTGTCCCTCAGCGTAACTACTTACTTTATGAGGCGGATTTTCACCAAGTGCCCCGCTAGACTTCTGATCACTTAAATCAAGGAGACTGTGATGCGTCGTGATGCTTTCTTAAAAACTTTAGCCGCTTTGGTGGCTTCGGGTGTTGTACCCATGACAGCGCAAGCTGCTGCTGCGATCAAGATGATGATTCCTGCGAACCCTGGCGGTGGCTGGGACACCACAGGTCGTGCTTTGGGTAAAGCCATGCAAGACGCAGGCGTGGCCAACACGGTGACTTTTGAAAACAAAGGCGGTGCAGCAGGCATCATCGGTTTGTCACAGTTTGCCAACGCCACCAAGGGCGACCCGAATGCCTTGATGGTTATGGGTGCTGTCATGTTGGGCGGCATCATCACGGGCAAGGCACCTGTGAGCTTGGACAAAGTCACGCCCATTGCGCGTTTGACCAGCGAGTACAACGTGTTTGTATTGCCTGCGAATTCGCCTTTTAAGAATATGAAAGAAGTGGTCGAGCAGCTCAAGAAAGACCCAGGCAGCGTCAAGTGGGGCGGCGGTTCGCGCGGCTCAACTGAGCACATTGCAGCCGCCATGTTGGCGCGTGAAGCCGGTGTGGATGCTTCCAAAATTAACTACGTGGCCTTCCGTGGCGGCGGTGAGGCAGTGGCAGCTATCTTGGGTGGCAACGTCACCGTAGGTGGCAGTGGCTACAGCGAATTCCAGCAATATATTGAAGCTGGAAAAATGACACCTATCGCGGTGACATCAGGTACGCGATTGAAGGGGTTGAATATTCCAACCCTTAAAGAGATTGGCTACAACGTTGAAATCGGCAACTGGCGCGGTGTCTATGCCGCCGCTGGCATTACCCCTGCACAACGCAAAGAGTTGACCGATTTGGTGGTCAAGGCCTCGCGTTCTAAGTCGTGGAATGAAGCACTGACTAAGAATGGTTGGACCCCTGCAGTGATGACGGGCGACGAGTTTGGTGACTTTGTGGATCGTGAGTTTGCGTCACTGCGCGCCACCATGGTCAAAGCGGGCATGGTTTAACTGTGAAGTTCGATCGTGCTGCATTGGCCAACCCTCAAACCTGGATTGGTTTGGGGGTGGTGGTTTTGTCGGTCTTGATGATGGTGGGCGCTCAATCCATCCCTTCTGAGGCAGGGTATGGCGGTGTGGGCCCCAACTTTTTGCCGTTGGCTGTAGCGCTTGGCTTGATGGTCTGCGGTGTTTTGTTGGTGTGGCAGGCATTAACGGGCGGTTACCGCGATATGTCAGAGGCACCGCTAGCCCGCGCCGATTGGCATGCCACAGCATGGGTGTCGGCTGGGGTGCTGGCCAATGCGCTGCTGCTGACCACACTGGGCTTTACCTTGAGCTGTGCTTTGTGCTTTGTGCTGGCTGTGCGTGGTTTGCGTTTGTCTGAAGGCAAGCCCGCGGGCGATTGGCGTCAAACGCTGGCAGACGCGGGTACGGGGCTCATAATTGCTGCCCCTGTTTTTTGGTTATTTAGCAAACTATTAGCCATCAATTTGCCCAGCCTGACCAGCACTGGCTGGCTTTAATTTAAGAGGTTTCTCATGATGGATACATGGACCCTGCTGCTGGGAGGCTTTGCCACAGCTGCCACGCCCATTAATTTGCTTTGGGCATTTGTGGGCTGTGCATTGGGCACAGCCATTGGCGTGTTGCCTGGTCTTGGCCCCGCTGTGACGGTGGCCATGCTGCTGCCCATCACCTCGCAGGTTGAGCCCACGGCCTCGATGATCTTTTTTGCAGGCATTTACTACGGTGCCATGTATGGCGGGTCGACCACGTCTATTTTGTTAAACACCCCAGGTGAAACTGGCACGATGGTGACAGCGCTAGAGGGTTTCAAAATGGCAAAGAACGGGCGCGCTGGTGCCGCTTTGGCCACGGCTGCCATTGGTTCATTCGTAGCAGGCACGATTGCCACGGTGTTGGTGACCTTGTTTGCCCCAATGGTGGCCGAGTTTGCGGTGAAGTTGGGACCTCCTGAATATTTCTGCATGATGTTGCTGGCGTTCATCACGGTCAGCGCCGTGTTGGGGGAAAGTGTGCTGCGCGGTATCACGGCTTTGTTACTGGGCTTGGCTGCAGGCTTGATTGGGATGGACCAAATCTCTGGTCAGCTTCGTTACACGGGCGGTATTCCAGAGTTAATGGATGGCATTGAAGTGGTGCTGATCGCGGTGGGCTTGTTTGCCGTGGGAGAGGTGATTTACAACACCATGTACGAAGGCAAGGTCAAAGCAGAAATCAACCACCTCAATCGCGTTCACATGACGCGAGAAGAGTGGAAACGGTCATGGCCAGCTTGGTTACGCGGCACGTTCATGGGCTTTCCATTTGGCACCATTCCAGCAGGCGGGTCTGAGATTCCAACCTTCTTGAGCTATGCCACTGAAAAGAAGTTGTCCTCACACCCCGAGGAGTTTGGAACAGTGGGTGCCATTGAAGGTGTGGCGGGCCCAGAGGCCGCGAACAACTCAGCCGTGACAGCAACCTTGGTGCCATTGTTGACTTTGGGTATTCCGACATCGGTCACGGCGGCGATTTTGTTGTCTGCTTTGCAAAACTACGGCATTCAAGCTGGGCCTCAGTTATTCCAAGCCTCGTCAGACTTGGTGTGGGCATTGATTGCGTCGCTCTACATTGGCAACGTGATGTTGCTTGTGTTGAATTTGCCTTTGGTAGGTTTGTGGGTTAAGTTGCTCAAAATTCCTCGCCCCCAACTGTATGCAGGCATCTTGATTTTTGCCACCGTGGGTGTGTATGGCATGCGTCAAAGCAGCTTTGATTTGCTGCTGATGTATGGCATCGGCATGCTTGGGCTCATGATGCGCCGCTATGACTTTCCCGTAGCTCCCGTCATTGTGGGCATGATCTTGGGCCCATTGGCAGAGGCGCAAATGCGCAATGCTTTGTCGATTGGCGAGGGCCACTGGCAAGTGTTCATTGAGCG
>JACCDY010054010.1_pt1 | contig 10183 bp, 9 predicted proteins | sample 7446391 | NCBI WGS metagenome assembly JACCDY01 (sample SAMN15323451, study PRJNA562643) | freshwater metagenome | isolation source: river surface water | place: USA:Blue River Watershed | collected 2017-08-18
GTCCTGAATCCGGAATTCAAAACCAGATGCATTACCAAAACCCGGAACCGCTGGTGGCGGGAAGAATTGAATGCTCGCCTCTTTAATGCCTTTGGTCTTTTCCCTGATGATTTCAGTTAACTCATCTACGGTCTCTTTCCTTTCCTCCCAGGGTTTCAACGTAATAATCCCTGTTCCGTAAGAGGCTCCAGAGCCATCTGTTAATAAACTAAAGCCCGCCAGCGTGGAAAAAGACTCAATGGCATCTACTCCTTGAATGGATTTAAACACCTGGTCCATAACGCTCTCCGTTCTCTCTAAGGTAGCTCCTGCTGGAGTCGTCGCATTCACATACAGCGTACCTTGATCCTCCGAAGGAATAAATCCACTCGGAACAATCCCCGATAAGACCACCGTTCCAGCAACAGAGGCTAGTAAAATCATCCACATCAACAGGCGCTTACTAATCAAAGCTCCCACCCAAACCAGGTATTTCTGCGCAATCGCCTCATAACGCTGGTTAAAGGCATGGAAGAATTTACCTAACCAGCCCTTTTGATGATGCTCTGGTTTCTTCAAGAGCAAAACACAGAGTGCCGGCGTAAGTGTTAAGGCGGTTAGACCGGACAAGGCAATCGAGATCGCCATCGTAACGGAGAATTGTCGGAAAAACACGCCGATCGGCCCAGATAAAAAGGCCACTGGCACGAATACCGCACCCATCACTAAAGTGATCGCCAAAATCGCACCAGAAATTTCGTGCATCGCCTCTTGGGTGGCGGCTAGGACGGGCATGTCTTTTTCCTCCATTTTGGCATGGACCGCCTCCACGACGACTATCGCGTTATCGACCACAATACCGATGGCTAAAACCAGGGAGAAAAGGGTCAACAAATTAATCGAGAACCCGAAAGCGAGCATAAACGTAAATGTTCCTACGAGTGAAACTGGCACCGCAATAATAGGTACCAAGGTCGCTCGCCAGTCTTGCAAGAAAATAAACACGACAAGCGCCACTAAAATAAAGGCCTCTAATAAGGTCTTAATTACCTCGTGAATGGAAGCATCCAAGAAACGGGATACGTCATACGAAATCGTGAAGCCCATCCCCGGCGGGAAAGTGCTCGTTTTCAACTCCGCTAAGCGCTTCTTCACGTTTTCAATTACCTCGGCGGCGTTCGAACCCGGACGTTGTTTCAATAAAATCGCCGCAGACGGACGACCATTTTCTTTCGAAAGTACATCATAATCAAGCGACCCAAACTCCACATCGGCTACATCTTTCAAGCGCAAAATCTGGCCCGTCTCCGTCGCCTTTATGACTAGATTTTCATATTCCGTCACCTGCGTAAACTTACCCGTGTAGCGCATCACATATTGTAATGCCTGCGGATGCTTCCCCGAACTTTCGCCTATCTTACCCGGAGCTGCCTCCACGTTTTGATTCCGCAACGCTTGAATGACATCTTCCGCAGATAATTTATAGGCAAATAGGCGATCTGGGTGTAACCAAATACGCATGGCATACTCTCTTTGGCCCATAATATCCGCAAAACCCACCCCATCGATACGCTTCAACTCTGGTAAAACGTTGATGTCCGCAAAGTTGTAAATGAACTTCTCATCGATGTCCTTGTCCTCACTAAGTAGGTTTACATACAAGAGCATACTGTTCACCTCTTTCTCCGTAATCACACCGGCCTTGATAACTTCCTCTGGTAATTCGTCCAAAACCGTTTGCACACGGGTCTGCACGTTAACAGCCGCCACATCCGGGTCCGTCCCTACTTCGAAATACACCTGAATTATACTCGTTCCGTCGTTTCCTGAAACAGAGGTCATATAGGTCATCCCTGCCACCCCGTTAATGGCGCGCTCTAAAGGCGTAACCACGGCTTTTGCACACACCTCCGCATTCGCCCCTGTATATTTAGTGGTTACAGTAACTGCGGGAGGTACGATATCTGGGAATTGGGTAATGGGTAATTGCTTCATTGCAATGACCCCTAAAATCACGATAAAGATCGAAACAACGATCGACAATACCGGTCGAGTGATGAATTGTTGTACCATCTTATTGTGTTTTATAGTCCGCGAATAATTGACGCATTGGCTTGAAGGTAGACTTGATTTTTTGACCTTGCTTCACTAATTGAATACCTTCTACCAGCACCGTGTCTTGCGTAGAGAATCCATTTTTTACTAAATAGAATTGCGGAATTCTCAAGTCCGGCGTAATATTCTTCATCTTCACTTCGCCGGAAGGAGTCTTCACAAAAACATAACTTTTTTCCTGAATCTCAAAAACAGATTTCTGCGGAATAGCCCAGTATCCACTTACCTTTTTAGGCAACTGTACCTTTCCGGAGGCCCCATGTCGTAATAATTTAGCCGGATTTGCGAAGCGAGCACGGAAAGCAATGTTTCCCGTATTTTTATCAAATTCTCCTTCAATCGTCTCCACGACACCCTTCTCTGGATAAGTTTCGCCATTCGCTAACACTAAATCCACTGCTGCAGACTTATTCACCCCTTCTTTTGCACTAAAGGCTAGATATTCCTGTTCTGACACATTAAAGTAGGCATAGACATGGTGGTTATCAGATAACGTTGTCAACAAGGTTCCTTCGTCTACCAAAGAACCACGCTTAAATGGCAATCGATCCACCATACCATCAAATGGTGCGCGAATATTCGAATGCTCCACCTTTAATTCCGCGGCTCTAACATGGGCCAAAGCCTCTTCCCTTTTCGCCCTTAGTCCATCCACTTTCGCTAACGAAATGGCTAATTGATTCTTCGAAATGACATTTTTATCCACAAGCAAGCGGGTATTCACTAAGGTCAATTCCTCTGCTTTCAATTCCGCCGAAGCTTGGCTCAAAACCGCCTTCGCGCGGGCTAAGTCAGCCACGTATTCTTGGCTATTGATGGTAAACATGATTTGGCCTTTGCGGACCTGTTTTCCTTCATCGACTAAGATTCGATCTAGATATCCCTTCACGCGGGCACGGATTTCCACATTTTGAACGGCATGAATATCCGCCACAAACTCCTGCTGGATGGTGGTATCTACTGAAATGGGAGAAGAAACTTCAAGCGTTTGAATTTCTTCTACTTCTTCTTTTTTTGTGGTGCAAGCGCTTAAAAGTAAAAGGCCAAAAAGAATTTTTTTCATATCGACTTAGTTTGGTTTGCCTCCATGCTGTTTATAGGAGGCGTTATTTTTTTTCGTTTTAGAAGTGTCTGCAAATTGAATATTGGGATTCACTTGCTGGTACTTCGGGGTTTGAGAAGAAGGTATTGTCTTTTTTTCTTCCACCTTTATTTCTAGGTTCACTTTTTCTGTTAATGTCTTATTTATCTGATTTTTATAGTGCTTCCCCTGAGCATAGCCTATAAAAGTCAAGCAGACAAACAAGACCGTTTGGGCGAATGTTTGCATGATTCACGTATTCAATACCCTTATGGGTATTATGACAAGAAAGTTTTATGATTTTGTTTCAAAAAGCAGGCGTGTTACGCCGTGCGGGGAGGGGGGCTTACTTGTTCTAAAAGAACTTGTAATGGAGATGCCTTGTATTGGTCTAGCATCTCTTGAACTGAATAATGAACTAAAACGGGTGTAATCCCATCCAGTAAGGTCGCTGTAAATAAATCTTCAGCACCATCCTCTTCAGGAGAATCTTCTACCGACATATCATAAGAAATTGTCGTTTTCTCTTGCTTATGCAACGTATTAATCGCTAATGAAATTCCATCTTTCAATAGCAGACTAAATACGATAAAGCAGTAAATAACGATTCCTCTCATACTGTTAATCCTTAATTTCTTCGTAGGGAACATAATCACCGTCATCTGCCGGCTTAGTCTTCGTTTTAGAGGTAGATGGAGGAACATAATCCACATCAATCGTACCCTCCTTGCGCTTGCGAGCCGAAGCTTGCTTCGCCCGAATATCCTGCTCTGACATCTTTTTATGCACCTGCGTAATCACATAACCCTTCATTAAAAAACGAAGAAGTGGAATGACTACATAGTATAAAACTAAACCGAGGGCAATAAGTTTTAACATCTTATCTACTTAGATACAAGTTTCTCTCACCATACACTTTGCGGAAGAAATCGTCTTTCAAATCATCAATGAAATAGATCGCCTCACCTGTTGACTTCATTTCTGGCCCTAATTCCATATTTACATTGGGGAATTTAGAGAAAGAGAATACCGGGATTTTTATTGCATATCCTTTCTTCACTGGCTTGAAGTTGAAATCCTTCACTTTCTTATCTCCTAACATCACCTTCGTAGCGTAGTTCACATACGGCTCTTGGTAAGCCTTGCAAATGAATGGAACGGTACGGGAGGCACGTGGGTTTGCTTCGATAATATATACCACTTCGTCTTTCACGGCGAATTGGATGTTTAATAGACCTTTGGTCTTCAAAGCCACGGCAATTTTACGCGTATGATCTTCGATTTGCTTGATCACCTTCTCCGATAAATCGAATGGAGGCAAAACCGAGTGAGAGTCACCGGAGTGAATGCCCGCCGGCTCAATGTGCTCCATCACACCGATGATATACACGTCCTCGCCATCGCAAATTGCATCTGCTTCTGCTTCAATCGCGTTCTCTAAGAAGTGATCTAATAAGATTTTATTACCTGGAATATCGCGTAAGATATCCACCACATGTTGCTCTAATTCTTGCTCGTTGATCACGATTTTCATCGATTGACCACCTAAAACGTACGATGGACGAACTAATAAAGGATAACCTAATTCGCGCCCTAAACCTACTGCATTGTCTGCATCTTCACATACCCCAAACTTAGGATATGGAATATCTAAGTCTTTCAACAAGCTAGAGAAGGCACCGCGATCTTCGGCTAAATCTAAGGCTTCGAACGAAGTACCTAGGATTTTAATGCCGTATTTAGATAATTTCTCGGCTAATTTAAGGGCTGTTTGGCCACCTAATTGAACGATAACGCCTTCTGGTTTTTCGTGCTGAATGATGTCATACACGTGCTCCCAGAATACCGGCTCGAAGTATAATTTATCTGCGATATCGAAGTCCGTTGAAACGGTCTCCGGATTCGAGTTAATCATAATCGTTTCGTATCCTGCTTCTTTCGCTGCTAACACGCCGTGAACACAAGAATAATCGAACTCGATACCTTGACCGATGCGGTTTGGACCAGAACCTAAAACAACTACTTTTTTACGAGTCGATGAAACTGATTCGTTATCAAGAACGGCTGATGCACCCTCTTGTCCAAACGTCGAGTAATAGTACGGTGTCTTTGCTTCGAATTCCGCTGCACAGGTATCTACACATTTATAGATACGCTTGATCCCTACTTCGTTACGCTTGTCATACACTTCCGATTCTAGACAACGAAGCGTGTGAGCGATTTGGCGATCTGCGAATCCTTTGTGCTTCGCTTCTTCTAATAAAATAGTCGGAATATTGTGAATCGAGTATTTCTCCATTTCCTTCTCCACGCGCACCAGATCTTCGATTTGGTTCAAGAACCATTTGTTGATCTTCGTTAATTGCTGGATCGTTTTGAATGAAATACCCATTTTGAAGGCATCGTAAATATGGAATAAACGGTTCCATGATGGATTCGCCAAAGAGTGCATAATCGCCTCTTGATCGCGCAATTCCTTGCCGTCCGCACCCATACCATTACGCTTGATCTCTAGAGATTGACATGCTTTTTGTAAGGCTTCTTGGAAATTACGGCCGATACCCATGGTCTCACCCACCGATTTCATCTGTAATCCTAAGGTACGATCTGCGCCTTTGAACTTATCAAAGTTCCAACGTGGCACTTTCACAATCACGTAGTCTAAAGCCGGCTCGAAATAAGCAGACGTCGTTCCCGTGATTGCATTCGTTAATTCATCTAAATTATAACCGATCGCCATTTTCGCAGCAATCTTCGCAATCGGATATCCAGTTGCTTTAGAGGCCAAAGCCGAAGAGCGAGATACCCTTGGGTTAATTTCAATCGCAATAATTTCATCCGTCTCCGGATTCAACGAGAACTGAACGTTACATCCACCCGCAAATTGACCGATGGCGTTCATCATTTTGATGGCCATATCACGCATACGCTGGTAGATGGTATCTGGAAGCGTCATCGCTGGCGCCACCGTAATCGAATCTCCCGTGTGAATACCCATTGGATCGAAGTTTTCGATCGAACAGATGATGATCACGTTACCTAAATTATCGCGCAATAATTCTAATTCGTATTCTTGCCAACCCATGATGGATTGCTCGACTAACACCTCGTGGGTAGGTGATGCGTGTAAACCTTTGTTCAAGGCTGCGTCAAAGTCTTTTGGATCATGCACGAAACCTCCACCCGTTCCACCTAAGGTAAACGATGGGCGAATCACTAACGGGAAACCCGTTTCTTGTGCAATCTCTTTTCCTTCCAAGAACGAACGAGCCGTACGTCCTTTACATACACCCACCCCGATTTCTAACATCTTCAAACGGAATTTCTCGCGATCTTCTGTCGTTTCGATGGCTTTGATATCAACCCCGATGATGCGCACACCATATTTTTCCCAAATACCTGCCGCATCACAATCAATCGCCAAGTTCAAGGCTGTTTGACCTCCCATGGTAGGTAAAACAGCATCCACCTTGTGATTTTCTAAGATGTGAATGATTGACGCTTTCTCTAATGGCTTCAAGTAAACGTGATCCGCATTCATCGGATCCGTCATGATCGTCGCCGGATTTGAGTTAATCAAGATCACCTCAATCCCTTCTTCCCGTAAGGATCGAGCGGCTTGGGAACCGGAATAGTCAAATTCACAAGCTTGACCGATCACAATGGGACCAGAACCAATAATCAGGACGGATTTAATCGAGGAATCTTTAGGCACAGGGGGTATAAATTAAATTCTGAATGGATATGTCTTTTTTGGGCTGCTTGGTTAAGCTCCAAAATTGTGCAAAGTTAGCGTTTTAGGGTCGATTTCCAAAATAAAAAAGAGACTTTTGCATAGGTGAGGCAGAACCCAAAATTTCCCTTATTTTTGACAACAAATTGTAGAAATCGTGATAAAAATACTCGTAGCTTTTGATGAAAATAGGGTCATTGGAAAAAACAATGAACTGATATGGCACTTACCAGCGGATCTAAAAAGATTCAAGGCCTTAACCACGGGTCACGTGATCATCATGGGACGTAAAACCTACGATTCCATCGGCAAGCCACTACCTGATCGTACCACCATTGTTATTTCACGCACGCCTGGCTTGCAAATTGATGGTGTCATCTGCACGACTTCCATCGAAGAAGCCATCTTAAATGCGAAATCATTAAGCCGAGAAGATATTTTCATTGTGGGTGGTGCTGAAATTTATGCCTTGTCAATAGCTATAGCGGACCAAATTTTAGTGACGCAATTACATGATATTTTCGAAGGCGACGCCTTTTTCCCAGAAATCCCGTCATCCGAATGGGAGGTGACTGAAAAAGAACGAGGCGTGACGGATGAGAAAAATGCCTACCAATACAGCTATTTGACCTATAGCAGAAAATGATTCATAAAATAGACTTATCCGCCGAGGCGATCTCGATCGACCCCTATTACCGTTTCCTACAGGATCCGGTGGCTGGCGGCATTTGTCTTTTTATCGGAACCATCCGAAATAAGAATCAAGGAAAAGACGTCAAGGCCTTAACGATGGAAGCCTACCCTCCCATGGCTTTGAAACAAATCGAATTATTGTGTGAGCAGGCGGCTTCGAAATGGCCTGTGGAGCGCATTGCCTTAGTTCACAGAACCGGACCTTTGGAAATCGGAGATATTGCGGTTTTAATTGGTGTTACTTCGGTACACCGGGCTGAGGCTTTCAAAGCCTGTGAATGGCTGATCGACACCTTGAAACAAGAAGTACCTATTTGGAAAAATGAATTTTATGAGGACGGATCGTCTTGGTTAGTTCCCCATCCCTGAGACCATCAGGCTGCAGCCGCGCATTTCCGAATTATCGAACCGGCCTAGTACTTTAAATCGCACCCCATCTTCTTCCAGCGAACCTAAATCCCGTGTTTCGATAAACGCACAAGAATCAATATTGCCTAAATCAGCGATCTTAATACCACCGGTTTTATGTGCTTGGTTCACCAAAGCAAACGGATCACTCACCTCCCGCAAACAAACACGCATCGTATAGGCCGGCGTAAATATTCCCTGTGATTTCGCATAGCCTTGAGAAAACAATTCGGTCATTCCGTATTCTGAGGCGATTGAATCTAACCCCATCTTTTCTTGCAAATACGCGTGTACCTTATCTCTTATCCACTCTTCGCGACGGCCTTTCATCCCGCCCGTTTCCATCACGATTAATTGATCTTTGTGCTCTTTCATAAAGGATAAATCGATTCCTGAATCGACTAAATCCAATAAGCCAAAGGTCACGCCCATCAACCAAACCTTCTTGTCCGTGGCCAAAGCTTGACGCAAAGCATCTACCAGAGAATCGTATTGATTCAGATAAAAACCCGATAAATCCGACTGAGATTCCTTGATGAAATGATCCATCATGAAGACCAGCGAAGAAGTCGAACGCTCTAAATAAGAAGGGAGCAATGCGAAAATATGGTAATCACTGAGCGGACCATATTCCCGCTCGAAGGCAATCTTGGAAATCTGTTGGTAAAATCCGGGATCGCAAACAGGGTGTTTAGAGGGAATTTGACCCGTCGTTCCGGAACTTTCGAATGAGAATAAAACCGGCTCAGATCCCGTTAAAATCTCATGACTTTTAAATAGTTCGATGGGCAAAAAAGGTACCTCCGTCCAATGCGCTATTTTTTCAGGAGAAACACCTGATAGCTGAATATACTGCTGATAAAGTGGGTTATTTTCAGCCTGAAAACGAAAAACATCCAAAGCCAAGACATCAAAATCCGCTTCCTGCATGTGTAGGACTCGGTTTTTAAGTTCTTTCCTCTGTTCGTTGATCGTTTGACCCATTTGATTTCTCTAGATGTAGCGCAAAATTAACGCAAATCATTAACTTTACTGCTGAAATTTTCAAAGGAATCCATGCGGAAATTAGTAGGCATATTCGGGGTATTATTGATGGGACTAGGTGCTTGTGTGCAAGAACCTACGTTTAGCTCTACGCCTGCTATTTCATTTAAGTCGATTCAAAAGATTACTAAAACCAGTAATGACGGATTCGGTGGCACTACGAAAATCGATTCGGTCATTATGAGTATTAACTTTCAAGACGCAGAAGGCGATTTAGGATTAACCGAGGCTCAGCTAAAATCTGATCCTAAATACAAGGATTTCCGCAATTTCGAGGTAGCAGTGATGTTACAAAAGAATGGCGTCTTTATCCCCATCACCTTCACTCCTGCCCTAGGTGGTTTAATGAACTTTAATTTTAAACCGAATCAGAAATCAGGCCCTATTGAGGGAAGTATCGATTACTCTACTCAATTCGTTTATGCTTTTTATAAAGGCTATAGCCCTCAGTTCACGGCAAAAAATGACACCTTAAAGTTCAAAATTTTCATCAGGGACAATGCTTTGAATCAAAGTAATACAATCGAGACAGATCCCATTGTGATCTTTAAGGACTAAAGATTTTTCAGTTTTTTATAAATCTCCGGCTGCAATCGGTAGGTAAACATGCGTTGATCTCGTTCATCTAACTGAATATCTAAAATTTCCTCATCGACAAAAATCAGTCCTAAGGTTTTGGTAAAATTCTCAATCAATTTCGCTCTAAACTGACGCTGTGACTCTGGCGTACTTTTGTGCTTTCCAAAAAAGGCAATAATCTGATGTCCATTCACAAAGCCTTGCTCGTAATTTAAAATCAAAAAGTCCAAGAACAGACGCTCATTTGCCCCTAACAAAAAGCGAATAGATTTCTTCAATTTATTGCGTTTTAATCGACGGTAAATTTCAAAAATCAGGGCCACAGATAGGATGGCAAGTAGCACAGCACCGAATAAAGCAAATCGCTCATACCACGGCGCTTCATCCAATGTACCGATATATTCCGCCTCTCTAATAAGGGTTTGAACAGAAACCATTGTAAAACCAGGTTCCTCTACCGAGGCCTTCACTAAATTATTGGACCAAACTAATGAATCACCACTCACATGCATATAGGCTTCAGGATCATCCCCTCGCTGTGCATTTAAGTA
>JACCDY010081702.1_pt1 | contig 10177 bp, 2 predicted proteins | sample 7446391 | NCBI WGS metagenome assembly JACCDY01 (sample SAMN15323451, study PRJNA562643) | freshwater metagenome | isolation source: river surface water | place: USA:Blue River Watershed | collected 2017-08-18
CAGGATTCTTAGAAAAATATAATGTAGACGACGTTTTCTTACGAAATGTGATCGTAGGTCTCCTTCGTAGTTTGAATGAAAAACTTACCTACACCCAGATTAACGACCAGCAACAAATACTTGAGGTGTTTGTCCCATTCTTCTATTCAATGTCAGGTGATGAATCGTTCCTTCAAGACTATTACTTGGATTATTTCGATTGTGATGGTAATTCACCCTTTGCGGAGGGTAACTATGATGTGATACCGAGGGGTATCGTTAACCTCAATGGAGTAAACATCGACCAGAATGCTTTAACCAGTGGATTTGTTCGTGCAACATATAATATCGAGGATACCACAGGTCAAATGAAAGCTCTGTCTGCATACACAAACTTCATTCCTTTGGTTCTCTCTTTCGACGTGACTTTAAGAGCTGACACCTTACTCGATACGTTCAAGTTGTTCCAATCAGCAGTTCAGACTTTCTATAAAGTATATGACTTCAGCGTAGAATTCGGAGGAATGAGAATTCCAGTTCAAGTAGGATTTCCTGAGGATTATCCGAACGATAAACAATTAGAATTTTCTTACGGATCAACTCAAAAATTTATAGAGACTAAGTTTTCGATTACAGCCGAAACTTATTTCCCTCAAAAGGATCTTGCAACGGAAAGATTCAGAGGAAACCTCATGCAAGCTGGCATCAGATTTAACCTCCGTGTGGATGGATTAGGGGATCCCCCCGAGAAAACCATGTTCTAATTCTTATAAATCTTCTACAAATTTAGGTAATTGATTTGAATATATAGTGGTAAAGAACTGTTGTACATTCTGAATCATGGCAAATAATTTTCCTAATTTTCCTTTAGTTGATCCTGGTTTAAAGGTAAGGATAATCGATGGATCAGACAGTCAAACCTTAGATCAACTCTACTTCGTAGGTAGCACAAACAATTATGTAAAAAAGGTTGCCCCGAGGGAGGTTTCCAACTATTCTTCGTTTGGCAATTTCTGGACCAAACAGATCAGTGTGCAGGATCAATTCAGGGACATTTTAGATGGTGGAGATTCTTCCCCAGGAACATCTCAATTTGTTGGACCGATTATAGGTGGTGAATTTCCTACGACAGCATCACAATTAAATCAGACCTAGGAAATGGCTTTTAGAATACAAATCAGACGAGACACTACTGTTAGATGGGCAACAGCCAATCCTATTCTTCTAGAGGGGGAAATGGGATTAGATACAACTTTGAATTGCCTGAAGATTGGTGATGGTATTAACAACTGGAACGATTTACCATATTTTATTTGTCAAGGAGCAACAGGACCGAACGTATAAAAAAGAAATGTAATTAGATGGCATTCAGAATTCAGATAAGAAGAGACACCTCTCTGAGATGGAGCACAAACAACCCTGTTCTTCTACAAGGTGAATTTGGTTATGAAACAGATACAGATTGTCTTAAAATAGGAGACGGAATTAATCCGTGGAACGATTTAGCATACCTCATTTGCGGTGCAGCAATTGACCCTGTAAATATTTTCGAGGATGGAACCCTAGTTCTTGAGGGAGCAACTGGAATCAACTTTACTGGATCTGGAGTTTCTGTAACTTCATCTGGTGGAATTGCAACAGTTACAATTACCGGTGGAACCGGTGGAACAGGCAGCGGATCGAGCGGTTCTTCAGGATCGAGCGGTTCTTCAGGATCATCCGGTTCAAGTGGTAATTCAGGAGCAACCGGGGCTCAAGGTACTCAAGGAGCAACGGGACCTCAAGGAGTGGCTGGTGTTACTGGAGCAATTGGTGCAACTGGTGCTACTGGACCCGGATCTAATATAAATTCTTTCGAGGAGGGAATACAAGTCAATTCTATCGGGATGACTGGGATAAACTTTGTTGGGCCAAACGTTACAGTGGCAGAGTCCTCACCAGGTTACGTAGTCGTAAGTATTCCAGGTGGAACCGGAACTTCAGGAACCTCTGGTATATCGATAACTGGCCCAGCTGGACCAACTGGAGCAACAGGTCCGCAAGGTAATGTTGGACCAACAGGTCCTTCTGGAGGTCCTATCGGACCTACCGGTGAGACTGGTCCACAGGGACCCACAGGTGAGACTGGACCAACGGGATCACAAGGTGCAACTGGAGCTGATTCTACTGTTCCGGGACCTACTGGTGCAACTGGACCTCAAGGACCGACCGGTCCTGCAGGATCTGGAACAAATTTAGGAACTTTTGGTCCAACCGGTGCAATTTCGACAGGGGTGACTGGTATCGGAATTACTGGAACTGGAGTATCTGAAACGTCACACGCGAATGGAATTACTACGTACACAATATCTGGAGGAGGCAGCACCTCTTATGCTGCGAGAATTAATTACGATACATCATCGGTAGTTGTTTCTCCTGCTATAATTCAAACTGGAAGCCCATGGCAAAGCTCGGGATTCTCTGTAACCGTAACTTCTAATATCGATGTAAAATTCCAATTTTCAAACGAATCTACTCCTCCTAGGAGCGTAATCGGGTATTTTTACAATGCCAACGACGATAAGTACGCTGTAACTGATTTCGGATTAGGTAGTAACGGCTATCAAATATCAACAGTTCTAAGTTCAACTGTTAGCAGCAACCAAGCTTCAAATAACTTCTTTACGAATTTTGGAAGTTTTCAGTTGCAATTAAATATGACTCCAACGAATTACGGTGGAGCGAAGAAAAACGTTCCTCCTGTATTTGTACACGCATACGTTGTTTTTACTTTTTAAAAAAAATCTGAAAAATTGGCTTACTATAGTTATCCAGACTCACCAGTATTAACCTTGTTTGGTATATCGGGGACAAGCGCCGGGGTTACAAAATACGGAATCTCTGATAATACTGGGCTTGGCCCTAACGGCTCGGATAAATTCAGGACTTATTCTGTAACTGTATCTGGTATATCTGCACAAGCTATAGGTGATGCTGCTGTAAGGGACAGTCTGGGATTAAACACTGGTGGTCAATACACAGCGATCGACATACAAGTTGGTGATTTTATCTCAGATTCGGATGGAGTTAGAATTTATAGAATTATAAGTATAGCTTCCAAAACTGTAAACTCGATAACTTTTACATACGAGGACGTGTGGATGTCCGTTGCAAAATCCAGATCTGACCGGGTCAACGCCTTACCTAACGCATCAACCGTAGTTTTCTTTAGCGTAAATGATGACAACAACCCATTAATATCTTACTCCGGCTCCGACTTCTTTTCAAACGATAAGGCAATTGATAGAATAGTATCTTATTTTAGCACTTACACACCGTTCCAGACATTCACACTAAATCCGATATCTGGCTATGGATCTTTAGAAATAGGTGATGTTGTAACTGCAACAGGTGGAACCGGAAATTACTCAATTGTCAAAGTCACCGACGTAGAACAAACTCCGATAGGAACTGTCGCACAATTATTCGGGGGAAATAATGTAATAGTTAGGCCTTTTAATAAAATTTTAATCAATTACGACGCTCCACAGGATTTAGTTGGTGGACAGATTGGCGATATATGGTATTCTGGGCCAAGTGGAAGTATAGATAGAATTAGCGTCGAAAATAGACCGGTTTTTTATCAGATAACAAACTCTGTAGAATCCTTTGTTACTGGAACTTATGACAATCCAACTTTTGATGAAACTTCTTATAATTTTATTTTAAATTATATTGAAGTAATACCTGTTTCTGGAACGGGATCAACAGGTCTTTCTTTGTCACAGACTAGAGACAGAATTAATTTGTTCACTTCTCTCACTCAAGTTACAGCATCTATTAGTACATCGGGTGGAGGAAACGCTTCGGAAACAACAAATTTAACTCTGGCATATTCCCCGGATCTTGCAGCATTTTTGAGTTCGAGCCCAGGTGGAACCGGATCATACCCTTCTGCAACTCTACAATTTTCCATAACGGATGGAAGCTCTACCACTTTCACGGTTTCTCCGAAAATCGCTGACACTACAATTTCTGGGTATCCAGCTGCTTCCGCTGCACAATTAGCTAGCGAAATCAATGCTGCTGCAGCAACAGCTGGTGCATCTATCTTTGCATCCCCTGGGATCAACACGATTACAATAACCGAAACAAACTCAGGAAACCTTATACTTTCGAACGTAAATTCTGATAATTTCGGAACTCCGATGTTTGATTCCGGCAGTGGATCACTATCTGGAATTGCTACAGGTACTACCACTCCACCTGCTTTGTTGCAATATTTGAAATTGACGAGACCAGACGGTGGTGAGATAGTCACTCAAGGTAGCTGGATAAATCAGGTTGAAGGATCTGGATTATACAGTGTTTCCAATGGCAATCCTCCTTGGATTTTAATGTTGAATCCGCAGGTATCTAGCGGAGCATCCGATGTCTCTATTTTTGGACCAACAGGAGTTCAAGCAACACCAGGGGCAACCGGTATTCAATTCATAGGAGGAACTGGTACTACCGTTACCATGGGTGGAACTGGGGATTTTGTCACAGTAACAATTACCACTGACAACTCTGGTGGCGGAGCAACTGGAGCGGCAGGAACGAGTGGAACTTCAGGAACGAGCGGTCAATCTGGAACGTCGGGTGTATCAGGAACTTCTGGAACAAGTGGTTTATCAGGAACTTCTGGAACTTCGGGAACACCAGGGACATCAGGAACTTCAGGTATTTCAGGAACCTCTGGTATTTCAGGAACGTCAGGAATTTCAGGAGTAAATGGTTCAAGTGGTACCTCCGGGGTAAACGGAACAAGTGGAACCTCTGGAACAAGCGGTTTATCAGGTACGTCAGGAATTTCTGGAACTTCAGGTGCATCAGGAACTTCAGGTGTATCAGGAACATCAGGTGCATCAGGAACATCAGGTATATCAGGAACATCAGGTATATCAGGAACATCAGGAACGTCGGGAATCTCAGGAACATCGGGAATCTCAGGAACATCCGGTACTTCTGGAATCTCAGGAACAAGCGGTTTAGCAGGAACCTCTGGAACAAGTGGTTTATCAGGAACTTCAGGTATCTCGGGAACGTCAGGAATCTCAGGAACCTCTGGTATTTCTGGAGTAAATGGAACCTCAGGTATCTCTGGAACTTCTGGAACGAATGGTTTATCGGGAACATCAGGAATCTCAGGAACATCCGGTATCTCTGGAACTTCTGGAACGAGTGGTTTATCTGGAACATCAGGAATCTCAGGAACCTCCGGTAACTCTGGAACGTCTGGAATCTCAGGAACGTCAGGAACCTCTGGTCTCTCAGGAACCTCCGGTAACTCTGGAACATCTGGAATCTCAGGAACGTCAGGAACCTCCGGTATTTCAGGAACCTCTGGTATTTCAGGAACCTCCGGTATCTCTGGAGTAAATGGAACATCCGGCATCTCAGGAACATCAGGAATTTCAGGTACAAGTGGATCATCTGGATCATCGGGTGTCGCTGGAACTTCAGGAACCAGCGGATTTTCTGGAACCTCTGGAATAAGCGGATCCGCTGGAACATCTGGTGTCTCTGGAACGAGTGGATCTGCAGGATCTTCGGGAACATCAGGAACAAGTGGATCTGCTGGAACATCTGGTGTCTCTGGAACGAGTGGATCTTCAGGATCTTCTGGAACCTCGGGTATCTCAGGAACCTCAGGAACAAGTGGAACTGATGGAACCTCGGGGAATTCTGGAACATCTGGAACCTCCGGACTTTCTGGAATAGACGGTACGTCTGGAACCTCTGGGTCTTCCGGATTAAGTGGAACATCTGGTTCCTCTGGAATAAGTGGAACTTCCGGCTCGTCTGGATCTTCAGGAACAAGTGGATCTTCAGGAACAAGTGGATCCTCTGGAACATCTGGAACTTCTGGTGTCTCCGGAACGAGTGGATCTTCAGGAACATCAGGAACAAATGGATCTTCAGGAACATCTGGTGTCTCTGGAACCTCAGGAACAAGTGGTTCATCAGGATCTTCTGGAACAAGTGGATCTTCTGGAACCTCTGGTGTGTCAGGAACCTCAGGAACAAGCGGATCTGCTGGAACCTCAGGTGCCTCCGGAACTTCTGGAACAAGCGGAACCTCTGGAATCTCTGGAGTAAATGGAACAAGTGGCTCCTCCGGTTCCTCCGGTTCCTCCGGAACTTCAGGAACAAGCGGTTCGTCAGGATCTTCTGGAACTTCAGGGACAAGCGGAACCTCTGGAACATCAGGAACAAGCGGATATGTGGTTTATTCCGCGTTGATGAATGCGCAGATAAATCAGACTATTGGCGGGGTACAATACACTTCATCTGATATAGTTTCTAACACTGTTGCATGGAATTACCACGGATCCATAACAACACCTAATCAGTTTACATCTTCGGATGCTTTACATACTGCAGCTGTTTCATTTGGTGGATATGACGATTGTTCTCACACAAATACTGTTTCAAATCAGCTGTTGGGAGCTGCTAATGCTCTAAATGACGTCAAAATTATTAATAACGGTCTAAGTGTTACACTAGGACAATTTAGAATTTATGATTGTAATAACCCGGTAAATTTTGTAAATGCTGATATTAACAATATAGAAATCTACGGTGCCACGGGATTCACCTTCATGTGTAATGGATATAGCAATGGAGGTGGAACGTTTACAAATTCATCAAAACTTGGAATCGAGATTGAGGTATATGGAGCAGCGGGATCCTCTGGTGCTACTGGTGCAACCGGACCTTCAGGAACGAGCGGAACCTCCGGTTCTTCTGGTACATCAGGAACCTCTGGGACTAGCGGATCCTCAGGAACCCCGGGAACAAGCGGAACATCGGGTTCTTCTGGAACTTCCGGAACAAGTGGTTCTTCAGGATCTTCAGGAACCTCTGGAACAAGTGGATCCTCTGGTATTAGTTGTTTAAGTTACACCATTACAAACACCGGGGGTACGGTTCTATACTTCAATGCTAATGATTGTGATGGTAATTTTTCTCCAACACCTCCAGTAGGGGTCGGCCAATCTTATACTTCTTGTTATTTAGGTGGTTCTGTATCAATTGTATCTGGAACAGGAACTATATCGCTAAATGGTGGTTGTTCAGGTTCTTCAGGAACTAGTGGTACAAATGGTACCTCAGGAACGTCAGGAACGTCAGGATCCTCAGGCTCTTCAGGAACCTCAGGAACTTCCGGAACATCTGGCTCTTCGGGGTCTTCTGGTACCTCTGGGACTTCGGGTTTTTCGGGCACATCCGGAACATCTGGGATTTCTGGAGTAGATGGAACAAGCGGAACCTCCGGTTTTTCAGGATCCTCTGGAACCTCGGGATCTTCAGGATCTTCTGGAACCTCCGGAACATCAGGAACAAGCGGTTCATCCGGAACTTCATTTATTTGGAGAGGAGTCTGGAACTCTGGTACTACATATTACGAAAACGAAGTAGTCTATTTTAATGGCAGCTCCTACATTTGTGTCGCAAATGCTTCGACTGGAGAGCAACCCGGTTCAAGCTCTTCTTGGGAATTAATATCACTAGCAGGGACCAACGGAACTTCAGGATCTTCTGGAACATCAGGAACCTCCGGTTCTTCAGGTTCTTCAGGAACATCAGGATCTTCTGGAACAAGCGGAACGTCAGGATCTTCTGGATCTTCTGGAACGTCAGGATCTTCAGGATCTTCTGGAACGTCAGGATCTTCAGGATCTTCTGGAACAAGCGGTTCTTCTGGAACAAGTGGTTCTTCTGGAACAAGCGGTTCTTCCGGAATAAACGGTATATCGAGCGGTCTAGTTTACTACTACGATGGACCTACTGCTTCACAAACAGTTCCGATCGGATCATTAATAACCGACGACTTATTACTTTTTCCGAACACAGGAACACAAACCATTATTACTACAAGCAATTTTGATCCTGCTGACGGAAATACAAAAATAGCACAGTTCGTTACACCTGCTACTCCGCTGGACACTGTAACTATAATCCCTGGAATATGGGTAAGTAACCTATTCGCTCAAAGAACTGCAGGAACTGGAGATCTAGTGTACTGGATAGTTATCGACGAAATGCAGTCAGACGGAACAACTTTGATTGCAAATATTGCATCAGGATCACCTTCTTCGGGCACAATAATCACTAATACCCAGAATAATTACATATACAGCCAATATGTACCTTCTTATGTTCTAGCATCAATCAACTCTAGAATTAGGGTTAGTGTTTATGCAAACACCACAGGCAACAATACGTCGTTTAATATCGAAATGAGAAACTCAACTCTTTCGAATATCGTAACGACATTGGCGGCAAACATTGCAGGTTCTTCTGGAACATCAGGATCCTCAGGATCATCTGGAACAAGCGGGTCCTCTGGATCGTCTGGAACATCAGGATCCTCAGGATCGTCTGGAACATCAGGATCCTCAGGATCATCTGGAACAAGCGGAACCTCTGGATCTTCCGGAACCTCTGGAACATCAGGATCCTCAGGATCATCTGGAACAAGCGGAACCTCTGGATCTTCCGGAACCTCTGGATCCTCAGGATCATCTGGAACAAGCGGAACCTCTGGATCTTCCGGAACGTCTGGAACATCAGGATCCTCAGGATCATCTGGAACAAGCGGAACCTCTGGATCGTCTGGAACTTCTGGAACCTCTGGATTTTCAGGAACAAGTGGAACCTCGGGTCAAGATGGTATTTCCGCCGGTCAAGTATATTATTTCAACGAGAGCCAAAATTCAGGAGTTACTGGATATAAAGTATTGTCTCCCGATCCATCCGGAGCAGCTCAGCAAACCGTTACTACCTCTTTATCTGGAAATGCATCAGGTATACTCGTTTCTGATTACATAACTCCGGAATTGGGATTTGCTGTCATCCCCGGAGGGACACAAAGATTTCATCTTCATTACTTAAAGCAAGCAAGCAATGACCAGATTGTAGCTTATGTGGAGATTCAATTAGCGGATAGCACTGGTACACCAATTGGTCCAACAATTTCTTCCGGAACTGAGTTAGTAGGATGGGTGACCGCAAGTATACCAGTAGAAGTCAATGTTGATCTGGTTCTCACAACTACTACCATTGATCCAACTAATCGAATGATTGTTCGATTGTATTTGAACAATAACGATTCAACATCACATTCGGTCATATACTACACTGAAGGTACTTCTTATTATTCGTTTGTACTTACTTCAGTAGGAGCAATTGCAGGAACCTCCGGATCGAGTGGCTCTTCTGGTTCTTCAGGATCTTCTGGAACCTCAGGATCTTCCGGAACAAGTGGAACATCAGGATCTTCAGGATCTTCTGGAACAAGTGGAGAGTCAGGTTCTTCCGGAACAAGTGGAACCTCAGGATCTTCAGGATCCTCAGGATCCTCTGGAACAAGTGGAACCTCAGGATCTTCAGGATCCTCAGGATCCTCTGGAACAAGTGGAACGTCAGGTTCTTCTGGAACAAGTGGAACGTCAGGAACATCAGGATCTTCCGGAACAAGTGGAACATCAGGCTCTTCCGGAACAAGTGGAACGTCAGGTTCTTCCGGAACAAGTGGAACGTCAGGAACATCAGGATCTTCCGGAACAAGTGGAACGTCAGGTTCTTCTGGTGCTACTGGTGCTACCGGACCTGCATATGAATACCGCCAGGTATTTTACATTGACCCTAATGGATCTAACAGTTCCAGCGATGCTAACTATATAGGTCCTGACTCCGCATATAATCCTGTAATTGGGGATCTAACAAAGCCTTGGAGAACAATTGGCGGCGCGATCAGTTGGTATGCAACTAACGGTATGACTGGTGGAGCTCATTCGGGAGATCCTACATTCTTCCTCTGGCCAGGTCAATACACCGCAGAACTATCAACAATAGAGATACCTTCAAGTGCTAAGATAACAATTCAATTAAGTGAAGGATCTAAAGTACCATGGGCAGTTAACAATGGATTGTTCCATCTGAACTATCAAAGTCAATTGGTTATATCTGGAGCTAGTCAAGCACATGGATATAGATCTACTGTTAACGAGGAATTTCTTGGAACAAACGGTCCATTGATTAAACTAGATGCTACTTCTGACGACTGCTACGTTTCTCTCTCTTCCATAAGAGCCAGAGTCACTACGAGCTGGCCAATATTGGATCTTCAGCCAGGAACAACAGGATCTGGTGTTTGTGAAGTGACTGTAAA
>JACCDY011496661.1_pt1 | contig 10177 bp, 8 predicted proteins | sample 7446391 | NCBI WGS metagenome assembly JACCDY01 (sample SAMN15323451, study PRJNA562643) | freshwater metagenome | isolation source: river surface water | place: USA:Blue River Watershed | collected 2017-08-18
CGCGCGAGCTCGCCGCGCAGGTCGAAGAAAGCGTGCGCACTTACGGCAAATATCTGAAGCTCTCCTCTGCCGTGATCTTCGGCGGCGTGAACATCAATCCGCAGATACAGCGACTGGAGCGTGGCATCGACATTCTGGTCGCCACGCCGGGCCGGCTGCTTGATCTGCTGCAGCAAGGCGCCGTCGATCTCAAGCATGTCGAGATCCTCGTGCTCGACGAAGCTGACCGCATGCTCGACATGGGCTTCATTCGCGACATCCGCCGCGTGTTGGCCGCCCTGCCGCCCAAGCGTCAGAACCTGCTGTTCTCCGCCACCTTCTCGGATGAGATCAAGGCGCTCGCCGACGGCCTGCTGAACAACCCGGCGATGATTGAAGTCGCCCGGCGCAATTCCACCGTTGAAGTCATCTCGCAGAAAATTCACCCGGTCGATCGCGACAAGAAGCATCTGCTGCTGACCCACCTGATCAAAGAACGCAACTGGTTCCAGGTGCTGGTGTTCACGCGCACCAAGCATGGCGCAAACAAGCTGGTCGAACAGCTTGGCAAGGCCGACATCAGCGCCATGGCCATTCACGGCAACAAGAGTCAGGCTGCACGCACCCGCGCGCTGGCCGAGTTCAAGAGCGCCGAACTGCAAGTGCTGGTGGCCACCGATATCGCCGCGCGCGGCATCGACATCGATCAACTGCCGCATGTCGTCAACTACGATCTGCCTAACGTGCCGGAAGACTATGTGCATCGCATCGGCCGCACGGGTCGTGCCGGCGCGACCGGCGAAGCCGTGTCCCTCGTCTGCGTGGATGAGAACGGGCTGCTGCGCGACATCGAACGCTTCATCAAGCGCGAAGTACCGCGTGAAGTGATCGCCGGTTTCGAGCCCGACCCCAGCGCAAAGCCGCAACCCATTCAGCTGCGCAGCCAGGATCACCGCCAGCGTTCCGGCGGACGCCCCGGACAACGTGCGGGCGGAGGGCAATCGCAACCCCACCGCGGCCAGAACAGCGGACAGCAGCGCAACGCATCCGGCAAAACCGGGCAAAGCGGATCGCCCGTTCGCACCAGCTCAACCGGTACCGCGTCGCAGCGGACGCCTGCCAGCCGCGCCCCCGCGCTGCTGAGCCAGCCCGCCGCGAATGCCAACACGCACAAGCGACGCAGCGGCCAGCGCTAAGTAAAGCAGCAGCCGGGCCTGCCCCGGCTGTGCTACATTTTTGTTTCATTCTCAAGCCGGGCCCAGCGCCCGGCTTGATGTAATTGGCTCCCAACCATTCACCTGAGCATGAGCGCAGCCGAGCGCAACAATCACGACAGCCATACCCCGATGATGCGTCAGTACCTGGGCATCAAGGCGCAGCATCCCGACTTGCTGCTGTTCTATCGGATGGGCGATTTCTACGAGCTGTTTTTTGAGGACGCCGAAAAAGCAGCGCGCCTGCTGGGCATCACCCTGACCCAGCGCGGCAACTCCAATGGCCAGCCGATCAAGATGGCGGGCGTGCCTTTTCATTCGGTTGAGCAGTATCTGGCCAAGCTGGTGAAGCTGGGCGAATCCGTCGCCATCTGCGAGCAGATCGGTGATCCGGCGACCAGCAAAGGGCCGGTCGAGCGCCGCGTGCAACGCATCGTCACCCCCGGCACGCTGACCGATGCCGAACTACTTCCTGAAAAATCCGAACGACCGCTGCTGGCCCTGTGCGTTGTCCGCCAGCGCAAACAGTGGCTCATCGGCCTCGCATGGCTGTCGCTGGCCAGTGGACGTCTGCGCGTGACCGAGATCGCCGCCGACGAGAGCACCCTCGCTGCACGCCTGCGGCAGGAACTGGAGCGCATCGCCCCCGCTGAAATACTTGCCGACCACGCACAAGCCGGTCTGCTGCAAGAGCAGCTGAACACCCGCGCCACGGTCGTCGCCGACTGGCACTTCGAGATCGCCGCCGGCGAAAAATCCCTGCTGGAGCAATTGGGTGCGACGAGTCTTGCCGGCTTCGGCGCGCAAGATTTGTCCGCGGCGCTGGGCGCTGCGGGCGCGCTGCTGCTCTATGCGCGCAACACGCAGGGCAAGCATCTGCAGCATGTGCGCACGCTGACAGTCGACAATGAAAGCCACTTCATCGGCCTGGACGCCGCGACCCGCAGAAACCTTGAGATCACCGAGTCACTCCGTGGCGGTCCGCAGGGCATAGGGCCGACACTGCTCTCCACGCTCGATCACTGTCGCACCTCGATGGGATCACGGCTGCTTCGGCACTGGCTGCAGCACGCCAGCCGCGAGCAGCAGATCGCACGCCATCGACACGCAGCGATCGGCTGCCTGATCGACAACGGCAGCATAGCGTCATTGAGCGAGTCGCTGTCGCCCGTGCCCGACATCGAGCGCATCGCTACCCGCATCGCCTTACTCTCCGCGCGGCCGCGCGATCTGTCAGCATTGCGCGCCGGCTTGCAGCAACTGCCTCGTTTGCAATCTGCACTCGAGGGCAGCGACACTGCCTTGCCCGAGCTGCTCGCCGAGACCTCACAGGCACTGCAAGCGCCGCCGGACTGCCTGTCATTGCTGGAACGCTCGATCGCGGAAGAACCTGCCGCGATGGTGCGCGATGGCGGCGTGATCGCGCGCGGCTATGATGCCGAGCTGGATGAATTGCGCGCGCTCTCCGAAAACGCCGGACAGTTCCTGACCGATCTGGAGCGCCGCGAACGAGAGCGCACCGGCATCAGCAATCTTCGGGTCGAGTACAACAAGGTGCACGGCTTCTATATCGAAGTCACTCACGGGCAAACCGCCAAAGTCCCCGACGACTATCGCCGTCGTCAGACCCTGAAGAATGCCGAGCGCTACATCACACCGGAACTGAAAGCCTTTGAAGACAAGGCGCTGTCAGCGCAAGACCGTGCACTGGCAAGAGAAAAACTCTTGTACGAGCAATTGCTGCAGGCGCTGGGCGACCATATCGCATCGTTGCAGGTCGTCGCGCAGGCGGTGGCCACGCTGGACGTGCTGACCGCCCTTGCCGGTCATGCGCAGCGCCATCAGTGGTGCCCGCCTGAGCTGGTGGCCGAGCCGGGGATTGACGTCGTTCAGGGGCGTCACCCGGTCGTCGAGAACACCATCGAGCGCTTCATCGCCAATGATTGCCGGCTCTCGCCCGAGCGTCGTCTGCTGCTGATCACCGGGCCGAATATGGGCGGCAAATCGACCTATATGCGTCAGCTGGCGCTGATCACACTGCTGGCCTACGTCGGCAGCTATGTGCCTGCGACGTCGGCACGTCTGGGCCCGATCGACCGCATCTTCACGCGCATTGGTGCCGCCGACGATCTGGCGGCCGGTCATTCGACCTTCATGCTCGAGATGATCGAATCCGCCGCGATCCTGCATGGCGCGACCGAAAATTCGCTGGTGCTGATGGACGAGGTCGGTCGCGGCACCTCCACTTTCGACGGTCTGGCACTTGCCTGGGCAATCGCCCTCTGGCTGCTGCAAAACAACCGCAGCTTCACCTTGTTCGCGACGCATTACTTCGAGCTGACCCAGCTGCCGCAGTCCCACCCTGCGTGCGCGAATGTGCATCTGTCTGCGGTCGAACACAAGGACAGCATCGTGTTCCTGCATGCCGTCGAAGAAGGACCCGCCTCGCAGAGCTACGGTCTGCAAGTCGCGCAACTGGCTGGCGTGCCCGCAGGCGTGATACGCGCCGCGCGCAAACATCTTGCAGCACTCGAGGCGCACGCAGTGCAGTCGGACGGCCAATTCGATCTGTTTGCGCCGGTACCTGAATCCGAGCGCGAGGCTGAGCCCGCGAATGTCCCCACACGACACAGCCCCGCCATCGAAGCGCTGAGGGACATCGATCCCGATCGGCTCAGTCCCCGCGAAGCCCTGGAGGCGCTCTATCAGCTCAAGCAGCTGGTCAGCGGAGACGGGCAAGGCTGATGCGCTCCCTGATGTGCTCCCGGTACCGCTTGTACGCCCTGCTTGTGCTCGTGCTGGTGCTGGCCTCGGCCCTGGCGACGGCAGCGCACTCGGCCGAGCCTTTGCGCTTTACGGTGATGATGCATCTGATGAAGGATGCCGCAGACGACACCGAGCTGCGCGCCGCGTTCGAGGCTGCACAGTCGGGGGATCCGTCATTCATCGTCGTCAACGGCCTGCGCGCGCCGCGAGAGGCCTGCACCGACCGGCTTTACCGCCAGCGTGCCGCGCTGCTGGAAAGCGGCAGTGTGCCGGTGATTCTGTCCATGGCCGGCAGCGACTGGATCAGCTGTCGCGACCGGCAGGGACGGCCCGCGTCCATGGCCTGGCTGAACCTGCTGCGCGAACAAGTCTATGGCGAGATCAGCTGGAGCGGCGCCAAGCACCTGAACCTGCGGCGTCAGTCAGCCAGCCGGGCTTTTCGCAGCTATGCCGAGAACACGCGCTGGGTCGTCGACAACGTGCTGTTCGCGACGCTGAACCTGCCCGCAGAGAATAATCACTACATCGCCTCGGCCGGAGGCAACAGCGAATTCGAGGACCGGGCGACCGCCAACCGTGAATGGCTGAAGCGACTGGGATTGCAGGCAAAGATGGAGCGTCGCCCCCTGATCGTGCTCTTCTGCGACGGCAATCCGCTGCCCCTGCGCCGCAGCGAGCAGCGCGATGGCTTTACCGAGATCCGGCAACAGCTGCGCCAGCTGGCCGACAAGTCGGGGGCACGCGTGCTGCTGGTACAAGGACCGGAGCAGCGTTCGCCCAAGGTGCCCAGGGAGATCGTCTGGGAGGGCCGGCTGGGCTATGTCAACCTTCGCGCCGGCCTCACCGGCTTCGTGATTGATCTTGCAGCGCCGGAGCCCGTGGTGCTGTCAGAGGATCCCTGAGGACCGACAAACCGTTCTCGGGAAGCGCCGAGAGAGCACCACTGGGCTCAGGTACCCGCCGATTACTGCAACTGTATCGAGCGGAACTGATCGCCCTCATCATCATCGTCATCATGATGATGTCCGTGCGGTCCGTGCACATGGCCGTGAGCGACCTCTTCCTTGCTGGCGGCCCGTACCTCCACCACATCCAGCGCGAAACGCAGCGCCATGCCGGCCAGAGGATGATTGCCATCGAGGACGACCTTGCCGTCGGCAATGTCGGTCACCGTGAAAACGCGGGAGTCGCCATGGTCATCGCCATCGGGCGCGCCTTCGAACTGCATGCCGATCTCCAGAGGTTCTGGCAGCACCTCGCGTGGCTCGATCTTCACCAGATCCGCATCATATTCGCCGAACGCATCTTCTGGCTCGACCTGAATCGTCACCTGATAACCGGCGGCCTTGCCATCCAGCGCTTCTTCGATCTTGGGCAAGGTGTTGTGGTAGCCGCCATGCAGATAGACCATCGGCTCCTGACTTTCCTCGATCAGGTTCCCCTGCGCGTCCGACAGCTTGTAGTGCAAGGTAACGACCGTATCCTTGGCGATTTCCATGATGATGTCCTTGATAATATGCCAGCAGCGATTATACCTTCCGGGGTCTTGCTGCCCTCTCCGCGCGCCGCGTACAGCGGATGCGCCGATATAATCGCGACATGACAAATCCTTCCGTTCTCGGCGAAACCTCCGTCGCCACCTTCCTGAAAAAATACTGGCAGAAGAAACCTCTGCTGATCCGTCAGGCGATACCGCAAGTACAGCCACCGCTGTCGCGCGAGGCGCTTTTCGCGCTGGCCGCGCGTGAGGACGTGGAATCCCGGCTGCTGACCCACTTCAACGATCGCTGGTCGTTGAAGCACGGGCCGTTCGATGCGCTGCCGTCCCCGAAAAAAAAGCACTGGACCTTGTTGGTGCAAGGCCTCAACCTGCATCTCGATCAGGCAGCAGAGCTGCTGCATCAGTTCCGCTTCATTCCGGATGCGCGGCTGGATGATCTGATGCTCAGCTATGCGAGCGATGGCGGTGGCGTTGGCGCGCACTTCGATTCCTATGATGTGTTCTTGCTGCAGGTACATGGCCAGCGGCGCTGGCGCATCAGTGCGCAATCCGATCTGCGCCTGAAGGCCGGGCTGCCGCTGAAGATACTTGAGCATTTCACGCCGGAAGAGGAGTATCTGCTCGAGCCGGGCGACATGCTCTACCTGCCTCCCCACTACGCCCATGAAGGCGTCGCCGCTGGCGAATGCATGACCTGCTCCATCGGTTTCCGCGCACCCGCATGGCAGGAACTGGGGCAGGCCTTCCTCGAGTTCAAGGCCGATACGCTGGAGCTGCCAGGGCGCTATGCCGATCCCGGCTTGCCGCCCAGCCGTCACCCGGCGAAGCTGGATGATGAACTGCTGGATCGCGTAGAACGCCAGCTGCAAAGGATTCGCACCACGCGCGACGACGTGACGGTGTTCCTTGGCGAATATCTGTCCGAGCCCAAGCCCAGCGTGCTCTTCGATGGCCCGGACAAACCGCTCGCCCCGGCCCGGTTCCGCGCGCAAGCCTCGCGGGACGGACTCAGGTTGCACCGCAAAACGAAGATGCTGTATCGAGGTAAATATGTCTTTATTAACGGCGAATCGTTTCAGGCAGGCCCTGCGGATCAGGGGTTGCTGCGTCGGCTCGCCGATGATCGCCAACTGCCCGGCACGGCGTTGACGGAGGCCTCGGAAGACCTCCTCGAAAGCCTGCTTCAGTGGCATGCGGATGGCTGGCTGGTGGTCGGAAAGTGAGCGCCGGAACGGTATGCCCCCAGGGGCATAAACGGTCGATGGCGGGCACTTTTTTGTCATTTGAGCGCTGAAAATACCGCAAACTTTTTTCTTGCAAGAAAATGAATATTCCGAGGGCCCGATTGACGGATTTTCCCTGTGATTCGGCTTGCCAGCTTTTCAAGAACGCCGGTATAATTTCCGGTTAGGAAGTTTTGTCGGTGCGGCAGTGCGTCAAAAACGATCTGCCAATGCGAAAAAGCGACCTGAACGTGCGATAACTACCGGTAGTTATTAAACACACTTCAAGCGTTATTTTTAATACTCAACTGAAGGAAAATCATGAAAAAATCGTTGCTGATCGCTTCCCTGCTGGCTCTGGCTCTGGCTGCTTGCGGCAAGAAAGAAGAAGCTGCAGCTCCTGCACCTGCTGAAGCTCCTAAGGCTGAAGCGCCTGCTGCAGAAGCTCCGAAGGCTGACGCTGCTCCTGCTGAGGCTCCGAAAGCTGAAGAGAAGAAGTAATTTTCTCTCGCTTCACAAAAAAGCCGTCCTCTGGACGGCTTTTTTGCTTCTGCGTTCTCACTTCGTGTTTTTCCTCTGCTGTCCTCTGACTGTCCGCTAACACGTCAGCCATTCAAAGCCCTGCGCCTGACAGGCAATCGTCACCGGCACCTCGCGACCCACCACCGCATCAATCGCGGCACTGACCCGTTCCGGCGTATTGTTTTTCTTTGACAGATGCGCCGCGACCAGCGTTTTCAGACGGCGCTTGTCAATGGCCTCCAGCAGCTCGGCCGCATGCGCATTCGACAAATGCCCCAAGGGTCCGGCGATGCGAGACTTCAGTGACGCAGGATACGCCGACTGCGCCAGCATCTCGCTATCGTGATTGAATTCCAGCAGCAAGGCATCGCAGCCTGCCAGAGCCTCGATGACATGCGGCGTCGCGCGGCCGATGTCAGTCAGCACACCGAGCTTGCTGAGACCATCCGTGGCGACGTACTGCAAAGGCTCGCGCGCATCATGAGGAACGGTATACGGCGTGATCTGCAGATCGCCGACCGCAAAGGTCTCTGCGTCGCGGCAGATGCGCACATCGACGCCATGCGCATCACTGCGCACCGCGTCCAGCGTGCCATGACTGAGCCAGACAGGAACCCGATAGCGGCGAGCGAGACGAAACACGCCGCCTACATGATCGGAATGCTCATGCGTGACCAGAATGCCGGCGAGATGGGAGGGATCAACCTCGAAGCGCGCAATGCGCCGCTCGACTTCGCGCGTGACAAAGCCGCAGTCGAGCATCAGGTGCGTGGTGGTGGTGCCGGAAGCGGCCGAGATCAGCAGAGCATTGCCCTCGCTGCCGCTTCCCAGACTGGCAAATCTCATCGGATCCGTAATGGCGCAGCAGCGCCGATAGCGGTTTCGCGAAAATTTATTTCAGCTGATCGTTGAGCAGCGCAAGAATGCGTTCCGCGTTTGACGCCGGTGCAGCGTCACCCTGCTCATTGAGAACGCTGACACGCGTCTTCGCATCGCCTTCAGGCTTGACCAGCACGCGGTAACGCTGCGCGCCCTTCTTGTCGTCCCTGGAGCCGAACAGCTTGTCGAAGAAGCCCGGCTCGCTGACCTTCTTCTCGGCATCCGCGGCCTGATCCACATAGCGCACGAAGTACAGGCCGCGGTTGCGGTCACGATCCTCGACCGTGAACCCCACGCGGTCGAGGGCGAGCCCGACGCGCCGCCATGCACGGTCAAAACCTTCGTCGACGGCCAGATGACTGCCGGCAGAGTCTTTGTTCAGCTTCGCGCGCTCCTGGGCCGACTTGGCGGCATCGACCGCAGCTCTGGCGGACTTCGGCGAGTCCTGATTTGTCAGCCGCGCCATCAGGCGACCGAGGAATTCCGCTTCCAGTTCAGGATCGCTGGGGCGCCCTGTCCAGGTGGTGCGCTCATTCATCTTGTTGCCGGTCAGGACCTCGGCAGCGCCCCGGTGGCTGATGTAAATCTCGGTGCCGCCATCTGCGGTGCGCTCAAGACGGGTACGGAACTTGTCACGCTCACCCGTCGAGTACAGCGAATCAAAGACCTTGCCGATCGTGTTGCGGATGAAATCCTGGGGTATTTTTGCGCGGTTCTCTGCCCAGTCGGTCTCCATCACGCCGGCCTCGGGCGTCTCGATCGCCAGCAGGAATCCACTCTCCTGCCAGAACTCCTTGATCTGCGGCCAGAGCACCTCGGGGGACTGCTTTGCTACCAGCCAGCGCTGGCTGCCAGAGCGCTCGACACGCATGCCGGAGTTCGCCTCTGCCGACGGCGCGACCTTGCCTTGCACGGCCTGCTCCGGCGACTTCGCGCGCTGCGCATTGAAGCTGGATGCCGTTGCAGTGCCACGCGCATTGTCATTGACGGTGTAGCGGCTGTCACCCTTGATCTGGGTCAGATCAGGCGGCACTTCCAGCTTGGCGCCGGTGCTCTTGGCCTTGCTGGCGCTCTTGTAGTCGATCTTCTCGGGTTCGAGCATGTCGCTGACCGAGCTGCAGCCTGCCAGACTGGCAAGCGCGAGTGACAAGAGCCATGCAGAGCGGCGGCGCAAAAAACGTTGCGGGAGGACGAAAGAGGTCATGAGAAACGGCTCGAAAAAAGGTTCAGGATGCGAAGGCAAGAAAGAGATGCGGCATCGCCATCAGTCAATGCCTGCCTCGCGCAATGCAGAGCGGACAGCGTCATGGTGCGCGCTGCCCAGCGAGACCAGCGGCAGACGAATACCGGAAGGAATGCGCCCCATCTGCGTCAGCGCCCATTTCACTGGCACCGGATTGGGCTCGACGAACAGGCGGTTATGCAGTGGTATCAAACGATTGTTGATGGCGACGGCCTCGGCGATCTTGCCCGCCATTGCCGCTACGCACAGCTGATGCATCGCCTTGGGCGCGACGTTGGCAGTCACGGAGATATTGCCCTGTCCGCCGCAGAACATCAGCGCCATCGCGGTGGCATCATCGCCGGAGTAGACAGCGAAGGAGGATGGCACTGCACGCAGCAATTCCGTGCCGCGAGCGAGATTGCCGGTCGCATCCTTCACGCCCACGATGCCGGGTACGGACGCAAGACGCACGATGGTGTCGTTGCTCATGTCCGCGACCGTGCGACCGGGCACGTTGTACAAGATCACCGGCAGATCGACCGCTTCGGCAATCTTGCGGAAGTGCTGATACATGCCTTCCTGCGTCGGGCGGTTGTAATACGGTACGACCTGCAGTGAAGCACTCGCACCCACGCTTTTTGCGTAGTGCGTCAGCTCGATCGCTTCCTGGGTCGAATTGCCGCCGGTGCCGGCAATCACGGGAATACGACCGGCCACATGTTCGATGCAGACCTTGATCAGTTCGCAATGCTCGTCCACCGAGACGGTGGGCGATTCACCGGTCGTGCCGACGATCACGATGCCATCGGTGCCTTCGGCGATATGCCAGTCGATGAGCTTTTTGAGGCACGGCAGGTCAAGACTGCCG
>JACCDY010230159.1_pt1 | contig 10174 bp, 10 predicted proteins | sample 7446391 | NCBI WGS metagenome assembly JACCDY01 (sample SAMN15323451, study PRJNA562643) | freshwater metagenome | isolation source: river surface water | place: USA:Blue River Watershed | collected 2017-08-18
CCGGGCGTGCAGCATGGCGCCGCTGCACATGGCGCAGGGCTCCAGCGTCACATACAGCGTGCAGCCGTCGAGCCGGTAATTGCCGAGCACCCGGGCCGCTTCGCGCAGCGCCACCACCTCGGCATGGGCCGTCGGGTCTTGGCTGGCAATCGGGGCGTTGCGGCCTTTGGCGATCACCTGGCCATCTTTTACGACCACCGCCCCCACCGGCACCTCACCTGAGGCCAAAGCCTCACGGGCTTGGTCCAAGGCCATGCGCATGCCTTGCTCGTCACTCAGCCCATTCATGCGTCGACTTCCTCTTCGATGTGAAAGCGGTGCAAAAAACGGTGAAGCACGGGCGCACCCAACACAGCCACACAGATCAGCGCGACAAAACCACTGTAGAGCGCGTAGGTGGCGGCAAACACCTTGCCCGCGGTGCTGAGCGGCTCGCCCACCGGACCCATGCCCGACAAAATCATGGCCGCGCTCAGGTACGCATCAACCCAGGACTGGTCTTCGAGGGTGTGGTAACCGACAACGCCCACCAACAGAGAGACACCGATCAGCAGCAAAGCCAGGCCCGCGGCACTGATCAATCGACGGTGGTAGTCCGCCTGAGGGATCAAAGGTTTGCTGTAATGTTCAAACACGGTGTTTCATCCTTGGACTTGGGTTCCGCACCGGCGCCCGTCACGACCCACGGATACGACAGAGGCCAAAGGACCATCGAAATTGGCACATGCTGCCGCCTGCGGATCGATGTGGAGCAAGGGTTTGAAGAGGAACATTTCAATCTGAATGTACCAAAACAAAGGCACCCGAAGGTGCCTTTGTATCACTCCCACTCGATCGTGGCAGGCGGTTTTGAACTCACGTCGTAAGTCACCCGGTTGATGCCCCGCACCTCGTTGATGATGCGTCCGGACACTTTCTTGAGCAGCACGTAAGGCAACTCGGCCCAGTCGGCGGTCATGAAGTCGCTGGTTTGCACAGCGCGCAGCGCCACCACGTAGTCGTAAGTGCGGCCGTCGCCCATCACGCCCACGCTTTTCACCGGCAGGAACACGGTGAAGGCTTGGCTAGTCAGGTCGTACCAGGTCTTGCCCGACTCGTCCGTGAAGTTGCGCAGTTCTTCGATGAAGATCGCGTCGGCACGGCGCAAAAGGTCGGCGTATTCTTTTTTGACTTCGCCCAAAATGCGCACGCCCAAGCCTGGACCTGGGAAGGGGTGGCGGTAGACCATTTCGCGGGGCAAGCCCAGCGCCACGCCCAGTTCACGCACTTCGTCTTTGAACAGTTCGCGCAGGGGCTCCAGAAGTTTCAGGCCCAGTTGCTCGGGCAAACCGCCCACGTTGTGGTGGCTCTTGATGGTGACGGCTTTTTTGCTCTTGGCGCCGCCGGACACGATCACGTCAGGGTAAATCGTGCCTTGGGCCAGGAAGGTCGCGCCTTTGTGACCGCCATCGCCTGCTTTCAATTTCGCAGCCTGCTCTTTGAACACATCGACAAACAAACCACCGATGATCTTGCGCTTGGCTTCAGGCTCGCTCACACCCGCCAGTTTGCCGAGGAACAGGTCGCTGGCATCGACGCGGATGACCCTCGCGTGCAGCTTGCCCGCAAACATCTCCATGACCATGTCACCCTCATTCAGGCGCAGCAGGCCGTGGTCCACAAACACGCAGGTCAGCTGGTCGCCGATGGCACGGTGGATCAGGGCTGCAGCCACAGACGAATCGACGCCGCCCGACAAGCCGAGGATGACCTCTTCGTCGCCGACTTGCTCGCGGATTTTGGCGACCGCCTCTTCGATGTAGTCGCCCATGATCCAGTCTGGGCGGGCTTGGCAGATGTCGAGCACAAAACGGTTGAGCAGCGCCTGGCCCTGCACGGTGTGCGTGACTTCGGGGTGGAACTGCACCGCGTAAAAGCGGCGGGCCTCGTCGGCCATGCCCGCAATCGGGCAAGCCGGGGTCGAGGCCATGACCTTGAAGCCGGAAGGCATGGCCGTGACCTTGTCGCCGTGGCTCATCCAGACCTTGAGCATGCCGTGGCCTTCGGCCGTGCTGAAGTCTTCAATCCCCTTGAGCAGTTCGGTGTGGCCGTGGGCACGGACTTCGGCGTAGCCAAACTCACGTGTGGTGCCTGCCTCCACCTTGCCGCCCAGTTGCTGGGCCATGGTCTGCATGCCATAGCAAATGCCCAACACCGGCACGCCGAGCTCAAACACCGCATCGGGCGCTTTGTCGTCCACCTCGTACACACTGGCGTGGCTGCCCGACAGGATCACCCCTTTCAGCAGCCCATCGGCAGCGTACTCGCGCACCCACTCGCTGCTCACATCGCAGGGGTGGACCTCGCAAAACACATGGGCTTCGCGCACGCGGCGGGCAATCAGCTGGGTGACTTGGGAGCCGAAGTCGAGGATCAGGATCTTGGAATGCTGCATGGCAGGCGTCGTTCTTTGAGAAATGAAAAGGCGTCTGGGGTGCAGACGCCTTGGAGATCAGCTCCAGATTTTAGTCGGCCCGGTAGTTCGGGGCTTCTTTGGTGATCTGCACGTCGTGAACGTGGCTCTCACGGATGCCCGCCGCGGTGATTTCCACAAACTGAGACTCATTGTGCATGGCCTCGATGGTGGCGCAGCCGCAATACCCCATGCTGGCGCGCAAGCCGCCCGCCATTTGGTAAATGATGGACACCACCGAGCCTTTGTAGGGCACACGGCCTTCGATGCCTTCGGGCACCAGCTTGTCGGCATTGGGGTTGCCGGTGCTCGATTCCTGGAAGTAGCGGTCGGCACTGCCTTGTTGCATGGCGCCAATCGAGCCCATGCCACGGTAGCTCTTGTAGCTGCGGCCCTGGAACAAGACGATTTCGCCGGGCGCTTCTTCGGTGCCCGCAAACATGCCGCCCATCATCACCGTGCCCGCGCCTGCGGCAATGGCCTTGGCGATGTCGCCGCTGTAGCGGATGCCACCGTCAGCAATCAATGGCACGCCTGTGCCTTTGAGGGCCGTGGCCACGCTGTCCACCGCCATGATTTGCGGAACGCCCACGCCCGCCACGATGCGGGTGGTGCAAATCGACCCGGGACCGATACCCACTTTCACCGCGTCGGCACCGGCTTCGACCAAGGCCAAAGCGGCAGCGCCGGTGGCGATGTTGCCGCCAATGACTTCGATGTGCGGGTAGTTTTGCTTGACCCAACGCACGCGATCGATCACGCCTTTGCTGTGGCCGTGTGCGGTGTCCACCACGATGGCGTCCACACCGGCACGGGCAAGGGCTTCCACACGCTCTTCTGTGCCCTCGCCCACACCCACGGCTGCGCCCACGCGCAGCTGGCCAGCACCATCGCGGGCCGCATTGGGAAAGTTCAGTTGTTTGGTGATGTCCTTGACGGTGATCAGGCCCTTGAGCTCGAAGGCGTCGTTCACCACCAGCAGACGTTCGAGCTTGTGTTTGTTCAGCAGGAGCTTGGCTTGCTCGGGCGTGGTGCCTTCGGGCACGGTGATCAAGCGCTCACGCGGAGTCATGATCTCGCTGACCTTTTGGTCGTAGCGGGTTTCAAAGCGAAGGTCACGGCCAGTGACAATACCGACCACCTGGCGGCCATCGCATACCGGGAATCCGGATACACCCAATTCTTCTGACAAGGCCATGACCTGGCGCACGGTGGTGTCAGGGGTGATGACGACCGGGTCGCGCAGCACACCGGACTCGTAGCGTTTGACCTTGGCCACTTGGGCGGCCTGCTCACGTGCCGTGAGGTTTTTGTGCACGATGCCGATGCCGCCTTCCTGGGCGATGGCAATGGCCAAGCGCGCTTCGGTCACGGTGTCCATGGCGGCAGACACCAAAGGCAAATTCAATCGGATGTTGCGGGTGAATTGCGTCGCGAGCGACGTGTCCTTGGGCAGGACCTGGGAGTACGCGGGGACGAGGAGAACATCGTCAAAAGTCAGGGCTTTACCGAGTAGGCGCATAAGCGAGGGCTCCAAAAAAAGGATTGTACCCGTGCAGACCAAGGGATTTCCCTGATTTGAAGCCCAATAACCGGGCATCAACCGAGCGAGACATCCGCATTGGGCTTGTCGTTGGTTCGCTCAGGCGTTTTGGTAATGCAGCACTTTGAGGGACTTTTCGGGGTCGATGTCCCCAAACGCCGCCGGATTGGCCAAGCGCTCAACGAAACGCAGACTGGGTGCCGCCTCGGTCACTTGGGTGTGTAAAAACTGCGTGTCCAACTCGGGCGCATTCAAGCACAGCAGCACATGGCCTTGCGGCTCCAGCAAATCCGGCAGGCGGCGGATCAGCTTGATGTAGTCTTTGGTGGCAACGAAGCTGCCCTTTTGGTAGCTGGGCGGATCGACCACGATCACGCCATAAGGCCCCATCTTGTTGATCTTGCCCCAGGTCTTGAAGATGTCGTGGCCCAAAAAACGGGCTTTGGGCGGCAAGTCGTTGAGCCGGTGGTTTTGCTGGCCGATCGCCAAAGCGCCCTGGCTCATGTCCAGGTTCACCACCTGCGCCGCGCCACCTTGCAGGGCCACCACCGAAAACGCGCAGGTGTAGGCAAAGAGGTTGAGCACGTTTTCGTGTTTGGCGTGGTTTTTCAACCATTCGCGCCCATGGGCCATGTCCAGAAACAGTCAGTGGTTCTGCCCACGCAGCACATGCACGAGGTAACGGGCGCCCTGCTCGCTCACCACATGCGGCTCGGGCACGCTGCCAGCCATGAGGCGGGTTTCGGCTTCACCGGTCACCCGACTTTGGAACACCCAGTTGAGTGGCTGGCCCGGGGCCAGCGTTTCCCACCGGGCCTGCAGAGCGCTGTGGCAAGCGGCCAATTCTTGGTCGCTCACCGGTTTGAAACTGGTCAGCACCCACACGGGTGCAAACCAGTCGAGCGACCACTGCTCGCAGCCGGGGTACATGCCCCCTCGCCCGTGAAAAACACGCTGGGCGTCTTCGCTCAGGGGCATCTGGGCGATGGCATTCAAAAGCGCTTGCATGGGTCGGTCAATACCCGGCGGCCGAGCCACTTTTTCGATTGGCAAACAAACCTGTGCGGCCTTTGCCCTGTCGCTTGAAACGCTGTCGACGTGCCACTTTGGGGTCAACTGTCAGGGGACGGTAAAGTTCGATGCGGTCACCCTCGTGCACCACATGCGTCCACGGCACCTTGCGGCCCCAAATGCCGGTTTGTTGAAAGTGCAGCGATGACAAGGCCGCTGCGTTGGTCAACGTCTGGCTTTGCAGGTGCTGGTTCAGGGCCAGTTCCAGTGCCGCCTTGACGGTGCAGCCTTGCGGCACTTGCAGGCTTTGCTCGTGCACATGCCGTGGGCCCAGGCTCCAGCACAGTGTGACCTGAATCATCGAATCAGCCATAAACCGATTCGGCGCGTTTGACAAAAGCATCGACCAGGCTGGCTGCGATCTTGTCAAAAACCGGGCCGACGAGCGCAGCCAAAGTTTTGCTGGAAAAGCCATACTCAAGTTCCAGTTCGACTTTGCAGGCGCGTTGCGTGCCATCCCCCACAGGCGTGAAGCGCCACATGCCACTCAGGTTGGAAAAAGGCCCTTTGACCAGGCTCATGCCCACCGAGCGTCCTTCTTCGTGGGTGTTGCGGGTGGTGAAAGTTTGTTGCAAGCCGCCCAGGCTGATGCCCACTTCAGCCACCATGCCTTGCGCATCGGTTTCAAGCACGCGCGCTTGGTCACACCAAGGCAAAAACTCAGGATAGCGGTCCACGTCGGTGACGAGGCGAAACATTTCCTCTGGCGAGTACCAGATGAGCACGGACTTGTGGATATTCTTCATACAATGCTGCGATTGTAGTTTTCGAATGCGGTGCTTTGCTTTCAAGCCGCTTGGACTTTCTTGAGAAAAGCCAGGCCGTCCCCATCTGACCCCCATGGCCACCACCAAAAAAACAACCGCCGCCCCCACTTTCGCCAAGATCGCCGAAAACAAAAAGGCGGCCTTCGACTATTTTTTCGAAGAGCGCTACGAAGCCGGCATGGTGCTGCAAGGCTGGGAGGTCAAGGCGATTCGCGAAGGCAAAGTGCAGCTCACCGATGGTTATGTGGTCATCCGCAATGGCGAGTTGTTCATCATTGGCTGCCTGATCAACCCGCTCAAAACCGCGTCCACCCACATCAACCCCGAGGCCGCCCGCACACGCAAGCTGCTGCTGAACAAAGATGAGATCAAGCGGCTGATCGGCAAGATCGAGCAAAAGGGCTACACCCTGGTGCCGATCAACCTCCACTGGAAAGCGGGCAAAGTGAAGTGCGACATCGCGCTGGCCAAAGGCAAGGCCGAGCACGACAAACGCGACACCATCAAGGACCGCGAAGGCAAGCGTGAAGTGGAACGCGCCATGAAAAGCCGGCACCGAGACCGCTGATCACGGTTGGCAGCAGCCGACCATCCCAACTCAGGCCAAGTCTCGCAGCGGGTGGTGCTCAGAGGGCCAGGGGCTCACAAAGAAGCGCGCTGCTTCGGACGCATCCACCGCTTCCACACGTGCAGGTTTCCAGTTGGGCGTGTGGTCCTTGTCCACGGCCAAAGCACGAATGCCCTCGACGGTTTCGCTGTCAGCCACGGGACGCAAATGGAAGCAGTGGTGCACCATGTCGCGTTCCATGCGCAAATCGTCGGCCAAGCTCATGAGTCGGGCGCGGCGAATTTGCGCCAGCACCACATGCAGCATCAAGGGTGAGCGGTGGCGCAAGACATGTGCGGTTTTTTGGCTCCACTCGTCGGTGGCCGACTCCAGCTTGGCCAGCATGGCGGGGATGCTGGGCAGACCAAACACCTCATCGATTTGCGGTTGTGGTGTCAGCTTTTCTGGCGCTATGGCACCCGCTTGGGCCAGCACCCAACGCTCAACCGATTCGGCGTTTTCAAAGGGGCTGGTGGTCAGGGTGTTCCAGATGGGCTCCAGCATGCCGCTGGGCAGCGCGATGTCGGCCAGCTTGGCTGCGACCGCTTGGGGGCCATTGAGCATTTGTCCCGTCAAGCCAAGGTACTCGCCCAGACGACCAGGGCAACGGCTCAGAAAATAACCCCCGCCGACATCGGGAAACAAACCAATATGGGTTTCGGGCATGGCCATCTTGGTGCGCTCAGTCACGACACGCACGCTGGCGCCTTGGCTGATGCCCATGCCCCCACCCATGACAATGCCGTCCATGAAGGCGATGTAAGGCTTGGGGTAGGTGTGGATCAGGTGGTTGAGGCGGTACTCTTCGGTGAAGAAATCACCCAGGGAAGCGTCGCCGGCGTGTGCCGCTTGATGAAAAAAACGGATGTCACCGCCTGCACAAAAAGCCCCGAATGGGCCTTCCTTGCCAGTGCCGCGAACCGCCACCGCCAGCACTTGCGGATGGGTTTGCCAATCTTGCAATGCCTTTGTCAAAGCCCGGACCATGTCGAGCGATAAAGCGTTCAGGGCTTTCGGGCGATTCAGGGTGATGGTGCCAATACGGCCTTCAATTTGAGCGACGACTTCAGTCATTGTTTTTCCTCCAGCCTAACCATTGGTTCATGACCAAAGCCATGAGCACCAGGGAACCACCCAGCAAGACGCTCGATTGGGGAACTTCATTGGCACCCCACCAAGCCAGAGCAATCCCAAAGACGACCTCCAGCAAAGCCAGCAAAGAGACTTCGGGGGCTTTGAGCACGCGGGCACAGACAACCGACAAAGCACAGGGGATGGCCAACTGGAACAAGCCCAAGCCAGCCAACAAAGCCACATCATGCGCCGATGCCTGAAAGGGCATGGCCAGTGGCAAGGTCATCAAAGAAGAGAAAACAGCGCCCAGCAAAACCGAGGGGACAAGGTCCAGGTTTTGTCCCTCGGTTTGACTTTTTTGTACCAAAGTCCATTGGACTGCGCCCGCAATGGGAACGCACAAGGCGACCAATGAGCCGATCAGGAAGTTGGGGTCACCCAAGCTGAGCTGGTTGCCGTACATCCAAGCGATGCCGATTCCGGCCAAGGCAATGGCCAACCAAGTTCGAGCCGGTAAACGATGGCGCAGAAACAACCAGGTGATCAAGGCTGTGAGCAAGGGTCCAACCGCCAAAGTGATCAACACATTGGCCACAGCCGTCAAGGTCAAAGCCACCATGAATGCGGTGAACATGACACTCCAGCAAACACCCGATAGCCAAAAGTAGCGATTGCGCCAGGGCAAACGGGCAAAAACCCCCTTGCCCTGCCACAGGGGCAAAATGACCAGCAGCGACACCACCGTGAAGAAACTGCGCCAAAAGGTCACTTCAAAGCTGCGCGCTTCTTCCAAATGCCGAGTCACCACCCCGGCTGTTGACCACAAGGCGGCATTGCCGACCATGACCCATACGGCCATGGCGTGTGTCATTTTCATGATGGATCTCGGATCACTTGTTGCGCTTGCGATCGCTTTCCTTGAGGAAACGCTTGCGCAGACGCACGCTCTTGGGCGTGATTTCGACCAACTCATCGTCTTCGATGAATTCCACACCGTATTCCAGGGTCAGATCGATCGGAGGCGTGATCTTGATCGCGTCTTCTTTGCCAGACACGCGGAAATTGGTCAGCTGTTTGGTGCGGGTGGCATTGACCACCAGGTCGTTGTCCCGGCTGTGGATGCCCACAATCATGCCCTCATACACCGGGTCGTTCGCCTTCACGAACATGCGGCCACGGTCGTCGAGTTTGCCCAGGGCGTAGGCGAAGATTTCACCGTCGTCCATGGAGATCAGCACACCGTTCTTGCGGCCGCCGATTTCACCTTTGTGCGGCTCATAGCCGTCAAAGATGTTGGAGATCAGGCCAGAACCACGGGTCAGGTTGAGGAATTCGTTGGTGAAACCGATCAGGCCACGGGCAGGAATGCGGTATTCCAGACGCACACGGCCACGGCCATCGGGTTCCATGTTGACCAACTCGCCCTTGCGCTCGCCCAGCGCTTGCATCACGCCGCCCTGGTGGTTTTCTTCGATGTCAGCCGTCACCAGCTCAATCGGCTCGTGACGCTCACCATTGATGTCACGGTACAGCACGCGGGGCTTGGACACGGCCAGTTCATAGCCTTCGCGGCGCATGTTTTCCAGCAAGATGGTCAGGTGCAATTCACCGCGACCAGCCACTTCGAAGATGCCGTCTTCGTCGGTTTCCTTCACGCGCAAAGCCACGTTGTGTTGCAGTTCTTTTTGCAGGCGGTCCCAGATCTGGCGGCTGGTCACGTATTTGCCTTCACGGCCCGCCAGTGGCGAGGTGTTCACACAAAAGTTCATGGTCAGCGTGGGTTCGTCCACCTTGAGCATGGGCAGCGGTGTGGGCTTGAGCGGATCGGTCACCGTGACACCAATGTTCAGGTCGGCAATGCCGTTGATCAACACGATGTCACCGGGTCCTGCTTCGTTCACTTGCACGCGGTCCAGACCCTGGAAGGTCAGCACCTGGTTCACACGGCCCTTGATGGTCGAGCCGTCCGGACCTTCCATGACCACCACGTCCATGTTCGGCTTGAGGGTGCCCTGGCTGATACGGCCCACGCCAATGCGACCCACAAAAGTCGAGAAATCCAGCGCGGAAATTTGCAACTGGAGCGGCGCTGCAGGGTCACCGGCGTTGGGTTTGACGTGCTTGAGCACGGTGTTGAACAAGGCCGACATGTCGGGGCCCCACTGCTCGCCCGGCGCGCCCTCTTCCAAAGATGTCCAGCCATTGATGCCCGAGGCGTAAACCACCGGGAAGTCCAGTTGCTCGTCGTTGGCGCCGAGTTTGTCGAACAGGTCAAAGGCGGCGTTGACCACTTTGTCGGGATTGGCGCCAGGCTTGTCGACTTTGTTCACAACGACGATGGGCTTGAGGCCCAAAGCCAGGGCTTTCTTGGTCACGAAGCGGGTTTGGGGCATGGGGCCTTCTTGCGCATCGATCAACAGCACCACGCCGTCCACCATGGACAAAGCACGTTCGTCCTCACCGCCGAAGTCCGCGTGGCCGGGGGTGTCCACGATGTTGATGTGGGTCCCTTCCCAGCTCACGGCACAGTTCTTGGCCAAAATGGTGATGCCCCGCTCACGTTCGATGGCGTTGTTGTCCATCACGGTGTCCACCACTTTTTCGTGTTCAGCGAAGGTGCCCGACTGCCGCAGCAGCTGGTCCACCATGGTGGTTTTGCC
>JACCDY011129154.1_pt1 | contig 10169 bp, 16 predicted proteins | sample 7446391 | NCBI WGS metagenome assembly JACCDY01 (sample SAMN15323451, study PRJNA562643) | freshwater metagenome | isolation source: river surface water | place: USA:Blue River Watershed | collected 2017-08-18
CGGCATTGCCGGGTGGACGCACAACAGCACTTCGCGCACGGCAACGCAGACTTACGCCGGTACTTCGCTTACTTCGCTGGCGACGACTTCATACACGTCCGCGCCGCATTCTGGCGTTGCGATCTTCGGCCTCGCCAGCCCTGCGAGCGGCGCAAACAATCTCGTTACCACGATGTCAGCGAACACGGACGATATCGTGCATGGTTTCGTGTCCCTGACTGGCGCGAATTCGACGCAAAGCGGCACTGGGGCGACGGCGCAGGGATTCCCCTCAGGCGGCGGCGGGCAGCCTGCGGTTACGGTTACGGGCGTTGCCAACGGGATGATTATCGGCGCGTGTAACGATACCTGCGCTGCGGCGAGCCTGTCAAATTCCGAGACTGATATATGGGAAGCCAACAGTGCCGTTAATCAGGAAACAACGGTGAACGTTTGCTACAACACCGGCACCGGCAGCGTGCAAATGGACTGGACCGGGCCTAACTTCCTAGGTTACGGCGCGGCGGCGTTTCCGTTCGCGGCGAGCGCTGCGGCCCCGTCGAATCCCGGAAACTTCTTCTTGGCGATGTGAGGAACCAATGGCACAGATCACGCTGACAATCGACGACGCGCACGTTCCCCGCCTGCGGGCGGCTATTGCCGAGGACTACAACCTGCTGGACGAGAACGGCGTGCGCAGGAGCGCGACCAATGCCGAGGCGCGGCAGTGGATCATGGACCGCATCGTGGACGTGGTGCGCCGCGTCGAGCGAAGGCAAAAAGAGGCTGCGGCACTCGCTGCGGTCACGGACGAAGGAGTGACCATCGCATGACCAAGGACGAGGATTTGAGGGTGCAGGCAGCGACGCAAGAACTGGTCGCAGCAGTAGGCGCGGCGCATATGCGGTGCGCGTCCCTTGCCGCAGAACTGGCGAGCGTGCGGGCGGAATTGGCGGCGCTCAAGGAAAAGCCGGACCTGAAGGTAGTCCCTAACGAGGGCGCATGAGTGGGAATTTCGATAGCGCATCGTTCGATGGAAGCATCGGAGGTTTCGATGTTGACGGCGGACCTGCGCCTGTCGTCTCTGACGTTATCCGCAACTGGTCGCTGCGCAACTGGCGGCGCTGGAAGCGCGACGATCTTGAGGAAGGCGAACTCCCGCCCGAAGAGCGAGCCATCGCAAACGAGGCCATCCTTGAAGCCGAACGCGCTGCGTTGCAGCGGCAGGCGGGGCTTATCGAAGCTGCGGAACAACTGCGCATCGCCATGGAAGCACGCGAGCGCTACGAGCAGGCGTTTATGGCGGTGTATCACGAAGAGTATGTTGCGGAAATTGTCGCGCGTCTGTGGAAAGCGGACATGCGGCGCTTACGACTCAGGAAAGCGGCTGCGTTGCTGCTCCTGCACTGACGGAGGTAAATCATGGCAAGCATGTATGCAAATCTGACCGCATCGGCACTCGTTAAAGAGGGTCCGGGCAAACTCAAGGGAATGGTGGTCGCCACCACAACGGGCGGAACCATCAAATTCTGGGACCAGACCAGCGCGGCAGTCCCGGTGCTTATCAACACCATTACCCCGGCCGCAGGATCGAGCTATGACTTCAGGGAGGTACAGTTCACGCGCGGCCTGTACGTCACGATTGCGAACACGATTGACGTGACGATCTTTTACGAGTAACCCCGCGCCGGGGCGGTCCCCCGGCTGTAGTGGACTGTCGGGAGACAGCCCGTAATTCTCAGGAGGCCAACCATGGCCGAAGGTGCAGTGCAGCAAGTCCCGGCTGAAGAACCCAAAGCCGAGCCCGTAGAGGCCGCAGTACCTCCTGCGGACGGACAAACGCCGCCCACGGAACAGAAGCCGGAACCGGCCAAAGTATTCACGCAGGAGGAAGTGGACCGGATCACGGCCAAGGTTAAGAAGAACGCAGCCTACCGCGCCCGCAAAGAGGCCGAGGCGTACTGGAAGGGCCTGCAGCAGGGGGCGACGGTGGCGAATCCTGCCGCCGCGCAGCCGGCCGCCAAGCCCGCCGAGCCGCGCGCCCCTGAACGCGGGGACTTCGACAGCTACGAAGCCTTTCTAGAGGCCAAGGCGGCGCATGTTGCACGTAAGGCTGCGACAGAAGACAGAACGCGGTATGATGAGGAGGTAAAGGCTCGGGCAGCCGCCGAGGTCAAGGCAAAGGCGCTCGCCACCTTCCAAGCGAAAACTCGGGAGAAGTTCCCCGATATCGAGGACAGGATGGAGGCAATCGGTCACATCGTTATGCCCGAAGGCATGGGCGAGGCGATAGCCGAATCGGACCTCGGTCCCGAGATTCTCGACTTTTTCGCAAGCAATCCCAAGGACTGCGAGCGCATCGCGGCGCTCTCTCCGTCCGCAGCACTGCGCGAGATCGGCAAGCTGGAGGCGAAACTCGAAGCCCCCGCGCCCAAGCCGAGCCCCAAGCCAGCTTCCAAAGCGCCCGAACCGATCAAGCCAGGCGGCGTAGCGTCTGCTCCCCCGGACGATGTTCCGACGGACAAAGACAGCATCGACGAATGGATGCGAAAGGAAAACGCGCGTATGCGGAAGCGATACGGATAAACACTAGCAGCACTTTGACCGCCGTGAGGCGGACAGGAGAAACGCAGTGGCGAACACCATCCTCACGCCAACCGCCGTAACGCGGAAGGCGCAGCAAATCCTGCATGGCAAGCTGTTCCTTGCCAAGAACGTGAATCGTCAGTACGACGATTCCTACGCGAATACGGGCGGAAAGATCGGTTCGGACCTGAAAATCCGGCTACCGAACAAGTACACCATTCGCACCGGCAAAAACCTCAACGCGCAGGACGCCTCGGAATCCAGCGTAACGCTTTCTGTGGCGACGCAGGTTGGCGTCGATATGACGTTTTCGAGCGCGGAACTTACGCTCAGCATCGATGACTTCTCCGAGCGCATTCTTGAACCGGCGATGGCTATTGTGGCGTCGAATATCGAGAACGCGGTCGCTGCGCGATATGTCGATGTGGCGCAACAGGTCGGCACGGCGGGCACCACGCCTGCAACCATGCTTACCATCCTGAACGCTGGCGCTAAGCTCGATGATGCTCTCGTCCCGCGCGATGGCAATCGCTGCGTTGCGCTTTCGCCCACTGCTATGGCGGCGATGGTCGATGGCTACAAGGGCCTCTTCCAGAACGACTCCAAGATCGCCAATCAGTACGATACCGGCGTCATTCGCGACATGGCGAGCGGGTTCAAGTGGGGCGCGTGCCCGGTCATCAATCCGCACGTCAATTCGGCAGGCACCACGGCCAGCACCGTGAACCAGGCGAGTTTCACGACTGGCGCAACGACCGTTACCGTGACCACGACGACCACGGCCTACTCGGCCGGGACTGTGGTGACGTTCGCGGGCTGTTACGCGGTGAACGACGAGACGAAGACGGCGCTCCCGAGCCTGAAGCAGTTCGTCGTGACTTCGGCCACGGCGACGGTGCTGACCATCGATCCGCCGATTTACCTCAGCGGCGCGAGTCAGAACGTCTCCGCGCAGCCGACTAACGGCGGTGCTGTTACCGTTACCGGCTCGGCCTCCGGCTCCTACCCGCAACACCTCGCGTTCCACAAGAACTGGCTCGCGCTGGTCACTGCGGACCTTGAGGACGTTGCGAAGTTCGGCGCTTGGGGTGCGCGAGAAGTTTACGACGGCATTTCGATGAGGATCGCCCGTCAATACGACATCAATTCCGACAACATTCCGTGCCGCGTCGACGTGCTGTATGGCGTGAAAACGATCCGCCCGGAACTGGCCTGCCGGATCACTGGGTAAGGAGAGAGAGTCATGGCACTTCCAAGCGGAACGGACGTAGAGTACATCGGCCAAAATGCCAGTGGCGGGATGTCGTTCGGGGCTAGCACCTCTGAGCTGATCTCGTTCTACGGCGTCACGCCGGTTGCGCAGTTGTCGGGCGCGACGCAGACCACCATCGTCGCCACGTTCATCACCATTTCGAGCGGATTCGGTTTCACGAGTTCCGATCAGGTGATTTCGGTGATCGCAGCCATCCAGCAGATTCAGTACGTCTTGAAGACGCTGGGTCTGTGGAAGGGTTCGGCGTAACGCAATGAGGCGGGCGTGGTTCAACGGCCTCGCCCGCCCCACTAACCGGAGACACAGACATGGCAGCAGGCGAAGGTGGTAAAACCCTAGGCGTCGCGGTAGCTAACCCGACGCTCGATGGCCTGAAGGTGGCGAGCGTCATCGAAGCCGAAGCAAGCACGGCTAAGCTGGCGTTCTATGGCGTTACTGCGGTTGTGCAGCCTTCAGGCGCAACGCAGGCAACGGTAACGGCAACGTGGGTGACGATTTCTAGCGGGTTCGGGTTCTCTACCTCGGATCAGGTGATTTCCGTCATCGCGGCGATTCAGGCGTTGCAGACGTGCATGAAAACGCTCGGCCTCTGGAAAGGGTCGGCGTAAGTGTTCAGGCTGAGTTTCACGACGACCGGGCTTGTTCCCGACGAGGTGTACGCGGAACAGGCCCGCACTAATTGCAAGAGTGGGGTTCCGTTCATCAAGCTTGCGGAACCGCACACGAGACCGCTTGCCGTTGTGGGCGGCGGACCATCAGCGGCGCGGCACCTGGAGGAGTTGAAGGAATGGCCCGGGGATATCTGGGGCGTTAATCAGTCTGCGGCGTGGCTTTCGCACGCTGCGCCGAAAGCTAACGTCTGGATGTTCACGGTAGACCCTGATCCGGTGCTCGCCGAGCCGATCTGGACGGCGGGCGTGCAGAAAGCGCTGCTCGGCACGTGCTGCTCGCCTAAGCTGGTGAATTTCTTCCGTGACGCAGGGAAGGAAGTGCGCCTCTTCAATCCGCACGAATCGCCGAATGCCGATGAGGTATTGTCGGGCGGACCGTCTAGCGTCTGCCGGTCCTTTGTCCCTGCAATGTGTCTCGGCTATCTGTCGGTCACGTATTTCGGCTGTGAGGGATCGATTGACGGCGTTTGGGAAAACGGCATGTTCGCGCCGCGCACCCATGCGTATCGCAACGAGACGCGGCCTAATCAGATGGTGGTAAAGGCTGGCGATGAGTTGGCGGTGACGACGCCGGACCTGTACCTGTCGACGCTCTCTCTGGTGAAGGCGATCAATCAGTATCCGCTAGCGCTGAAGGAAAAGAGCGGCGGACTGCTGCGCATGATGTTGGATCATCCCGACACGTGGGAAATTGTTGCGCTATCCGAGAAGCTGAAAAACACGCTAGACCCGACCGCAGTGGAGCGTTATTTTCCGAGGGCCGCATAAATGGAAAGCGTTCTTGATGACTTCAGGATTCACGCGGAATATCTGCGCCGTTTCGGCGACAAGCGACCGTCAGAAGTAATCCCCTCTGATCCGCACAAGTACCCGCATGAAACGATCAACGTGCGCGGGGATATAAGCGACATGCAGATCGGCGAACTCAGAGCGAGATAGCGCATGGCTACGGCGATCAGCATGATCACGCGGGCGATGCGCATAGCGCGCGTCATCGGCAAGGGCGAGACGCCGGACGCTGACGAATCGGCCGATGGGCTGGAAGCGCTCAATGCGATGCTGGACTCATGGCAGATCGAGCGGCTTTTCGTGTACCAGATCGTGCAGGGTTCCTACACGTGGCCCTCAACGACGACCTCGCGCACCATCGGCAGCGGCGGGAATTTCGCTGCGCAACGTCCGGTGAGGATCGAATCGGCGTTAGCTGTGGATAGCGGCTCGAATTGGTATGAGATTGGCGTCTTCCAGTCGCGTGAAGAGTATGACCGAATCGTCAACAAGGCGTCCGCTTCTACGTTGCCGCAGTTTCTTTTCTACGATCCGGCCTACCCGCTAGGCGTGCTGTACCTGTACCCGGTGCCTTCGGTATCGGTGACGCTGAAGCTCAATACTTGGCAAACGCTGCAATCGTTCGCTGCGCTGACAACGGCGCTGTCACTGCCTCCTGGGTATCAGAGGGCCATAGAGTTCAATCTGGCGATTGAGTTCGGCGGCACGGAGTTCGGAAAGGCTGCGGACATTTCGGACGAAGTGCGCAACATCGCCATGCAGGCGAAGGCGAACATCAAGAGCCTGAATCAGCCTTCGATGGTGGCGCGCGTGGATTCTGCCGTGGCGGCGCTCGGCCGGCTCGGCAGTCGCGGACGGTGGGATATTTACTCCGATTCGGTGCGCTAAATGTCCGTTGTCCCATTCTTCGGCACAGGCAAACAGGGGAAATCCTCTCGCGTTACGGCGCAGCGGCACCTGAACCTGTACGCTGAATTCAGTCCTGAACCGGACAAGACGCAGATAGCGTTTTACGGCACTCCGGGGCTGGTACTGCGTAAATCCTTTGGCGATACGCCAGTTCGCGGCTGGATTGCCATCGGCGACCTGATCTATCTGGTACACAGAGGCACGCTCTACAGCCTGAATAACGCAGGGACGACGGTTGTTCTCGGCACGCTCAACACCACGTCAGGGCGCGTTGACATGGCGTATGACGGCACGCTGATTCTGATGGTGGACGGGACGAACGGGTACACGTTCACGATTTCCGGATCGGTATTCGCGCAGATCGGGGATGCGGACTTCCCGAACGGCGCGAATACCTGCACATGGCTCGATGGGCAGTTTGCCGTCGATTCAGGCGACGGCTCGGAGCAGTTCTTCACTTCGACGACTGGCACGGCATGGGATGCGCTGGATTTTGCGAGCGCGGAATCTAATCCTGACGGTCTTGTGCGCGTGTTCTCCGACAATGGCGAGATCATCCTCGCGGGAGAAAACACGTTTGAATTCTGGGGGAACATCGGCGCGGCGGACTTCGCTTTCGCGGCGATCAAGGGCGCGACGCAGGAATTCGGATTAGCGGCCCGCTGGTCGCTGTGCAAGTTCAACTCAGGCATCGCCGCGCTGCTCAAGCCGAAAATGGGGCAGGTGCAGGTCATGTTCATTCAGGGCTACGTGCCGAAGCCGATCAGCTCGCAGGAAATGGATTCGATCATCAACGGCTATGCCGCCGTGAGCGATGCGACGGCCTTTAGCTACATGCTGAGCGGGCATCCGATGCTGCAGATCAACTTCCCGACGGCCATGAAATCGTGGCTCTACGATGCGAGTACGGGAATGTGGACGGAACTTGAATACGGTCTTTCCGGTGGCAGGCATCGCGCGGAAATGCACATCGATTATCTGAATTCGCCAGTGGTCGCGGACTACGAAAACGGCACCCTCTACGATCTTGAGCCGAACACGTACACGGATAACGGCATTGCGATTGCCAGAGAGATCATCAGCCGCCATGTGTTCGCGGGGGAGGATCGCGCGGCGATTGATCAGCTTTACGTCGATATGGAGGTCGGCGTTGGGACGGCAAGCGGCACAGGGTCAGCTCCGCAGGTAATGCTGCAAATCAGCAAGGACGGCGGGAAAACGTGGGGCGCGGAATTGTGGAAGGCGCTTGGCGCGGTGGGCGAGTACCTGACGCGCGTTGTATGGCGCAGGCTAGGGATTGCGCGAGATTGGACGTTCAGGCTGCGGGTGACTGATCCGGTGAAGGTGGTATTTATTTTCGGGGCGCTGAAATGATCGGCGAACCTCCGCTCTCGTCAAGTCTCCCCGTTGCCGCCGAAATGGCCGGGTGGACGAAGCCGTGGAATAACTGGTTCACGCAGGCATGGCAACAACTTGTCTACCTGCTGAATGCTCCGGTGAAGACGGTAACTGCCGATTATCAAGTTGTGCTGACGGATTCAGTGATCCTGATCAACGGAAATATCACGGTAACGCTGCCGACCGCTGCGAAAGCTGCCGGGAAGCGGATTACCTGCAAGGCGATCAATGCAGGCGGAGGCACTAGGACGGTCAACGGGAACGGATCGAACATCGATGGATCTGCTACCTGGACGACGACGACGCAATACAACGCCGCTGACTTTTGCAGCGACGGCATTCAGTGGTACATCGTCTAATGGCTTATGACTTCGTTCCGGGTTGGCGAGACTTAGAGGGGCCGATACGGCCAAAGGCGACCGGCGCAGGCCGCCCAACGCTTACCTCATATCGAGGAAACATAACCGCTTATGCGTTCACGACGAACGACGTTGTTGATCTGGAATTTCACTGGCCCCATGACTACCTGACGGCAAGCGATACTCACATTCATTTGCACTGGAGCCATACCGGGACGGACATTAGCGGCTCTATCGTGTGCGGGTTCAGGCATTCATGGGCAAAGGGGCACAATCAAGGCGCATTCCCGTCTGACTCAACGCTGACGCAAACCATCGGGAGTTTGAGCATCGGAAGCCGACCGCGCTATCAGCATTTCATTGACGAAGTGCAGTTAAGCGCGGCATCGCCTTCTGCGGGTCAACTAACATCGTCTGAGTTAGAAGCTGACGGACTGTTGTTGATCTCAATGATCACTTCGACGGTTCCGACCGTGACTAGTGGATCGTTTTTCATTCATTACATCGACATTCATTATCAGTCGAACAACATAGGCACAGTAAACAAAGCACCGCCGTTCTATGGATAAATCGCGCAATGGTGGACGGTATGAGTAGCAGGCTATATGTCGAGCGAACGACGAGCGTTGACGCGGTGAGGGCCATCGTTGACCGCGCAGAGATTCGCGCCGCTACGGTGGAAGGCGGCTTCGCGTCCGTGCCGATGCATCCGAAGATTTACTGCCTGCTCGCTAAAGAGGAACTCTTCGGCGATGGCGCGGTGTATGACGCGACGGTAGGCGTGGTGGCGTTCCTGCCGCTGAATTCGATCACATGGAATCCGCACGTCGCGATCCTGCCGGAGCATCGAGGGTGCGGCACGGAAGCGCTGGCGGCGGCGGTAGAATGGATGTTTGCGAATACTGAGTGCAGGAAGATTTTTGCATCGCCCCCGGAATTCAACGTTGCGATGATCCGCGTTTTCGAGAAGTGCGGGTTTTCGATTGAGGGAATTTCGCCGAAAAGTTACCGCTGGCATGGTCAAGTCCATGATCGGCTCTTGATGGGCAAGGAGGCAGTATGTGGGGTGCAATAGCAGCTGTAGGCGCGACGCTTCTATCTAGCCAGATGCAGGCGGATTCCGCTGGCGACGCCATCGATGCGCAATCGCAGGCGAGCGCAGCAGCGCAGGCTGAACAGCGTCGGCAGTATGACCTGAACCGCGCGGACCTCACGCCGTGGCGCACCACTGGCGCGCAGGCTATTACGCGCCTCGGGCAACTGATGGGCCTTGGTGCGAATGTCGATCCTTTGAAAATCGCAACCGGACCTATTGACTACAATTCTCCGGAATTCGAGGCCATTCAGCGCCCTATTCTTAATAGCTATGGACAGCAATATGGCGGCGGCAATTTCCTCAACGTGCCTCCAGATTTGCGCAATAAAGCGTATGGCGAGGCTGCTGCGGCATTTCAAGCATCGCGCACGCCAACTGGTACGGATACACAGATTCCAGGATTTGGCGACCTGACGAAAAAGTTCACGTTGCAAGACTTCTGGGACGATCCGGTGACGAAGGCGAGTTATCAATTCGGCCTTGATACCGGGACTAAGGCGCTTGGCAACATGGCGGGGGCGAAGGGGAACCGGAATAGCGGCGCGCAACTGAAGGCGCTTGAACGCTTCGCCACGGACTACACGGGGCAGCAGGCGGGACAATCGCAGGCTCGCTTTGTGAACGATCAGACGAACCTGTATAACCGCATGGCGGGCATCGCTGGGAGCGGGCAGACGGCGGCGAACACGACGGTTGCGAGCGGCACGAACGCGGCGAACAATATCGCGGGGATGCTGGAATCGGGCGGCAATGCGCGCGGTGCTGCGGCGATTGCGCGGGGGAACATCTACGGCGGCGCGGTGCAGAACGTCGGCAACACTATCGCCAACTGGTTCAACAATCGGAACTACGGCGGCAATTCCGCGAATTACAACGCGGCTGGCACATTCCAGCCCTATTACACGGGCTACGGCATGGCGGGAGATTATCAATATGGCTGATGCGAGCATCTACGGATTGATCCGTCCGCAGGAGACGGTGAGGCTGCAATCGCCAGAAGAGATCATGGCGCGGCGCATGAAGATGCAGGAGATGATGGGCGCGCAGGAATTGCAGGGATTGCAGATTCAGCAGGCGCGGCAGGGTATGGCAGACGATCAGGCGGCGAG
>JACCDY010190191.1_pt1 | contig 10165 bp, 10 predicted proteins | sample 7446391 | NCBI WGS metagenome assembly JACCDY01 (sample SAMN15323451, study PRJNA562643) | freshwater metagenome | isolation source: river surface water | place: USA:Blue River Watershed | collected 2017-08-18
AAACCCACAAGTATTGATAACTGCAATCTCAGCCTTGGTTGGGTCATCAACTAACATCCAGCCATCTGCTGCTAATCGTCCAGCTAATTCTTCAGAATCAGTTTCATTTCGAGCACAACCCAAAGTCACCAATGCAACAGTGCGAGGCGATTTTCCTATTACAAGTTTTGAACTCACGATGCGCTAAGGATAGCGCGCAAATTTAATTAACTTCTATTTAGGACTGAGATAAGCCGTTTGTGCCAAAATCTAACCTAACAACCTGTCCCTCAGCGCCAGCTAAACCTAAATCTGACCCATTTACTTCCAACTTGATAGCACCGGCGTTGCCTATAACCGCTTTGATTAGTTGTGGGTCACTAAATGTTTGAGATTGTCCAGCGTATATCTGACCATTATAGATTTGATCGCCATTAGCATTTGATAAACCAACCCAACTGTTTCCAGACACTGCAGTTAAAACTAAGTTAACTCCTATTGAGTTGTTTATCACTTCCTGATTTTCCTGTTTCGAAGTACTATCAGAATCCGGTGCTATTAAAGATTCATTTACCGCTGAGACATTGTTTATTGCGATCTGGGCAACAAATCCAATAGTTAGGGCAGCAGCAGAGATTGAAGCTAAAGTGCCAAATCTTAATTTTTTCTTTTCTTTTTTCTTATCAGCGACATTATTCTCTGCTAACTGATCAATAATTAGCTTCTTATCCCCAGATTGAGCCGATTCAATGGATGCAACCAACAAATCTGCATCTGCCTTAATTACTTTTGCAATAGATCTAATGTGTCCTCTTGCATACGCAATTCCACCACAAACTTCAACTGAATTGTTTAGTAAATCTTCAATAACTACAGTTCTAATATTTGTTTTTTCAGAAATTTTTTCAATGGACATCCCGGAAGCTTCTAGCGCCTGCTTGAGCGCGGACTTTTCTTCCATAGCAATACCTTTGTTCGGGGATGGCTAATGATAGGACTGATTTAAAAAAATTGAAATAATTTGTTTTCCGCTAAATCAGGGGCTTACGCTCAATTTTGGCGATTAAATATTTCACCCATCTTTTCACCCTACGTTTTCTAAGAATTTCCTCTGATCGACTCAAGTACGTCTGGCATCTGCTCCGCGTTAATCAATACCGTCCTAGCTTTTGACCCTTCGGTTGGTCCCACGATTCCTCGACTTTCCATAAGATCCATTAATCTTCCAGCTTTTGCAAAACCAACTCTTAATTTACGTTGCAACATTGATGTTGAACCAAATTGAGTAGAAACTACCAATTGAATTGCTTGAAGGAGTAGATCTAAATCGTCCCCAACATCATCGGTAACAACAGTAGTTTTAACTGGCGCATTAATATCAATTCTATAAACCGGCTGAAGTTGTGATTTAACATGATTTACTACTGCTTCTATTTCACGCTCTGAAATATATGCTCCCTGAATTCTAACTGGCTTACTTGCTCCCATTGGTAGAAATAATCCATCTCCTTGTCCAACTAATTTTTCAGCACCTGGTGTATCTAAAATAACTCTAGAATCAGCCAAACTACTGGTTGCAAATGATAATCTTGAAGGAACATTAGCTTTGATTAATCCAGTCACAATATCCACACTTGGTCGCTGAGTTGCTAAAACTAAATGTATTCCTGCAGCTCTTGCTAGTTGAGTGATGCGAACAATTGACTCTTCAACTTCTCTGGCTGCTACCATCATTAAGTCTGCTAATTCATCAACTATAACTAATAGGTAAGGATATGGTTCTAATACTCTTTCACTTCCTGCAGGTGGCGTTACCTTTCCAGCTTTAACAGCTTTATTGAAATCATCAATATGTCTAAATCCGAAGATCGAGAGATCGTCATAACGCATCTCCATTTCACGTACGACCCAGGATAAGACATCTGCTGCCTTCTTTGGGTTTGTAATAATTGGTGCAATTAAGTGCGGCACCCCATCATAATTTGTTAACTCAACCCGCTTGGGATCAATTAAAACCAAACGCACTTCATCTGGAGTAGCTCGCATCAAAATTGAAACTACAAGTGAGTTAATCATCGAAGATTTACCTGCACCAGTTGCTCCAGCTACAAGTAAATGAGGCATTTTTGCTAAGTTCGCGCATAAGAATGAGCCTTCAACATCTTTACCTAATGCAATTAACATGGGGTGAGAATCGTTTCCAGAAACTGGAGATCTTAAGACATCCCCTAAAGCGACAATTTCGCGATCTGAATTTGGAATCTCTATACCCACAGCCGATTTACCTGGGATAGGTGAAAGAATTCTGATTTCTCCACTTGCTACTGCATAAGCAATGTTTTTAGAAAGTGCTGAAATTGCTTCTACCTTAACTCCATTACCCAGTTCAACTTCATACCTAGTTACGGTTGGTCCGCGCATAAATCCAGTAACTTGTGCATCAACGCCAAATTGCTCAAATACTTGTTTGAGTGCTGCAACTACAGTTTCATTAACTTTTGACTTTCCTTTAGCGGTAGGACCGCTGCGTAATATATCTAGGGGTGGCAATTCATACTTAACATCAGATGAGAGTAGTAATTGCTGCGGTCTAGTGTTTTCACTTTTTATAGAGTTAACAATGGGTACTGGTTGAGTAATTTGATCAAAATCCTCCAACTCGACCTCATAATCTAATTCTTCTGGTTCAAACTCTTGAGCTAAATCTTTGACTAATGGAGTTTCAAAGGGAGGATTCTCGCTAATTTCGAAATCTTCAGCTACTAGTCGCTCTGCACGCTTTGCTCGGTAATTTCCAATGCCAGATGAACCGAATTTAAATAATTTTCCTATCTGTTTAAATACTCTCGATAACGGCGTCTTAGTTATGACCAACAGACCGAAAATAAGAAATATAACTAGAATTGGTATAGCCAATACTTCAGTTACTACAGCAATTAACAGCGTTGAAATTGCATAACCTACTAACCCACCACCTTCCCGTATGGCTGTGGCTCCAGTACCTACAGAACCGTTAATAATATGAATTAGTGATGTTGTGCTAATAATTAGGAGTAAAGTTCCAATTGTTATTCGACCCGTATCTCCAGTTTCGTCTGGTGACCTAAATAATCGATAAGCAAAATAAATAAATATAAGTGGAACCAAATACGCCAGTTGCCCTACCGCCCCAAATATAAATGAGTATGTAGCTTTGCCAAGAAAGTTTTCTAAATTAAACCAAATCCCTGCTGCAAAAATGAGTGCCAGAATAAACAAGAAAAATGCAACGCCATCTCGCCGATGTGCAGGATCGAGCTCTCTAGATGATCGGAATATAAAGCGAATACCATTTCCCAAAATTTTGGCAATAAATCTCCAAAGGAAAGTTAATCCTCTAATGATTGGTGCAAAAATTCGAAGTTTTTTTGCTGATTTTTTCCGCTTTGCCATAATAGATAAGCCTAAAGAATAAGTTAAATACTTGCCCTAATTGGCACGCACTTTAGGGAAAAAATTAAAAGAGTTATTAATTAAACCTCAATTACTAACGGAATAATCATAGGTTTACGGCGGTGTTCCTCCCCTACCCAACTTCCTATAGTCTTGCGAACTACTTGAGACAATTGGTGAGTGCCATTAAATCCGCCAGCAACCGCCTTACTTAGTGCTTTCTCGATATCGCCTTTAACATCATCAAATAAACTCTTATCTTCGGTAAATCCTCTAGCATGGATATCTGGCCCAGCGACAATCTTTCCACTTTGCGAATCAATAACTACAACTACTGAGATAAATCCTTCATCTCCTAAAATCCTTCTGTCTTTTCGAGAGCTTTCCGTTATTTCACCAACACTTTGTCCATCGACATAAACATAGCCACAGGGTATGGATCCTGAGATATCAGCATGTCCATTTGCAACATCTATTGTTATTCCATTCTCGGCAATGACAACATGATTTTCTGATAATCCAGATTGCATGGCTAAATCAGCATTAGCTCTCATATGTCGCCATTCCCCGTGTACCGGCAAAACATTTTTTGGTTTAACAATCTCATAACAGTGTAGTAATTCACCAGCAGAGGCATGTCCTGAAACATGCACCATTGCATTTCCTTTGTGTACAACATGGGCGCCAAATCTAGTTAGCTCATTTATCACTCTATAAACTGATTTCTCATTGCCTGGAATTAATGATGAAGCCAGGACTACGGTGTCGCCTTTGCCAACTCTTATCTCGTGATCGCCATTGGCAATACGAGAAAGTGCAGCTAGCGGTTCACCTTGAGATCCAGTGCAAATCAAAACTATTTTGTCACCAAAACTATCAATGTCTTTGTAGTCAACAACTAGACCGTTGGGAACTTTTAAGTAACCTAAATCCTCCGCAAGCTTCATGTTACGAATCATTGATCTACCAACATAAGCAACCTTACGATTTGCCTCCTGGGAAGCATTTAATACCTGTTGAATACGATGGACGTGAGAAGCAAATGAGGTAACAACTACCCTGCGGGGAGTTTTTTCAATTGCTTCTTTAAGGGCAGGATAAATATCTTTTTCTGCAACAGTTAGTCCTGGTACATCAGCATTTGTTGAATCTACTAAGAATAGATCGACCCCGTCTTTACCTAATCTTGCAAAAGTTTCTAAATCTGTAACTTTTCCATCGAGAGGCATTTTGTCCATTTTAAAATCACCTGTATGTAAAACAACTCCAGCTGGAGTCTTAATTGCAACTGCTAGCGAGTCTGGGATTGAATGATTTACGGTGACGAACTCAAGAGTATATGGCCCAACTTTTTCAATTTGACCGGCTTTTACTTGCGTCATTGGCGCAGTTATTCGACGTTCTTTTAACTTTGGTGCAACAAAAGCCAATGTTAATTGTGAACCAATTATCCGAATATCACTTCGTTCTCGAAGTAGGTATGGAACTGCCCCAATATGGTCTTCATGTCCGTGCGTTAAGAAAATGGCCTCAATATCATCCATTCGATCTTTAATGTAAGAAAAATCCGGCAAAATTAAATCAATACCAGGTTGATCATCGCCAGGAAACAAAACTCCACAGTCAACAATTAATAACCGACCTTCATACTCAAATACGGTCATGTTACGGCCGATTTCACCTAGGCCGCCTAGTGCAACAATGCGAAGAGTTTTTTTAGCTAGCTTAGTTGGATAAGGAAGTCCTGGATGAGGATGGTTCATCTAATTACTTTAATTTAACGCCACCAGATTGAAGGTCAATTTTCAATTGTGCAATTTGTGATTCAGTTGCATCTACAAGTGGCAATCTAGTAAATCCTCCTGGCAAGCCCATTAGATTTAATGCAGCCTTTGTGAGTATTGCACCCTGAGTGCGAAATGTGCCGGTAAATACTGGAAGTAGTTGTTGGTGGATCTTAAGTGCTGTATTTGAATCTCCAGAAAACCAGGCATCTAGCATGGCGCGAAGTTGCGTACCAACTGTGTGCCCACAAACAGAAACAAATCCAACCGCGCCAACTGAAAGCAGCGGTAGGTTCAAAATATCATCACCTGAATAAACTGGAATCTCACACCTTTTTATAACCCAAGAAGTCGATGCTGGATTTCCCTTAGCATCCTTTAACGCTGCAATATTTTTATGTTCTGACAACTTCACAATTGTGTCTGATTCGATTTCGATTCCAGTTCTTCCTGGAATGTCATACAGCATTACTGGTAAGTCTGTTGCATCAGCCATTGCGGTGAAATGGGCATATATACCGGCCTGTGGAGGTTTGTTGTAGTACGGAGTAACTACTAATAATCCATCAGCTCCGGATTTAGCAGCGCGTTTTGCTTGTTCAATAGAATGTGAAGTCTCGTTATTTCCAGCGCCAGCAATAATCTTTATTTTATCTCCAACAACTTTACGAACAGTTTTAATGATCTGGTCCTTCTCATCATCAGAAGTTGTTGGCGCCTCACCAGTTGTACCATTAACTGCAATTCCATCATGTCCAGATGCAACAAGATGTGAAGCAATTTTCTCTAATCCTGCCCAATCAATTTCACCACTCTTCGTAAATGGCGTAACCATTGCGGTAATTAATCTGCCAAATGGTGGCGTGATTTGCATGGACTAAGGCTACCTCTTATTTATGGTGCTATGCGACCAGATTTTTGAAATGCTCCGTATGTAATCGGCATTAACTTGGCGAACTCGGCTTCCATCTTCTCCGCAACCATCTCAATCTCACGCTGGGGATAGGAAGGAAAATGGGAACCTTCTCTTGCGGTTCTAAGTGATAAGAAGTTCATAAGTGCTCTTGCATTCATAGTTACATACATTGATGAGTAAAGCGTTACTGGTAGAACTGCTCGAGCAACCTCACGTGCCACACCAGCTGATAACATCTTCTGATAATTTTTGTATGCAAGATTGCAGGTCTCTTTTATTGCATCAACTGTAACTTTGTGTTGATCTTCAGTGCCTTCAATAAATGTATATGCACCTGCTTTTCCAATTTGAACTAATTTTCTATCCTTACTTGGGATATAAAAAACCGGTTTAAGTTCCCGGTATCTTCCGCTTTCTTCATTGTATGAAGCAATTCGATGCCGCATAAACTCACGAAAAACAAAAATTGGTGCCGAGATAAAAAAAGTCATTGATGTATGTTCAAAGGGTGAACCATGACGCTCTCGAGCTAGATAATTTATTAGCCCTTCAGATTTTGATGCATCAGCACCCACATCTTCAAGAGACTTATCACCTGCCGTTGAAACTCTGGCTGCCCAAATTACATCAGCATCACTTGCACTAGATTTGACTAGCTCAACCGACATATCGTCTCTAAAAATGATCTCATCACTCATGTGCGCGACCCTATCTTTGGTGATTGATGATTGTCTGGATTAAAGTGTCGGCGTGTCAATAAAACCTAAAAATGATGCTGTATCGCGAACATCTCTGAGTGTTGCCTTCACTGTTGGACTCTATGGCGCAGCTTTTGGGGCAGCAGGCGTGACGGCTGGATTCACAATCCTTCAAACCTGCCTACTATCCATTTTGCTTTTTTCTGGTGCATCTCAATTTGCTGTTGTTGGAATCATGGGGGCTGGCGGATCTGCAATAAGTGCGATTGCAACTGCAACGTTATTGGGATTTAGAAACGCGCTATACGGATTACAGATGGCACCTATTCTAAAAGTCACCGGACTAAAAAGAATACTCTCAGCCCAAATTACAATTGACGAATCAACAGCCGTATCGACTCTTCAAGAAAATGATATAGACAGAAGACGGGGCTTTTATTTAACCGGAATCGGCGTATATGTTTTTTGGAATTTTTTCACATACTTTGGCGCACTCGGCGCCAGCGCAATTGGTGATCCAGCTGTTTGGGGATTAGATGCTGCAGTACCGGCAGCATTCTGTGGGCTTGTATGGCCAAGACTTAAAGATAAGAAACAATTTTTAATTTCAGCTCTAGCAATAGTTTTAGCCCTATCGCTTACCCCTATTACTGCAGCTGGAATTCCAATTATTGCAACTGTGCTTTTAGCGATTATTTTTGGGTGGAAAAAATGAGTGCGATTTGGATAGCAGTAATTGGCTCAAGTGTTACCGCATTTTTAAATAAGTATATTGGTCACAGTGTTCCAGAAAAATGGCTTGACCGACCAAGATTTAAGAGGATCAATACTCTAGTTCCGATAGTTTTACTAAGTGCTCTCGTTGGTGTTCAAACTTTTGTCATGGAAAAACAGATAGTAATCGACCAAAGATTTATAGGCGTATTAGTAGCTTTAATTGCTTTAAGGCTAAAAGCTTCTTTTCCAATAGTTGTAGCCTCTGCAGCTATAACCTCTGCAGCAATTTACAATTTATTTTAAAGCTTCTTTAACGCTTCTAGTTTTTCCTTAAGAGCTGCATCTGAGGGTTCAGTTAAGTGTGTTCCATCAGAAAAAATGATTACAGGAATAGAGCGCATACCACCATTAATTTCAATGACTTTATCAGATGCACTAGCATCAGCCTCTACATCAATATAGTTGTACTTAATATTATTTGAATCTAAAAACTTTTTAGATCTACGGCAATCACTGCACCATTCTGCACCATACATTGTTATGTCACTCATTTTATTCCTCCTATATAGTTCTCAAGACCAATTGTTAGCCCTGGAAATTTAATAACATTTCTAATTCCAATTAGAACTCCAGGCATAAAACCAGATCTATTAATTGAGTCATGCCTAATTGTTAATGTCTCACCAGCATCTGAGAATACAACTTCTTGGTGAGCAACATATCCGTGTCCTCTAATTGAATGCACAGGGACATCACCTACTTTGGCACCTCTTGCCCCTGGCAAAGAAGAAATTGTTGCATCTGGCATATTTGCTTTGTTACTTTCTTTTCTGGCAGAAGTGATCATCTCAGCTGTTCTTACTGCCGTCCCTGATGGCGCATCAATCTTGTTTGCATGGTGCATTTCGATAATCTCTGCACTTTCAAAATACTTGGCTGCTGTTTGAGAAAATTGCATCATTAAGACTGCGCCTAAACCAAAATTTGGGGCTATCAAGGCACCCACTTTTGGTTGCTTGCTTAGCAGGGTTTTTAAATGCTCTATTTTCTTATCATCAAATCCGGTCGTTCCAACAACTGCATGTATGCCATTATTAATCGCAAATTCTAAGTTCTTCATGACTGAATCTGGAGTAGTAAAGTCAACGATTATTTCTGTGCCTGTTTGGATCAATTTATCAAGGGAATCCTCGATATCAAGTGCTGCACTCAAAGTTAAATCAGCTGCAGCTTTAATTGCTACCACAGCTTCCGTTCCCATTCTGCCTTTGGCACCTAGTACTGCAACCTTCATGAAATTAACCTTTCGAATTTACTTCTAGATCTGAATGGTCCCACAACCGCTAGCGTAGGAGATGCAGGCAGAGTTTTGCGGGCAATTTCCTTGATTTGCTCAGGTGTTACGTTCGCGACCTCTCGAAGAATTTCATCAAAGCTAAGGACTTGTCCATATACCAATTCACTTTTACCGATTCGGGTCATTCTAGAGCCGGTATCTTCCTGGCTTAGAACCAATGCCCCAGATACTGATCCTTTTGCCCTCTCGATTTCCTCGTGGGTTAGACCTTTTTCGGCAATATTAAAAAGTATAGATTGAATAATCTTTACAGATTCTTCAGCTTTTTCTGGTTTACACCCGACATAAAATGATAAAACTCCACTACCGGAAAATTGTTGGCTATAAGCGTAGGTTGAATACGCAAGTCCACGTTTTTCTCGAATTTCCTGGAATAACCTAGATGACATTCCACCACCAATAGCTGAAGATAAAATACTGAGTGCAAATCTGCTCTTGTCCTCGCGTGCAACTCCAGGAACGCCATAGATTATGTGAGCTTGCTCAGTTTTCTTGTCTAAGAGTGTAACTTTTCCTTTGCCTGCAACTTTAACCTGTGGTGAGGAACGTACCTTGAATTCCTTCTTTGGTTGGTCAAGAAATCCATCTTTACTTAAGGCTTCTTCAACCATCTGAACAACTTTCTTATGTTTAACATTTCCAGCTACAGCAACAACTAAATCCTCAGGTTTATACCTGTTTTTATAATAATTAAACACGGTACTTCTACTCATATTCTTAATTGATTTTATACTTCCCAAAATTGGGCGGCCCAGTGGAGTATCACCATAGTATTTTTCAAGAAAAAGATCATGGATTAAATCACTAGGGTCATCATCACGCATTGCGATCTCTTCTAGCACTACTTTGCGCTCAGCATCAACATCTACCGACTTAACAACTGATGAAGTAATTAAATCACTAATCACATCAACGGCCAGTGGAAGATCTTTATCAATTACTCGGGCATAGAAGCATGTGTACTCTTTTGAAGTAAATGCATTAGTTTCTCCACCAACTGCTTCAATTGATGATGAAATCTCAAGTGATGTTCTTTTCTTGGTTCCTTTGAATAATAGGTGTTCTAGAAAGTGTGAAGCTCCCGCAGTTGAATTAGATTCATCGCGGGAGCCAACATTGACCCAAATACCAAAAGCTGCAGAACGAACAGATTTTTCTTCTTCAGTGACTATTCGAAGGCCACTTGGTAAGACTGTTCTAGCCAAATTACTCTGACTTAGCTTCTTCTGGAAGATTTGCTGGAACTAAAGAGTATTTACCTTTCGGATCAATCTCATTAATT
>JACCDY010011934.1_pt1 | contig 10163 bp, 15 predicted proteins | sample 7446391 | NCBI WGS metagenome assembly JACCDY01 (sample SAMN15323451, study PRJNA562643) | freshwater metagenome | isolation source: river surface water | place: USA:Blue River Watershed | collected 2017-08-18
CTCGTCCCTCACGTCGTCCTCTTTGGGTTGAGTTGCTTCAAGGTCTCCATGCTGCTGATGTAGTAATAGTTGCTCTTGTTCAGCGGTGCGATGGTGTGTTTGACCTGTCGTGCGTGATACTCCCCACACTCTAGGCATATCTTGTAGCCGAGTTTGTAACGTCGGTGGTCGATGTAGCCACCGCACTCGGTGCATAGGTACCTATTGTCCTCGTTGCTCATACCTCACCTCGTGTAAGCAGGTACTCCATCTTCAGCATCTCCTTCTCAACCTGTAGGTACAGCGCTTTATATTGTGGGTAGCAATCACCATTCCACAGTAGCTGCAACCATCGGTATTCCGAATCCGGCACTTGGGGTTGTACTCCTAGCCTCTTAGCCAAAATGAACTGCCTTATCCAATACTTCGTGCGCTCTAGCTCGTTATCTAACATTGTTAGTCTCCCCTCGGGTTAGTAGGTACTCAAGCCGCAGGTTGTCGCGTAGTTGCTGTTCTGTTACGTACTTGATGGGTACGTACTCTGTGTTTCGGCTGTCTGGGTACATCACCTCACCCGTAGCCCTGCGGGTGCGATACGTCACTTGCCAGCACTTTTTGTCGGGGTCGATCAGGTCGCACCAGCCGCTTTTCTCGTTTGTTCGCCACTCAACTTTCATCGCTCCCCCTCGTTAGCAGGTACTCCATCTTCAGCATCTCGCGTAGGCTGTGGTGTGTCGGGTAGTCGGTCTTGGGTAGGAAGGCATCGAAGGGGCAGCTGCCGTCGGTGTTGATGTAGTTGTATGCGACCTGCCACTTGTTGCCGTCATCCCTATAACCGACTTCGTACTCACCAATGTCACCGTTGCTGTAGACCCTGACGTAGTCCCACCAGATATAACCGCCCGACTCGTTAGTTATGACCCACTCCTTCCCGACTACTTTCGGCTCATCCATCGACGCACCTCACATTGTTAGGTTTTGCGGTAATACTTGCACCGCTGTTTGGGTTAGGGTTGTCTTCGTAAGCGTAAGCCTCGTGTTTCATCATGTACTCCTCGTACAGGTAGTCCAGCATTTCTTCTAGTTGTGCTTCGGTCATTGGCTCGTCGGCGTAGTCGCCTTGTTCGGGTTGGGGTTCGGAGTCTAACTTTGTTAGCTCGTCGTGGTAATAGGCTTTGATGCGTCCCATGCGTAGCTCCTTCTGGTTGGGTCTAACAATGTTAGGTTTTTGGTTCATCGCGGCGCGTATGCACCTGCGGTGCGACAACGCTTTTGCGTTTTTCTTTTATTATAACATATTTTCTTGACAATGTCAAGAGTTTGGGCATGGGTCGTGCGCACTTGGTATTGTTAAGTTTTTGTGGTGGCGGCAGGTGTGGGCTTTGTTAGGTTTTGTGTGTTGAGATGTTAAGGTTTTAGTGTCAAAAGTTAACACGGAACTTAACAAAACAAATGTGCTGAGATGCCGCATGTTTACTTACTTTTTTGTTGTTATATATATATTTTGTTTAGAAGTTAAGGAAATTTGGGAATTATATAAACAGCCCCCCGATTTGCTCTCACTCGCCGAGGGCCTCTTTCTCCCCTGCGCCCTCTTGTTCAATTCCGAAAAAAAGCTTAACACTTAACATTACAGCGTAAGTCCTTGATTACAAAGCAAAACCCGTGTTAGGTTTATACTTTGTCAAAACTTAACAACCCCCAAAAACCTAACATTGTTAGGCAAAATCCTCAACAAATCGCCGAGCGACCCCGAAAACTCTCACGGATTAGTGCTTGACAAGTCAAAGTCTGGGTTGTATGCTGCGTGCAGCATACAAGTAATCGCCGAGCGACCCCGAGAACTCTCACTGCTTTTCCGCCACCAAAACCTAACATTGTTAGGTAAAAGCAAACGGAAACAAAAAAGCCCGCTTTCGCGGGCTTCGTTACATGAAGCGGGGGTTTCCCCCCGCCGGTTAATTACTTGCCAGTCTTAATCATCCCGAGATTCACGCCCAGCGCTTCCAGTGCCTTAGTGATGCACAGCGATGCGGCCTTTTGCTGATCGGTCAGGAACGCCTTTTCCTTGTCGCATACTTTGTACAGCGCGGTCAGTTCTTCGACAAGGCGCAGTTGCAGTGGGCGCGGTGCGTTGACGTTCGCGTTGCCGGTTGACTCCCCTTCGCCATCTTCGCTCGGTTCTGGCTTGGTCTCGCCGAACAGGCCTTTGTCCTGCGCGTCGATCAGTGCGTATTTCTTAACATCGCCCCAAACTTTCGACGGGTTCGAGTGGCCTACTTTCTTGAGCGCAGCGTACAGGTTCGCTTTCTCGGTTTCGACGGCCAGCACTTTCTCCGCGCCATCGCGATACCAGGCCGAGCCCGCCATGCTATTGAGTTCGACAGCGTACGTGATACGCGCGCCGTACGTTTTAGACTCGGCCTTAACGAGCGCGTTGCGCGCCTCGATCACGCGCAGCGGAATGGCGACCGGGGCGGGGGTAGTAACGTTTTTCTGATTTTCCATGATTGCATCCTTTACTTAGGGTTACTAGCGTACCGGCTAGCGCGGCGCCGAACCGTTTCGGCATGTTTCAAATATACCTCAGCGCGAATCTAAGTACTTTATTTTGGTAAACAAACTGTATCTAACATTGTTAGTATCAGATTGGCAACGGACACCCCACCACCCGACTGGCAAACTGGGACTCCGCCGCTTCCCTTACACACTAGTTTGCACAACCAATACCACACTCCACAAATCTCATACAATAATGACAACATGTATAGAAAACCGCAAAATTTATACACGTCATTACCCCCACCCCCTTCGCTTTTCCACCAAGCCTTACTAAGCCCGTCCTGCAAACACCCCCCGTCAATGGTACCTAAACCTCCTTTACAAAACGGCACCGTACTGATATAAACGCGGCCATACCCACAACGCGTGGTGCACATGATTGATCTGGAGCCAACCGGGGACTACCCTGTCCCATACGACACATCGGACGAGAAGCCTAAAACTTTTCGTGATGAGATGACTGTCGCCGCAAATACGGCAGACCTGCTGCAAGAGCTAGGTGCCACCATCGACTTGACCCCAGATGACTTGGATCAGGTCAAATCCTTAACAGAGTCCCACAACCGCAAGAAGGCATCCACTGCCCTTCGCAATCCCAGTACCGCTAGCGCTGCGGCGCTCTTTCTCAAGTCCTATGCCAATCAGGTTGCAGCCGACGCCAACGAGGTGCGCTCAGCAATTACGGCGAAGTTGATGGAGATAGCGAACTGCGGCGACCCTAAGTTCGAGCTCAAAGCCCTTGAGTTGCTAGGCAAGCACAGCGACATCGGGTTGTTTACTGAGCGTAGCGAGATCACTATTACCCACAGGAATTCGGACACGCTGGAAGCTGCTATTAAAGAGCGGATCAAGCGGCTGCTGAACTCGGACGTGGTGGATGTGACGCCGCTGGCGGACTCTCTGGATATTGAGTTGGGTGTTGCCGACGCCTCGGAAGCTACGGCTGAAGAGATGTTGTCGGAGCTGGGTGACGACGAGGATGAAGATGCCGACACCAGCCAGTAATGTCGCGCTGACAGACCTGTTGAAAGTCCTGCCCAAGCTGTCTGAGCAGGAAATGCGTCAGGTGTTGTTCGAGCTGGACACACTGGAGGCTATGAAACAGAAGGAACTGCAGCAGGAAAGGTTCCTTGAGTTTGTCAAACAGGTCTGGCCTACCTTCATTGCAGGCAGACACCACGCTAGGATGGCAGCAGCGTTCGAAAGGGTGGCGCGGGGCGAGGGCAAACGCCTCATTATTAACATGCCACCCCGTCATACCAAGTCAGAATTCGCCTCTTACCTGCTTCCAGCGTGGTTTTTGGGGCGTTTTCCGCACAAAAAGGTCATTCAGACCGCCCATACGGCCGAATTGTCGGTGGGTTTTGGTCGAAAAGTGCGAAATCTGGTCGATTCTGAGGCGTATAAGTCCATTTTTCCCGAATTAAGCCTGTCTGCGGACTCAAAAGCAGCTGGTCGATGGAACACTAGTAAGGGTGGCGACTACTTCGCTATCGGTGTGGGCGGTGCCGTGACTGGTAAGGGCGCTGACTTGCTGATTATTGACGACCCGCACTCTGAACAAGAGGCTGCGCTGGCCCTAGTCAACCCCGACATCTACGACAAGACCTACGAGTGGTACACATCTGGCCCTCGTCAGCGTCTCCAGCCGGGCGGAGCAATTATTGTCGTGATGACACGCTGGTCTCTGCGTGATCTGACTGGACAGGTGCTAAAAGCAAGCGCTGCGCGTGGCGGCGATGAGTGGGAAGTGATCGAGTTCCCTGCTATCCTGCCATCTGGTAATCCGCTCTGGCCTGAGTTTTGGTCGCTGAAGGAACTGGAAGCCCTGCGTACTGAACTGCCGAACCAGAAATGGATGGCTCAGTACATGCAGCAACCCACGTCGGACTCCTCCGCAATTATCAAGCGCGAGTGGTGGAAGATATGGGAGGGCGAGCGGCCACCGCCATGCGACTACATCCTGCAGACTTGGGATACGGCGTTCGAGAAGAACAGCCGGGCTGACTTCTCCGCGTGCACAACGTGGGGGATCTTCTACAACGACGAGGATCACGGGCAGGCCAACATCATTCTGTTAAACGCCTTCAAGGACAGGATGGAGTGGATCGAGCTTAAGGAAACGGCGTTCAAGCACTACCAAGAGTGGGAGCCTGACGGCGTGTTGATCGAGAAGAAGGCAACCGGTGCCCCCCTGATATATGAGTTCAGGGCGATGGGCATACCTGTGCAGGAGTACACCCCGTCCAAGGGTAACGACAAGATAACGCGTCTGAACTCGGTGTCGGACTTGATAGCGTCAGGCAAGGTCTGGGTACCCCAGACACGCTGGGCGGAAGAGCTTGTGGATGAGATAGCGAGCTTCCCGTCGGGTGAGCATGACGACTTGGTTGATGCGACGACACTTGCTTTGATGCGGTTCCGTGCTGGTGGTTTCATCCGTCTGCCCAGCGACGAGCCTGAAGATATTAAATGGTTCAAGTCCCAGAAGAACGCTGGGTACTACAACGTGTGAGGTGGGTATGGAAGATAACGTCGTAGTGCTGCCGGTTATAACTTCGTTGGATATACCGCCTGAGCGCGTGCTTAACGGGGCCTTGAATGCTGACCTTGATCGAGTCGTGGTAATGGGCTACGACAAGGAAGGGAATGAATATTTTGCTTCAAGCATCGCGGATGGCGCAGATGTAGTGTGGCTTGCTGAACGGATGAAGTTGAAGCTGTTGACTATACAGATAGAAGACTAAGGAAAAATCATGGCAATAGATAAGGGACTGTATGCAGCGCCTCTCGGCTTGGCCGACGCAGCTGTGGCGGAGCCGGACTTGGAAATTGAGATCGAGAACCCCGATGCAGTAAACATCGAGATGGATGGGGTCGAGATCAACTTTGAAAAGCACGAGCCGACCGCTGAAGACTTTGATGCAAACCTCGCTGAGTTTATGGACGATGGTGAGTTGCAGGGTCTGGGCGAAGAGCTCATGGGTGACTTCACTGCTGACCAAGACTCCCGCAAAGACTGGGTTGAGGCTTACGTCCGTGGCTTGAAGCTGCTTGGTCTGAAAGTAGAAGAGCGTAGCGAGCCGTGGGCTGGCGCATGCGGTGTGTTCCATCCGATGCTGACCGAGGCAGTGGTGCGGTTCCAGTCAGAAGCAATCGTCGAGACATTCCCAGCGATGGGCCCGGTCAAGACACAGATCGTCGGCGCTATCGACAAGCTGAAGGAAGAAGCAGCTACGCGTGTGCGTGATGATATGAACTACCGACTGACTGAAGAGATGGTCGAGTATCGCCCTGAGCACGAGAAGATGTTGTTCTCTCTGCCGCTGGCGGGCTCCGCATTCAAGAAGGTCTACTACGATCCGTCGCTTGGTCGTCAGGTAGCGATGTTCGTCCCCGCAGAAGACATGGTTGTGCCGTATGGCGCGTCTAGTCTGGAGACCGCAGAGCGCGTTACCCACGTGATGCGGAAGACTCAGAACGAAGTGCGCAAGCTGCAGGTGGCGGGGTTCTATCGCGATGTGGAGTTGGGCGAGCCGCAGAATGTGCTGGACGACATTGAGAAAGAGAAGGAACGCGACCAAGGCTACACAGGTAGCATGGACGACCGCTATAAGATCCTTGAGATGCACGTCGAGATCGACTTGCCGGGCTTTGAGGACAAGGGCAAAGATGGCGAGCCGACAGGCATCGCGTTGCCATACGTGGTCACTATCGAGAAGGGCACTGGTACCGTGCTGGCTATTCGCCGCAACTGGTACGAGGACGACACTCTTAAACTGAAGCGCAACCACTTCGTGCACTACGTCTACGTGCCGGGGTTCGGGTTCTATGGCTTCGGCTTCATCCACCTGATCGGTGGTTACGCCAAGGCAGCTACATCCATCATGAGGCAACTGGTTGACGCGGGTACGCTGTCTAACCTGCCGGGTGGTATGAAGAGCAAGGGCCTGCGCATCAAGGGTGATGACACACCGATCGCTCCGGGTGAGTTCCGTGATGTCGATGTGGCGTCGGGCACTATCCGCGACAACATCCTGCCGCTGCCGTACAAAGAGCCGAGCCAGACTCTGTATAGCCTGCTGCAGATGATAATTCAGGAAGGTCGTAGCTTCGCCTCCGCTGGCGACATTAACGTCAGCGATATGTCTACTCAGGCACCGGTAGGCACCACACTGGCTATTCTCGAACGCACGCTAAAGATAAGTACGGCAGTGCAAGCTCGACTGCACTATGCGATGCGTGGTGAGTTCAAGCTCTTGAAGGCAATCATCCGCGACTACACGCCGGAAGAGTACAGCTACGAGCCGGTCGATGGCGATCGCCAAGTCAAGCAAGCTGACTACGATGCAGTGGACATCATCCCTGTGTCTGACCCTAACGCAGCGACGATGGCACAGAAGATCGTGCAATACCAAGCTGTGATTCAGTTGGCCCAACAAGCACCGCAACTCTACGACCTGCCGCTCCTGCATCGTCAGATGATCGAGGTCTTGGGTGTGAAGAACGCCGCCAAGCTTGTGCCAACCGAGGATGATGCACGTCCGACTGACCCAGTGCAGGAGAACCAGAACATCCTGATGGGCAAACCAGTCAAGGCATTCATCGAGCAGGATCATGAGGCGCACATCGCTGTGCACATGGCCGCGATGCAAGATCCGAAGCTGCAGATGCTGATGGAAGGCAACCCGATGGCGCAGCAGATTCAAGCAGGGGCTATGGCGCATATCAACGAGCACTTGGGCTTCCAGTACCGCAAAGAGATCGAGAAGGTGTTGGGTGTCACCCTGCCGACCGAAGAGCAGAACAAGAACATGCCTCCGGAGGTTGCAGCGCAGGTTGCACAGATGTCGGCTCAGGCAGCACAACGCCTGTTGATGACTCACCAGCAGCAAGCAGCACAAGAGCAAGCACAGCAGGCTGCACAAGACCCGGTCGTCCAGATGCAGATGCAAGAGCTCCAACTCAAGCAGCAAGAGATCCAGCGCAAGATGGAGAAGGATCGCATCGACGCGCAGCTTAAACAGCAGCAACTCCAAGTGGAGCAGGCTCGCATCGCAGCACAAGAGAAGATCGCAGGTCTGCAAGTGGGTGCCAAGGTCTCGCATGCACAGAACGAGCTCAAGGCTCGCATGCAAGTCGAAGGTATCAAGCTGGGCCTGCAAGGAGCAAAAGACCGACGTGAGACGCGTCGTGCAGAGCAACCTCCGGCTAAACCGGGCAAGGAGAATAAATGAGTCAGGAAACCGTCCTTGGGTACTTGAAGACCAAGTTCACCGAAGAGCAACAGAGCAGGGTTGAGTTCCTTGCTTCTGGTAAAGCATCAAGTTTGGAAGAGTACAAACACGTAGCCGGAGTTATCCGGGGTCTGGCGCTGGCTACGGAAACCCTTGACGACCTCGTGCAACGACTGGAGAAATCTGATGAATAGTCCTATCGACCTCTCGCAGGCTGTAGACCTGTCCAATATCATGGACAAGTCGGCTGAAGAAAAAGCCAGACAGCTGCCGGAACCGTCTGGTTATCACATCCTTGTGGCTCTTCCGGAGTCTGAGGAGAAGTACGACAGCGGCCTGATTAAGGCCGACGAGACGCGCCGGTTTGAAGAGGTTCTGTCCACGGTGTTCTTCGTGGTCAAGCTGGGCCCTGATTGTTACAAAGATGAAAAGCGATTCCCGACTGGCCCGTGGTGCAAGCAGGGTGACTTTATCCTCGCTCGCCCCAACACCGGTACCCGCCTGAAGATTCATGGCCGGGAGTTCCGACTCATTAATGACGACTCCGTTGAGGCTGTCGTCCAAGATCCGCGTGGAATTTCGCGTGCTTAAGGAGAGCTAGATGAAAAACAAGATGGAACTGACTGAGTTCGAATTTCCGGACGAGGCAGAGGAAAAAGCCGCAGCCAAAGTAGAGGCTGAGGAGAAGAAATCCGCTGCATCCGAAGAGGAATTTGCCCTTGAAGTCGTAGACGACACCCCGCCGCAAGACCGTGGCCGCAAGCCTATGGGCGAGCCGCCCGAGGATGTCACCGATGACGAACTCAAATCGTATGACGAAAAAGTCCAGAAGCGACTGAAAAAGTTTACGAAGGGCTACCATGACGAGCGACGCGCCAAGGAAGAAGCCCTCCGGGAACGTCAGGCAGCTGAAGAGTTCGCCAAAAAGCTCTACGATGAGAACCTTGCCCTTCAGAAACAACTAGCTGAAGGCTCTAAGATATTTATTGAGCAGGGTAAATCCAGTGCTCAGTTGGAGCTTGAGCAGGCTAAGAAGAAGTACAAGGATGCCTATGAGAACGGGGATGTCGATGCTGTGGCGGAAGCGCAAGCTGAAATCGCACAGGCTACTCTGAAGCTTGACAAGGCCCAAAATCTTAGACCTATTGAAGTACAAGAAAAACCGGAGTATAGTCCGACTAAATCGACGGCCCCCAAGGGCGACCAGAAGCTTAATCAGTGGATGGAAGAAAACCCTTGGTACGGGGATGAAGAAACCCCGGAGCATACGATTATGAGCGCTACCGCCCTTGGCGTGCACACAGCCCTTATAAAGCAGTATGGTCAAGGCTTTGTCGGCAGTGATGATTACTACGAGAAGATTAACGCTCGTATGCGTCAAAGTTTCCCGGATTATTTCCGGAGCCAAGAAGTTCAAGATGATCCGGAGGAAGAGCCGCAACAGCAGGCCGCTCCCCGTGCCAAACAGTCTACGGTTGTAGCCCCGGCTACTCGTAGCACGTCGCCCAAGAAGGTAAAGCTAAGCGCTTCACAAGTGGCTATCGCCAAGCGTTTAGGTGTGCCTCTGGAACTTTACGCCAAAAAGGTTGCTGAACAACAGGAGAACAGATAATGGATGAAACCCGTATCAGTCGTGCACACGACAATCGTAACAAGGCTAAGCGCGTGGAGTCGTGGCGACCACCAGAGTTGCTCCCCGTGCCTGACCCCGAGCCGGGTTTTAAGTTCCATTGGGTTCGAGTATCAACGTTGAATACGCCCGACCCTATCAATCTCTCTGCTAAACGACGTGAAGGCTGGGAGCCTGTAAAGGCTTCTGAACATCCTGAACTACATTTGCACCTTGATTCCGACAGTGCCTCTAAAGATACTGTTGTGGTTGGTGGGCTGATGCTTTGCAAGACTCCGGAAGAGTTTGTTAACCAGCGTAATTCTCATTACCTGAAGCAAGCTAACGACCAGATGACTGCAGTGGACAACAGCTTCATGCGTCAGAGCGATGCTCGTATGCCTCTCTTCGCTGAGAAGAAGTCATCTACATCCTTTGGCTCCGGTAAATAATATTTTGGAGTAAAACATGGCTTATCCTACTGTAAGCGCTCCTTATGGTTTCCAGCCGATTAATCGTATCGGCGGTAATCCGTATGCGGGTTCCACCCGACTGATTCCGGTTGATTCCGGCGCAGTCTATGACGGCGATCTCGTTGAGATGCTGTCGTCCGGCAAATGCAAAGTCATCGCTGATGGCACTGCCGCTCCGCAAGCCGTTGGCGTCTGCGTCGGCGTTCAGTACACCAACTCGACTGGTCAAACCGTTCAAGCGCAATATGCTCCGGCATCGGGCGTGACCAACGTTCTGGCATACGTCGTTGATGATCCGACCGC
>JACCDY010477377.1_pt1 | contig 10160 bp, 12 predicted proteins | sample 7446391 | NCBI WGS metagenome assembly JACCDY01 (sample SAMN15323451, study PRJNA562643) | freshwater metagenome | isolation source: river surface water | place: USA:Blue River Watershed | collected 2017-08-18
CAGGTACTCGATCCAGTACCAGCGGCGCACAGTCCGATCGCAACTTCGGAGCGACCCTGACAGCGCAGCGGCACTGCATGCACAGCTTTGTGCCAGTTCGATAACCTATTGCGGATGCCGAACCAGCCTTGTTTGCCATCGTATTTGCCGAAGACGGCGAGGCCGATAACGGTGCCCCCTGTGTAGAATAGTCTTTTTCTTCTGACACACGCAGGGGTAGAGCCTGTCCCATTGGGCCGCTGGCGGCGTTACGCCTCCTTGCCGTACAAACTGTACTGTCTGCGTCGGCGCGCCTTGCCAGCGACCCAATGGGACAGACTCTAAACTCTGCTTCGCGATTATATATTCAAAATGAAGGACTTAGCGAGATATTCCAATCCTGGATCTGATTCTCGCAGCGCCGCCGCCGATACGGCCGGACGGCCCGAGGTCCGAATGGTGACGATCGGCCCCGATGACGCCGGTCAGCGCATCGATAACTTTTTGCTACGGATCTGCAAAGGCGTCCCCAAAAGCCACGTCTATCAGGTGCTGCGCTCGGGCCAGGTGCGGGTCAACAAGGGGCGCATCGCCCAGACCTACCGACTGGAAGAAGGCGACCTGGTGCGGGTGCCGCCGATGCGAATTGCCCAATCGGCAAGTGGCGCCGCCATCGCCGAAGGCCGGGCGCCCGCGGCCGAATTCCCGATCCTGTTCGAAGATGATGCCATTTTGATCATCGACAAGCCGGCCGGCGTGGCCGTCCATGGCGGCTCCGGCGTGTTGTTTGGCGTGATCGAGCAGCTGCGCGCGGCGCGGCCGCAGGCAAAGTTTCTTGAACTGGTGCACCGGCTTGACCGCGAAACCTCCGGTGTGCTGGTGCTGGCCAAGAAGCGTAGTGCGCTGGTCCATCTGCACGACCAGATCCGCGCTGGCGGCGGTATGGACAAGCGCTACCTGACGCTGGTGCGGGGTGACTGGCAAAACAAGCGCCAACACGTGAGGCTGCCCCTGTTCAAATACACCGCGGCCGACGGCGAGCGCCGCGTGCGAGTCCAAGCCGACGGGCTGCCGTCGCACACGGTCTTCAATTTATTGCGAAAATACGGTCCGTACGCATTGCTGGAAGCCGAGCTCAAGACTGGCCGCACGCACCAGATCCGTGTGCATCTGGCATCCTCGGGATTTCCCATCGCAGGTGATGACAAGTACGGCGATTTTGCGCTGAACAAGCAGTTGCAGAAGGCAGGCGACGGGCACGGTGCGTTGAAGCGCATGTTCCTGCATGCATGGCGACTGGCCTTCACGCACCCGCTGACGGGCGAACCGGTGAAGGTGGAGGCGCCGCTGCCGATGGATTGCCGCCGCTTCCTTGACAGCCTGCTCGAAGCAACGCCGGCAGCACGACCAACCGATCAATAAGACTCAGGGCCGCAAGGCCAAAGGCGCGCAGATGCCCCGCAAACAATTCGACATGATCGTCTTCGACTGGGACGGCACGCTGATGGACAGCACCTCGGCCATCATTGCCGCGATGCAGGCGGCCGCGCGCGACCTTGGGCTGCCGGAACCGGACAAAAAATCCGCATCCTACGTGATCGGCCTCGGGCTGCAGGATGCGTTGCAGGCCGTGTTGCCTGACCTCGATCCGGTGCATTACCCGCGCATGGTCGAGCGTTACCGTTATCACTACCTGTCGCGCGACCAGGAACTGACGTTGTTCGACGGCGCGCGCGAGATGCTCGAAGACCTGGCTTCTCAAAGTTATTTCCTGGCCGTGGCCACCGGCAAAAGCCGCGTGGGCCTGAACCGCGCACTGGCCACGTCAGGATTGACCTCGCTGTTCGATGCGACCCGCTGTGCCGACGAGACGTTTTCCAAGCCCAACCCGGCCATGCTGTTGGAGTTGACGCGCGAACTGGGGCAGGACATGAGGCGCACCGTGATGATCGGCGATACGACGCATGACCTGCTGATGGCCAGCAATGCCGGCGCGGCCGCGATCAGCGTCAATTACGGCGCGCATCCCGCGCACGAACTGGCCGCGCATTCGCCGCTGTACGGCGCATCGTCGATCAAGGAACTGCATGCCTGGCTGAACGAGCACGCATGAGCAAGCCGTCGGAAGATGATGCAGACTGGGCATGACGTGAGCGAACTGATTTATATCTGCGAGGGCAGCGAGCTGGTCGATGGCGCCAAGGGCGTACGCTTTCCGGTGACTGCGGGTGGTGAAGACTGGACGGCCTTCGTTGTGCGCTTTGGCGACAAGGCCTATGCCTACCTGAATCGCTGCGCGCATGTGCCGATGGAACTCGACTGGAACCAGGGCGAGTTCTTTGAATCGAGCGGCCTTTACCTGATGTGCGCCACCCATGGCGCGTTGTACGAGCCGGAGACCGGCAAGTGCGCGGGCGGTCCCTGCCGTGGCGGGAAACTGCGGCCGGTGAGCATCGTGGAGCGGGACGACAAGGTGTACTGGCAGCCGGATGATTACCTGGGCCCGGCGCGCGCCTGACCAGATCAGCTATGCTGTCAGGCATCCCCGGCAAATTCAGCACCCGAGACAACAAAGACCGATAGTGACGGACAGCCACCATGACCGACCCGACTCCCGAATCCGGCAACAGCCTGCCCAGTTCCGATGATGCTGCCGCAAGGCCCGCACAACAACAAGGCCTGCCGTATGACGCGCTGGAAAAGCTGGCGCAAGGCATGCTGGAAGAGCAGCGCGCGAACCGCCGTTGGCGCAACATTTTCCGCATCGGCCTGCTGGTGGTGGCGTTGTTTGCGATCTATGCCGCACTGGACTTGAAGGGTGGCGCCAAGCAGGCCAGCACCCGGCACACCGCGATGGTCGAAATCACCGGCGAGATCGATGCCGACAGCAGCACGGCTTCGGTCGATTCCATCCTGCCGGCGTTGCAAGAGGCGTTCGGTGACGAAGGCTCGGTGGGCGTCGTGCTGCGCATGAACAGCCCGGGCGGCAGCCCGGTGCAATCGGCGATCGTGAACGACGAGATCACGCGCCTGCGCAAGCTGCACCCGAAGAAGCCGGTATACGTGGTGGTGGAAGACATGTGCGCGTCCGGCTGCTATTACATCGCAGCCGCGGCTGATCGCATCTACGTGAGCCAGGCCAGCGTGGTGGGTTCGATCGGCGTGCTGATGAGCAGCTTCGGCTTCACCGGCCTGATGAACAAGCTCGGCGTCGAGCGCCGCCTGCTGACAGCCGGCGAGAACAAGGCGATGATGGACCCGTTCTCCGAGCAGAACCCGCGCCACCGCGAGTTCACGCAGGCGATGCTCAAAGAGATCCACCAGCAGTTCATCGCCGCGGTGAAGGCCGGGCGCGGCAAGCGCCTGAAGGACAACCCGGAGATTTTCTCCGGACTATTCTGGACCGGCAGCCGGGCGATCTCGCTGGGCCTGGCGGATAGTCTGGGCACGGTCGACAGCGTCGCGCGCGATGTGCTGAAGGCCGAGGATGTGATTGATTACACCGTGCGCGAGGGCTTGTCGGATCGCGTGCTGAAGAAATTTGGTGCCGCAGTCGGCGAGTCGATGGCCAAGGCCATGGTCACCGACGCGGTTCGGCCGCGCTGAGCCTGCTCAGGCGAGAAACAGGAACACCGTCGGTTTCTTGCGGAAAGGCGGCATCTTGCCGCCGGCGATCGCCTGCTTCCATGCACTGGCAGTCTTGGTGGCGACCGATTCGGTCTCCAGCGTGAGGTCGGTCGCCACGCATACCAGCGTATTGCCCGAGCAATTCGCCGCGAGCGCTTCCAGCATCGCTTCATTGCGGTAAGGCGTTTCGATCAGGATTTGCGTCTGCTTTTCCTGTCGCGAGCGTTGCTCCAGCTGCTTGATGCGTGATGCGCGGTCGGCGGCATCCGTCGGCAGGTAGCCGTGGAAGGCGAAGCTCTGGCCATTGAGGCCACTGGCCGTCAGGGCCAGCATCAGCGAGGACGGGCCGACCAGCGGTTTGACGGTGATGCCTTTCTGGTGTGCGAGTCGCACGAGGTCGGCGCCCGGGTCGGCCACGGCCGGCAGGCCGGCTTCAGACAGCAGCCCCACGTCTTTCCCTTCCTGCAGCGGCGCCAGCAGGGCGGCCACTTCGGTCGCAGGCGTGTTCACGTTCAGTTCGCTGATGCGTATTTCCTGCAGCACCGTTTTTAGCGGATGGGTCTGCGCGACGCGCTTCAGGAACGCGCGCGCTGTCTTCGCATTCTCTGCGATGTAGCAATCGAGACTGGCGGTCAGCTCGCGCACCGGCGCGGGAATCACCGCGTCGAGCTGCTCGCCGCCCAGCGAATTGGGTATCAGGTACAGGGTGCCGGCCATCACGCTTGCTTCGTCGTCAGGCCGCAGAAGGCGACGCCGGCCTTCCTCAGCATGGTGGTCAGCGCAATCAGCGGCAGCCCGGTGAGGGCGGTCGGGTCGTCGCTGCGCAGGCTCTCGATCAGCACGATGCCCAGGCCTTCATTCTTTGCGCTGCCGGCGCAGTCATACGGCTGCTCGATGCGCAAGTAGGCATCGAGTTCGTGATCGGGCAGGTCGCGCAGGCGCACCGCGGTTTGCACGTTCTCGAGCTGTACAGCCGTTTGTTCGCCGCGGTTGTCGAGCAGGCACAGCGCGGTGTGGAAGATGGTTTCGCGGCCGCGCATCTTTGTCAGCTGGGCCAGTGCGTTGGCATGGTTGCCGGGCTTGCCGATGTGCTCGCCGTCGAGCGTGGCGACCTGGTCGGAGCCGATGACCAGTGCCGAACCTACGCGGCGGGCGATCTCGGCCGCCTTGGCCTGTGCCAGTCGCAGCGCGGTGGCCGGCGGCGTTTCCCCTGGCAATGGGGATTCGTCGATGTCGGGTGCGATGGCCTCAAACGGCAATTGCAAACGCGATAACAGTTCGCTGCGATAAGCGGAGCTTGAGGCGAGGATCAGGCGAGGCATGACAGGGGCTGGGCGAGCGGCTGGGACGGGACGGGTAGGCCGAATGGGCGAAACCCTGCTATCATAGCTGGTTTTCCAGCGTTTCCCGTCCCAAGCTCATTCCTGAGGCGCGGGCGCGGAGGCCGTCCGGAGTGCCTTCATGAGCGATACCACGGTCGACAGTGTCGAGTTTGCCCGCACCGGCGAGTCCCGTTCCGGGGTGGTGTCGGTCGCCAGCCTTGGCCGCCTGTCCGCCGAGTTGGCCGATACGTCCGGTGAGCTGCAGTGGACCATCACCGGTGGGCGTCATGCGATCGGCGCGCCGCAGCTGAACATGCAGGTCAAAGGCGAAGTGACGCTGGTTTGCCAGCGCTGCCTGGCGCCGTTTGCACATGTGATCGCGACCGATACCGTGCTGGTGCTGGCGCGTGACGAGGCCGACGCCGACGAGACGGAAGAAAAGCTCGACGACGACAGTATCGATGTGATCGTCGGCGATGCGCGGCAAGACCTGTTGCAGCTGGTCGAAGACGATGCGCTGCTGGCCTTGCCACTGTCGCCGCGCCACGACACCTGTCCGGGCGATGCGCCTGCGGTGCCGCAGGACAAGCGCGAGTCGCCGTTCGCGGCGCTGAAAGGCCTGAAAAATTAAGGGCTTGCGTGGCCAGGTGGCCACACGGGCTCGCCGTCCGTTACGGGATTGGCAAGTATCCGGAAGTGGGAGAAATCTGCTTCCCTTGTGTTAAAATTTTGGATTCACCGAATTAGGAGTACGCCATGGCAGTTCAGCAGAACAAAAAGACCCCGTCGAAGCGCGGTATGCACCGCTCGCACGATTTCCTGACCGCGCCGGCAACGGCCATCGAGCCGACGACTGGCGAGACGCACCTGCGTCACCACATCAGCCCGAACGGCTTCTACCGTGGCCGCAAGGTCCTGAAGACCAAAAACGACGAATAATTCGTCCCACTGTATTCCAACAATTCGGCGCAACAGCGGGCTGAACCAGCCCTGAGCGCCGTTTTTGTATGCGCACACAGTGTCACACCGTCATGGTCACGCGACCGGGCTGCTTCGGCTACATCGAGCAGGCCCGGACGGCCTTGAGATCATGACCGTCAATATCTCCATTGACTGCATGGGCGGCGATCACGGCCCCTCAGTCACGGTACCTGCCTCTGTAGCTTTCGCGAATCGCGAGCCCGACGCCCACATGGTGCTGGTCGGTCGCGAGGACGTCGTGCGTGCCGAGCTCAGGAAACTGGGCGCCGAGCAGCATCCGCGCATCAGCATCGTCAACGCGACCGAAGTGGTCGAGATGGACGATCCGCTCGAAGTCGCGCTGCGCCGGAAAAAAGATTCATCGATGCGGGTCGCAATCAGCCTCGTGAAGTCCGGCGACGCGCAGGCCTGCGTCTCGGCCGGCAACACCGGCGCGCTGATGGCCGTGTCGCGCTATCTGCTTAAGACCCTGGCCGGCGTTGATCGCCCGGCAATCTGCACGATTCTGCCGAACCAGAAGGACGGCCCCACCTATGTGCTCGACCTCGGCGCCAACGTCGATTGCGAACCGCTGCACCTGCACCAGTTCGCGCTGATGGGGTCGGCGTTGGTGTCGGCGGTCGAGGGCCATGCGCGCCCGACCGTCGGCCTGCTGAACGTCGGCGAAGAGGACATCAAGGGCAACGAGCTGGTCAAGCAGACGGCAGAGCTGCTGCGCGCCGACCACGCGAAGGGCCTGATCAATTTCTACGGCAACGTCGAAGGCAATGACATCTTCGAGGGCACGACCGACATCGTTGTCTGCGATGGCTTCGTCGGCAACGTCACGCTGAAGGCCGCCGAAGGCCTGGGCCGGCTGATCAAGGGCGTGCTGATCAGCGAGCTGAAGAAGGGCTGGATCAACATGCTGGGTGCGCTGATTGCGCAGCGCGCGCTGAAGAACATTTCGCAGCGCCTGAACCCGTCCCGCTACAATGGCGCAAGCCTGCTCGGCCTGCGTGGGCTGGTGTTCAAGAGCCATGGCGGCGAGAGCGCCTACGGCTTCGAATGGGCGATCCGCCGCGCGTATGAAGCGGCACGCCACGATGTGCTGTCGCGTATTGAAACTTCGATCGCGGAATTGATGCCGCAGTCGGCAACGGCGCCGGCTGCAGTACAGGCATCGATTCCGGTCACAGAGACAAAAACTGCATGAGCAAATATTCCCGCATCGTCGGCACCGGCAGCTGCCTGCCGCCGCACCGCGTGACCAACGCCGAGCTGGCAGCGACGCTGGCCGAAAAAGGTTTGGAGACGTCCGACGAATGGATCGTCTCGCGCAGCGGCATCTCCGCTCGCCATTTCGCCGACAAGGGGGTGATGTCGTCCGACCTCGCCGTCACGGCCGCGCAGAATGCGCTGCAGATGGCCGGCTTGCAGCCGAATGACATCGACCTGATCATCCTCGCCACCTCGACGCCCGATTACCTGGGCGGCTTCCCGAGTACCGCCTGCGTGGTGCAGAAGAAGCTGGGCATCACCAACGAAGCAGCCGCACTGGACGTGCAGGCGGTCTGCAGCGGCTTCGTCTATGCGCTGTCAGTGGCTGACAGCTTCATCAAGTCGGGCATGCACAAGCGCGCGCTGGTGATCGGCGCCGAAGTGTTCTCGCGCATCCTCGATTTCAACGACCGTACCACCTGCGTGCTGTTTGGCGACGGCGCCGGCGCCGTGGTGCTGTCGGCTTCCGACGAGCCGGGCATTCTGGCCTCGCGCCTGCATGCCGACGGCCGTCATACCGATATCCTTTGCGTGCCGGGCAACGTCGCTGACGGCGCCGTCGCCGGCAGCGCGTTCCTGACCATGGATGGCCAGGCCGTGTTCAAGATGGCCGTATCGGTGCTGGAGAAGGTCGCCAACGAGGCACTGGAAGCGGCCGGCATGCAGTCGTCGCAGATCGACTGGCTGATCCCGCACCAGGCCAACATCCGCATCATGCAGGGCACCGCGAAAAAGCTCGGCCTGCCGCTGGACAAGATGGTGGTCACCGTCGACCAGCATGGCAACACCTCGGCCGCGTCGATCCCGCTGGCGCTGGACGTCGCCATGCGCGATGGGCGCGTCAAGCCGGGACAGCACCTGATGATGGAAGGCGTGGGCGGCGGCTTCACCTGGGGCGCGGTGCTCGCGCGGGTCTGACCTTTTCGAGTCTATCGGACAGACCCATGCCTGAAGACGCGCTTGCCTCCCGACGCGAGCAAGCCCCGAACCACACGACAACACTCCAATACCTGACAACGACATGAGCTCACTCGCATTCGTCTTCCCCGGCCAGGGTTCGCAAGCGATCGGCATGCTGAACGGCTTTGCCGGCAACGCGACCGTCGCCGACACCATCGCCGAAGCTTCCGATGCCCTCAACGTCGATCTCGCCAAGATGATCGCCGAGGGTCCGAAGGAAGAACTCGACCTCACGACCAACACGCAGCCGGTGATGCTGGCCTGCGCCGTTGCCTTCTACCGCGCATGGATCGCCGCCGGTGGCGCGACCCCGGCGCTCGTCGCCGGCCACAGCCTCGGAGAATATTCGGCGCTGGTCGCCGCCGGCGTCATCGACTTCAAGGACGCCGTGCCGCTGGTGCGCTTCCGCGCGCAGGCGATGCAGGAAGCGGTGCCGGTCGGGCAGGGCGGCATGGCGGCCATTCTCGGCCTGTCGGATGATGACGTCCGTGCCGCGTGCGCCGAAGCCGCGCAAGGCGACGTCGTCGAGCCAGTCAACTTCAATGCGCCGGCGCAGGTCGTGATCGCCGGTCACAAGGCCGCCGTCGAACGTGCCTGCGAAGCCGCGAAGGCCAAGGGCGCCAAGCGCGCGTTGCCGCTGCCGGTGTCGGCGCCTTTCCATTCGTCGTTGCTGAAGCCTGCGTCGGATCGCCTGCGTGACTATCTGGCGAACGTGAATTTCTCGGCACCGAAAATCGAGCTGATCAACAACGTCGATGTCGCCATCGTGACCGACCCGGCCGCGATCAAGGATGCGCTGGTGCGCCAGGCAGCAAGCCCGGTGCGTTGGGTGGAATCGGTGAACAAGATGGCGCGCATGGGCGTGACCCGAGTCGTCGAATGCGGTCCGGGCAAGGTGCTGACGGGCCTCGTCAAACGTATCAATGGCGAACTGACAGGCGAGGCCATCGTGGACCAGGCCTCGCTGGACGCCGCATTGGAGGCAGGCAAGTGATGAACCGTGGATCCAGTCTGGAAAAACAAGTCGCGCTGGTGACCGGCGCATCGCGCGGCATCGGCCGTGCCATCGCCGTTGAGCTCGCCAAGCGTGGCGCGACCGTGATCGGCACAGCCACCACCGAAGCCGGTGCTGCGGCCATTACCGAGTACCTGCAGGCCGTTCGTGCCGACGCCGGACGTGGCGCGGTACTGAACGTGACCGATGCGGAACAGTCGAATGCGCTGATCGAGGAAATCGGCAAGCAGCATGGCGGCATCAGCATCCTGGTCAACAACGCCGGCATCACGCAAGACCAGCTTGCCATGCGCATGAAGGACGAGGAGTGGGACGCCGTGATCGCGACCAACCTGACAGCCGTCGGCCGCATGTCGCGTGCCGTGCTGCGCGGCATGATGAAGGCCAAGCATGGCCGCATCATCAGCATTACCTCGGTGGTCGGTTCGGCCGGCAACCCGGGCCAGATGAACTATGCGGCGGCCAAGGCGGGCGTGGCCGGCATGAGCCGCGCGCTGGCACGTGAAATCGGCAGCCGCAACATCACCGTCAACTGCGTCGCACCCGGTTTCATCGACACCGACATGACCAAGGCGCTGAACGAGCAGCAGGTCGCTGCGTTGCTGCAGCAGATCCCTGCCGGCCGTTTCGGCATGCCGGAAGACATCGCTGCGGCCGTGGCCTTCCTGGCGTCGGATGATGCCGCCTACATCACCGGCACCACGCTGCACGTGAACGGCGGGATGTACATGAGCGGGGGCTAACGCCTTGCGACGATATTCCCCGGCAGGATCATTCCTGCCGGTATACAGATTGCTCTGAGTAGTTAATAAAAGCAAAAGCCGAAACACTTAAGTTTCACCGCGCAAACCTGATAGAATGCGCGCACTTTTACGTACAACCCACCCACTGGAGGACCCTGATGTCTGACATCGAATCCCGCGTCAAGAAAATCGTTGCCGAACAACTCGGTGTCTCTGAAGCAGACATCAAACTGGAATCGTCGTTTGTCGACGACCTCGGCGCTGACTCCCTCG
>JACCDY010623789.1_pt1 | contig 10159 bp, 8 predicted proteins | sample 7446391 | NCBI WGS metagenome assembly JACCDY01 (sample SAMN15323451, study PRJNA562643) | freshwater metagenome | isolation source: river surface water | place: USA:Blue River Watershed | collected 2017-08-18
AGATGCTGGCTCTGCTCTTCAACAACATCAGGTAATTCGGCGTGGACGAGCTCACCATCAACATTTGGGTAGAGCGGAGCGCCACAATCCTCACAGTACTCCATGGGAAGGCGTTGACGCAGCATGGTGACACGCTGCAGTCCGCTTTCTTTTAGCGTGTTTTCAATATCTTCAGCAACATCGCTCATCTCGTCTTCGGCCCCCAATAACGGCCAGACGACTCCGTGGATGATTTCCTCCTCTTCCGCAACACTAAAACCAATACGGTATTCCTCAAGCTGTCGGTTGTAACAGCCACCCACGACTGCGGTGAGCAGATTCGGCGATACACTCAGCGTCGTGGCGAGAAATGCAACCGATGCCCGTATCGAGAACGGACGCGCCGAGCGATCTGCATCACGGCAGGCCACATAGTAGGCCCGCGGCAACATGCTCTCGAAGGCGCATGCTGGCAGCAGCGGTGTGAGCACGGTCTGGCTTACATCGAGCCAGTCTTTCAGTACCTGCTCGCGCAAGGCATCGCCCGATTGCCATCGGAAGATGGCCTCACCCCTGGGCACCGATACGGCACCGATGATGTAGCGTTGATCGGCGAGGAACTGGGCCGTCTCTTTGAGCGAGGCGGGATCGACCTTCATTACGCCGTCGGGTAATGACTTGGTGAGGTGTTGACGAAACCCGGCGGTGTCACAGAATGTTTCGGGAAGTTGATCGGGAGAAAAGAAATAATTTGCAATGGTGAGATCTACGTTGGGTGCGAATACCACTTCGGCCAGTGCTTTTGAGGTTGCCTTTGCAACTCCTGCGGGGATGGGTCGGGTGGGTAGTGGCATCCGTGACCAGGCAAGCACAGGTGCTGCAAACAATAAAACGTCACGCTCACCATCTGAGGTCTTCACAATAGCGTGTTCGACGCGGCCCTCAATAGCATCAGCGAGTTCCTCGTAGGCTCTTGACTCTCGGTCCGCGAGGCGGTCAAGGGCAGCGTTGAGCGAGCCCTCATCCGCATCCTTTAGTAGGGCTTCAATCTCCTTTTCAAGACGGGCCTCCCAGAAGTTATCCTCGGCGCGGCTGCCGGATTGGGCAAGACCCTCCGCAAATTCGACTAAAACATCGGCCTCGCGGGAGGCGCGGCCACGGCGGGATGAAGGGGATTTTTTCATAGTGTAAGAGCCTAGGTTAAGCCCATATTTTAACAGTGGGTATGATCGCGTTTTCCTCTTCTTTCTAGCAATTTCATGGCGAAGGGCTTTACCTCAGCAATTCTGCTTGCCGGCTTAGGGGCGATTCTGTTCTCGGCTAAGGCAATCGTTGTCAAGCTCTGCTATGCCCATGGAGCAGATGCTGCAACGGTCTTAGCGCTGCGAATGCTGTTTTCGCTACCTTTTTTCTGGTCTGCCGTCTGGTGGGTCAGCAAGACACAGAATTTAGACCCGGTCTGCAGGAAGGATCGATTCGCCTTGATTGTTTTGGGGTTTCTTGGCTATTACGTGTCGAGTTATTTGGACTTTCTTGGCCTCGAGACCATTACGGTTGGCCTTGAGCGAATTATTCTCTACCTGACACCCGCAATTGTTTTAGTGCTGTCACAGTTTCTACTAAACAAGATAATTTCGAAGCGGCAGTGGATCGCAATGGCCGTGGCCTATCTCGGTGTAATTGTTGTCTTCGCTCAGGATGTTCGGTTTGATGGCCTGCCCGTGTTGATTGGTGGGCTCTTTGTCTTCGCGAGTGCAATTAGTTATGCAATCTATCTGATTTACTCCGGGGAAATTGTAAGCCGGGTTGGAAGTATTCGGCTGGTGGCCTATGCGAGTGCATCGGCCACGTTTTTTAGTGTGCTGCAGGCGCTTATCGTCAACCCGGTGGCTCTATGGAGCCAGCCCATGGCTGTTTATCAATTAAGTGTATTTAATGGCAGCTTCTGTACCTTTGTTCCGATGCTCTTCATTATGATTGCAGTCAATCGTGTCGGATCGGGGTTAGCCGCACAGGCCGGCGCCATTGGCCCGGTCGCTACAATTTTCCTGGGCTGGTATTTTCTTGCTGAGCGTATTTCTGTGTTACAGCTCGTAGGTATGGCAATCGTATTGATCAGCATGGGGATACTGCTTACTGTTAACCGTAGTCAGCGTGTCGAGGTTTAAGGATTTAATTTTTTGACCTCGGTGAGGTAATACTTTGTCCCCTCAAGTGATGCTTGAAATTCGATTGTGTCTTGCACGGCCAAACCCTGAAGCAGCACTGGATCTTTTACATAGAACACCATTGTCATGGGCGGCATATCAAGTGCTTTGATTTCGCCGTGTTTAATCGTGAGTCGCAGGTTTGGAGTATCAATACGCCGGATCTCGCCATTGGCCCACTGCGCCTGCGCAGCAGATGCGAGCACTACAAGTAAAACTCCCGCAGATACTCTTAAATAGGCCCTCAGATACCCAAGGAGATATCCGCTTAGAGGCCCCCTCATATTGAGCCCTTTTTCGGCTTTCCGTAGGCAGCGAATACGGTTGCCTTACCTGTTTTTTGAATAAGCAATACCTCAAAGGGATCCTGTTGACCGCCGTACTCCGGGCCATCCATACCCGGAGAGCCGATCGGCATCTCGGGTACGGCTAGCCCAAGTGCGATTGGCCGCTCTCTGAGCAATCGCTGTATTTCTCGTGCGGGAACGTGTCCCTCGAGTACATAGCCGTTGATTAACGCCGTGTGGCAAGAGGCGTATTTCTGTGGCATGCCCAGTTCAACGCGTTTTGATGTATTGCCAGTATCGTAGCTCTGGACTTGGAAACCATTATTTTCGAGATGTTTCACCCACTCTGCGCAGCAGCCGCAGGTGGGAGACTTCCAGACCTCAACCCGTGGTTTTGAAACTTGAGGTAAGCCGATAATCGGAGACCCAAGCATACCGAGACCCGCCAATCCGAGTAGGGCGAACATTCGGCGTTGCTTAAATACTAGTTTTCTGGCCTGCGATTTCATGGGCTCACCCTAATCTTTCCGACCATCCCCGCCTGATAGTGCCCGGGAATCAAGCAGGCAAAATCAAACTCACCCTCTCGATTAAATAACCAAACGAGGTCAGCGGTTTTCCCTGGGCTTACGTGGGCCATATAGGGCTCATCGTGTTCCATGTTGGGGTGTTTCTTCATCATCTCTGCATGTGCATCAAGCTCGGATTTGGTGCCTATGACCATCTCATGCATTACCGCCCCGCGGTTTGCAACCTGAAATCGGATCGTGTCACCTTTTTTGACACGGATCAGGTTTGGGGTAAATCGCATATTGTCGGTCATCACAATTTTAATGGTGCTGCGAACCTGATCAACGTCGCCCGCAATTCCCCAGGGCGTCTGCTCTTTCTTGACCGCAGCGTGGTGCTGCCCATGTGGGGTACCGGGCCCGTGGGCGAGGGCATTAGATAACGGCGAGAGCCCGACGGTTAGCGTTAGACTAAGCAAAATAGATCTGAATTTCATAAGAGTTCCTTCCTAGTGTTGGTGCCCTGAGGGTTTAACGAGCCCCGGTTTTCTGATCTGTACTTCCAATTCTTTTGCCGAGACCCGAGGCATTGCGCTTGCGCCTGCGGCGTTTGATCGGGTTGCTGGGGGAAGTGGTTCGCCCGTCCATTCATAGGCCACCGTACCCTTGGGGTGCTGGAACCAGCCGGGGTCTTTCGTATCCCCAGGCTTTTGATCTTTTCGCACCTTGAGAACGCTAAACATACCGCCCATCTCAACTGAACCAAAGGGCCCCTCGCCAGTCATCATGGGAATGGTGTTCTCCGGCAGTGGCATTTCCATCTCCGCCATGTCTGCCATCCCACGTTCACCCATGACCATGTAATCCGGAATCAACTTGCTGATGCGTTTCGCAAGCCCACGATGATCAACGCCAATCAGTGTTGGAACATCGTGTCCCATTGCGTTCATGGTGTGATGTGACTTATGACAGTGAAATGCCCAATCGCCTTCTTCACTCGCAATGAATTCCAGTTGCCGCATCTGGCCCACGGCGATGTCCTGCGTAACCTCATATCGACGCGTGCTCTTTGGTGTGGGCCCGCCATCTGTTCCGGTGACGAGAAATTCATGGCCATGGAGGTGAATCGGGTGGTTAGTCATGGTGAGATTACCAATACGGATTCTGACCTTATCGTTTAGGCGAACGTTAAGTGAATCAATACCCGGAAAGACTCGGCTGTTCCAAGACCAGATATTAAAATCCAGCATGGTCATGATCTTCGGTGTATAGCTTCCAGGATCAATGTCGTACGCATTGAGCAAGAAGCAGAAATCTCGGTCAACGGACTCGATTAAGGGGTGTTGCCCTTTGGGGTGTGTTACCCAAAAGCCCATCATGCCCATTGCCATCTGAGTCATCTCGTCGGCGTGAGGGTGGTACATAAATGTGCCTGGCCGCCTCGCCGTAAACTCGTAGACAAATGTTTTGCCAGGCGAGATTCCTGGCTGGTTTAGTCCGGTTACGCCATCCATGCCGTTTGGAAGGCGTTGTCCGTGCCAGTGGATCGAGGTGTGCTCAGGTAAACGGTTCGTCACAAATATGCGAACTCTGTCACCTTCCACAACCTCAATCGTAGGGCCAGGCGACTGGCCGTTATAGCCCCATAGGTGGGCCTTAAATCCCGGGGCCATCTCTCGGATAACTGGTTCAGCAACAAGATGAAACTCTTTGACGCCGTTATTCATCCGCCAGGGAAGCGACCATCCGTTGAGTGTTACGACCGGGTTATAGGGCCGGCCAGTATTGGGCATGTAGGGCGGCTGTGTCTGTGGACTCGTTTGGATGACAGGCTCCGGAAGCCGTGCAAGCGAGGCCCGCGTGACTGCCGCAGCACCGAGTGTTACACCCACTGCAGCTGCACCGCTGAGAAATTTTCTGCGATTTACTGTGTCCATAAATCTCTCCTGAATAGGGCGGCATGCTCTTTAAGTAAGGCAAGTTGATAGGTGAAGATAGCCTGAGCCTTCCAGAATCGCTCATTGGCATTAAGACTCGCTTCGACAGACTCCACCTGGGATTTCGCGTCGGTGAGCAATTCGAAAATTCCAATGATCATCCCGTTATAGCGCAGCAGGTTCTCTTCAGAGATCTGTTTTCTGACTGGGAGGATCTCTTGGCTGTACTGACGCGCGATTGCGTGGGCCTGCTGGTATGCCGAAAATGCGCGGGTGGCCTCTGAGAGAGTACGAATTGCCAATGGCGATCGGTCTGACATGCTGTTATCAGTCGCCTTGCGATCTAAAAGACGCTGTTCAAGCGGGCTTAGCGACACTGGTGATTGCGGAAGTTTTGGAAGCCGTTGGGGCAGGCTAAACTGGGTGAGATCACCAGAGAGTGCGAGGTGGGTAATGAGCGCCTCTCGGCGTTCTGAGAGTTCAAGCTGGGCTTGAACGACCCGGTTCTGTGCATTCGCAAAGGAGAGTTTCTCCTCAAGCGTATGAAGTGCGTTGAGATTGCCAACCTTACGCATACGGGCTGCAAGCTCTGCTGCGAGGGAGGCCGCCTCACTGACTTGTTCTCGGTACGCTAGACGTTCACCTGCAGCGACGGCTGCATGATAGAGCTCCTCAGTCTGAGCGGAAATTCTCGCGTAGGCGGTAAGCGCCTCGCGCTGGTGTCCGCTGAGCTGTAGATAGGGTATTGCTTTGTCTCTAATTGTGGATAGGGTCTGCACAAGGCTGGGCTCGCGATTGAGCGCTATCTCAATAGCGCCAGCAAGCGAGAGCATTTTTTCTGCGCTTACATCGCCTGTCTGAGCAGCCTGACTTTTCGCTTGACTTCCAGCTTGGCTCTCGCGCGCATAGGCCTTCCATCCACCTGCCTCATGCACCTGCTCGTTAGCCCGCAGCCAGTCCCCCGCCTGTGGCCCCTGCTGGGCCTGAGCAGTAGGGCTAACTGCAGCAATTGACAGTAATACTGTGATGGCGACCTGCAAGATCGCGTTATGCGAGCCTTGTTGATCGATATGAATACGTTTTATAACTTGACTAGAAATCATCAGACGCTCCGGATTTTTTTGACAACCCAGCAGCCAATGCGAGAAGGAGTAAAAACTCCTTCTCTAGGCCTTGGGTAGTGACAGAACTACCGCAATGCGCGCTAGCTTATCGGGGAGGTCGAAGAAGGCCTTCCGGAGTAAATCCGGTGTAATGGCTAAGTGCTAAGGTCTCTGGTGAGACTCTTTGAACCTTGGCGATGAGGACTTGGGTTGTAATAGGAATCACTGCCGACATTACACAGCATCCGGCGCAGACTGCGCAGGTCGAGACACCGGGTAACGAGGCGAGCGAAGGCTTGGTTTGGTGGTGGTCTTCTTGGGTCTGTTCGGCCGCGGCCTGATCGTGATGTTGGTGCTGCTGGTGCGGGTGCGGGTGGTGCCCCTCAGTCTGTGACGGACCCTGCGGAGCACCTCGGGCGTGACCATGACACTCCATCGTGGTCGCCGCCAGCCCTTGAAAGGGCAGGCTAACCAGAAGCATGAGCGCGAGAATGCGCCGCCCCTGGTTTGCGAGTCGATAGAGATTGGAGACCATTGTCATAGTCTATCTGAGCGCTGACGCGGCGAAGAGTTCCCTTAGTGCCTATGCGGCCATGAGCTCCCGCAACACATAGGGCAGGATGCCGCCGTGTCGGTAGTAATCCACCTCGATTGGGGTATCGATTCGGCAGAGCACCGAGAGGTTTTGCTTACTGCCATCCTTACGGGTGATCACGAGGGTGAGGTCTTGCTGGGGGGTTAGCTGATCTGGAATTGCCACATCAAAGACCTCTGAGCCATCAAGCTTGAGGCTCTGTGCGCTGTCGCTACCCTTAAACTGCAGTGGCAAGACCCCCATACCGACAAGATTAGAGCGGTGGATGCGCTCATAGCTCTTGGCAACAACAACCCGCACCCCTAGCAATTGGGTTCCTTTGGCGGCCCAATCCCGGGAGGACCCGCTGCCGTATTCTTCGCCGCCAATAACAACCGTGGGAACGTTTGCTTTCTGATAGGCCATGGCGGCGTCATAGATAAACATCTTCTGGCCGCTGGGCTGGAACACGGTGACACCACCTTCCTCGCGCGAGCCATCGGCGTTTAAGGGGATCATCAGATTCTTAATTCTGACGTTTGCAAAGGTGCCCCGCATCATAATTTCATGATTGCCCCTGCGTGAGCCGTAGCTATTGAAGTCCGCCCTCGAGACGCCGTGATCGGTTAGAAATTTTCCACCAGGCGATGCCTCTTTAATTGAGCCGGCAGGCGAGATGTGATCCGTTGTGATCGAATCTCCCAAGATTGCAAGAAGCCTTGCCCCTGAAATTGATCCCGTCGCCTTCGGTGTCATTGAGAACCCATCGAAGAAGGGGGGCTTGGCGATATAGGTTGACTTTGGCCAGTCATAGACCTGACCCGTAGTGCCCTTGATGTTGTTCCAGAGGTGGTGGTCTTTAGTGAGGTCGCCATAAAGCGTGCGGAAGGTCTGCGGATCCTTGGCAAATCCCATAACGGCCGCGATCTCCTGACTCGATGGCCATATGTCTTTCAGATAAACCGGGCCATTCGTGCCCTGACCCAACGGCTCTGTCGTGAGGTCTTTCATAACGTTTCCTGCAATGGCATAGGCCACTACGAGAGGAGGAGACGCTAAAAAATTCGCACGAAGATTCGGATGAATTCGGGCCTCAAAGTTTCGATTGCCGGATAAGACTGCGGCGCAGACAAGATTCTCTTTCAAGATACTTTCATTGAACTCGGGTCGCAAGTCACCGGCATTGCCGATGCAGGTCGTACAGCCATAGGCAGCAACAGCAAACCCTAGCTTCTCGAGATAGGGTAATAGCCCCGCCTTCGTGAGGTAATCGGTTACCACGCGGCTGCCCGGGGCAAGCGAGGTCTTGATGTGACTCTGAACCGTGAGGCCCTTCTCAACAGCCTTCTTCGCCAAAATACCGGCGGCTAACAAGACGCCTGGATTCGATGTGTTCGTGCATGAGGTAATCGCCGCGATCAAAATATCACCGTTACCAATCTCAACACTTCCAGATTTCACCCGCTTGTGTAAATCGGCTGCTGACTGTGCAAAGCCATTTTCGGCAACCGGCTTGCTAAACAGCTCCGCAAACGACTTCTTCATATTGGTGAGCTCAATGCGATCCTGCGGCCGCTTGGGGCCTGCAAGTGAGGGCTTGATCGTAGAGAGATCGAGCGAGACGGACTTGGTGTAATCGATCTGGCCTGCCTTTGGCGTACCAAAGAGTTCCTGCGCTTTAAAGTAGCCCTCGAAGGCTTCGACTTCATCTTGGGTGCGGCCCGTTGCGCGCATGAAATCCACGGTGACATCGTCGACTGGAAAAAAGCCCATGGTTGCGCCGTATTCCGGTGCCATATTGGCAATCGTTGCGCGATCCGGTAGCGACAGGGAGGCGGTGCCTTCACCATAGAACTCAACGAACTTACCAACAACTTTTTCTTTGCGAAGCATCTCCGTGATCGTGAGAACTAGGTCGGTTGCAGTACAGCCCTCGGGAAGCTTGCCGGTAAGGTTCACGCCAACAACGTCTGGTGTTAAGAAATAAACCGGTTGGCCCAGCATGCCCGCCTCGGCTTCGATGCCACCAACTCCCCAGCCCACGACGCCGATGCCATTAATCATGGTGGTATGGCTATCGGTACCGACGACGCTATCGGGATAGGCGATACCGCCTTTGTTGTGAACGCCACGGGCGAGATACTCTAGATTGACTTGGTGCACGATGCCGATGCCGGGAGGAACAACCTTAAAGGTATCGAAGGCCTGCATACCCCACTTCATAAACTGATAACGCTCTTCGTTTCGTTGAAATTCAAGCTTCATGTTGAGATCAAGGGCCTCTTTTGAGCCGAAATGATCAATCATGACGGAGTGGTCGACCACCAGATCAACGGGGACCAAGGGCTCGATCTTCTTAGGATCTTTACCCATGTCTTTCGCAATGTTGCGCATAGCGGCAAGATCCGCAAGCAGGGGCACGCCGGTAAAATCCTGCAGCACAACCCGTGCAACAACAAAGGGAATCTCGTTAACACGCTGTGCGGTTGGCCCCCAGTTGGCGAGCTCTTTAATGTGGTGCTCGCTTACTTTTTTGCCATCACAGTTGCGCAGCACTGATTCGAGCACAATTCGTATCGATACGGGAAGGCGTGAGACCTTGGCAAGGCCTGCTTTTTCAAGTGCGGGGAGGCTGTAAAACTTTAGGGATTTACCTGATGCGGTTTTAAATTCCTGAAGACTGTTGTGTAGGTTATGCGGCATATTGAAGGCTCCCTGTTGAAAAAAGTTCTTTTGAGTTATCGGATTCTAAAAAAAAGCATGCTGGGCTGCAGGCGGAATAGGGCGGCCAGCCTGTTGGGCGCGCTTAAGTATCGTCCAAAAATATCGGTAGCTGGCGCGATCGTGCAATAACCCTTGATCGGCAATGGGCCCCCAGGCAGACTCCTGCGCCGCCAGGAGGATGCGGCTTGCATCGGCAATCTCTTGCTCGGTGGGTGCGAAGGCCCGAAGAATCTGCTGGATTTGATTGGGATGGATACTCCACATCCGGAGAAATCCAAATTCGAGACGGGCTCGGCTTGCGTCGTCAAAGGCCTGATGATCTGAGGCGTAATCGGTGGTTGGATTGTGTGTTGGAATCTTCCCGTGGGCGTGGCAGGCGGCACTAATTTCAACCTTTGCCCGGCGCAGTAACGGGTGATCAAACTGACCCGGGCTCTGCATTGCCTTGGCTGGGATGGCGCCACGATGACTGCTAGTGAAATCCATCTGTCCAAAGGACAAAAACTCGACCTGCGGGTGGGCCGCAATCGCGGCGACATCCTGCAGGCCCCGCTCATCTTCAAACATGATCTGAAGTGGGATTGGGCTATCAACCCTATCTGCTCTTGCCGCGTCATTAATAGTCGCTACTGCCTCGTGGAATTGAGCAAGATGGGCAATCTTAGGAACGGTAATGAAGGCTAGCCCCGCGGGTCGCGCCGCAAGGAGTGTCTCGACATCGTTACGAAAGGCGGGGTGGTCAACGGGATGCACACGACAGCCAACCCGCCATTGTGATTTTCTGGGCTCAGCAAGAATTGAGGCGAGTCGTTTTGCGTTGTCTTCCTCTGCGCCCGAGG
>JACCDY010903969.1_pt1 | contig 10159 bp, 8 predicted proteins | sample 7446391 | NCBI WGS metagenome assembly JACCDY01 (sample SAMN15323451, study PRJNA562643) | freshwater metagenome | isolation source: river surface water | place: USA:Blue River Watershed | collected 2017-08-18
AGTGTTGTTTCAGCTAATGGAACCGCACCATCTGCAGCGATTCCTGGATATCGAGTTGCTGGAAAAACCGGTACCGCTCAACGTATTGATGATACGTGTGGCTGCTACAGAGGCTACACAGCATCATTTATTGGCTTTGCACCAGCAGATAAGCCTGCTTATGTAATTTCAGTAACCATTCAAGATCCTAAGGGCATGCACTGGGGTGGATATCTTGGTGGCCCAGTGTTCAAAAAGGTTATGTCATTTATCCTCCAGTCAAAGGGAATTGCTCCAACAGGAGTAACCGTTGACCCGATTCCACTTTCTGAAAAGCAGCTTATTGCTGAACGAAAGTTGATTGCAGATAAGAAGGCAGCAAGTGCCAAGGCCAATTGAGGAGTTCAAAAGAACTATTGAATCTGTCGCAGCAATTGCCAACGCTGAGTTAATAGGTGATGCAGCAACTGTCATCACAGGTTTAACCCTTTCCAGTAAAGATGTTCAACAGGGCGATCTCTTTATCGCCTTGCCCGGAGAAAAGCACCACGGTGCAAAGTTTGCAGCCGATGCGATTTCACAAGGCGCAGTCGCTGTTCTTACCGATTCAGCTGGCGCAGAAATGATCAAAGATTTTCCGGTAATTGTTAGCAGTAATCCTCGTAGGGCAGCAGGTGTGATTAGCGCATGGTTCTACAGCGAACCAATGCGCGATCTTTATAGCGTTGGCGTTACGGGCACTAATGGAAAGACGACTGTTACAACCCTCTTACATCAGATCATGTCTGCAGCTGGTCGTGAGAGTGGCCTTATCGGCACTGTTGAAACTCGCATCGGTGAAGAGGTAGTTGCAAGTAAGAGAACTACCCCCGAAAGCAGCGATCTTCAAGCTTTGTCTGCGGTCATGCGTGAGCGGCATATGCGCAATCTGGTCATGGAGGTTTCTAGCCACGCAATAGCGCTGGAGCGAGTTCGCGGAAGCCATTTTGCAGTTGTTGCTTTCACCAATCTTTCGCAGGACCATTTAGATTTTCACAAGACAATGCAGGCTTACTTTGAGGCAAAAGCCAAGTTGTTCACTTTTGAGTTCGCTGACCTAGCTGTGATCAACATCGATGATTCTTATGGTGTAAAGCTAGCTGAGCTAACAGAGCTTCCTGTCATGACAGTCTCACGTCATGACCAAAGTGCTGCTTGGCATTACGCATCGATCTCCAAGGATTACGTGGGGGCACATGTTGCTATCCGTGGCAGTGGTGGAATTCTGATCGAAGGCAAGGTCCATCTGCATGGTGGATACAACTTCGACAATCTCTTGATGGCGGTTGCTATTGCTACTGAAAGTGGAATCGATCCAATTGATATTGCAGCGATTCTTCCGCAACTTACTGGGGCGGTAGGTCGTCTTGATGCAGTACGCCTGGGGCAAAACTTCACAGCGCTAGTTGATTATGCACACTCTCCAGATGCGGTTACTCGTGTACTAGAAACCGCTCGCGAAATTAGTGATGGTCGAGTAATTGCCGTGCTTGGGTGCGGTGGAGATAGAGATAGTTCAAAGCGAGCCCTAATGGGGAAAGCGCTTCATGATGGTGCCGACGTAGCGATCTTTACAAGTGATAATCCACGTTCTGAAAAGCCCGATGCAATCTTGGTTCAAATGACACTGGGATTAGATATTCACGAGCCAAGTGCGGTTATTGAAGATCGCGCCGATGCGATCAGAGCCGCGGTAAATGAGGCACAAGAGGGTGATTTGGTTTTAGTTCTTGGTAAAGGTCATGAAAAGGGTCAAGAGATTAACGGAATTGTGCACCCCTTCGATGATCGGGTAGAGCTGGCTCGTGCGATCGAGGATAAAAAATGATCACATTAACAGCTGGTGAAATCGCTCTCTTACTAGGTGCAGAGATTTACTGCGACAAGGATTTACTTGTCTCTAAAGCACCTGTTTTTGATTCTCGTAAAGCAACACCTGGTTGCATTTTTCTCGCACTCAAGGGCGAGTCGGCCGATGGACATGATTACGCAGCCGATGCATATCGAGCTGGCGCAGTGTTCTCCCTTACTACACGACGAATAGATGGACCTTGCATCGTGGTCGAAGATGTAATCGAAGCTCTATCTATATTGGCTGCATTTGTTCGCAAGCGCTTAACTGGCTTAACTGTAATTGGAATTACAGGCTCTCAAGGAAAGACAAGCACAAAAGATTTGTTGTCTCACATGTTATCTAGCGTTGCTCCAACAATCGCACCCGCCGGTTCATTTAACAACGATCTTGGATTGCCAATCACCTTGCTTGAGTGCGATGTTGATACCAAATACTGCATTCTAGAAATGGGTGCACGCCATAGAGGGGATATCGCTCGCCTATGCAACATTGCGCAACCAAACATCGCGGTCGTATTGACAGTTGGATCTGCTCACCTAGGTGAGTTTGGTTCGGTAGAGGCAATTGCTCAAACAAAATCAGAGTTGGTTCAAACTTTGCAACCCGATGGAATCGCAATCTTGGGAAGTTATGACGCCTACACACCTGCGATGGCATCTTTGCACACGGGACGTGTTATCAACTTTGGTACAGGTTGCGAAGTCAGAGCGGCGGAAATTGAGATTCGAGAAGGACGACCACACTTTGATCTAGTCACTCCGGCCGGGCGTGATGCTGTTGGTATGCGACTTGTTGGTGAACACCACATCGCCAACGCTCTGGCAGCTGCTGCGGTAGGCACCGCATTGGATCTGCCCATCGAAGTAATCTCGAGCGCTCTTTCTACAGCGGAGAACACAAGTAAGTGGCGTATGGAGATCCATGATTTATTCGGCCTTCTGCTCATCAATGATGCATACAACGCCAATCCCGAATCAATGACCGCTGCACTTCGCTCCTTAGTGCTCTTTGCACAGGAGCGCGGGGGTCAGTCATGGGCATTTCTAGGAAAAATGCATGAACTCGGCGAGTCAAGCGATGCTCGTCACGCAGCCATTGGCACCCTTGCTCAAGAGATTGGCATCGATCACCTAGTTGCTATCGCCGCTCCCGAATACGGAGCTTCGCAAGGAGCGATGATCACCCATCACTACGCCAGTATTGATGAGTGCATAACCATGACAGAACATTTCTCAGCGGGAGATGTGGTCTTAGTAAAGGCGTCTCGCTCAGAGGGTTTTGAAGTATTGGCACAAAAGCTAGAGAGCATGTGGCTAGACAAGAGCGGAGTTGAAAGTTGAGACAGATCCTTATCGCAGGTGCCTTCGCACTGATGTTTTCTCTCTTTGGAACCCGCGTTTTAATTCGAGTTTTGGCAAGAAAAGGTTACGGTCAAATCATTCGTGATGATGGCCCAAGTAGCCACCACATTAAGCATGGAACCCCAACTATGGGTGGAATTATCTTCATCCTTTCTGCAATTCTCGGGTATTTATTTGCGCACTTAGTTACAGGTAACGCCGTTACCGCGTCAGCCCTTCTGGTGATTGGTTTAGTCGTCGCTTTAGGATTTGTTGGCTTCCTTGATGATTGGCTTAAGGTTTCGCGCCAAAATTCACGAGGCTTACCTGGTCGTTACAAACTCTTGGGGCAGGCGATAGCTGCAGGTGTATTTGGTTACCTGGGTCTTCAGTTTGCAGATAAGGACTCACTGACTCCAATCTCAGAGTATTTATCTGGAGTTCGCGAGACAACAATTTATTTAGGACCAGTGCTGGTCGTTGCTTTCATCATCGTAATGGTTATGTCAGCAAGTAATGCGGTCAATCTCACCGATGGTCTCGATGGTCTTGCAACCGGTGCATCAATCATGACCTTCTTAGCCTTTGTGTTAATTGGTGTGTGGCAGTTTGGTCAAAGCTGCGCTCTCAACGCAACTGTTGGATGTTATGCAGTTCGAGATCCACTGGATCTAGCCGTTCTTGCCGCTGCCTTCGCGGGTGGATGTACCGGATTCTTGTGGTGGAACACCCCGCCGGCAAAGATATTTATGGGGGATACAGGCTCGCTCGCCCTTGGAGGTGCGATTGCAGGTCTAGCTGCAACATTGCGAGTTGAGCTGTTGTTGATTCCACTTGGTGGTTTGTTTGTGATCATCACTATGTCGGTGTTGATTCAGACTGTGTACTTCAAAATCAGCGGTGGCAAGCGTGTCTTCAAAATGGCGCCTCTTCATCATCACTTTGAACTTATCGGATGGGCACAGATAACCGTTGTTATTCGCTTTTGGATAATCGCGGGGCTGTGCGTAGCCGTTGGCCTCGGACTCTTTTATGCACAATGGGTAGTTCAATAGTTCATGAGTATCAACTTTGCGCATAAAAAGATTCTGGTTCTTGGAGCTGGTGTAACTGGAACCTCGGTTGCACGCTTTCTTGAGTCAAATGGCGCAAAGGTAACTATCGCCGATGATAATTATGAAGCGGCCGTTAAGCCCGAAGAGATAAGTATTAATGATTTCAATGCGGCGGTAATTTCGCCAGGTTGGCGGCAGGATCATCCGCTTGTTGTGCAAATTCTCAATAGTTCTATTGAACTACTCAATGAAATTGATATCGCTTGGCAGTTACGTACCGAGAAAGCACCCCACCAAAAGTGGATTGCGGTGACCGGTACCAACGGAAAAACAACGACGGTAGAGATGACAGCTGCTATTTTGAAAGCTGCTGGAGTCAATGCGGTGGCTTGTGGAAATGTTGGTGACACGGTTATCGATGCCCTAGATCGCAACGACCCATATGAAGTCTTAGTGTTAGAACTCTCTAGCTTTCAACTGCATTGGGCGAAGACAGCTCACTTTGCGGCAGCTGCAATTCTTAACATTGCAGATGATCATCTTGATTGGCATGGCAGCTTTGATGCTTATGCAGATGCAAAGTTTTCAATCTTGGATCGAGCCGAGATAGCGATACTCAATGCCGATGATGGTGCTGTGGTGGTTCGGGCCAATCGCTTCACGGGTCGCAAGGTTTTCTTCTCACTCAATACTCCAGCCCCCGGAGAAATTGGAGTTGTAGAAGAGCTACTTGTTGATCGTGCCTTTGTTGCCGATCCACAACAAGCAGCCATGATTTGCGAACTCACTGATGTTATTCCTACGGTGCCGCACAATGTATCTAATGCTCTTGCTGCGGCAGCCTTAGCTCGAGCGATCAATGTTCCACACGATGCTATTCAGAGCGCTCTGCATGAGTTTCGTCCAGGCCGCCATCGTATTGAAACTGTTTATGAGGCAGATGGAGTTGTCTGGGTCGATGACTCTAAAGCTACCAACCCGCATGCAGCAGCGGCATCCTTAATGTCTCATCTTTCTGTTGTGTGGATTGCAGGTGGTTTAGCTAAGGGTGCGGACATGGAATCACTTATTCAACGATGCGCACCACGAATCAAAACTGCGCTTCTCATCGGTACCGACCGAGCTCTTTTAGAGAAAGCCTTAATTGAACATGCCCCGCAGGTTCAGCGGGTACTCATTGATACTCCACAGGGCTATGCACGTGGGGGAGATACCAACTTGCTGATGGAAGCCATTGTTACAGAGGCTCAAAAACATGTTGCCGAAGGAGATGCGGTGCTGTTGGCCCCAGCATGTGCTTCCATGGATCAATTCATTTCATATGATGATCGTGGAAATCGCTTTGCAGCCGCTGTTCGAAAGCTGGTAGCTCATGAAGCGTGAGGAAAACTTTTTTACTAAACCAGTGAATCTGTACTACATGCTTTTGGGAAGCACCCTTGCCCTTAGCTTGCTCGGTCTCATCATGGTTTTTTCCGCATCATCTATTTACTCGTTAGGGTCACGAGGCACAACATACGGTGTTGTTATTCGTCAGTTTGTCTTCTTGCTCATCTCTTTGCCAATGGCATGGGTGTTATCACGTCTTTCACTTCGACAATGGAAAGTGATTGCAAAATCTGGAGTACTAGTTTCGGTATTTCTACTGATGATTGTTCAGGTTATTGGCAAAAGTGTTAATGGAAACCACAACTGGATCAGTCTTGGAATTGTCGATGTACAGCCCAGTGAGGTTGCTAAATTCTTAATGATTCTGTGGGCGGGTTACATACTTGCCAATAGGGAACGAGCTGGAGCAATTCATAGCAACGTTCTGGCACTGATAGCGCCAGCTTTTGTGCTGTGCATGATTTTGATTATGGCTGGTCGTGATTTAGGTACAGCATCTGTGTTTGCATTTATTTTGGCTGGTTTACTGTGGGTTTCAGGGCTACGCCTTGGTGTCTTTGGAATTGGATTAGCAACAGGTGCTGCTGCACTTTCTGTACTGATCCTGACCTCGCCTTATCGTATGGAACGCTTTGCGGTTTTTCTTAATCCTTTTTCTGAAGAGCAATACAAGTTTGCAGGGTGGCAACCGGCACACAGTCTCTTGGGTCTAGCAAGTGGCGGGCTATTTGGAGTAGGACTTGGTGCAAGCCGACAAAAATGGGGAAATCTTGCTGAAGCACACACTGACTTTATCTTTGCTGTAATTGGCGAAGAGTTGGGGTTGTTTGGAACCTTGGCAACCTTAATGTTGTTAGCACTTCTTATGTTCTCAATCTTCAAGTTAGCTCTTCGTGCACATGACCCAATGGTGCGTTATGTTGCAGCCGGAATTGGTTGCTGGATCGCTATTCAAACCGTTCTCAATATCGGATCGGCAATAAGCGTGCTCCCGGTAGTTGGTGTGACCTTGCCTCTTGTCTCATACGGAGGCTCCGCGCTCGTCGCAACATATATGGGAATCGGTTTTGTTTTAGGCGCTGCGCGTAGAGACCCAGTAATCTATAAAGGGTTACAAGAGACGGGAATTAAATGGCTACGGTAGTTCTTGCCGGTGGAGGCACCGCAGGACACATTGAGCCAGCGTTGGCGGTTGCTCGAGAGTGGATGAAATCAAATCCAGCTGACAGATGCATCTTGCTCGGCACAAAAAGTGGCCTAGAAGTAACTCTCGTCCCAGCTGCAGGTTTTGAACTCTTTACTATTCCACGGGTAAGAATCTCCAGAAAGCCATCTGCATCCTGGCTCCGAATTCCGATTGATCTTTTCGCTTCAGTAATCTCTTCTATCAAGGTAGTTAAGAAGGCTGATCTTCTGATTGGTTTTGGTGGTTACGTCAGCGCACCTGCATATCTAGCAGCAGCATTAACTAGAACCCCGATCGTTATCCATGAGGCAAATGCAAAGCCTGGATGGGCTAATCGTCTTGGCGCGCGATTTACCTCGCATTTGGCTGTTGCACACCCGGTGGAAAGTGGAAGCTTTTCCGAGGCCTTACTTGCTGGCCTTCCGCTGCGAACGGATGTTGCTCAAGGCGTTATTGATTCAGCCTCTGATTGGGGCAAAGCTCGATCACAGGCAAAGCAACGGCTGGGCTTTTCTGAAGATGCTCCACTTGTCGTGATCATGGGTGGCTCCCAAGGCTCTGTTGCAATTAATGCGGTAATCGCAGACAGTGTTTCAGCCTTTAATAGCCAGGGGATATCTGTTTTACATTCAGTGGGAAAACTCAACGCATTGCCGCAGGCAATTGGTGGATACAAGCCTGTTTCCTACATTGAGGCTATGGCAGATGCTTACTTGGCTGCAGATTTGATTATCGCCAGAAGCGGCGCAGTAACGTGTAGCGAGTTTCGCGCACTTGGGCGTTACGCTCTTTTTGTGCCGCTACCTATTGGAAATGGAGAGCAGTTCTTTAACGCCGCCTCTTTGGTTGAGGCTAAGCGTGCAGAAGTTATCGCTCAAAGAGATTTCACTGCACAATTTGTTTCAACTCACCTGAGCTCTTTACTTGAAAGAGCAGCAGTTGCGCCGATTGCAGGGGATGCACAGGATCTGCATGCGGCGACAAAGATTGTTGCCTTAGCTGAGTTTGCGATGAAATCATGAGACCACAACTTTCATCATTAATCGGAAAGCGCATTCACTTCATTGGTATCGGTGGAGCAGGAATGAGCGGGCTCGCGCGTATTGCACTTTCACACGGAATTAGCGTGAGTGGTTCAGATGCAAAAGATTCATCGGTCGTTGTTGCCTTATCTGCGCTGGGGGCAAATGTATCCACCTCGCACGCAGCAGAAAATGTGGATGGCTCAGATCTTGTTGTGTATTCCAACGCTATTTCGCAATCCAATCCAGAGCGGATTCGAGCACAAGAGCTAAACCTTCCAATCCTTACGCGAGCAGCTGCGCTAGCGATGTTAATGTCGGAGTCAAAGAGCGTGGCTGTTGCTGGAACTCATGGAAAGACAACAACATCTTCGATGCTTGCTGTTGCCTTGCAGGCATGCGCTGCAGATCCCTCCTTTGCAATTGGAGGAACAATCACAGCCTCTGGCTCGAATGCACACCGTGGAACTGGTGAAATCTTTGTAGCAGAAGCTGATGAATCTGATGGATCATTTATTGAGTACCACCCATTTGCTGCCATCGTTACAAATGTTGAACACGATCATGTCGATTTCTTTGCAACTCCAGAAGCGGTCGAGCAGGCATTTCGAGATTTTGTCGCAACAATTCAGCCAGGCGGATTCTTGACCTACTGCGCTGATGATGCAGGCGCGGTAGCTCTTTCAAAGACAACAACCTCGATCGAACTCATTTCTTACGGCGTTGATGAATCTGCAGATTTACACATAGATCAGATTGAACTTTTGACTATGGGCTCTCGTGCACGTGCGGTTTGGAAGGGTAGAGCAGTAGGACATATCGAACTTCAGGTTCCTGGCCACCATAACCTCTTAAATGCAGCAGGTGTGCTTGCTACAGCTTTGAAGTTGGGCTTTCCTGTTGCCGAACTGCTTACTGGTTTAGCGACCTTTAGAGGCACTGGACGTCGATTTGAACTTAAGGGAACTGTTCATGGAGTTCGTGTCATTGATGATTATGGCCACCACCCAACTGAGTTACATGTGACCCTAGAGGCTGCTCGCCGTTTCGCAGATGCAGGACGTCTGATTGTGATTTTTCAACCCCACCGTTACTCCAGAACAAAAGCTTTTGCAGCTGAGTTTGCACATGAGCTCAATAAAGCAGACCGTGCGATCCTGCTTGAAGTTTACGCTGCTAGCGAGAAACCAATAGATGGTGTTAGTTCACGTTTGATCACATCAATGATGAAAACAGGCGAGTACATTCCTAATTTTGTTGAAGCAACAGATTCTGTCATCGCGGATGCCCAACCAGGGGATGTGATTATGACCCTTGGTGCCGGAGATGTGAGCTCTCTAGCTCCCATTATTGTCGAGGGTCTAGCTAGGCGTTTTGAATAAATGAAGCGCAAAGTCATTGCCGCAGCAGTTGTCACAGTTCTGGCTGCTGCGACTTATGTTCTTGGATACTCCTCATTATTTACTGTGTCTTCAGTTGAGGTCGTTGGGAGCAGTAAGCCAATCAACACCGGAATTCTTAACGGTCAAAAGTTAGCTCGTGTCGAGCCTCGAGCATTAGCAACCAAGTTGGAAAAACTTGATTGGGTTGAATCAGCTGATGTTTCTCGCAATTGGATAAATGGAAAGGTTGTTGTCGAGCTTAAACAACGAACTCCGATAGCCACCTTTAACAACCAAGTAATTGATTCATCAGGTGCAAGTTTTATACCTCAAGGTGCGCGACCAACAGGCCTGATTGAAATTCAAGCAAACAGCATCGAAGCGGCAAAGAAGGCTGTCAACTTTCTCACCGAACTTCCAGAAGAGCTCAACTCCACCTTGACGGTTGTAAAGGTTCGGGCCAGCGGTGCTTTTGTATTGATAAGTGAGAACAATGGCAAAAAGCTAGAGATCAGATGGGGAAGTAACTCTGATAATGCCTTTAAAATCAAGGTTTATAAAGCAGTTATTGCACTTCCTGAAAATGCAGATATCAAGCGAGTTGATGTATCAGCACCACATGCACCAATCGTGAAGTAGTTTTTAAAAATAAACTCATTGGTGCGACACGTTAATCAATTCATGTCGGTGATTGATAATCACCCTTGTGCGCTTTAGGTTCACCTCATAGAAAAGTAGTGAATTGTAAGGCTCAAGTTGAGGTTTATGGTTCATAAGGAGGAATAAAAAGTGGCTTCACCACAAAATTATCTAGCGGTCATCAAAGTTGTCGGTATTGGTGGCGGTGGAGTTAACGCTATTAATCGAATGATTGATGTCGGATTAAAGGGCGTCGAGTTCATTGCGATTAAC
>JACCDY011117693.1_pt1 | contig 10154 bp, 13 predicted proteins | sample 7446391 | NCBI WGS metagenome assembly JACCDY01 (sample SAMN15323451, study PRJNA562643) | freshwater metagenome | isolation source: river surface water | place: USA:Blue River Watershed | collected 2017-08-18
CCCGCGTTTTCACATGAGGAGCGCACTATGCCGTTGAAGAAGGGCTACTCCCAAAAGTCGATCAGCGAGAACATCTCGAAAGAGGTGAAGCGTGGCAAGCCGCAGAAGCAGGCTGTCGCCATCGCGCTGAACACCGCTCGCACCGCTGCCACCAAGGCCGGGATGCCGAGCAAAGCGCCGAGGAAGCGATGAACTACCCCACCTTCGTCTACAAGTCCCCCGGCTCGTTTGGTGGTCTGCTGGGCGGCTCGTACCAGTACCGCAGCGTGGCCGATGCAGCAGAGCACGAGGCCGCGCTGGCGGACGGCTGGCATGCCACCGCTGACGACGCCATCGTGGCGGTCGGGAAAGAAGCGTTCACCCATGGGGTGAACAAGCGCCAACTCGCCCGGGTGCTCAAGGACAAGCCTTGGGAACGTCTGCCGAAGCCTGCGAAGCCTGCTGAAGTGGTTCCTGTGGTCGAACCTGTCGCGCAGGCAACTGCTGATGACGCCCCGCCGACTCGCGCAGAGATCGAAGAACAGGCTACACTTCTGGGTATCAAGTTCGACGGGCGCACTTCCGACAAGCGCCTGCTCGACCGCATCGCAGAGGCGATGAAAGGGGCCTGATCGTGGGCTACAGCAAGCGCCAGTTCCTGACCGCCGCCTTCACCGAAATCGGGATGGCGTCTTACGTCTTCGACCTTCAACCCGAAGACCTGGAATCGGCGCTTCGTCGCCTTGATTCGATGATGGCCGACTGGAACGGCAAGGGTATCCGCCTGGCCTACCCGCTTCCCGGCTCGCCGCAGGATAGCGACCTTGATGCGCAGTCCGAAGTGCCCGACAGTGCCAACGAGGCAATCATCGCTAGCCTGGCGATGCGATTGGCTCCGAGCTACGGCAAGCAGGTGTCGCCGCTGACCCTTGTCGCGGCGAAGACTGGTTACAACACCCTTCTGTCGCGTGCCACGATGCCCTACGAGCAGCAGTTCCCCGGAACGCTGCCATCTGGTGCCGGCAACAAGCCGTGGCGCGTCTACGATGATCCCTTTGTCCGCCCACCGGTTGATCCGGTGTTGACTGGACCCGAGGGACCGTTGGAGTACAACTGATGCCGACTATCAATCAACTGCCGCTGCGTTCGCCTGTCAGTCCCGGTGACCAAATCCCGATCTACTCGCCTAACAACGGCGATGCGCGGCGCACTCCGGTTTCAGCGGTTGTTGATCTGGTTGTCAACGGTCTTGATCTGTCGAATACGGCTGTTCTGTTGACCGGCAATCAGACAGTTGGCGGAACCAAGACCTTTTCGTCCGCAATCGTCGGGGACATCACCGGTAACGCCGGCAGCGTCACGAACGGGGTCTACACGGTCGGCAACCAGACCATCGGCGGGACGAAGACGTTCTCCAACGCGATTGTCGGGGACATCAGCGGGAATGCGGGCAGCGTCACCAACGGGGTCTACACGGTCGGCAACCAGACTATCGGTGGAACCAAGACTTTTTCGTCTACGATTGTTGGCGATATCAGCGGCAATGCCGGGACCGTTACGAACGGTGTATATACCACTGGTAACCAGACAATCGGTGGCACCAAGACCTTCTCGTCCGCGATTGTCGGGGATATTACTGGCAACGCTGCTACCGCAACGACCGCAACGACCGCAACGACCGCAACGACCGCGACAACCGCAAGCAGCGTTACGAACGGTGTATATACCACCGGCAACCAGACAATCGGTGGTACGAAGACATTCTCCGTCAACCCCATCCTGTCGGCTGGTACTGTCAACGCCATCCTGACCCTCGATGGCAGCAAGCAGATCAGCGCGGTTTCGGTGCTTACTTGGGACAGCACGACATCGAACTTGTCTCTCAACGGCGTGACGGTTGGCCGCGGGCCAAGCAACAACGCAGGGAACGCTGTACTCGGAAGAAACGCGCTGTCGGCACACCTTAGCGGTACGTCAAACGTAGCCATTGGCGAAGAAGCACTCTCTCGGGTTGGTCTTGCTACGTCAAACACGGCGGTCGGCTACCGGGCTGGGTTTGGAACCACCTACGGTTCCAACAACGTATTTGTCGGCAACGAGACAAACTCAGGATCGGCAAACAGTTGGAACGTGGTGGTAGGAGCCCAGGCGGCGGGGACCATCGGCGGGTACAACACGATCGTTGGGTCTCAAGCCGCGGTTGGGAATTCCGGTTCTCAGAACTCGCTGTTCGGTCACTACGCCGGCTCCGGCATGTCGTCCACGGCGAACAACAACACGTTTCTCGGCATCTATTCCGGATCGGCGGTGTCGACCGGAAGCAACAACACTATCCTCGGCTCTTTCGACGGCAACCAGAACTCTCTGAATATCCGCACCACCAACAACAACATCGTCCTGTCGGACGGTGCTGGCAACCCCCGCTGCTACTACGATGGCACCAACAACGCTTGGATTTGGCGCACGGGTGCGTCGGAGCGGTTGCGGCTTGATTCGTCGGGCAACGTTGCGTTCTCCGCCGGCACCGCCGCCGCCCCCGCGCTGACCACGATTGGCGACTTGGATACGGGGGTGTTTTTCCCTGCCGCGAATACGTGGGCGGTGGCGACGGGTGGCTCCGAGCGCATGCGGATCGACTCGACGGGCAACGTCGGTATTGGGACGACTGGGCCAAACAGTGCATTGGACATTTACCGTGCATCAGCCACAACTGTTTATGTCACTACTGGCAATACATCAGCTAGCTGGTTAACTGGTGTTGCCGCTGGAGGAGATTACGATATCTACAGTAATAATGCCTCAAACATCAAGTTCAGCAATAACGGTTCCGAACGCATGCGGATCACGAGCGGCGGGAATGTCGGGATTGGGACCACGAGCCCTGCTGTTCGGCTCGAAGTTGCCGGACAAATCCGCACCGAAGCGCCGACAGGTGGTACTGCTGCCAACTGGAGACTCGGCACCGTTCACACGGTCAGCCCAACGTCGCCCAACCGCACCATAGAAGTCGATATTGGTGGAACGATTTACTACCTGCACGCCAAGACCACCAACAACTGAAAGGCAACATCATGAACATCCTCTGGCAAATCGAGTGGATGCGCTGCGTCCCGCAGGTCGAAGGCGTCGAAAATCTGGTCGTCGAGTGCGGTTGGCGAGCGACGGCGAGCGACGGCCCGCACAGCGCCGCCGCGTACGGATCGTGCGCTTGGAGCCAGCCTGAAAGCGCAGAGGGCTTCGTGCCCTACAGCGAGTTGACCGAGGACCAAGTGCTCGGCTGGGTCTACGCCAGCGGCGTCGACCGCACGGCCACTGAGGCCGCGCTGACCAAGCAGGTCAACGACCTCATCAACCCGCCCATCGTGCAGCCGGCGCTGCCGTGGGCCAACAACACCGAAAGCCACGCATGAACGACCAAGACGTCAGCCTGAGGCTCAGCCTCGTCAACGGCATCCTGAACTACCTGGGCACCCGTCCTTACGTCGAGGTGTTCCAGATCATTCAGGAGCTTCAGGCGCAAGTGGCGCCGCAGGTACAGGCGCCGAAGGTCGAACAGAACTGACAGCAACGATCATGCCGACAATCAATCAACTACCGCTGCTGACGGAAGCATCGTCGGGTGATCAACTGCCCGTCTACACCCCGGTGAACGGCGACACTCGTCGACTGCCGCTGAACACGCTTCTGCAGTTCTTCACCGACAACTTCACGTCGCCGGTACTGGTGCCGAACCTGTACGCGCCCCTTGCGGGGTTCAGCCTCGACGTCCCGCAGCCTGCCGCGTCGCAGTGGATGATCCTGCAGCCCGTGAGCACGTTGGCATCGGGTACGATCACGCTGCCGCTGAACACCACAACGCCCGATGGCACCGAGGTGCTGATCACCAGCACGCAGATCATCACGACCCTGACCATCGGACCGAATGGTGCCGCCAATGTGTTTGGCGCACCTACCACTCTGGCGGCAAACGGGTTCGCTCGTCTGCGCTACGTCGCCGCAACGAACTCGTGGTATCGCATCGGTTGACCATGCCCAAAACCCCCGCTTGGCAGCGCAAAGAGGGCCAGAACCCCAAGGGTGGCCTCAACGCCAAGGGTCGTGCGTCTGCCAAGGCGCAGGGCATGAACATCAAGCCCCCGGCACCCAATCCGAAGACGGAGAAGGACGCGGCACGACGCAAGAGCTTCTGCGCGAGAATGGAGGGCATGAAGGCGAAGAACACCAGCGCCAAGACTGCCAAAGACCCCAACTCGCGCATCAACAAGTCGCTGAAAGCCTGGAACTGCTGACGTGGCAACCATCCCCATCGTCTCTGGCATCTACACCGACAACGGCCCCGACCTCCGGGTGTCGTACCCGGTCAACATGGTGCCGACGCCGATCAACAGCGGTGCCGGGAACTCGTTCTTGCGGCCCGGGGATGGCCTCGTCCAGTCTGTCACCGGCCCTGGTCCTGATCGCGGCGGGATCAACTGGAACGGCGTCCATTACCGGGTGATGGGCAGCAAGCTCGTCACCATCTCCTCGAACAACGTCGTCACGGTGCTCGGGGATGTCGGTGGTGCAGACGACCAACTCGTCGTGATGGACTACAGCTTCGACCTGCTCGGCATCGTGTCGAACAACGCGCTGTGGTACTGGAACGCGACAACCGGCACCCTGACCCGCAACACCGCGCTCGGTCGGGTCATTGACGCATGCTGGATCGAGGGCTACTGGATGGCGACGGATGGGCAGTTCCTGTTCGTCACCGACATCCTTAACCCGCTCGCCACGCTGCCGTTCTCCTACGACGCATCGGAGCGTGACCCGGACCCGATCAATGCGGTGTTGCGCCTGCGCAACGAGGTCTACGCGATCAACCGCAACACCATCGAGGTGTTCGACAACGTGGGCGGCGGCTTCTTCCCGTTCGCCCCCATCGAAGGTGCGCAGATCCAGAAGGGGTGCATCGGCACCCATGCGTCCTGCGTTTTCCTTGAAGCCGTTGCCTTCCTCGGCGGTGGGCGCAACGAGGCGCCGAGCATCTACCTCGGGGCCAACGCCACCGCCACAAAGATCAGCACGCAGGAGATCGACAACCTGCTGCTGAACTACACCGAGGTGCAACTCGCCCAGGTCAAGCTCGAAGCACGCAACGACCGTAACCATCAACTGCTGTACGTCCATCTGCCCGACCGCACGGTGGTCTACGATGCAGCCTCATCCCAAGCACTTCAGCAGTCTGTCTGGTACACCCTCACCAGCGGCGTCGTGGGGTTCTCTCAGTACCGGGCGAAGAACTTCGTCTGGTGCTTCGACAAGTGGTTCGCGGGCGATCCGCAGTCAAACGCCATCGGCTACGTCGACCGCGACATCAGCACGCACTGGGGTCAGAAGGTGCGCTGGGAGTTCGGCACGCCCATCGTCTACAACAAGACGAACGGTGCGATCTTCCACGAACTTGAACTGACGGCGCTCCCTGGGCGAGTTGCCATCGGTGTCGATCCGCAGATCAGCACGTCGTACAGTCTCAACGGTCTCTCGTGGTCGCAGCCGAAGTACATCCGCATCGGCAGCACGGGCAACCGTGAGAAGCGCCTGGTTTGGCGTCAGCAGGGCTTCATGCGCAATTGGCGCGTCCAGCGGTTCCAAGGTGATTCCGACTCTCACTTGTCGGCCATGAACCTTGAGATTCGCGTCGAACCTCTGGCGTACTGATGGCTACCGGACGGCTCAGGATCGGTCGAGATCAACTCGCGTCCTTCCTCAAGGACCACGAGGCGATCCGCCAGTTCGAGCGTCTGTTCACGGACGTCGAGCAACTGGAGCCAACCACCCTCGCCGACATCATCCTCACTCTTGCCACCGCCGAGAACAAGGCCGGTGAGGCACTGGATGCGGTGGAGAAGCTGCGCCGGGAGATCGAACTCAGCGTCCCGCGAGTCGAGCAGCCGGTCGATGCGCTCGATGATCCGCGCATCGTGCAACTCGTCACGCAGATTGACGATCTGCGCAAACAGGTCGAGGCGCTGCAGTCGGCACCCCCGCCCCGCGAGTTCAAGCGGGCTCGTTACGGGCAGTTCTACGACACGACCCCGCAGACGGCAACAGCAATCAACACGCCGAAAGCTGTCACGTTCAATACGACCGATGTCAGCAACGGTGTGTACATTGGCTCACCCACCTCGCGCATCTACGTCGACGAACACAGCATCTACAATTTCCTGTTCAGCATTCAACTCGACAAGACAAGCGGTGGATCGGGTATCTTCTGGGTGTGGCCTCGCATCAACGGCGTTGACGTGCCTGACAGTAACAGTCAAATCCAGATTCAGGGAAACGATGCTGAGCAACTGGTGACGGTCGGGTACTTCTTCGACCTCAAAGCCGGCGATTACGTGGAAATCATGTTTGCCGTGAACGACACGACGGTGCAAATGGATTACTTTCCCGCCAGCGCGTTTTACCCGGCGATTCCGTCCATCATCCTCACCGTCTCAAACAACATTCAGGGGGTTCAATGACCGTCACCGTCAAAGTCCTCGTCGCGCCTCTCCAGATGGCGAACACGCAGACGACTCAGTACACCGCTCCCGCGAGCACCAAGACCATCATCGACAAGGCCACCGTGGTGAACACGGACACCGTGAACCGCACGTTCAGTGTCAACCTCGTCACGAGTGGCGGGTCGCCGGGGAACGCGAACCTGATGATCGACGACCGCGCCGTGGTGCCTGGGGAGACCTACAACTGTCCCGAACTGGTCGGCCAGGTGCTCGAACCCGGTGGCATCATCAGCACCATTGCCAGCGCTGCATCGGCGTTGACGCTGCGGGTGTCTGGTCGAGAGATCACTTGACCGCTACAATGACGCCGCCGAGTTCGTGGCTTCCGGCTGCCTCTGAGGACGTCATGGTCGACTCGCTACGGTCTCACTTCGCGTCGCTGATGTTGCCGCCTGCTGCGCAGGAGTGGCTGCTCATGCTATGGCAAGCGATCCAGACGTTCGACGACTACGCTGACAACGATGCCGTAAAGCGCGACGATCTGGATGCGACGATCTGGAACACCCTGGTCGCCATGCCGCAGAACCCGTTCTTCGCACAACATGCGGCGGCGCTGCTCTCGGCCTTGTCGGTTGCGATCCTCAAGTGGCAGGCAAGTGACCGACAAGAGCGTACCGGTGCTGCTGATGCAAGGTCGTTTGTCTGGCGAGCCGGGTACTACGACGTCGTGCTGCTGACGGTGCAACTTGTCCATGGTCCTGCTGCTGCAACGGCGGTATCGAACAAGGTACTAGGGTTGTATGGGGAGTCGCTGGACGACTATATGAAGGAGTTCGGCAATGCCTGATCCAGTTACCGGCACTCTCGCGGGATCGTCACTCATTGGTGGCGCGATGCAGTCGCGGTCCGCGAGCAAGGCCGCAGACACACAATCGCAATCTGCCCAAGCCGGCATCGAAGAACAGCGCCGCCAGTTCGACGAGATTCGCAGGCTGCTCGCCCCGTATGTCGAGGTCGGCACGCCTGCGCTCGAAGCGCAGCGGGCGCTGTTGGGCCTCGGTGGTGCAGGCGCGCAACAGCAGGCAATCCGCCAGATCGAGCGCAGCCCGTTCTTCCAAAGCCAGATCGAACAGGGCGAGCGAGCCATGCTGCAGCGTGCCGGTGCGACGGGTGGTCTTCGCGGTGGCAACTTGCAGGCGGGGCTTGCCCAGTTCCGTCCCGCGCTGCTTCAGCAAGCCATCGAGCAGCAGTACGCCCGCCTCGGGGGCATGACGTCGCTGGGCCAGCAGTCCGCTGTCGGCGTTGGTACGGCGGGTCAGGCGATGGGTGGCAACATCTCCAATCTGCTTCAGCAGCAGGGTGCTGCACGGGCTGGCGGCATCCTCGGAACCACTGCACCGTTCGCGCAGATGGCGCAGTTGCCGATGCAACTGGCGGGCTTGAACTACGCGAGGACTGGTGAGTTCGGCATCCCGGGATTCAACAATCTGTTCGGTGGAACACCCCCACCCACAAACGTAGATTTCCCGGCTGGTTTGGAAATCGGTCCCGGTTTCCCGACCTATCCATGATTCCGGAGGCGTGACATGGTTCAGCCGATCAACTACACCATCCCCGTCGCCGATCCCTTCGAGAGTCTGACGAGGGGGATGAAGCTGGGCCTGCAGATGGAGCAGGTGCAGGCTGCGCGGCAGCAGCGGGCCATGGAGGCGCAGCAGATGCAGGCCGAGATGGCTGCGGCGCGGCAGAAGGCCGAGCAGGATGCTGCCAAGGCTGCGGAACTCGCACGTCTTCAAGAAGTTCCGCTGGAGGACATGACCCAAGCGCAGCGGTTCCGACTGATGGAACTCACGCAGAGTGAGGCCACCCGGGCGCACATGGCTCGTGCCTATGAGAGTCTGAGCACCGAGCAGCGCGCAAACCAGGCTCGCAACTCGGGCAGTCTGATTGTTGCGCTGGGGTCCAACCCTCAAGTCGGCATTCGACGCATGCAGACAATGATTGAGGCGGAGAAAGACCCCGCTCAGAAGCAAGCACTCCAGATCGCACTTCAGATCGCCGAGATCAATCCCCTTGAGGCGGCGAGGATGATCGACGGCACGCTTTCAATGGCGGGGCCTGAGTTCAGCAAGGTCGCGGAGTCGGCGCGCAACTACCTCAGGAACACGGGTAAGCCGCTGTACCCGGTAAAGCCGACTTACAGAAACGTTGGAGGCTCAGCTCTGAACGAGGAGACTGGCGAGTTTCTGACACCCCCGAGGCAGTCACAACTGCTGAGCCCCGAGGAAGAAGCACAGCAGATGCGAATGGCTGGTCGTGGTGGTCGTGGTGGTGGCGCACCCACTGCTGAAAAACCCGCCAAGCCCGGCAAGGCTGTCAAGGTGGTCGACCCCGATACGGGCAAGATCGTCATGGTTTCGGAGCAGGAAGCTATTGAGCGACGTATGACTCCAGCCGAAGGGTTGGAAGGGTTGTCGCCCAAAGAGATCCAGCGCCGCGAAGCGACGTTCCCGCAAGCCAGACAATCTGTGCGATCTGTTACGTCCACGATGTCGACCATTGAGGAGACCATTGACCGACTTCTCAAGAACAAGAGTGGTTTGAACCAGGCCACTGGTTTCATCCTTGGTCGAGAGATGGTTCCCGCTGTGACAGACGAGGCTCGCCTCGCAGTGGCCGACATCAACCAACTGAAGAACCTCGCATTCGTTCAGGGGTTGACTGAACTTCGTCAAGCATCCACCACTGGGGCCGGCGTCGGTAACGTGTCGAACAAGGAAGGCGATCGCTTTGAGAACCTGAAGGCTTCGCTTGATCGGGTGCAGTCTTACGACGATCTTGTAGCTGCACTGAGGCGACTCAAAGCACAGGCTACGAATACGAAGTCGTCGATGCAAACGGCGTTCGACGACACTTACGATTATCGTCAGCAGCAAGCACGACCGCCCGCACCCTCGGGTGCTCCGCAACCACCCGCACCCCCGGGTGCCCCGCAACCTCCGAGTCAAGACCAATACCGAAATTTGTCGAATGATGAGATTCTTCGACGTCTCAGGGGTCAGTGATGGACTTTGAACTGATTCTGGAAGCGGAACGTCGCGGAATCCTGCCTCCCGACAAAGCGGGTCTGTTGGCCGAAGCGCGTCGCCGTGGTCTGGTGCCAGCACAGCCTGAAGCACAACCTGTCACCCCACCCGGTCAGATCCCCGGCGCCCCTGCCAGCCTCGTTGCGCCGCCCAGCGTTCCCGCACGCGAAGTTCCTTCTATTACGTCCAAATTGCTTGGCGGTCGAGGTCCAGCGATTGGAAATATCCTAGCTGGTGGTATTCGCGGCGCTGGTTCCATTGGTGCAACACTTCTTCGACCATTTGAGACTGCTGAAGAAAATATTTCCCGCCGTCGTGCGATAACCGACGCATTGACATCTATGGGGGCACAGCCGGAATCGGCAGCGTTCAGTCTTGGCAAAATCGCAACCGAAGTTGCCGGAACGGCTGGAATTGGTGGTGCTATTGCCGCACCGGTACAACTCGCGGCAAAAACATTTCCCGCTTTGGCACCCGTGGTCACTGCTCTTCAGACAGGCGGAACTGGCGCCCAAACAATATTAGGACGAGCAACCGCCGGTGCTACCGTTGGTGGTGCTGGCGCCACTTTGATTGAACCAAGCGCCGCAGAAACAGGCGC
>JACCDY010134537.1_pt1 | contig 10151 bp, 22 predicted proteins | sample 7446391 | NCBI WGS metagenome assembly JACCDY01 (sample SAMN15323451, study PRJNA562643) | freshwater metagenome | isolation source: river surface water | place: USA:Blue River Watershed | collected 2017-08-18
AACTTAGCGTTAGACATTTATCTATCTCCTAATAAATAAGCTAAGTATATTAAATACAGTTTATCAGTTACTGTCAATAGAAATATGACTCTGATAGCTAAAAAATAGTGGTAAGCCTATTCTTCTGAAGCACCTAAGTGCCTAACCCCTTACCGGGTTTGCGCGAATATTACAACCAAGTGTTAAACTTGGTCGTACATCCACCCATCGTAATAACTGACAACTTGATCGTATTTTAACTTTTGTTGGGATACAACCTTCTCGTTTGTGATGTAATTTTTCAACACCACTTTACCCTTGCGAGTGGTACGAGCGGGGATGTACCCAATAAAGAAGTATGATTCTAGATTGCCATATACTACATTTACTACTTTCATTTTCTTTTCTCCTTTTCTGGATATATGAAAGCATAATCCGGTCAGTGCTTTTGGTACGCAACCTCAACTGCCGGTAAAAAATGTAAGTTCTAATATTACTATTTCCCTTACATATACTTATGCCAAAAAATGTAAGTATATTTGCGTGCGGTATAGCTAATAGCTAAAAAATAGTGGTAAGCCTATTCTTCTGGAGCACCTAAGTGCCTAACCCCTTACCGGGTGTGTGCTACTACTCTTTTATCTTGTTAGATAGTAGTAGCACACCATCAGAGAGTTTAGAGCTGCTTGTGCCTCACGGCATTCAGCAGAACTTTCAGATATGTCATCGAAGGCACAGATTTTGTCTGTGTTTTCAATGACTCTTTTTAGCCCACCCTCGGGGGCTAAGAGGTTTTCCTGTTCTGGAGAACAAGGGGATTGGCTGTTACACCCTACTACTGTTAAAAGTAGCAATACTAAAATAGCTCTCATGGCCATTTCCTTTCTGTAGGTTATGTGAAATCTTAATTTTACCTACATATACTTATGCCATAGTAGCCATATATATTTGCGTGCTGGCATAGCTAAAAGAAAGATCCTTTCGGTTCTTCTTTTGTTCGGATGCTCTTTACAACCTAGGTAGAACCGCATCTTGTTCTATTAGGTACACTGTCTAGTAGTGTCTACTTTTTGTTTGTATACCTGTATAAGGTAATACCATCCCCTAGTAAGTAACCAAAGAACAGCCATGGTACATATACGCAAATTGCACAGGCTAGTGAATTAAACGCTAACCATACAACTGACCTTGCGGCCAACTTTGTGGTTTTGGATAATTCAATGCCATCCTCGGCTCTATCACCTTCTTTTGCAGCTTGCGCCACACTTCGAGCAATAAAATATACAACAAATAACAATTCAACCATTTAGATTCTCCTTTAAATATGGTTGATCAAATCCAGTCAGTATGTTGGTTTACAACCTCAACTGCTGGTAAAAATGTAAGTTCTAATATTACTATTTCCCTTACATATACTTATGCCAAAAAGGTGGAGTGCATTTGTGTTATTGCTCAATGCCTACACATTGTTGGCATGGGCAGAACGTTTCATCGTCTAAATGAAGCGGAGTAAGCTCTGGCTCAAATACTATCTTTAGCTTTTTCTTCTTAGCTTTTTTCTTCTTAGCCATTATTCTGTATCCTGAATACCTTGGTGTACTTTATACACAATACCTTCTATAACTATCGTATCTTTATCTATAACTGTAATCTCCACTTCCCTGTTGTACCCGAGGGCGTGAGGAATATCTACTGTAACTTGTTCACCTTTTGAGACTATATATCTAATCTCTGCGTTTCTTAGCGCTGAGTCTAACTCTAGCATAACTTTTAAGCTATATGCTGTAGACAGCAAAGCTACTATACCTAGTGCGGTAATTGTTAACATACCTTTTCCTTTGGAACAATGCCTTGATTGGCTTTAACTTATACCATAGTTTAGATAGAATTTGAGTGGCTAGATAAGGGGTAGATATGTCCACTACATTAAAACAATTTTTAGATAGTATAGCTATAGTCTTAATAGGCTCTAGCCCACAGTATGGTAATGGTGGTAGTAAGCACCCTGACCTATGCAGTTCCTGCGGTAAAGACGTAATATCTGCTGGCGACAAGTTCATGCTGGATTGGGAACAAGGTGGCGGAATGTGTAAAGAGTGTGTTATTCACTACAGAGATGGTATAGGTTATTACACAGATAAAGAAACAGCTAAGCGCACTAAGAGAATAAAAAAATTCTATTTTACCAATAAACAAATTGCTATACGTAAATCTCTGATAGCTAAAGAAAAGGAACAATAGTGCAGTAATTCCTTTATGGGTTTCCCCATTACGCCCTGCACGGCTCTAACGCTTTTTTGTAGATGTCAGCCTTTAGATTCTGCTTCTACAGAAACCTTAGCCTTGCGGCCTCGGGGCTTGTATGCGAAATCGATAAAGCTGATTAGTTGCACTAGTTGATCTTTGGTGCCATAGTACGTTGTACCATAGCTCCACACTCTAAAGGACTTGGTGGTTGGACACCAAGTCACAGTTACTTGGTAGCCTTTTGAGGTTATATACACACCTCTAAAGCTACCCTCGATCAATTCAATGCTATCTACGAAGTTCTGGATTTTGTCATCCATATGTTTCTCCTTGAATGCATAGACAGAGTAATTCTGCTAGCATATACTTGTGACATAATTTAGCGCTTATTTTTATTGGTATTTTTTCTTGCGCGCTTCTACTGTATCCTTATCTTCTTCTGCTTCTTCCTCGATTAGTGAGGTGAGTCTTTTAGCTTCCTCCATTACCTTCTGCATAACGCTATCCAGATCCAAGTTATCATCTGACTTAATAACGTGTCCTGGATCATCATTTAACTTTCTTAGAAATGCGCTTATGATAAAGAACATCTTCTTTTGAAACTCAGTTGCTGTACTAGCAGACATGAAGGCAGTGATCTTACCTTCTTGGCCTATCTTGAACACAGCATCTGTAGGTTCTACCTTTAATAACTCTTTTAGCTCAGGGCTAATCTTTTTCTTTTCTTTCTTAGGCATTTTAGCTCCATCTGTATTTGATTTTTAAATTGTCTAACTTTAGAATAAAACCCCAGGTCATTGGGATAAATTCTTTAACTTCTTTATCAAGCTCTGGTTGCTTTAGCTCTTGGTCTAATAACACATCAGCAGTGTAACTTCTTCCTGAGTCTAGATAAATAACTTCAATACTACCCTTAAGATTTGGGGTTAAACTGTTCTTAACTTTTCTTTCTCTTTTTATGTAAGAGTTTAGTGTGTTCATTTAGGCATCCATTTTTTCAGATATTTTTCTACCTAGATCTTCCTTAGTCCAGAAGCTGGGATCTCTTGTTAGAGCCCATACTGCTGCGTCAAAAGATTTATTATCAAACCCAGGGCCCTTAGCTACTAAGCTGCCGTTGGGTAGTTTTTTTATAACTATTTCTGCATCATCATCCGAGCAACCTAATGTTCTTTTACCTAGCAGTTCCTGAATAATTTTAAGCATGTGGTATCTCCTTGTTTCTCAACACTAGCTGTAATGTTTAGAATGGTTAGCTTATCTTTCTTTTTACCTCTTTTTTCAAGGTATTCCAAAAGAATATTGTGAGTAGCATAACATACAAGCTCAGTAAACATACCATACTGTTGCCATAGCAAGCCATAGCCTAGCAGAGAACCTGAGTAGCCTGCTTTATGAGCTTCCTCAGAGTTTCTATACTTGGTTAGGCAAGATGGTGTTGGGTAGGGTACCTTACCGCTTGCATCTATATGGTTAATCATATCTTTAGCTATATTATGCCCGCTTAATTTAAGCCAGCTAATAATATCTTTTTTAGTAAATACAAAATTAGCAGATCTGCTTATTTCTATAAGTAACTTTGTAGCGTAAGTGTCCTTGTTCATATTACTCCTTTGAAAGCAAGGGTTGCATTATGCTAAAACTTATAACATAGTTGCTCAATTTTTTGCGTGGCTAGCTAGGCTCTTCATAAAGCCTTTACTTGGCTTAAATCCAAAGGCTATTAAAGGAGTAAAGTCTTGATGTAGATTCAGTTTATTCTCTGAGTCTTTATTGAGTACCATTACAGGAGAATAAGTGTCCGCATCAGTAGCAAACACATCTATTTCTGTAGTTGACTTATCTGGTAGATCTTCAAGGTAGTCGTGAGATATACCAAAGCATACATATGGTACTACACCTTGCTCAGGCTGTATTGCTTTGTTGGGTATCACTAGTATACGATCTGTGTTAGGAAGTCTTACTATGCAGTCCTTGCCTTGTTCTATATATTCGTGGCAATCCCTTGCTATAACATAGCTGGTGTTTACCTTAAGTTCTGGTAGCTGCTCTAATAAAGCTGCCATTATAGTATGATATTTGAAGGGCTGATTTATACCTGATAAGTACTCTAGTACCTTTAGCTTTAAAGTGTAATTATCCATTTTGTATTCCTTTGCTTTATTATAAATAGTATAAGCAAAGAAGTGATTTCTGTCAAGTCATATTTCTATATATAAATTAGTATATTAGCCACGCCATCTGGCTTTTGTACCGCGGATATCGTAATGTACCCAGCCGTCTGTTCTTGGGTAAATACCTAGACCGCCTTGCTTAATCTTGCCTTCAGATATTAGCTTCTCAATTAGAACTCCCATAGCATCAGGAGTCATGTCTTTTATTTTGATATCAGCAGCATTACCAAACATATGCTGGGACATCTGCGCACCGCCTACTTCTTTGTTTCTTTCTGGAGAACGGTATCCAGATATAATAGTTACAGACTTACCAGCTGCATCTCTTATAACCTGTAAATTTTGCAATAGCTCTGTAGCTGCTGCTACTAGATTTGGTGGTATAGTGTCAAAGAACTCCATTTCAGATAGATTAAAGTTCTTAGTTACTTGCACATCGGTTTTTTGATCTTTTTTAAGCATTTCGTATCCTTTGTATATGTGTTAATAAATTATAAACAAGAGGTTTACAATGTCTCATCAAAAATTAGCTATGTGTATACAGACTCGTCACATACTTACTAAAACAGCAGGTCCGTCAGACGCTATACTTAGATTGCTCGGTAAAGCTCCAGCTAGAAGAATGCCAGTAGGGCTAAAAGCTGGGCTCGGGGTTGCCGGGCTTGGTGCTGGTGCCGGCGCTGCTTTAGCAGCCAGAGAGATGCTTATTAGGCAGCTTGCTAATAACGCTATTAAGGCTGCTCCTGAAGGCTTTGGTGGTATCGTAAATAAGGCGGGTAATTCATTCGCTCAGAAAGTTGATGATGCCTTATCCTCTGGCTACAATACTGTAATTAGAGATAGCGGAGTTGGGGATTTTACGAATAAAGTTATTGACGCATCTGGAGTTAAGAATCTGGGTGATACTTTTATAAATTCTGAGACCAATAAAGCCATAAGTGGGGTAGGTAACTCATTTGCTCAGAACATAGATGAAGGTATTACTGATGCTTATAATTATGTAGCGGGATTTTTTCAGTGAGGTAGGTTTACAATATCTCATCAAAAATTAGCTACAGCTATACAGCAGGGATTTCTTAATAGATTCGGGCTTAGTCCAGCAGCTCTAGGTATTACTGCTGGCGCTGCTGGCGCTGCTGGCGTGGCTAGTGGTGGAGTTCAGAGTGGCTTTAATAAAGTTAAATCACTTTTAGAGCAGAGACGACAGAACTCTATTATAGAAAATTTTCAGGCCCTTAGAGATAGGCAAGCATTTCCTGTGAGTAATAAGCCTTGGGTGGAAAGAATATTAGAGGCTAAAACGCAGTCTATTGCTCCTCCAAGATACACGACTAATAGTATTTTAAAAACCTATACACCGAATGTCAAAAATCAATTTAGAACTACTGATGACTTTATGAGTCATTTACAAGCTACTAGGCATTCTGACTTTATGAAAAACATGAGTAATATCAATACAGAATACAATAATCTTATGAATAATGCAAATCAACTATTCCAGAGCGTAGAAGGTAAACTGCAAAGTATACCCTAGCCAATACCTCAGACTATTTATTACTTCAACTTGTCAATAACTTTAGATAGAATTTCTTTAACTTCTTGAGAATCGTCTCTGAGCTCTTTAATTTCTTTGTACTGTTCATATATTTCAGCATGTAGAGTTTTGCTAGACTCTTTTTCTTTAGCTTGTAGTTCTTTTATATCTGTCTCTAGCTTGTTTATGCTAATTTTAGAATCGCTGCAACATTTTTGTTGTTCTAGTTGTTCTTTTTTCTTCTTAATCTGTTGCATAGCTGACATGGCTAGGGCTAGTATAGCAGTTCCTCCTACAAATAGCTCATTGGTACTTAGTATAGAAGCATCTTCAGGAGGCTTAACTATATCTTTAGGTGCTTGGTACATTATAGGTTCTATTTTTAGTGATAGATTAGGCTTTTGTATTGGCTCAGAGTAGAAACTAGTATCTGTAGTGGTTTGTTTAGGCTTTTTTATGTTCTCTGTTTTTATTTTAAAACCTATTCTAGGCTCGAATAGCAATTCTTGTTCTATGCAAGCAAAGAACTCATCCTCTGTAAGTTTGTACTGACCATTTTTTATAAAAAAGTACAGCTTACCGCTAGCTCCTACTCCTAATAGCACGTCTTGGCGTTGTTCTAGCGTTGTTATTGGGCATTTTGTGGTTGTCATATCTCTATACCTTTCGTTTGTAATAAGTATAGAGCATTTATAGTTTAATTTTTACTTGTTAAGTTCTTTAATTTTATTTTCTAGTTCTAAAATTCTTGCATCTTTGTCTTTTTGTTCTATTTCTGTTAACTTAGCAGCTAACTCTTCAGACTTTGACTTGCTAGCTTGGTTTTTACTCTTAAGTAAGCGTAGTGCAGCTTCTGCAAATATACCAGAGATTAAAGCTAACAGCGCAGCTTTGGCTGCAAATTCATTTGCTGTAAAAAAGTAAGCAAAGAAAGCTGCTGCACCAGAAGTTAAGGCATTAAAAAGCTGTTTTTTAGCATCGCTAAACGAGGCTACGGCGTGGCTAAACGTTTCTGCTACTATTTGAGCGCCGAATTGCCCCATGCTAGCAGACATAACTATGCTTTCTATGGTTTCGTTTGAAAACTCCATTTGTAACTCCTATATTTTTGTTATTAGTTTACTAGGAAGTTTATAAATGGATAGAGCTTTTACAAAATTGGCTTTTAATATAATGTCTAGGCTTGGTAGAAATGCTGCAGCTAAGAGTAGCTTTGGTGCCAAAGCAAAAGCAGGGCTGGGCCTGGCTGGGCTTGCTGGCGCTGGAGCACTAGCGCACCACTATGATATTTTAGCCCCAAAAAAAGCTATCAGAAATGTAGCAGAGGAGATGGCTAACAGTAATATAGCAGCGAAACTTGATAGCCCAACGAAACCACTAGTAGAGACTGCTGAAGCCCTAAAATACAACAAGTACATTACAGATAAGTTCTTGGTTCAATTAGGGCTACCTCAATCAGATGAAGTTAGATCTCTTCTACATAGGAGTCAATCTAAGGTTATGGACATTGGAGGTTTAAGTGGTGACGACCGGAGAATACTCAGAGACGGTAAATTGATACCTCATATCGTAGCAGGTGTGGAGTCTCTATACTCCCCAGGTAATTCCTTGCCTGGGTCCAAGAATATGTTGGATGCCTTAATAGCTAGCAGAGATGTAGCTGCTCACGGGGGTAGACCCAAGGAGGTTATTAATACCTTAAATAACCTAATCGACGAGCATGCTAAGGTACTAAATGAAACTAGGGAGCCCATCTCTGCTGGCATCTTAGAGGATGTTTACAACAATAAAGTGCCTGAAATAGACCATAACTACTTACTTGGGATTGCTGATAATGCTAATAGCGGTGGTAGGTATTGGTCACCTGGGCTTGATTACTCTACTATCCCTATTATACCTCAGTCTATAGAACATCGCTTGATTGACCCGAAGAATGAAATTATGCCGATTGAAGCATTTAAATATAATATGCCTACACCGTATCGGAACCCCCTGGCTAGGTCAGAGACTACTACTGGTCCTTTAGAAGATTTGCGAGAGTATATACGTTCTAGGGATTCAGGTAAGTTCAGGCTCGATCTTTAGATCGATTCTATAGAGTACAGTAAGTTTAGCGATAGGTCTTTAGAAAGCGTGTTTGAAAGCTAGATCTATAGCTACTATACTTTCTTAGTTTACTAGGAAGTTTATAAATGGATAGAGCTTTTACAAAATTAGCTGCCAGTATAGCTGCAAGAAATGCTGGAAAACTATTAGGCTTAACAGGCCTAGGCGCTGGAGCCACTGCTTTACTAAGCCACGGCTTGGACGCCGCCCATATGGGTATTGACGATGCTATAGCTTTCGGTAAGTCGTATTACTCACCTTTAGTAAAGGCTGTTGGATACGACGATATAGCTAAGCTTAATGATGAGGCTGCTGAAGCTGCTAATACCAGAATAATTGATGCTATAAAGAAAAATACTTGGGCAGAATATGTTTTTGACTTGTCCTCTCCTACACTTAGGAGACCTGAGCATCTTATTCATACTGGGGTAGGTGGAGCTCTAGGAGCTTTAAGCTTTACTCCAGTAGTGGCTAAAAAGAAACCTAGTCTTATCAATAGACTCTTAAAATAGAGTAATAGCCATGCCAAATATACTAGATATATTCTCTAAAAAGCCTGTTGATAATAGTCTTAGAAACTTAGCTATAGCTATAGGTGCTAGTGCTGGTAGCGGCGCGGCTAAGAGTATTATAACCAATGCTATGGTTAGAAATTCTGGTGAGGTAGCGCACCCTACTATTTCTAACATAGTAAAAGAGCTGCAACGACTTGAGGCACACCCAGATTCTTTAACTTCCTATGTTACTACTGCAGGTATAGGTGCGGGTATAGGTGGTGCGAGTGGCTTGGCGTTGTATGGCTCGGCTAACGCTGCTAGGGCTGCTAGTAGAAGATTACTTCAAAAAACATCTTCGTATACGTGGCATAGATACTTGCCTGTGTACAGCAAAACTCTTAACATTAAATAGATTTACTTAAACTATTACTACGAGGTTTATTATGATTAAACGTGCAAGTTTAAACCAGAAGTTTTCTGGGAATTTTGTGAAGGTTGCTTTTGGGGAAAGCGCATCTAAATATGTAGGTGAGCTTGGTGATGCCGCTGGTAAGTACCTTAATGAATTTGGAGCCGCACACCCAGAGATGCTAGCCAAAGCGAAAGCACTAAAAGAATTTGGGCTTGAATATGGTGACGATATCGGTATTGGTGCAGGCGTAGCTGGTGCTGCTGGCTTGGGTGGCGCTGCTGCTCTTAGAAACATCAAAGCTTTGCAACGCACCAACCCTGGTATGGTAGCTAGATTAATGGGGGCTAAGCCAACTGGGTTAACTAGTGGTCAACTTAATATGCTTGGGGGCGGGCTTGGTTTAGGTGCTGGCGTTGGTGCTGGTATGAAAGCGGATGCCCTAGAAGCATTAGCCCTACAAGGGTATGGTAAAGCTAAAGGACTATATGATGAAGCAGCAAGCGCTTTATTGCCCTCTGAGCTTGGAAATTTCGGCAGATAGGCTAAAACAACTAGAAACGATAGAGTAAACAAATGATAAAAACAGCACAACAACGACTTGTACTAAGTTTAATAGACAGCCGCCTGCAGAAAACAGCTGGAGTCATGGATGCTATTTATGGTGCCGGTAATAAGCTGAAGAGTATGGCTACTATAGATGCGGATGAGCTTAAAGCAATTAAGAACTTCGCAACCAACTACGGTGACGATATTGGTATTGGCGCAGGCGTGGCTGGTGCTGCTGGCTTAGGTGGCGCTGCTGCTCTTAGAAATATCAAGTCTTTACAACGCACCAACCCAGGTGCGTTTGCTAGATTAATGGGAGCTAAGCCTACTGGGCTTACTCGTGGTCAAATTAGTATGCTAGGTGGGGGGCTTGGTTTAGGTGCTGGCGTTGGTGCTGGTATGCATGCTGACTTATTAGAAAACCTAGCCACTTCAGGGTATGGCAAGGCTAAAGATCTATATGCCTACCTAAGACCCGCTGCAGAAGCTGTTGCTACTAAAGCTAAATAACCTAATAGTACCCTGGAGTAAGGTTATAATGTTAAAATATCTAACTAAAGTCGCTAACCGCTCAGGATTGGATAGGCACATTAGAAATAATGTTTACTACGGTAAGAATTTAGGGGCATTAGCTGGGGCACTTGGTGCTGGGGCAC
>JACCDY011465779.1_pt1 | contig 10148 bp, 5 predicted proteins | sample 7446391 | NCBI WGS metagenome assembly JACCDY01 (sample SAMN15323451, study PRJNA562643) | freshwater metagenome | isolation source: river surface water | place: USA:Blue River Watershed | collected 2017-08-18
AGGTGCACTTGAATTCTGTCGCGAAGATGAGTGTGTCGAGGTAACACCTGCGGTTGTTCGTATCCGCAAGGTTGTTCTTGATCAGAATGAGCGTGCACGTGCGGCGTCTCGTGCAAAGAAGGCGAACCTCAACGCTTAGTTCTCAAATCTTTAATTAAAAAGTCCCGCTTCGAAAGCCGCTTCAACCTTTCTACGCGGGCTTTTTAATTTCACAAAAAGCCCTGACCGCTGCATCCCTAAATTTGTCACCCTCTTCAGGGAGGATACTCACTGTGAGTAAGCAGCCCTTCAGCCTTGTACGACAGGCACTTCAGGCTGCCCCGCTTACCTTGGATGCCGAACAGCAGGTGGTTGTTTCACACCGCGGTTCACCGATTGTTGTTCAAGGTGGACCGGGTACAGGTAAGACAACTGTCTTAATTGAAGCAGCACTTGCCCGAATTGCCGAAGGTCAGAATCCAGATTCAATCCTGTTGTTGACCTACGGACGTGAGCGAGCATCTGAATTACGTGATGCGATTGCGCTGCGAACAACTAAGACAATGTTTGAACCGTTGGCTAGAACTTTTCACTCACTTGCCTTTTCGATTTTGAAGATGAAGGCAAAGGGAGATCCTGATCCAATTTTGCTCAGCGGACCAGAACAGGAAAGTTATATTCGCGAATTACTCAAGGGTGATATCCAAGATGGCTTTAAAGAGTGGCCAGAGGATTTACATAAGGCGTTAACAACTCATGGATTTGCTCGAGAGCTTCGAGATTTGATTTTGCGTGCATCAGAACGTGGTATTGATGCTGATGAGTTAGCCGCTCTTGGTAGGCATGAGGGTGAAAAGTATTGGGAAGCAGCAGCTGCCTTTTGGAAGCGTTATGTGAACTCTATGGTGATGCGCGAGTTCAGCGCACAAGATGCCAAACTACGTATCGATCCATCTGAGTTAGTTTCTCGTGCGTCCATTCACCTACGTAACAACCCAGAATTACTGGATCAGCTTCGCAATCGCTTTACAACAATCATGGTGGATGAGTTCCAAGAAAGCGATCCAGCACAACGTGAACTACTGGCACTTCTTGCAGGCAATGATGTAATCATCTGCGCAGATGCAGATAGCGCTGTAGGTCGATTCCGTGGCGCAGATCCCGATGGTATGGCTGCCGCCCTTGATCCATATCGCGCCAAAGAAGTTGTTCTCACTAATGTGTATCGAAATGCTAAAGCTGTCTTTGCTGTTGGCCATGAGTACGTGCAGGGATTCCGTGGATCACCGGTTACCCGCAAGCGATATGAAGCCAATGAAAATCAAGGTTTTGTAGGGGTTCACCGCTTTAGAAGCGGGGCGGAAGAGGCAGCGTTTATTGCTCACCAGTTCCGCAGTGCACATCTTCGCCAAGGAGTTTCCTATAGCGATATGGCTGTTGTATTGCGCTCTCCAGGTGTTCAAGCATCAGCGCTACGTCGTGCATTTTCACAGGTAGGAATTCCCGTTGCATCTGAGCTGCAAGCATTAGCTGGTAACCCTGCAATTGCACCATTTTTATTACTGGCACGGGTTGCAATTGGTGCACAACCACTCAATTTAGATACCGCTGAGCGTTTATTGATGAGCGAGCTTGGCGGGGCAGACTCCATTTCGCTACGTCGTATCCGCAGAGCGATGATTACCGCCCGTCCAGAAGGTGATGAGCGTTCCGGCACCCAGTTGTTACTTGATGCAATCACTGATGGCGAATTATTCATCGAAGGTGCAGACAGTGTTCTTCGTATTCATGAATTACTCAAAGGTGCAAAAGCGATTGCTCGCAATAAGACCGCCTTGGCAGATGATCTTTTGTGGTTCATTTGGGATAACGCGGTTACAAGTGATGGACAGAAGTTAGCAAACGCTTGGCGTAATCAAGCACTTCGCCCAGGAGTTCGAGGAGCAGCAGCTGACCGTGATCTTGATGCGATGATGCAGTTGTTTGATTCAGCTGCGCGTTATTCCGAACGTTTTCCATTGTCAGGTCCAGCGGCATTTATCAATGAGGTTGCAACTGAAGATATTGCAGGAGATGTCATCACCGCCAAAGGTGTTCGTCCAGATTTCGTGGAAATACTTACCGTTCATAGCGCCAAGGGTCGACAGTGGCAGGTAGTTGCAATCGCAGGTCTGCAAGAGGGCACCTGGCCAAACCTAAAGCAACGTTCATCCCTGTTGGGTGCTGAGCGTTTAGTAGAGCGCAAGCGCAACCCTGATATTCCACGGGATCAGTTAGATGTCATCGCTGCAAATGGTCTGATGCAGGATGAACAACGCTTGTTCCATGTGGCGCTAACCCGCGCCCAGCAATCACTTTACGTGACCGCGGTACAGCGTGAGGATGAAGAACCATCACAGTTCTTTGAAGCTATTGAGGTAATGGTCAATAAGACTGATGAAGATGAACATGTACTGACAGATGTTCCTCGTCCAATTACCGCACCTGCTTTGGTTGCTGAGCTTCGCGCGCAGCTTGCGGGACCAAAAGCGAAAGAGGCTGCAGCCTTACTGAAAGCGATGAGTGCCGAAGGTATTTACCTTGCAAATCCTGATAGCTGGATCGGATCTGTTCCATTAAGTACAGATGCACCAGTAATTGATGCTGATAAAGAGGTTGTGGTTTCTCCGTCGGGTGCCGAGAGTTTTGTTGAATGCGGAGTTAAATGGTTCCTGCAAAACAATGGTGGATCAGATGGTGATAGCACCGCACAAGTTTTGGGTTCTGCGATTCACGCCTTTGCAGCCAAGATGGTGCAAGAGCCAGGTACAACCCGGGAACAGTTAATTGAGAATCTACGAAGCTCATGGAAATTAATTGATCCTGACAGCGGTTGGGTGAGTGCATCTCACCTTGAATCTGCGGTTACGATGCTTGAAAAGTTCGTTGAGTATCACAAGGAGACAAAACGTGAAGTAATGGGTGCTGAACTTCGCTTTGATGTGAAGCTCGGTCGTGCTCGCATTATCGGAACAGTTGACCGTCTTGAAGTTGAAGCAGATGGATCACTGTTCATCATTGACTTTAAAACCGGTAACACCGCAATTAGCAAAGAGGAAGCCAAGAAGAATCTGCAGCTTGCTAGTTATCAGTTGGGTGTCCATGAGGGTGGATTTACCGATGGTGATAAGAGTGCGGGCGCCGAACTTGTGTATCTAGGTACAAGTAGTGCAGGTGCATCAATTCGCCAGCAGTATGCGATTGATCTGGAAGAGACTAAGCAAACAATCGAAACTATTGGCGAGGGCATGGGAGCTGCAACCTTCTTTGCCACCGTTAATAAGCGCTGTAAAGGCTGCCCAGTAAGGAAATCCTGCCCTGTTCAAAGTGATGGTCGGGCGGTGATTGAGTGATGAGTACTGAATCAATCCAGCCTAGGTACACACCTGAAGAGATCATCGCCAAGCTGCAGGCGCATCCAAAGTTTGGTTCACAGATTAAGCCGATCACTAAGCATCAATCAGCGATCATCAGCAGCGGTTTAGAACCTGCCGTTGTCATCGCAGGTGCTGGCTCTGGCAAAACGGAAACCATGAGCAACCGTGTTCTGTACTTAGTTGCCAACGGTTTTGCCACACCTGATCAAATCTTGGGCCTTACCTTTACCCGTAAAGCAGCTGGTGAACTATCAGTTCGTATCCGCAAACGTTTGCGTCAATTGTCACAGTTACCAGAGTTCAAACACATCACATCAACAAGCACCGCGGTGACCACCTACCATTCTTATGCAGGCAAGTTGCTCAGCGAACATGCAATCCGTTATGGAATCGATGCCGATGCTGAACCGTTGGGAGAAGCTGCTATTTGGCAGATCGCATCTGATGTTGTGCGCAACTGGTCTGATGATTCTTATCGCAATGACAGCGCGGTAAGTACCGTCATTAAGGATTTGCTGGGTCTTTCAAAGTTGATGTTGGAGCACCAAGTTAAAGCTTCAGATATTGAAGCGATCGGCAACGAGATGTTGGAAAAGTTGCAGCTGCTTGCTGGCAGCACCAATGAAGATACCCGCGCAGTTGCTCGTGCGATGCGTCAACGTAATTCCTTGTTGCCGATGGTTGAAGCCTTTATGGAGCGTCGTAAAGCGGCTGGTGAACTTTCATTTGATGATCAGATGTCACTTGCGGCAGATATTGCGCAAAACTTTGAGGATGTCGGCACATTAGAGCGTGGCAAGTACAAGGTTGTTTTGCTTGATGAGTATCAAGATACATCTCAGTCACAGGTACGTATGTTGTCTGCGTTGTATGGCAACTTCGTCTCTGAAACTGGCCACCCAGTTATGGCTGTGGGAGACCCGTCGCAGGCTATTTATACCTGGCGTGGAGCATCTGCCGGCACGATGGCCTCCTTCCACAAGTACTTTCCAAAGGCTGCTGGCCAAACTGGAATTGAACAGTTCTCTCTTCCAACAACCTTCCGTAATGACACAATCATCTTGGCTGCAGCAAACACTATTAGCGCTGAGATCAAAGCTGCAGGTGGTCAACAAGTTGTTGAACTTGAAGCACGGATCGGTGCAGGCGATGGTGAACTTGCATATGGAATCTACGAAACCGTTGAAACAGAGTCACAAGCGATCGCTGAGTACTTCAAGGCGTTGTGGAGTCCAGAGAACAACAAATCATTTGCTGTCTTAGTTCGCAAACGCAGTCAGATCGCCTCAATTGAAAGCGCTTTACGTGAACAAGGTTTGCCGGTTGAAGTAATTGGAATTGGCGGTTTGATTCATATTCCAGAGGTTGCAGATGTTGTTTCCTTGATGAGAATCATTACAGATCCCGATGCCGGTTCAGCGTTGATGAGACATTTGACTGGACCACGAATTAATTTAGGTCCACGTGACATCGCAGCGCTCGGTGCGTTCAGCCGTGAACGCGCAAAGGCGATGCATGCAGATTCGAAAAGCTTTATTAAAAAGATTGCGGCAGGAAACCCTGATCAACTAGAGGCAGATGATCAATTTGCTGGATCAATCATTGATGCATTGGATGAGATTGCATCGGCTAAGAAGAACAGCTTTAGCGATCTTGGATATCAGCGCCTTGTTACCTTTGCGCAGGATCTTCGTCGTTTGCGCTCACGTGCCGGTGGTCAAATCACCGACTTGGTATCAGAGATTGAAAATTACTTAACTCTGGAATCTGAAATCACTTTGCGCGAAGGTACTCAGACAGGTCGTCGCCACTTAGATCGATTCTTAGATGAGGCATCAAAGTTTGAACGCAGCGGTGGATCGGTTTCAGCCTTCTTAGATTGGCTAGATGTCGCATCTGATGAAGAAGGCGGATTGAAGGTTGGAGCCCCTGAAGTACGCACAGATGTGGTCCAAATCCTTACAGTTCATATGGCAAAGGGCGCTGAATGGGATGTCGTCGCAGTGCCTGGTTTATCTGAGGGAACCTTCCCTGGCGTTAACCGCTCTGACCCGGATAACTGGTTGAAGAATGAAAAGCATGTTCCCTTCGCACTTCGCGGAGATGCGCATGAGCTTCCGTACTTCTCGCTGGATGGAATCACTAAGAACTCTGAAGCATCAAAGGTGATCAAAGCCTTTGCAAGCCAATGTGTTGATCAGATTAAGATGCGAGAAGAGATGCGTCTTGCCTATGTTGCAGTAACCCGTGCACGTACCCATTTGATCTGCACAACATCCTGGTGGCGAGATGGTGCTAACTCAGTTTCACCTTCACAGATCTTTAACTTGATCGCATCGGCAGCATCGGCCCATGGTGGGCGTTTGATCTCAGATGTTGCTGCACCTGATGATGATGCCGAGAATCCAACTCTTGAAAATCCACTGACCGCGGTGTGGCCACGAGATTACTTAGGCGATAAGCGTGCACAGTTTGATGCAGCGATTCAATTAGTTAATTCATCTGATGTCCACCCACTTGTTGATTCGCAAGATCCTGAAGTTAACTCCTGGATCATGGATGCTCACAGTTTGATTACCGAAGTTCGCAATCGTGCATCAGATATTGTCGAAGTTCCATTGCCATCTCGCATGTCTACATCAACCTTGGTTGCTCTCCATGAAAACCCACAAGAACTTGCACTGAACATTCGACGTCCAATGCCACGTGGTCAAGATCCATATTCTCGTCGTGGAACCGCCTTCCACTTATGGGTTGAACGTCAATTTACCGATGCAGCAACACTGTTTGGTGATGAGTACTTGGATTACTTAGATCCACTCGATGATGATTCAAAGTTAGAGGATTTGAAAGCAGCTTGGTTAAAGAGTGAGTTCGCCAATCGCACACCGGCGCGGGTTGAAGTTCCCTTTGAAACAACTATTGGTGGGGTGCTTATTCGAGGCCGAATTGACGCTATATATGCGGATGGAGATGGCTTCCAGGTAGTGGATTGGAAGACTGGTTCGAAACAGTTAGGTAAGTCAGCTCAAGTTCAATTAGCGATGTATCGCTTAGCGTGGGCGAAGCTTTCTGGCTGCGATATTTCCAAGATTTCAGCAGCATTCCATTATGTTCCAACGGGAGTTACAGATTCACCTGCTGACTTATTAGATGAAGCAGCTCTTATTGCGCTGATAACTTCAGTAGAGCACAAGCAGTAAATAACTCTTAGAGAATATTTACCCGCACTGGCAGGTGATCGCTCACTCCAGTATTTATTGTCGGAAGTGCCTCGTACTGATCTGGCGTGAGCGAATTACTGAGAATGTAATCAAATTGAATTTTCGCTCCCCACGATGGGTAAGAGTTGTGTTCCACTAATGAATTCCACGAAGAACCAACTGCGGGCAAGCCCTTTGGTAAGTTCATATCTCCAATAATCAAAGTTTGAGTTCCATACTGTGCAGATAAGGTAGCTGCCCATTTCTTAATCTTTTGTAGCTGTCGATAATTTACAAAGGGAACAAATGACAGGTGGGTATTAATCACTGTCCAGCCATTGTCTAAGGTTGCAGCTAAAGCAACGCGAGGTTCATCGGCAACATAGATCATGCGAACTGATTGCTTACCCTTTTTATTTTCAGCAGGAATTACTAATGGCATTCCAAGTGGAGAGTTTCCTAACTCCAAGCGGTCCCAATGCACAACTGGAACTTTAGAAACTATTCCGATTCCATAGTTACCATCCACATTTGATTCGCGATTGCTTGCACAATTTTCATTTGTGATCACACGAGGATCAAGTGAATTCAACTTTCTCCACTTTTCACCGGGTGCACCGACCATCACTGGTGCAAAGCCCCAATGTTGTGTATTCATCGCTTCTGCTACAAGTGCGGTTTGTGAAGCCATTCCTGATCGGGCTAACTGCTCATCAACCTCTTGAATTCCAATGACATCAGCGCCAATGGCTTGAACCGCCTCACCCAGCTTTATCTGGTCGGCAGCAAGGTCATTGCTTGGTGGAATAGCCATTCCATGCAGGAGATTCCACGAGGTTACGCGCATTGCCCAAGGCTAGTAGCGTTCACCCCTATGAGCGCGCGCAATCCAGATTCCAGCCCAGCCTCGCTCTCGCCAATTAACCGTGAAAGCGAGTTTCGAACAGATGCGGCGAAGTTAGCCTCGCTCTGGAAATCAGCTCACATCATTCACATGGTCGATACTCGTTTAAGCGCGGCTGATGACTCTTTAACCTTTATCGATGCCGCCACGGTTACCGCACTTTCAGATGTTTTTGTTGCAGGAGATCGCTTCTTCTTAGGAATCGGCCGGGATGACAATCAGCCTTACTTTGCCTGGCACACAACCTGGATCAATCCACCAGAAGATGATGGAACTGAAGAGTTTGAAAAGCGAAAGTATGAAGGTTTCAAATCTTTGCGTGAACTTGGTGGCACTTTAGATGCTGACGAGTTAGCGCTTGCGATGCATGCAGTTGGTTTAGCTAACTGGCATGCAACCCATACACATTGCACACGATGCGGAGCCCCAACTGTCAGCGATCTCGGTGGCAGCGTTCGTGTGTGTCCTGTTGATGCAACACAACACCATCCACGTACCGATCCAGCGGTTATTGTTTTAGTCAAAGATAAAGATGATCGAATTTTGTTAGGACATCAACCAATTTGGCCTGACAAGCGTTTCTCTACATTTGCGGGATTTGTTGAAACAGGCGAATCATTTGAAGAGTGTGTATCACGCGAAGTATTTGAAGAGGCAGGTGTTTATGCATCTGAGATTAAGTACTTAACCTCACAACCGTGGCCATTTCCGGCATCGATCATGATCGCTTTTGAAGCGATTACTCATCGCCCAGAAGAAGCCCGCCCGGATGGAACAGAAATCACTGAAGTACGCTGGTTTTCACGGGATGAGATGAAAAAGGCGGTTGCTACTGCAGATATTTTGTTGCCACCAACAATGTCTGTTGCACGTCGCATGATTCAAGCCTGGTACACAGCTGTTGATGGATACACCAGCGAACAGTTACACGGTGGTGAATCGTGGAGACCGTAGGAAATCTTCGCGCAGAGGAGATTCTGGAAGCTTTAGATAATGAACAACGCGCAGTAGCGGTTGCTACACGAGGTCCGGTTTGTGTAATTGCAGGTGCCGGAACGGGAAAGACTCGCGCAATTACCCACCGCATTGCATATGCAGCAGCGATCGGCACGATGGATCCGCACAAGGTATTAGCGCTGACATTTACCGCACGTGCTGCCGGAGAAATGCGCACACGTCTTCGCTCTCTTGGAGTTCCATCAGTTGCTGCCCGCACTATTCACGCAGCAGCGCTGAAGCAGTTAACCTTTTTTTGGCCGCAGGTATTTGGTGGTCGCACACCTGATCTGCTGACTACCAAGAGTGGATTCCTGACTGAAGCGATCAAACGCGCTCAATTACAGGGCGAGCTATCCATTACCTCACGAGATTTACTGCGCGATATCGCAACTGAGATCGAATGGGCCAAGGTTTCACAGATCGCTCCATCTGATTACTTAAGTGAATCCCTCAAGCGCACCGTTAAGCCCCGCATTAATCCAGAACAACTTGCCAAGGTGTACACCGCATATGAAAGTGTGAAGCACCAAGAGCGCGCTATCGACTTTGAAGATGTTCTGCTACTAACGACAGCGATGATTGAAGAAGAGCGCGAAGTTCGCGAAAGAGTGCAAGATCAGTACCGATTCTTTACCGTTGATGAGTACCAGGATATTTCCCCACTACAGCAACGATTAATCAACGCCTGGCTTGGTTCTAGACAAGAGCTCTGTGTTGTTGGCGATCCTGCTCAGACGATTTACTCATTTGCTGGTGCAACTCCAGTCTTTCTTAACTCATTTACCCAACGCTTTCCAGATGCTGAGGTTGTCCGCTTAACAACTGGTTACCGCTCGACCCCAGAAATCATTTTTACTGCCAACAGCATTTTGCGAAAAGGTGCGATGGGAAATGAACTTGTTGCAATCAACGAGCACGGCAGCAAGCCAACCATTACCGCATACAACGATGAACAGGCAGAGATCGCCGGAATTGTTCGGGATATTTCGCAATTGATTTCAGAGGGAACTCCAGCACAAGAGATCGCGGTTTTGGCCAGAACCAATAATCAACTTAATGGCTTAGAGAAAGCGCTTAACTCTGCCGGCCTTCCATACCAAGTTCGAAACACGGAACGTTTCTTTGAACGCAAAGAGGTTCGTGATTTCTTAAAGCAGGTTCGCACCGCATCTGTTATTCCAACTGAAGGTGTTTCCTGGCTGGATGAACTGCGCACGCTTGCTCAACCATTTTTATCTGGGGGAGCGATCGATGGAATCGCAGCGTTGCTGCACCTGGCACGTGAATTAGATGCTGACAGCGGATTTACACCAAAGAACTTACGCGCATACTTACGCGAAGTTGAAGATCGTGTTCAGCAAAACAATCCGCCAACAATGCCTGTAACAACCCTTGCCACATTGCACGCAGCAAAGGGACTTGAATGGGAGCGTGTGTTTCTCATGGGGGTAAGCGATGGTGTTTTACCTCTTGAAAATAACAGCACAACAGGTGATCAAGCATCCATCGATGAAGAACGACGTTTGTTCTATGTTGGAATCACGCGTGCAAAATCAGATCTTCGCTTGAGTTATCGCGGAAAGGCCTCTCAATTCCTCGCTGAGGCGGGCCTAGCGAACTAGCCTCACCCCTTAAATCACCGCTGAT